>Ga0197143_1000440_pt1 | contig 46590 bp, 45 predicted proteins | sample GBS70_MetaG_FD_148603 | JGI IMG/M metagenome (GOLD analysis project Ga0197143, IMG submission 148603) | Sediment microbial communities from Great Boiling Springs, Gerlach, Nevada, United States - GBS 70_MetaG | ecosystem: Environmental > Aquatic > Thermal springs > Hot (42-90C) > Sediment... | reverse complement strand
CCTGGATCGTGTAAAACCAAAGGTATTCAAATGTCCTTCCTATCGCCACCCACAGTGGTATTTAGCCAATACCTTTGGATATGCATATAATTGTTACTACCTTGGTTTTTATTATAATGATGCAACTTATCCACAGAATAGATTACCGAGGATATCAAAACCATCTCGTATTCCCATGGTGGTGGAACATACTAAATATATTTGGTACAATTATCCTTCTTATGGAAATCCTGCCTACTCTCCACCTAAGGGCAACCGGCACAATAACCTTTTAAATGTTCTCTGGGTAGATGGTCATGTCACTTTAGAAGACCAAAATAATTTTAAAAGTAAAGGATATTGTTTTAGGCAGGCCCCTCTACCCTGATTCAGAAGATAGTGGTGGGTATAAATAAAAGGATAAAGATTTTTAAAAACTTAAAGAAAAAGAAAGAAAAAAGAAATGTGGACAGATTTATTAAGAGAGGAGGCACAAGAATGGGATGTGAAATAAAAAGAGTGTTGTATAGAGCCATCTGCTATATTTTCATGTTTTTTCTGTGCGCTATAAAATTGGATACACAGGTTCACGAACCAGACTTACTGGTAAGTATGGGGAAGGCAGATGAATTGTTTTTTCTGTTATCTCTCCGGTTTGAAAAGGAAAATCCTTTTGTTGACTATGGAGATGCAAATATTGAAGGCATAGACGGAAAAATAGAAACAGTCGCAGGGGTCAAGGGTAGTGCAGCAAAATTTAACGGTAAAGACAGTTTTGTTAGCATCCCCTCCCACCCCTTGTTAGGAAAATTGACAAAGGAGCCATTCACCATAAACTTCTATCTGTTCATAGATAAACTTCCTGAAAAGGGAGATGTGGGAATATTAGGATTTTTAAGACCTAGTTTTACCATTTTCACCAACCCATCAGGATGGCTCTATGCTTATATAATAACGGAAGAACAGCCATGGCATATTGCCGTTGCCAGGGGATTGACGTTAACACCGGGCAAATGGCACCACATCCGGTTTTCTTACGATGGAAAGGGGAAAATACTGTGGTCGCTTGATGGAAAAACTTATATTGACGAACAGAGTACAAAAGGTGCAATAAAAGTTGTGGATGACAATTATACGATGATTATCGGCAGGTATCACAATAAATGGTTTGAAGGACTTATAGATGAACTCTGGATAGCTACAGGGTTTAATGTAATGACAGAAGAACAAGAAAAAGAGATGGCAAAAAAATCTTTAGTATTCTATGTACCTTTTGATGGCACCCTTGAACCAGAAATAACGCCAGGCATAAAAAAACCTTTGTATTATGACGAAAATATTCGCTTTACCGAAGGAATAAAAGGACAGGCAGTTGTACTTAAAGGAGAAGGTGTGGCATACCAAGCTGAGGAAATCATTCACAGAGACCGCGGAACAATAATGTTCTGGTTCAGGGGTTTTGACCCAACTGATTACACTGCCAGAAGATACGCAAAACAGAAGATGTTTTATGAAATAGGCAGTTGGAATGAGGCAATGCGACTTTACTGGCCAGGAAACGGTATGGGGTTGCTGTTTTACGAATTTGTCTGTATGGGAAAGATAGATAGGGGGAAATCTTTAAACTGTGGTTTTTTTCATCCTGAAGATAGATGGGTCAGCCCCAAAAAATGGCATCATATCGCAACTACCTGGCAAAATGGAGAAGAAGCGAAGTTTTATTTTGACGGTAGGTTGATTTTCACCCTGAAAGGTGTAAACCTTCCGGCAGAACTTTCTACCGATTTTGTATTGGGCAGGGGAACGCCTGAATTACATATGGATGAACTTCGAATTTATAGTGAACCTCTATCTCCAAGAGAAATATACAAGATATACGACGAAATTAACAGAGAAAGGAGTAAAAAACTGTCCATAGCCCCAGAAAAGGTCGTGGGAGAGAAAAAGGAAACATCCTTTAAACCTGATTTGTTAAATGAGCCATGGTTTGATAACAATCTGGGGGAGGAGGATTATGTTCCTCCACCCTGGGAACCAATCAAGGTAAAAGGCGTTAAAATTTCAACCTGGGGAGCAACCTATGATGGTGGTGGGATACTGCTTCAAAAGGTAACCCTGCGAGATGGGAAGGATATATTGAACCGTCCTTTGCTTTTCCAGATAGAAGATGTAATGGGTGAGAAAATACAATTATCATCTGGCAAAACACATATTACCGGACAGGGAAAAGGGTTTTGCACTATTGAAAATACGGCCGATACTGAACATCTTTCTGTCAGTAGTAAAAAAAGGATAGAATTTGACGGGTTTGTAATAAATGATATAGAGATTACGATAAAAAAGGACGTACGGATAGGCAGGATATGGCTTGAAATTCCTCTTAAGCGTGAATTTGCAAGGTACTACAATATCTGTGGCACATGGCCTTCCTACTTGGGAATTCCATCTGGGAGAATTCCTGAGAAAGGCATTAAGATGGGGTTTGAACCTTACGTATGGGTAGGTGATGAGGATAGAGGATTTACTTTTTGTACAGAGTCAAACTGGTACTGGATAAACCGCAATAAGAACGAGGTAATTGATATCTCATACAAAGATGCTGAACTCCTAATAAGAATTAACCTTTGCGATGAAGAGACTGATTTCAAGGCAGGACAGAAACTATTTTATAAATTTGGATTTATGGCAACCCCTTCCCGTCCATTCGTAACCGACCGCCGGCTTATAAGAATCGGAGGATTACACCCTGATAACACAAGGCGTGGAATAGAGAAAAGAAATACTTATGTCTATTTACACTGGTGGGAGTGGAGTAAGCCGGTGATGAGTTTGTATTTGCGTACACCAGATGTCGTTAAAAAATGGGAGGCAATACAGGATGAATTAAGCAAAAAATTCAAGAAGGTGTATATTGCTCCGTATCTTAATTTCCAGAAATTCGGGTACCAAGAAAAAGGAGAGATAGAAAAAGTATGGTATATCAAATACAAAGATGTAATGGAACGAGTCCCACCATCATTTAATACATGGCCGTTCGGTGGCAACAACTGGGGAAAGACATTTAATTTTTGTCCCAACTCCAAGGCATTCAGCGATTTCTTTGTATGGTCGTTCGATAGGTTGTTAAACCAGGTTCCGACCCTTAACGGAGTATATATTGATGAAACATTTACCTATTTTTGCATAAGCGATAAACACGGATGCAGGGGCAAAAATATCTTTGGTGATGATGCAGGTAAATACCCTATCTTTGCGCACAGAGAGTTGATGAAACGAATTTACATAGTCGCCAAGAAAAAAAATCCTGACTTTCTTTTCTGGACTCACGATTCACAGTTTTTGAAACCGCCCCAGCGCTCATTTGTGGATATATCTTCGGGGGGAGAACCTATATCCTTTCCAACTACTGACCCACTTGATTCTCTTCCGTTGGATAGAATCCTAGCGGAATTTCTTGGCAGGCAGTTTGGGGTTGCCCAATTTTATCTTCCCCAGGTAACCAAGGTTAAGGAACATCCAAACATTCTGTTGGCTTCGGAAAGACTGGTGCACCTTCTTTTCCTGCATGACATACAAATCTGGGGTATATGGATACACGGTGACGTGATTGAAGATATTTGGGAAGCGTGTAATAAATACGGCCTTGACGATTCAGCAGAATTCATCCCTTACTGGGAGGTTGAAAGAGGGCAGAGGAAGGAGGTAAAACCTCCTGTAAATAAAGAGATAAAAGTCAGTGTTTATAAACTGACTAAAGGTAAAGGTCTTATAATAACCGTTTATAATACGGGAAATAGTGATTTTAACGGCAGAATTGCTTTGGATTGGGAATCTCTTGGGAATCCAAATTACAGCAATGGTATTACAGAGATTATCACAGGTACGCGTGCATGCAAGGCTAAACTACGAAAGATTGATCAAGCAGGAGTAGAGATAGAACTTGGAGCGAAAGATGGTATGAACATAGGAGTTAAACCAAGATAGTGTTTCAGAAAATTAAGGGTTTTTAAAAGATGGTTTTGTCTTTGTTTCCAGATTTTATGGCAGCCAGAGCAATGAGAAGGGTAAATCCTTGTTAAACCAGTTAAAAAGCAATAAATCCTATAAAATTTTAAAAAACACATTTTAAGGTGGTTTCATAATCAAGTCGTTTTTTATTTCTTTTTGAAGTTTATGTGGTAAAAGTTTCTCTGTTTGAATCTTATCTTTTGAATTCATACATTGTTGGAAATACCAAGTTAGCAAAAAGCAAGGAAATTGTTTTACGAACTTCCGAAGTTCGCAAAAATCATTGGTAGTCCAAAACTTAAGAGCAAATTTTTTGGGAAGTATAATGAAAGTGTGATATAATAAAAAAATTAAGAATTAAAAAAAGAAATTAGAAAAAGTTGAAAACTACTAAAAAGAGGAAAATTTTAAAAAATTTTTTATGTCGGAAATTTAGATACTCTAAAACTGCAAGTATATCTTCTTTTGTTAGATATGGTAAAATAAAAAGATGGAAAGAGGGTTGATTGAAGTTTATATAGGAGATGGGAAAGGAAAGACAAGTGCAGTTATTGGAATTGTTTGTAGGGCAAAAGGGCATAATTTAAAGGTATGTTATATATATTTTCATAAAAATCCAGAAAAATGGGGATATGGAGAGTTTAAAATTTTAAAAAAGATTGGTGTTGATATATTTGGTTTTGCAAAAGAGCATTCACATTTTGAAAAAGTAGAAAAAGAGAAATTAAGAGAAGAATGTTTAAAAGGAATTGAATTTATCAAAAAAATTTATAAAGAAAAAAAATATGATATTGTTGTCTGTGATGAGATTTTAATTTCCTTAAGGGATGGTTTTTTAAAGGAAGAGGAAATAATAGAAATAATGGAAGAAAAGCCAGAGAATATTGAACTTATTTTAACAGGAAGATATATTACAGAAAAAATAATTGAAAAAGCAGACCTTGTAAGTGAAATAAAAAAAATAAAACATCCATATGATAAAGGAATAAAGGCAAGAAAAGGGATTGAGTTTTAATACTTCCTCTCTATTAAAAACTCACCATTCACTTCCCTTTTATCCCACCTCGTAGGTGGGATTGGGGGATTGTTGAGAGACAATGGATTTATGGACCGACAAAATACTTTTGACTTTTCAAATTTATAAAATAGGTTAACAAATTTCAAAAAAAATGGTATAATAATTTCAAAAAAGGAGGTTAAATGGCACGTTTATTATTTGCTAATATAAGAAAAGAGGATATAAAAAATTTATATGAAATTTTAAAGAAAGAAGAGGAATATATTAAAAAAAGAGTTAATGCAATAATTCTTTCGGGAATTCATAAATATAAGATTAGTGAGATTTCAAAAATTGTCCATTTACACCCTAATCATTTAAGAAAGTGGATTAAAAGATATAATAAAGATGGAATAGATATAATTTTGAATTCACCAAAAACAGGGAAAAGGAAACAAATTACAGAAGATATTAAAAATAAAATAATTGAAATTGCAAAAATTCCTCCAAGAAAACTTGGACTTTTATTTTCAACTTGGACTTTACATAAACTTAAAAGATATCTTGAGGAAAATAAAATAATTGAAAAAATAAGCCATGAGACAATAAGGAAAATACTAAAAGAAACAAATATTAAACTCAAAGAGGCAACAACTGAATGAATTTTGAAAAAGGAGGTGGAAAATGGGACTTTGGAATTTAAATAAATTTCCCTTTAATCCAAACGAATTATCTGAAAATCTAAAAAATGGTTCTCTTTACAAAATTTTAAATAGTTCTCTTACAAAAAAGGTCATTTCTAAATATTTACAGAAAAATGAAAATGGGGTTACAAAACTTGAAGAATTTGTGGAGAAATTTAGTTCAGATACAAGAAGTTTATTTGAAAGAATGTTGAAAGATAGAGAAACAGTTGTTCCATATATAATTTTTGACCATATATGTAAGATTTTTGAAATTGATAGAACAAAGTTAAAGGATACGATAAAAAATCCTGTTATAAAAAAGTCAATATTGAATGTTGCGGAAACAATTGTAAAATTTGGTGTTAGAGAACCGCTTGTTTTTGCTCAACCTCTTATGGTTGTATGGAATATAACAGGTAAATGTAATTTAAGATGTAAACATTGTTATGAAGATGCAGGAGTTTTATCAAAGGGATTACCAAAAGAACTTACAAGAGAAGAAAAAATAACTCTTATGGAAGAGATAGTTAAAACAAATATACCTACTTTTGCATTTGCTGGTGGAGAGCCATTGATTGACCCTGTTTTTTGGGAACTTGCAAAAATAGGAAAACAAGCAGGCCTTTATATGTCAATAAATACAAATGGAACACTTATAACAAAAGAGGTTGCAGAAAAATTAAAGGAAATCGGATTTGCATATTATGGAGTAAGTTTAGATGGAGCAAGTGAAGAAATTCATGATGGATTTAGAGGAGTTAAAGGTGCTTTTGAGAAGGCATTAAATGGAATTAAAAATTTAATAGAAGTTGGAGAAGCAGATAAGGTGTGTATTTCATTTACAGTTGCAAGAGAAAATGCTATTTTAAAAAACCAAATACCAGAAATGATTAAATTAAGAGATGAACTTGGAATAAGAAAAGTTGTTTTATATAATTATATACCTTGTGGAAGAGGTGATTTTTCTAATGATTTAACATGTGAAGAAAGAGAAAAATTATTTAAGTTATTTTATGAGGATCTAAAATCTGGAAAAGAATCATTACTTACAACAGCCCCTCAATTTGGAAGATATTGTAAGCAGATGTATGAATTAGGATATGGAGAATTGACAATTCTTGGACATTTTTCTTCAGGGAATGCTAAAAAACTTAAAAATCTTGTTGAACTTATAGGTGGTTGTGGAGCAGGAAGAGCATATATAGCAATTCAACCAGATGGAAGTATTACCCCTTGTGTTTTTATGCCAAATGTCTATATTGGAAATATGAAGAAAGACGGCCAGATTAAAAAAGAAAATTTAATTGATGTATGGGAAAATTCCGAAGTTTTAAATATAATAAGAGATAGAAGAAATCATCCTGAAAGATATGGTTGTAAAGGAAAATATTTTTCTGTTTGTGGTGGATGTGTTGCACGCGCATATGCATATTTTGGTGATTTTACTGCTCCTGACCCTGGTTGTATTTTGAATAAAAAAATAGTTGAAGAATTGAAAAAAGAGAAAAGTTTAGTTTGAAATTTTTGAGTATTTATGAGCAAGATATAGAGGATAGGGCAATTGATATTCTTCTTTAAGACATTTTATAATCAAAATTAAAGAATCTTTAAAATCAATTAAATTTCCTGGAGAAATAAAAATAATAGAACCAGTATAATTTCTTAAAGCATGTCCTATAATTTCACCTTCATTATCCTTTATAAAAGTAGAGGCGAGTGGAAAATTTGGTGGTTCAGAATAATATCCAAATAATAATTTTTTAGCACATCCAATTGTTGGTTTTTCAATTAATACACCAATATGTGAAGCAAGACCAAATTTTTTAGGATGTGCAATTCCATGGCCATCCAAAATAAAAACATCTACTTTTTTTTCTATTTTTTCAATTGTTTTAATTATATTTTCACCTTCTCTAAAAGCAAGAAATCCGGGTATATAAGGGAATTTGACTTTACCTTGATTTTCTATTATTTCAAGTATTTTAAGGCTTGGATATTCAAGAACAACCGCACACGTTTTAATTTTCTCTTCTAAATAATCACTATCTATACCACAAACTATTTTAATTTCATCTTTTAATGGTTTTATAATTACTTTGTTTTTCAATTCATCCTGTATTTTTTCTGCCTCATCCTTATTGACATCCCACCCATGTAGATCTTTAATATTCATTATTTTGCATATTCAATTTCTCTTTTTTCTCTAATTACAGTGACTTTAACTTGTCCTATATATTCCATCTGTTCTTCTATTTTTTTTGCAATCTCTTTTGCAAGTATTTTGGCTTCAGAATCACTTATTTCATCTGGTTTAACAATTACTCTTATTTCCCTTCCAGCAGATATTGCATATGCAGTATCCACACCTTTAAATGAAGAAGCAATTTTTTCAAGTTCTTCTATTCTTTTTAAATATTTTTCAAGTGTATCCCTTCTTGCACCTGTTCTTGTTGCTGATAAAGCATCAGCCACTTGAGTAATTGCTGTATATGGGAAATTTACATCTATATCTTTATGGTGATTTAAAGCAGCATGAACAACTTCTTCTGATTCACCATATTTTTTTAGTAATTCTCCTCCTATTTCTGGATGTGCACCTTCAACTTCTTGGTCAACTGCTTTTCCTAAGTCATGGAATAAAGCAGCCCTTTTTGCTATTTTGGGGTCATATCCAAGTTCAGCAGCAATAATACTAGCCAAAAAAGCACATTCTTTACTGTGTATTAAAAGATTTTGACCAAAACTTGTTCTATATTTCAATTTTCCAAGTAATTTTATAATTTCAGGATGGACATTTTCTATACCAACTTCAATAAGTGTTTTTTTCCCTTCCTCAATAATTTGTTCTTCAAGTTCTTTTTTTGTTTTTTCAACTATTTCTTCTATTCTTGCAGGATGAATTCTTCCATCCTGTATCAATTTTTCAAGAGCAATTCTTGCAAGTTCTCTCCTGTAAAGATTGAAACATGAAATTGTGACCGCTTCAGGAGTATCGTCAACAATAAGGTCAACTCCTGTTGCTGCTTCAAATGCTCTTATATTTCTACCTTCCCTCCCGATTATTCTTCCCTTAATCTCATCTGAAGGCAAACTTACAACAGATACAACACTTTCAGTTGCTTCTTCCGGTGCAAGACGTTGCATCGCTGTTAAAAGAATTTCTTTTACTTTTCTTTCAGCATTTTCTCTTGCCTCTTCTTCAATTTTCTGTTGTAATTTTATTGCTTCTTTCCTTGCTTCCTCTTCCATTAATTTTAAAAGTTGATTTTTTGCTTCTTCTCTTGACATTCCAGAAATTACTTCCAATTTTTTCTTTTCTTCTTCTACTAATTTTAAATATTCCTCCTCTTTACTTTTCAGTTCTTCTTCTTTCTTTTGAATTTCTCTTTCTCTTTTTAATAATTCTGCCTCTTTAAGTTCAAGAATCTCTGCTTTTCTTTCAATTGTTAGTTCTTTTTGTTGCAATCTTTTTTCTTGAAACTGTAATTCTTTCCTTTTGTTTTTAGTTTCTTTTTCAAATTCACTTCTTAATCTATAAAGCAATTCTTTAGCCTCAATATCTATTTCTCTTTTCTTTTTTAATGCAATATCCTCTGCTTCCTTAATTATTTCTTTTGCTCTTTTTTCTGCAGATTTTATTGCTCTCTCACCAATAAATTTCCTCCATAGGTATCCAACAAGTATTGAAATTGCTCCCCATAGAATAAACCATGGAAAAACCAATCTAAATGTATTTATTGTGTTTGGCATTTTTGCCTCCTTTACTTTAAAAAGTAAAGGAATTATCCAGCCCGGCAGACAGGTAGGAATAGTTTAAGAAAAGTTAAATTGAAAAAACAAAGGTTCCTCTTTTTATTTTTAACTTTTTTATTATTTTTATTTTTAATTTTATTATTTTCCATTTTTTTATATCCTTACCAGTCTGACCGAGTTAATAGCTGGAAATTCCTTTATTTTATATAATACCTCCATGTCAACTTCTTGGTCAAGATTTAAAACTGTTATAGCAGGCCCACCTTTTTCCTTTCTTCCAAGTGTCATAGAAGCAATATTTATACCTTTTTGTCCAAGAACTGTTCCAATATGGCCCATAATACCAGGTTTATCTTCATTATAACAGACAAGTAGGACTCCTTCTGGAACCGCCTCAACTGAAAAACCATCAATTTTTACAATCCTTGCTTCATTCCCTACAAGTGTTCCAGCAACAGAGACATTTTTTGAATTTTTTATTTCAACACTTATAAGGTTTGTAAATTCTTCTCCCATTTTTTCTCTTTTCTCAATCAATTTTATTCCCTTTTCCTTCATTATTAGTAAAGCATTAACTACATTTATTTTCTTCTCATCTTTAAATAAACCAACCAGTATATTTGCTCTTAATAAAGAAAGGTCATAATTAGTTATTTCTCCTGAATATGTAATTTCTATCACTTTAAAATCCCCATCAAAAAGTTGTCTTAAAAAAATTCCTATTTTTTCTCCTAGTGAAAGATACCCCCTTAATTTTTCTTGAGATTTCTCGTCTATACAAGGGAAATTTACTGCATTTTTAACTATTTTTTTATTTATTGCTTCAACAATTTGGGTTGCAAGTTGACATGCAACACTAATCTGCGCTTCTTTTGTTGATGCTCCCAGATGTGGTGTTACAATTACATTTTCAAACTCAAAAAGTGGAGAATTTTCAATAGGTTCCTTTTCAAAAACATCTAAAGCAGCGCCTTTTATTTTTCCTTTTTTTAAATATCTAACAAGTGCCTCTTCATCTATTATACCACCCCTTGCACAATTAACTATCATTACACCATCTTTCATAATTTCAAATTCTTTATCGCTTATCATATGATATGTTTCTTCTGTAAGTGGCAAATGGAATGTTAGAATATCTGCTTGTTTAAGAACTCCTTCAAAATTTACCATTGTAATTCCAAGTTCCCTAATCTCTTCCTCATTTACATAAGGGTCATATCCTATAACTTTCATACCAATTCCTTTTGCAAGATGTGCGACTCTTTTACCTATTCTACCAAGTCCAATAATACCAAGTGTTTTTCCATAAAGTTCTGTTCCAACAAATTTTTTTTTCTCCCATTTCCCGCTTTTTAATGTCTGATTTGCTATTGGTATATTTCTTGCAAGTGAAAAAATAAGAGCAATTGTATGTTCTGCTGCAGAAATAGTATTACCTTCGGGAGCATTCATCACTATAATACCATATTCAGTTGCTGCTTTTATATCAATATTATCAAGACCAACTCCTGCTCTTCCTATTATTTTTAAATTTTCTGCCTTTTCTATTAACTCCTTTGTTACTTTTGTTCCACTTCTTACAATTAAAACATCATAATTAGGTATAATATTCAACAATTCTTCCTTTGATATTTTACCAATTTCTTCAACTTGAAACCCCTCTTTAATCAATATTTCTTTTCCCTCATCCTCAAATGGCTCTGTTATTAAAACCTTTACTTTCTTCATCTTTTCTCCTTTTTAAAAATTTTATTATTTTTTGCCTTACTCGTCAAACCTTTTTCCCTTTGCAATTTAGAAAGAAAAAAAGTAAAATTAAAGTATGAGATTTAGGAAACACTACAATATTACAAAAGGGGAAATAAATCTTGCTCCTTTAATTGATATGGTTTTTCAATTAATTATATTTTTTATGTTAAGTTCAAGTTTCATAATGCAACCTGGTATAAAAATAAAATTACCAAAAGCAGAAACAACTGAGGTTATTAAAGAGAAAGAAATATTTATTGATATTTCTGAAAATGGCACAATTTTTTATAGAGGCACACCAGTAAGTTTAGTTAAACTGAAAAATATTTTTGAAGAAGAGATAAAAAATAATGGAAAAGAGATAATTGTTGTGATAAAGGGGGACAAAGATACCAAACATGGAATAGTTGTAAGTGTTATGGATTTAGCGAGGAAATGTGGTATTGATAAAATTGCAATTGCAACAATGCCAGAATTTTGAAAATGAAAAATAATGTATTTATAAAATCACTTTTACTAAGTTTTTCAATTCATTTATTTGGTATTTCTTTTATTTCAATTTTTTTACCTCCACCACCCAAAAAAATTAAACCTATAGAGGTTTTAATTTACAATAATTTTGAAACAAAAAGTATGGATATTGGGAAAAATCTGATTGTAAAAAAAATTGAGAAAGATTTAGGGAAAGAGAAAATCACTACCTTTAATGAAGCAAAATCTGAAAATATTGCACCTGAAATTAGTATTGGAGAAGAAAAAAAATTTGAAGTTCAAGCAAAACTTGAATTAGATATTGAAAAATATGAATTTAAAATAAACTTACCCCCTTCAAGCACTTATGAAGAACAAAAAGGGAAAGAGGATGAAACTTTAATAATTGAAGGTCCAATTGGTAAAAGAAAAATTATTTATAAAGAAAAAATTGAATATCCATTGTGGGCTCAAAAAAAAGGGATAGAGGGAAAAGTTAAAATTAAATTTTGGGTTAATCCTGAAGGTAGAATTTCTGAGACAGAAATTTTTATGTCATCTGGATTTCCGGAAATTGACCTATATGCTGAGGAAAATTTTAAACGATGGATTTTTGAACCAGCAATTACTGATAAAGATGTTTGGGGTATAATAACTTTTATTTTTAAATTGAAATGATAAAAATACCTATTGACATGGCTTGTTGTCTTTATTTATCAATAAGTGTTACAATTTTATTCATTTGGCTATTTTGGGAAAACAAGAAAAAGTTTAAAAGTATAAATGAAAATAATTTGTGGCAATGTCCTTTATGTTTTTATGAATATATTGATAGTATAAATAAAGAAATAAGTAGATGTCCAAGATGTGGAACACTTCACAAAAAAGGAGAAAAATTGTAAAATTAATAAAAGCAAGGAGGTAAAATGATAACAGAAATAGGTATAGTTGCAGGAGAAATATGGCAGTATCTTGAAAAGTACAATGAAACAACATTATCAAAATTAATTGAGGCAACTGGAAGAGAAAGAGATTTACTTATAATGGGTCTTGGCTGGCTTGCAAGGGAAGGCCATATAATACTGACAAAAAAAGATAATGAATATAAAATTATATTGAGGAAAAAAGAATAAACTGGGGGATCGTCTAACTGGTAGGACACGGGACTCTGGATCCCGGCGTATAGGTTCGAGTCCTATTCCCCCAGCCCCCTCTAATCCATTGTCTGCAATGATTTGTGAACTTCGGAGGTTAGTAAAAAAATTAGGAAGGAGAGAAAAAGTTGAAAAATTATTATTAGAAAGAGGTGAATTAAAAAAATTTTTATGTCGGAATTTTAGGTACATATAAAATTCTTCTATTGAAAAATTTTGAAATTAAATGGTATAATTTAAAAGTGAGGAATAAAAGGAAAATATTTTAAAATTTCAAAAGGGGGTTTGATGGGTTTTATATTACTCATAATGATAGGATTATTCATATTATTCATAATAATGTTAGCAGTTTGGTTAATTGCTTACACTATTTGTGAGAATATAATAGCAGAAAGAGAATTGAAAAAGTTGGATATAACATTTTCACAAAATACTTTCAAAGATAAAAATAAAGGGACTCTTTGTCAGTCAATAAATTCTTCAACAACTTATTCAGAAGAAATAGACGAGTATGAAGAAGAGGAAGATATGGAAGATAGTTATGATTGGCAATGGAAAAAAATTGCACTTACCTTAGGAGGTATTGTTTTACTTCAAAAATTGATATCAAACTCAAATAAAAAAAATAGAAATTGAATATATAATTTTCATCAAAAAAGGTATAAGAAACTTTTTTAATTAAATTTTGGTCAATTTCTCGTAAATTTTTTTGTATTTAGAAAGTTTAATAGGTAAGAATAATTTTTCGCATGACTTATAATAAAGTAGAAATAGTTCTTTTTCTTCTTGAGCCAATCTTTTAAATTTCCCTAAAAAGGGATGCAATATTATGTAATCAATCTTATGGCGAAAGTAATTTTCATATATTTCCCTAACTTTCACAAAATTACTCTCTTTATAATACTTTATAATGGCTTTTTCATAGTATTCTTTTGCTTTTTCATAATCCTTTAATTTTTCTTCATATACTCTTCCCACCTCTTCATATTCTTCCATTTTTTCACATATCTCTATATATTTGTCCCACATTTCTGCTTTTTTATAATTTTCTTTTGCTTTTTCATAGTATTTCAGTTTTACCTCATATGTTCTTGCTGCTTCTTCAAACTCTCCCATTTTTTCACACATTTCTGCGTATTTATCCCATATTTCTGCTTTTTCATAGTTTTCTTTTGCTTTTTTATAATTACTTACTTTCTCATATCCTTCTGCTGCCTTTTTAAATGCTTCTATACTTGCCTCTTTTTTATTTCTCCTTTCATACCATAAACCCGCTTCTTCCCAATCATCTGGACTAACTTCTTGTAATTTGGAAAGTTCTTCAGTGTTTTTATATGTTATCCTTTCTTCTATCCACTCAGGGGGTTTACAACAATCAATAAACCATAGTTCCTTTATGCTTCTTGTTATAGCAACATAAAATCTTTGTAAAAAAAACAAATTTTTTTCCCAATTATATCTATTCTTTTCACTTTCTTGGTTTGCCCAATGGAAAAAATTTACAAGAACAACTTTTTCTCTTTCAAGACCTTTAAATTCCATCAATGTAAAAGTGAAATTTTTATTCTTTAATTTTAATTCTTCAGTTGGGTAAATGATAACTCTATTTGGGAGATCCCATATTTTTGAAACAATTTCTTCCACCTTTTTTGGGGAATCTACTAACGCCATATTAATACATTCTTCATTTTCAAAACTCCAAGGAAAATAATTTTGGGATTTAGCAATTTGCTTTAAATCTTCCCTTTTTTCAATTTCTCCTATTTTTTCCAAAAATAGATTTCCTAACTCAACTATTTTAGGTGTGCATCTTAAATTATAATTCAAAGTGATTTCTTTTTTATGAGGGTTTCTATCAGTAACACTTTCAATTGCTTTATTTACAAAATGCCATCTAAAACCACTTGGAAATAATTTCTGGTTTACATCTCCTGCAAAAAACATATAAGAAGTTCTACATAAATTTATTAACACGCTAATTTCTCTTTCGGTTAAATCTTGAACCTCATCTACTGCTATTGCATCATAAAGTTTAATATTTTTATTTTTAGTAATTTCTAAACATTTCCAAGAGAGGTCAGCATGGTCCCAGAAACCATTTTCTTTTTTCCATTCTAAATAATTCTCAAATGCTTTGTAAACATCTTCTCTTTCTTCAATTTCAAAATTACTTTCTCTTTTACCAATTTTATTTATATAATCTTCTTTTGATAACTTTTTCTTTTTACTACTCCCTAATAATATCCCTCTAATTTCTTCCCATAAAAGGTCTGAAGGAAAATCAAATTGTCCTTTTCTTTCTCTATGCCAATTTTCGCAGAATTTTTTATAATCTATTAACTTATTTTCATCAAATTTATCAAAGCCTCCAGAGTATTTATTTACTATTTCCCAAAATACCTCATATATACCTTTAAAATTAATGTTTTTAATCTCCTTGATTCGTGAGCCAAATTCTTCTTTAACTTCCTCTGCTACACCATTTAAAAGGGTTATAAAACAAACTTCAGCATTTGGATAATGTTTTTTTAAATTCTTGAGATGATACAAAAGAATTAGCGTTTTTCCTGTTCCACTGCTTCCCTGTAATAGAAGGGGAGAAGTTTCATTTAAAGCACATATTTGTTCTTCTGTAAAAATAGGTTCTAAATCAACTTCTTTAAATTGGTCTAAGTAATCTTCATTACTACCTATTATAGGAGGGTCTAAAGTATAAAACCACATATCTCTTCCAGGGAAGAATCCATCAATTTTATCAATTTCTTCTTCTTTTATCTTCTCAACCTCTACTTCTTCTATCTCTATTTCTGTTAATTTTGAAATCTTATTTATCCAGTTCCTATTTCTTTTCTTTTTTCTTAAAATGTTTATTTTCGCTTGGTCATATTCATTATGAGTAATAATATCCCATAACAATAGATTTATTCCATTGTCATCTCTAACAAAATCAAATAAAAGTATCCAATCCGGACTTTCAGTTATATGTCTTCTATAGAAGTTAACAATTTTTTTTGTCGAATTAAGGCGAGGAAATTCTTTTACAATTCTTTGAAGAATTTTATGAAATCTTTTCTGAAAAGATGGCTCTTTCTTTTTAATTTTCTTTATTAAATCTTCTTTCGCTTTTATTTTATTAATCTTCTCCATTATTGATTTTTATTGTTTTTAAAATTTTATCATTTTTAATAGATTTTTTGAATAATTTGAATAGGATAATTTTCTTGAAAAGTAAATTTTTAAAAATCTTTTTATTTTACTTTAAAAAATTATAAAACAAGAGATGGGTTTTAAAATAAAATGTGAAAAAAATTCGGTTTTATATTAAATTTGTTAACATATCTTCTAACTTTTCTAAACCTTAACTTTCCAAGGAATCAAAAAATCATTTTTTACATTGAAATCCAAAACAAGGGACTTTTTACATTGTCTGCCAATGATTTGTGAACTTCGGAGGTTAGTAAAAATGGGATTTATTCTGTATTGTCTATTAAAATCTAATTAAAATTTTTCACTTTAAAAAAATGAAAAAAGAAATCACATTTAAAAATTATAGTTTAGGAAGAAAGTCCTTTAAGAAAATAATATGTGTTTGTAAGACGAAAATGATGGGTAAATTCTAAATTTTTTTGTAAATCTCCTTTAATAAGATTAATTCTGTTGAAAATTTCGGGTAATAGGGAATTTATTTCATCTTTTATATTTCTTCTATATTTTTCGGCCAAAAATACCAAAATTTTATAAAGAATGTTTTCTTCATTTAGGTTAGAAAGGTAAAAATCTATATTTGCCAAAATTATTAATTTTTTCTTTGCCCTTGTTATTGCTACATTTATAAGACGTTTTCCATGATCAATTTCATTTTCTAAAAATAAACGCCCTACCTTTTCTTGAGGGTAATCATCTGTTAGATCCATTATAATTATATCTTTTTCAGAACCTTGAAATTTATGAATAGTAGCGACTTTTACATTAATTTTAAAATCTTTGCAAATATTCTTTATTAATTTAGATTGGGTAGTATATGGAGTAATTATTCCAACTGATTCTGGATTTAAACCATTATCTATAATTTTTTTCCCAATAAATACTGACAAAATAGCATTTCCAAAATTGTATCTTGATTTATTTATATCTTTATAACATTTTAAATTTAACTCTGAAGTATCATATAAAATAACAGATTCACCGGGACAAGGTGGTAAATCAATTATTTTTTTCTGTTCATTATTATCCACTTGAGCATCTCGTAATCTACCATCGTATATAAATTTATTTACAATTTCTGAAATATTAGGATGCATTCTATATTGAATTCCTAATAGAAATAAACAAGGTAATTCACTTTTTTTCTCAACTGTCTCAATTATATTTGCCTCATCAAAAATGTCCCGCTGAAGCCATTTTTTAGATTTTTCTGATTCTGAAAGCGAAATAGGAGGTAATTGTCTAAAATCTCCAAATATTGCAACTCTTTTCTTGGCAAGAGAAGCACTTGCAAATATATAAGGAATATAAGCCATACTTGCTTCATCTATTATGACAGTGTCTATATCTTTTCTATCCAATATTTCTTTTGAAACAAAGGTTTTTGCCAATGTAGTCCCTATAATTCTTGCGTTTTCAACAAGTTCTTTAGAGAATTGATTTTTTGCATCTAATAATTTTTTTAAATCTGTTTTAATTTTTTCTAATTTTTCACTATCTATCTTTTTTCTCTCCGCTTTCATATCACTATTTTTTAAACTTTCCATCAGGTCTTCTTTTTCCTTTTGTAATTTTTCTATTTGATTCATTAATCCAGGGTATTTTCTATATAATATCCCTTCAATAGTAATTTCTTTTAACTCTTCTTTTTCTTTTAAATATAAGGTGCCATATCTTAAAATTTGTCCCTCTTCAATAACTTTTTCATTTTTAAAACATTCGTATATGCTCTTCATTATCATATCCACCGCTATATTACTATGTGAAAGCAGAAGAATTTTTTCGCCTTTTTCAAAAAGTGCTCGCGTAGTTAATCCTATACATGTAGTTTTTCCAGTGCCTGGAGGTCCCCATATATAAGATACATCGCTTCCACAAATTAAAGATGCTGCTTCTTTTTGATATTCATTAAAAGAAAATTTTTTCAATTTTTCTAAAACTCTATTTACATAAAATTTTTCATATGAAGAATTTATCGTTTTTCTACCAATTACTTTAAAAGGCAAGATTAATTTTTCTTTTTCTTGAAATAATTGTGTCAAATATTCTCTTAGGGCCTCAAGAAGATATTCTAATTGGGGTATTAAATAGGCCATCTCTACTTTTTCACCAAGAAAATCGTCAAATTTCAGAACAACAAAATCATCTTTCCCTGTTAAGAAAAAGCCCTTAATACTTTTATTACTTATTTCTAATTTTATAGGTGTATCATCTGGAATAAGATAGTCAAAATCGGTCAAAAAAGAATATACATAACCAGAAATATCCTCTCTAATGAGTTTTCCATCATATAATGATATTTTACGATTTACCTCTCTCAAAGATTTTATTTCTTCATCCAATGCTTCACAGAATTCTTCTTCTAAATTTTTATCTTTAATTTCTTTTTTAATAGGCTCAATCTGTATATTTTCTTTCTCATCAATTTCTTCTATTACTGGTTGATCTACAAGGATTTTATTATATTCTTTTAATGTTTTTTTCAAATTTTTCTCTAAAGTTTTTAATTCTAATTCTTTTTCATTAAGTTCCTTTTCTTTTTTTAGTAATTCCTCTTCTAAAAGTTTTAAATCCTTTTCTCTTTTTTGAAGTTTTGCTTCCTGTATTTTTAATTTTTCTTCTAAAAGTTTTAAAACTTCTTTTCTGTTTTGAGCATACAATTCTGCTTCTTTAATTATTCTATCTCTTTCATTTAATATTTTTGATACTTCTTCTTTATTTTTAAGTTCTTCTTCTTTTTGTTTCAGTTGGATTGTTTCTCTTTCTATAAATTCTTTCGCATTCTTCTCTGGCTCTTCTATTATATTTTGGGCTTGAAATTTTACTAATTTTAACTTTTCCTCTATTTTTTTGATTTCTTCTTCAATCTCTCTCTTCTTCTCTTCTAAAACTTTTACCTCTATTAATAGTTCTTCTTTTCTTTTGTTTTCTTTATATATTCCTCCTTCTTTAATTGTTCTTTCTGCTTTTTCTATTATTTTTTTTGCTTCTTCTTGGGCTTTTTTAATTATTTCTTCTGCTTTCTTTTCTGAAACCTTTAAAATTTGTTGCCCTCTTTTTTCTACTTCGGAGAGAGTCCATCCAGGGGAGATTATTTTTTCATCATTTTTTCTTACAGAATTTCTTCTCCACCACATTTTAGTTTCCCTTTTAGTATATTTTAAAAGGTAAAAAGAAGTATTTCAAGGGAACCTATTAAAAATGTTCTTTTAGAGATTGCCAGAGGAAGATTGCACCTCCTACAAAGAGAAGGAATTTTTCAAAAGGTTTTCTATCTGGATTAAGAGATTCTAAAATACCTGCTATTTTACCTACTAATAAAAGACCTTTTTGAGTTTCTTCTGGAGATAATGGTTGTATATAAGTTTTAGGTAATTTTTGAACAGTAGCAGTAGGAAGATTAAAGACCTGAGTTATATTTTCCTGTTGAGTTTTAGTTGTTGCAGGTAAATTTGAATTTACTTGAGTAACATTTTCCTCTTTTTCTTTCTTTTTACTCCTTTCTCTTAATTGCTTCCTTGTTATTTCTTCATGACAGTTTGCACATAGGGTAATTGTAAAATCAGGTTGATTAATTTTGTCAGGATGATGTTCTTCAAGGGCTTCTGGATTTGTTTCTCCAGCCCTCTTGAACAGTTTTTATAAATTTAAAGAAATTTTTCTTTTGTAAGTATTTCTTCAATGTTTTTCTTAAGTTTTGGGATTTCTTTAATTACTGTTTCCCAGACGATTTTATAATTTACTCCAAAATACTCATGGATAAGTTTATCTCTCATTCCTGCAATTTCTTTCCATGGAATTGATTTATACTTCTTTTTAAAATCGCATGGGATTTTCTTAATTGCTTCACCAATAATTTCAAGACTTCTTACAAATGCTTTCATAATAACTGGGTCTTTAATAAACTTTTCATAATTTAAATTTTTTGACTTTTCAATAAGGAAATTACATTCTTCAAGAATATGTTCAAGGTATGGTTTTACTGATTTCATAAGATATTTACCTTTTTAATGTATGGTTTGAGATAGGGACTTATGCCTTCTTCTGTTAAAAGGTCTACTTTTGTATCAAGGAGTTTAGATATTTCTTCTTCTATTTTAATAAGTTCTATAAATGTGGGAACTTTTTTAAACTCCACAATTAAATCAATGTCACTTGTTTTTTTTTGCCTTCCTTCTACATAAGAACCAAAAATCTTTACACTTTTAATATTGTATTCTTTCAGAAGTTTATCTCTGTTTTTTCTAAGTATCTCTTTAATTTTTTTCAATCTCTTCATAATCTCTCCCTTTTAATAAATAATACTCTCTATAAACTTACTGGTCAATTTCATTTCTAATAGGTTCTTTCTTGAGGTTTTATTTTATGATTTAGTTTAACATGTTTTCGTGTAAACTTTTGATTATAAATAAATTGTCTCAGAAGTTCACAAATATTTTGCAGAAAGATTTTGGTTTAAAGAATTGAAAATTTTTTGCTTGGTTTATAATAAAAGAAGATTTTGAAGATAAAAGAATTTAAGATAATTGAAAAAGAGAAAATTTAATTTCTTTCCAATTAAGTTTTCTAATTGTATTAATTAAGGACAGCCCTCTTGAACATTTTTTATATTTAAGTTGTTGACTACCAATGATTTGTGAACTTCGGAAGTTAGTAAAAAGGGGTGAACAAAAGATTTTATTTATTTTTCAAAGAAGAGAGTTTAAGAGAAGTTGTAAAATTTTTAACTATATCATAGCGAAAATCTCCAGGTTTTGGAGTAGTATAAACCCAGCATATACCTGTCTGTTCAAATGCTATTTTTATTGCTTCTTCAAGATATTCTTTTGTTGGTCTTCCTTTCGGCCATGAGGAATGAGGTGTGAAATAAATGCATGGAATTAAAATTTTCCCGGGACATAATTTATAATAAGTATTTATTTCAACAGGTAAACTTTTTGCTGATATTCCACATTCAGGCCATAAAGAATATGAATGTTGATAACCCCATAATACAGCATCAAAAAATGGAAGATATCCTTTATTAACAAAATCCTTTATTGAATTGTAATATACACATACACCAAAAAGCAATTTAGGATTTATTTCTTTTGTTTTCTCATAAATTTTTTTAGTATATTCAATTGTATAAAAATTTAAATTTCCATCAAAATCATCTATCATCCATAATGTTAAATTTGGGTATTGAAGAGAAATTTTTGCAATTGCTTCAGCCCATTTTAAATAATCCATATCAAATGGTAGATATTTTCTTTCATTAATAGGTTTGTCTCTTCCAATAGGTGCTTCACTTGGAGGAACAGTATATACCCATACTTCTATTCCCTCTTTTTCTGCTTTCTCTAAAAATTTTGGTAAAAATTCAAGTTCTTTTTCTGAACGATAAGCAATTAAATAAGTATAACAATTTGCTCTCAGATCTTTTATTATTTCAACCATCTTTTCTATATCAGGGTTTCCATCTTTGTCATAAATCATTCCTGCATATAAAGATATTATTCCTCTTGCAAATGGGTCTTTTTTCTTTTTTCTATTTTTCATTATTTTAATATTTTCATTCTCTATTTTCTTTATATCTCTCATTTTAAAACTCTCCTCTTTCCCATCAAAATTCAATTTAAAATTACCTTCTTTGTTAATATTCCAAAATATTCGGGTTTCTGGCTTCTCAAATACAATTTTTTTACTTAATATTTCTTGGTTCTCTCCATAATAAATTTTAAATATCTTTTCTTCTTTTTCAATAGGTTTGTTTGCACATAAGTTTATAATTACTGGTTTTTTGCTGTTATAATAAAATGTTCTATCTATATCCCAAAAACCCCCATCTTGATGAATAGAAACTGAAAATTGTAAAGGTATATTTATTCCTTCTAAAGTTACTTCATTTACATCTACATCTTTCTCTTTTCTTTTTGAAATTTCAACTTTATCTATGTAATAAATACCTTTATATCCTTTTGCACAAAAAAGTATTTTACCAACCTTTTCTTTAAATCTAACTTTATCAAGTGGAATACTTACTCTAACAATTTTCCCAACTGGTATATAAAATGAAAAAGATTGTAGTTTATTTCCAACTATCCATATTTCATCAAAGTCAGTAGAAAGTAAAATTAATGAGAATGGAGCCATATTGGAAGGTGGCATGAAAATTTTATCAGAGACAAAGAGTATATAAAATGATATAGTATTGAAATCTTTCCAATCAGTTAAAGTTGGTTCAATTGAAAAATATGGAGGATGTGAGGGTTTTATATCTTCATTACTTACAATAAATTTCCCACCTTTTTTACCATTTACAAAAAATTCCTCACTTAATAATAATTCACATTTTCTTGATCTCTCAGCATATCTATTTCTACTTTCTTCTTCAAAATCATCAATAATTAAACTTTCCTCTGAAAATAAAAATGAAATAATTAAAGAAAAAATTATTAAAATTTTTCTCATCTTTTCGCCTCCTTTTTAATTTTTTCTAAAATTATATCTTCTATATTTGGAGAAAAAGGGAAAATAGAAAAAATTTTTGGAGCAATATAGCATGTATAATCATTCTCTATTTTATAAGCATCCTTTGTAGGTATATATCCAACAACCCCATTTGTATATCCAAATGTGAATAAATTCTTAAAAACCTTTCTTAAATTTAAATCATATTCACAAAACACTTCACCTGCCAAACCAATAAATTTTAATTCTCCTATTGAAATAAAATGAATAGGAAATTCAATATATGGATTATTCCTTAATTTATCATATTTTTCAATTGCTTCTTTTTCCCATTCATCAAGAAATTTTTCCCAATTAGGATTATCAATTTTTTTCAATAGTTTTTCTTTTTCCAATCTTATTTCTTTTTTCTTTGGTATTTTTAGAGGCAATAATATTTTCTCATAAAAACATTTTATATCTGAATTTACTGGAAAACCATATTTTTCAATTTTTAAAATCCTGTTTTTAATTATCTCACCATAAAGTTCAATATCTTGATTAGTTCCTTTTCCCAATCTGTTTTTATTTGTAACAGGGTCAATATCTCCACAGAATCCTTGAAAAAATATGCAGTAATTTCCATCATCTTCTATTTTCCTTATTACACCTCCTGGCCAATCAGCAGAAATAAAATCACCTTTTCCCAATACAACAGGATGGCATGCATAATTTATAAGATATATTTTTTCTTTTTTTCTTTTTTTATTTTTTTCTTTTAAAAATTCCTACTTTTAATAAAGGGTCTACTGGATAAAAATTGCCATTTCTTCTATTAAATCCTATTGGTTCAATTGTTTCAAATCCAGCAAAAAATTCTCCCTCTTTTTCTGAATTTAAAGCAATTTTTACAGATTCTTTTATAAACGAATTTAATCTTATTAAATAATTTTTTTCCATTTCTCCTATTTCTCCACATCCTCTTAATTTCATTGTTGCAGGTCCTGTATGAGTATGAGTGCATGAAATAAGTATATTTGAAAAAGGCAAATTAAATTCTTTTGATATTTCATTTCTTATATTATCTGAAAATTCAATATCTAATCCAATAAGGTCACAACTTATTAAAATACATCTCTCTTTCCCATTATAAATAGATAAACACCTTACTTTTAAATCATCTTTTATATATTTTGCTTTCCTTTCAAGATAAAAACCATATCCAGTAAGTTCAATACCTAAAGGAGGATTTATTACCTTTTCTCCATACCACCATTTCCCACTTTCAAAAACTTTAAGTAAGTTTTCTTTTTCTTCTTCTCCAAATATAGGCCATGATGGAAAAGGTTTTTCTCTTACAGGTTTGCCCCCATATATCGCAAGTTTTCCCATCTATTCCCCTATTGTTAACCATTATTATTTTTTCTACATTATCCTTGTTCCAATTCCAAGTGAAATTTTAAATTATAAATTTTTATCTTGTCAAAATCCATCCACTTTTGATTTTATTTTTTTATCAATTGTGATATAATAAATTGATATTTAAAAAGGAGGGAAGATGAAAGTAAAAATTGATGAGAGTCTTTGCACAGGATGTGGACTTTGTGTTGATATTTGTCCTGAAGTTTTTGAAATGGGTGAGACAGTATCAAAAGTAAAAAATGAAAATGTTCCACCTGAACTTGAAGAAAAAGTAAAAGAGGCAGCAGAAAGTTGTCCTGTTGAAGCAATTATAATTGAATAAGATTAGATGACCAGAGAAAAAATTATTTTATTTTTATTTTTTTTGTTATTTAAAGGAACTGGTGCTTTTTTTTTAAATGAAAGACCAGAGGAGAAAGCAAGAAAATATCTAAAATTATCTTTATCTGAATATAAGAAAGCAATAAAGGAAAATCCAAATAATGAGAAAGTTGTAGATGAATATGTTAAATTGTTAGAAGCAATAATTGGAAAAACAGAGGCAAAAATTGAACTTGCATTAATTTTTAAAGAAATAGGATTTGATGTTAGGGTTTCAGAATTATTGCTTGATATATCCTTAAAAGATAGAGAAAACGCCATTTTATATTTAGAAAAAAGAGTTGAACAAAGTAAAGATATAATTGAAAAAATTAATCTTTATTATCTTTTAACTGAAATTTCGCCTCAAAATCCATTATATTGGTATAATCTTGGAAAATTGTTGATTGGTATTAATAAAGAAGATGAAGGGATCTTAGCACTTCAGAAAGCGCATAAATATAATTTCAAAGATATTACACTTTTTTATTACCTTGCTATATATGAATTTAATAAAGGTAATTTTAAAAAGGCAAAGTCATATATTTATGAAGGGCTTGAGATTTCAGATGATATTTTATTACACAAAATACTTTTAAAAATTTATTTAATGGAAGGGAATAAAGAAATGGCAAACTTAGAAAAAGAAAAGATTAAAAATTTAATGACAATGAAGGAAGAAAGAGAAATAGAGAAAAAAGGGTTGGTTGAAAGAGAGGGAAAGAAAAAAATAGTTAAGAAGGAAAAGATAGAAGGTTTAAATCCATACATTTTTCTTGGAGTATCAAAAAATGAGCAGAAATTATATGTTGTTAAATTTGATGGGTATAGTTTTAATATAATAAAAGAGTATAAATGCACAACAGGTCCAAATATGGGAGACAAAGAGAAAAAGGGAGACAAAAAAACACCTGAAGGAGCATATTTACTGATTTCAAAATTAGAAGGCCCATCCCTTCCTTCTAAATATGGAATATGTGCTTTCCCTTTGAATTTCCCAGACCCTATAGATAAAAGATTAAATAAGGACGGAGATGGTATATGGCTTCATGCAACTCCAATAGAAAGGCCTCCTTATAATAGTGAAGGTTGTGTTGTTGTAAATGATAAAGATATGCAAGAATTAACTTCCTATATAAATGTTGGTAAAACATTTATCTGTATTTCAAAAGAAAAATCATTTTTTTTAAATTTCCCATATTTGAAAGAGATAAAAAATACAGTTGAAAATTGGAGAAAAGCATGGGAAAGTAAGGATATAGATAAATATATAGAATTTTATGATGAGAATTTCTTTTCAGATGGAAAAAATAAATCGGGTTGGAAGGCATATAAGGAAAAAATAAATAAAAAGAAAAAATATATAAAGGTTGATATTTCAGATTTACAGATTTTGCCTTATAAAGAAACAAAATTTGGATATATGACTGTTGCCTTCTTTAAGCAAAACTATAAATCTGATAACTTTTCTTCAAAAACAAGGAAAATTTTATATCTTGTGAAAAGAAATGGAAACTGGAAAATAATTTGTGAAAAAACATTATGAAATTTGAAATATATCCTGAATTTAAAGAATTTAAAGAAATAAGTGAAAAAGTAAATGTTATTCCATTGTATACATCTTTTCTCTCCGATTTTGATACTCCTGTCTCCTCTTTTCTGAAAATTGCAAAGGGAAGTTATAATTTCCTTTTTGAAAGTGCTGAACAGGAAGAAAAAGTAGGAAGGTATTCATTTATAGGAACATATCCTGAGATAATAATAAAAGCAAAAAATGAAAGAGTTGAAATTATAGATTATAATAAAGGAGAAAAGAAAGAAATAAAGAAAATGCCTGCATTAAAAGTGATAGAAGAAATTATAAAAAATTATAATACATTCAAAATAAAAAATTTACCTTCATTTACAGGTGGTTTTGTTGGTTTTATTTCTTACGATTATGTAAGGCAAATAGAAAAAATACCAGATTTTACAGAAGATAAACTTTTATTTCCTGACTTTATATTTTTCTTTCCCAAAAAATTTATAATTTTTGACCATTTTAAAAGAAGAGTTTTTCTGATTGTAAATGTTTTTATTAACATGAATAAATCAATAAAAGAAAATTATGAAAATGGTTTGGAATTCCTTTTAAATTTTATAAATGAATTTCAAAAACCTTTAAATTTGATTGAGGGAAAAAATGAGAATAAAAAGGAAGAATTTAAAAGTAATTTTGAAAAAGAGGAATTTATTGAAAGTGTAAAGAAAGTTAAAAAATATATTTTTGAAGGAGATATAATTCAAGCAGTTATTTCTCAAAGATGGGAAAAGGAAATTGATATTGAACCATTTAAAATTTACAGAGCATTGAGGAGTTTAAATCCATCACCTTATATGTTTTTTCTTGAAATAGGGGATTTAAAATTGATTGGTTCTTCTCCAGAAATACTTGTTAAACTTGAAAATGGTATTGCATGTGTAAGACCAATAGCAGGAACAAGACCAAGAGGAAAAAATGAAATTGAAGAAAAAAGACTTGAAAATGAACTATTGAATGATGAAAAAGAGAAAGCAGAACATATTATGCTTGTTGACCTTGGAAGAAATGACCTTGGAAGAGTTTGCTATCCAGGGAGCGTTAAAGTTACAGAACTTATGAGAATAGAGAAATATTCACATGTAATGCATATAGTTTCAAATGTTATAGGAAAATTAATTAAAACAAAGAGCCCAGTTGATTTATTACACGCTACTTTTCCTGCAGGAACAGTCACAGGAGCACCAAAAATAAGAGCGATGGAGATAATTGAAGAAATAGAAAAAGAAAGAAGAGGTCCATATGCAGGTGCAGTTGGTTATTTTAGTTTACAGAAAAGTATGGATTTTTGTATAACTATAAGAACGTTTATTATAAAAGATAAAAAATTATATGTTCAGGCAGGTGCAGGAATTGTTGCGGATTCTATCCCTGAAAATGAGTATGAGGAGACAAAAAATAAAGTTAAAGGTTTAATTGAAGCATATAAATTTTCAAAAAGGATTTAAAAATGATACTAATGATAGATAATTATGATTCTTTTGTATATAATCTTGTTCAATATTTTGGAGAACTTGGAGAAGAAGTTATTGTTTTTAGAAATGATAAGATTACAATAAAAAAGATTGAGAAATTAAAATTTGATAGAATTGTTATTTCTCCTGGACCCAAAAGACCTGAAGATGCAGGTATTTCATGTGAGATAATTGAAAAATTTAAGGATAAATTTCCAATACTTGGTGTTTGTCTTGGACATCAATGTATTGGTTATGTATTTGGAGGTAAAATTACATATGCAAAAAAACTTATGCATGGAAAGACATCTTTAATTTATCATAATGGGAAGGATATATTTGAGAATGTTAAAAATCCATTTATTGCAACAAGATATCATTCCCTTGTTGTTGATAGAAAGACACTTCCTTTGTGTCTTGAAATAACAGCATGGACTGACGATGATGAAATAATGGGAATAAAACATAAAGAATTTAAAATTTTTGGAGTTCAATTTCATCCGGAATCAATATTAACAAAAGATGGCAAGAAAATATTAAAAAACTTTTTAAAAATAAAATTATAATGAAGCAAGTTTCAAATACGATTCAAAAAGTGCTTTATAATACCTTAAAAATCTTTCAGGCTCTGGATTTGATAATATTTCAGCAAGGCAAAAACCTTTAAAATTTATACTCTTAAGTAATCTAAATAATGTTATCCATGGATATTCATTACATAATTCATTTATGTGGACAATATCTATTTTATTTTTTAAAAGATTAAAATTATTTTCAATGGAACCAGTTTCGTCAATATCTGTCATATTTGAATTCCAGCATACATATAAATTTGGATGATTTGCCACATCTATCATCTGTTTTATATAAACAGGTTTTGAAGTTTCTTTTCCATGAACTTCAAGTCTTATTTTTATTCCATAATCATAGGCAAAACAACTTATTTCTCTTAATGAATTTCCAATTTGTTCTATCGTTTTTTCTTTTGGGACATTTTCTGGAAAAGCATTTGGTCTTACTTTAATTCCTTCTGCTCCAACATCTTTTGCAAGTATAATATATTCTTTGGCTCCTTCAATATTTCTTCTTAGTTCTTCTTTATCAGGACTATGAAACTCAAAACATGTTCCAAGCCCAACGAGTTTAACTTTTGTATTTTCAAACTTCTTTTTTACTTCATCTCTTTCCTTTTTTGTTAAATTTGATTCTACTTTATGTTTATGGCCTGTTCTTAATTCAACTCCTTCATATCCAAGTTCTTCACACTTTTTTATTATTGTTTCTAAATCCCATTCAGCAGCAATCATATATGTAACAATTCCAAGTTTCATATTTCCCTCCTTTTATTTATATTGATAAGGTTTTATCATTATTTTTCTTAAAAAATTCTCATCTTGTTTATAAAATTTAGAAATTGTTAGTCGCTGTAAATTTTCAATTTCAATTTCTCTCGCTAAATAGAATGAAACTATTTTATCAATTCCATCTGCTTTAATCCTTGCATATTTCAAATAATCAATTACCATTTTATATCTTTCCATTTCAATTTCTTCTTCTGACAAAATTAATTGATTTTTATAAACAGAAAAAAATGATTTTTTTAATTTTTCTTCATCTAAAAAATTTTCTCTTTTAATTCTACCACTTTTTATAAATTTCTCAACTTCAATTTTTTTCTCAAATAATTTCAAGTTCAAATAAGTGCCTAAATTTGCAAAATCAATTTCAATTTTTACATAACCATTTATAAAATCAGAGATTTTTTTAGAAATTTCGTAAATTTTTTCGTAATAGTCAATCTTCAAAGTTAATAATTTTTCTTCTACTTGATTTTGGCTTTTTATTTTTATAATTATATCTTTAAAAATTTCAGGAATCTTTGAAAAATTGTTATTTATGTAAGCGTCTTTTAATATGTAAAAATCTGTAATTCCGCAAATAAAAAAATTATTTTTATTTTCAATTAAATTTGCAAGATTGTTATAATCATATTTTAAAAGAAAAAAATAAAGAAATTTTCCATCAAATATTTTTTTGATTTCTTCAAGCAATTTAATTCTTTCATTTTCAAAAAATTCAAATATTTCTTCAACTTTCATAATATGGGATGGGAGTTTGAAAAATGTTCCTTCAATCAAATTTACAAATTCTTCAATTGTCTTACTTTCTATAAGTTTTTCACATTTTTCATAATCAATAAATTTTTTTTCAAGTGAATTTATTTTTCCGCTTAAAAAATAAATATCTAACATATTAGTCCTTTCAATTTTTTAAAATCTTTTTCCATTAAACTTATTATTTTAGGATTATAAATTGCATATGCTGGATGAAATGTAGGCAAAATTTTAATGTTGTTAATTTCTATAACTTTACCATGTAATTTACTAATTTTGCATTTTTCATTTATTGAGAAATTTTTAAAAATAAATTTTAAAGAAATATCACCAAGACAACAAATTACTTTTGGATTTATTATTTCAATCTGTTTTTTTAAATAAATTCCACAACTTTCTATTTCTTCTTTTTTAGGTTTTCTATTTTTTGGGGGTCTGCACTTTAAAACACTTGTTATATAAATATTTTCTCTTTTAATTGATATTGATTTTAATAACTTATCAAGCACTTTTCCTGCTTTACCACAAAAAGGAATCCCAGTTTCATCTTCATTTTTACCCGGTGCTTCTCCTATAAAAATAACTTTTGAATTTAAATCTCCATATCCAAATACCACATTTTTTCTTTTATCAAATAAATCACATTTTTTACAATTTTTTACTTCATTTTCAATTTTCTTCATAATTTCTTCTTTAATCTTGCCATTTTTCATAACATATTATCTCTTCAAGTTTTTTTCTATTATTTGTTTCTTTAAAAACTTTTGGGTCTTCTGGATAACCAAGAGGAGTAAGTGCAACAACATTTACATCTTTAGGAATACCAAGAAATTTTTTTATTCCTTCATTATCAAATGCTCCAATCCAACATGTTCCAAGTCCTTCTGCTCTTGCAGCAAGTGTTAAATGGTCTACTGCAATAGCAACATCAACTATCATACTGTAAGGCCCCATCCATTTCCCTCTGTTATAATGTATATCTTTTCCACAGGCAACTATTAATATTGGGGCTTCAGCAATAAATTCTTGTCCTTCACATAAATCAACCATCTTCTTTTTTCTTTCCTCATCCCTAATTATTATAAATTTCCATGGTTGTCTATTGTTTCCGCTTGGAGCAATTCTTGCAGCATTTAAAACTCTTTCTAATACATCATCTGGGACTGGTTCTTTTTTATAACTTCTTACACTTCTTCTTGTTTTTATTACTTCATAGAAATCCATATCTCCCTCCTTTATTTTACTTCAACATTTCCTGTTTTAGGGTTGTAATAAAATTTCATTCCTTCTGGTGGCTCTGGTAGTTTTTCTATATAACCTTTTTCAACAAGTTCTTCAAGTGAATTTGGATATCTACCTTCCTGAATCTGAAATGTATTTATTTTATTTTTTAAATATAAAATTTCATCCATTGCTTTTGCTTTTTTTATTGCTCTTCCCATTGTTTCACCATATTTCATCGGTGCATTTAATGGAGTTAATTCTTCTTTCTTTTTATTACATGAGAAAGTAAAGACCAAAAGCAAAATTAAAAATAAAGTTTTTTTCATCCCCCTCCTTTTTATAAAATTGGTAAATATGTCTTTATTTCATATTCATGAACCCTTTTTCTATACTCATCCCATTCAATCTTTTTGGCAGTTATTAAATTTGTGTATATATGTTCTCCAAGTATTTCTTTTAATAATTCGCTTTTTTCTGCTATTTCTATTGCTTCAATTAAACTACCAGGTAAAACATCAAGATTTAATCTCTTTCTATCCTCTTCTGTTAAATGATAAACATCAATTTCAAGAGGTTCAGGGAGTGAGTAGTTATTTTCTATTCCTGCTAACCCTGCTCTTACCATACAAGCAAAAGCAAGATATGGATTACATGCTGGATCAGGTGAGCGAAATTCAATTCTTGTTGATTTTTCTCTTCCAGGTCTATACATTGGAACTCTTATTAATGTGCTTCTATTTCTTCTTGCCCAACATATATATACAGGTGCTTCATATCCAGGAACAAGTCGCTTATAAGAATTTACCCATTGATTACAGACAAGTGTTATTTCTTTTGAATGATGTAATAATCCTGCTATATATTTTTTTGCGATATCACTTAAATAGAATTTATCGTTAGGGTCAAAAAATGCGTTTTTTTCTCCTCTAAATAATGATTGGTGAGTATGCATTCCACTACCATTTACTCCATATATTGGTTTTGGCATAAATGTTAGATATAAGTCATGGTTTGAAGCGATTTCTTTTGCAATCATTCTATAAAACATAACAATATCTGCCATTGTTAATGCATCAGTATATCTTAAATCAATTTCATGTTGACTTGGTGCAACTTCATGATGAGAATATTCAACTTTAATTCCCATTTCTTCAAGTGTTAGAATTATTTCTCTTCTTACTTCATTTCCAGCATCAAGTGTTGTTACATCAAAGTATCCACCTTCATCAAGAATATCTGTGGCTTTTTCATTTTTGAATATAAAAAATTCAAGTTCAGGTCCAACATAAAATGTAAATCCTTTTTCTTTAACATATTCAAGATTTTTTTTCAATATATATCTTGAATCACCTTCATATGGAGTTCCATCTGGATTTAAAATATCACATATCATTGCTCCTTCTTTTTTATCTTTAATATAAGGAAGAATTAAAAAAGTTTTTGGGTCTGGAAGTGCAACCATATCTGACTCATCTATTCTTGCAAATCCCTTTATTGAGGAACCATCAAAACCCATACCTTCTTCAAGTGCTTTTTCAAGTTCTTCAATTGTGATTGAAAAACCTTTCATAATACCTGTAATATCTGCAAAAAATAATCTTATAAACCTAACTTCATTTTCCTTACAGATTTTAATTACATCTTTTTTAGTTAAATTTCTGTCCATTTTTACTCCTTTTTTATAATTTTACCATCTTAAAAAAATTTTGCTATATTTCCTAATTTATATTATTATTCTAATAACAAAAAGGAAAAAAAATGAGTTTATGGTCTTTTATAATTAAAGGTGGGTATATAATGATACCCATTTTTATTTGTGGAGTATTGACATTAGGAATTATAATAGAGAGATTGCTTTTTCTTAAAAATTCTCAAATAGATAGTGAGAAATTTATTGAAGAAATAGAAACCCTTCTCAAAAAAAGAAAAATAAAAGAGGCAATAGAAATTTGTGAAAAAAATCCCAAACCTGTTCCAAATATTATTAGGTCAGGACTTTTAAAACTTGATAGGACGAGAGAAGAAATTAAAGAAGCAATAGATGATTCTGCAAGTCATCAAATTCCTGAACTTGAAAAATATCTTGGCATTCTTGCAACTATTGCTACTATTGCACCTTTACTTGGACTTCTTGGTACTGTCACAGGAATGATAAAGGCATTTATGGTAATAGAGATGAGACAGGGACTTGTTAATCCTGGGGAACTTGCGAGAGGAATATGGGAAGCCCTTATAACTACTGTTGGAGGTTTGATCGTCGCAATACCAGCATATCTCTCTTACAATTATTTTGTTTCTCGTATAAATAATTTTATAATTGAAATGGAAAAAAGTGCGACAAAATTGATTGATATAATTTTTTTGCTTAAAAGTGAAGAAGGTTAAGTATATCAATAATTTTGGATTTTGTAAATTTGTGGATTATTGTGTTTTTTGGAAAATCCGCTTGACAAATTTTAAAATATGTTATAAATTCTAATAAAAAAGAAAGGAGGTGAGAAAGTATGAATAAAGCGGATTTAATTGAGGCAGTGGCAAAGGCGGTTTGCACAAAGAAAGAAGCAGCCGCAGCAGTTGATGCGATGATTGAAGCAATCAAGGATGCTCTTAAAAAAGGAGAAGCAGTTACACTCGTTGGGTTTGGAACATTCAAAGTTGTAGAAAGGAAAGCAAGGACAGGAAGAAATCCAAGGACAGGAGAAGCAATTAAGATACCAAAGAAGAAAGTTCCAGTATTTAGGCCAGGAAGTGAATTGAAGAAAGCAGTCAAGTGATACAGAATTATCAAAGGCGGACCTTTTAATGGTCCGCCTTTTTTATTTTTTAAAAAATTTTAAATTTTTTGAAAGGATAATATCTACAAATGACTTTTCCAATTATTTTTTCTTTCTCAACAGAACCCCAAATGCTACTATCTTCGCTTTCATTTCTGTTATCTCCAAGTAAAAAATATTTTCCATTTTGTATCTTTATTTCTTTTATTTCATAATTTGGCTTTTCTTTTATATATGGTTCTTCAATTTTTTCTCCATTTATATATACATATCCGTTTTCAATCTTTAAATTTTCTCCTGGAAGCCCAATAACTCTTTTAGTTAGAATCTCTTCTTCTCTTTTTGGTGAATACAGAACAACTATATCTTTTCTTTTTAAATTTTCAACTTTTACAGAAATTATTCTATCTCCTATACTTAATGTTGGTTCCATTGAAGAAGAAACTATTTTAAAAAACCTTACCTGTTTAATACCAAAAATATAACCCAAAAGGAAGACAATGCCTATTAATATTAAATTTTTAATTATTCTGAACATATTTTAAATTATATATCTTGACACTTTGCTTGTCCAATGGGTATAACTATTTAAAATTTATTACTTTCAGGAGGTAGCAAAATAAATGAATGATGGCTCTTTGAATATAGAGGAAATTCTTGAAAGAGTAGATATAGTTGATGTTGTTGCAGATTATATAAAACTGAAAAAATCGGGAAAAAACTTCAAAGCACTTTGTCCTTTTCATCCAGAAAAAACACCCTCTTTTTTCGTAAGTCCTGAAAAACAAATATTTCATTGTTTTGGATGTGGAGTAGGAGGGAATGCAATTAAATTTTTAATGAATATAGAAAAAATCTCTTTTTATGATGCATTAAAAATACTTGCAAAGAAAGCAGGAGTTGAAATTTCACAAAAAGAAAATATTAAGGAGAATATAGAAAAGAAAAAAATTTTAAAAATAAATGAATTTACAGCAAATCTTTATAATAAACTCATTTTTTCTCCACAAGGAAAAATTGCTCTTGAATATTTATATAAAAGAAATTTAAATGATGAGCATATAAGAAGATTTATGATTGGTTTTGCACCAGGAGGTAATTTTCTTTTAAATAAAATTGAAAAGGAAAAATTAAACAAAGAAGATTTTATTCTTGCTGGATTGATTGATGAAAATTGTCAAGAGGATACATTTAAAAATAGAATAATGCTACCAATTTACAATATGAAGAATGAGATAATCGGTTTTGGAGCAAGAGCAATTGATGATGGAATACTCCCAAAATATTTAAATATAAGAGAAAATCTTCTTTTTAATAAAAGCAATTCACTTTATGGAATAAACTGGGCTAAAGAATTTATAAAAGCAAGGGGTTTTGCAATATTTGTTGAAGGATATTTTGATGTTTTAAAAATGCATATAAATGGTCTTTGTAATTCTATTGCTCCTATGGGAACTGCTGTAACTGATATGCATTTAAATATATTGAAAAAATTAACAGATAAAATATTATTACTTTTTGATGGTGATGATGCAGGAATAAGAGCATGTATGAGAAATCTTGAAAATATATTGAAATGTGGATTTGAAATAAAAATATGTATGCTTCCTGCTGGTTTTGATCCAGATAAATTTATTGATGAATATGGAATTGATTCACTTCGTAATTTTATTGAAAATTCTTATGACTTTATTGACTTTGCAATAACTATTAATTCACAGATTTATGATATTAAAAATCCGAAAGAAAAGTCAATGGTTGTGAAAGAGATAGTTAAACTGATTTCAAATATTCCAGATGAAATAGAAAAATATGAGTTTTTAAAAAAATTGTCAGAAAAAATGGATGTAAAATTGGAAATTCTTGAGGAATATCTTAAGAAAAAAATAAATGAGGAATATAAATTTAATTTGAAGAAAAATACCAATAATAACCAATTGTTATCTGCTGAAAGATTATTAATTGAAATATTGATAGATGATAAAAAATATTGGGAAAAAGTTTTGGAATATAAAGGGCAATTAACTGAAAGAATTGAGAAAATGATTTTAACAGGAGAAAATTTATTAAGAAAAGGGTTTGAAATAACAACAAATCTTTTAATTACAGAATTGAATGATGAAGAAATCGTTAATTTTATTTCTTCAATAGGGGTAAAAGATAATAATACAATTCCAGACAGTAAAAAAAACAAAATTTTTAATGATTGTATAAGAAAACTAAAAGAAAAGAAATTATTACAGGAAATAGAAAATCTTAAAAAGAGAATGAATGAAAAAATAGAAAAAGGTGAAAATTATAATTCTGAACTTGAAGAAATACAAAAATTGCATATTCAATTGAACCAACTAAAAAGGAGTGAAAATGGGGAGAAAAAAGAAAAATTATAATTCAAAGTTAGAAGAAAAAATAAATGAAATTGTTGAACTTGGTAAAAAGAAAAAATATCTTTCGTGGGATGATATAAATGAGATTTTGCCTATGGATATGACAGATGAGGAAGAAATAAATGAACTTTTTGATGAACTTGAATATTATCATATTGATATAATGGCTGAAGATGAAGAAGAATTTTTCCCACATGAGAAAGAGAAGAAGATTGACTTGGAGGAAGCAAGAAATCCTTTAAAAGCATATTTAAAAGGAGCGGGTAGTTATAATCTTTTAACTCATGAAGAAGAAATTGAAATAGCGAAAGGAATGGAGGAATTGAAGGAAAAATTGGCTAAATTGAAAAAAATGCCAAATCCTCCTAAAAAACAGATAGAAAAGTATGAGAATGAGTTAAACAAATTAAGGGAAAAACTAATAAATTCAAATTTAAGACTTGTTATAAATATTGCTAAAAGATACAGTAATCCAAAACTTTCAATACTTGATTTAATTCAGGAAGGAAATATTGGATTGATGAAAGCAGTTGAAAAATTTAAATATAAAACAGGTTTTAAGTTCAGCACTTATGCAACATGGTGGATAAGACAGGCAATAACAAGAGCAATAGCAGACCATTCCTCTACAATAAGAATACCAGTTCATATGATTGAGAAGATAAACAAGGTTAAAAAAATTGAGGCAAAATATTCTCAACTTGGTGTAGAGAATGAATTATCAGAAGAAGAAATTGCAAAAGAAATGAATATACCAATAGAAAAAGTAAAAAATATAAAGAAATCTATGAGACCTGAACCAATTTCAATTGATATGGCTGTTGGTGATGAAGAAAGGACTACAATAGGTGATTTTATAGAGGATAAATTTAATCCTAATCCTTTAAAATATACAAAACAATCACTTTTAAGAGAAGAAATTGAAAAAGCCCTTTCTATACTTGATGAAAGAGAGGAGATGATAATAAGATTAAGATTTGGATTAGATGAAAAGGGATATCCAAGAACACTTGAAGAAGTTGGGCAGGTATTTGGTTTGACAAGAGAAAGGATAAGACAGATTGAAGCAAAAGCAATACAGAAACTGAAAAATTCATATAGAGGCAAGAGATTAAAAATATTTGCGGATGGAACATTTGAATTGAAACCCTCCAAGTTTTAATATAATGACCCATAGAGAAAGATTAAAAAGAGTTTTCAAATGTAAAGAAGTTGATAGGATGCCAATAAGAATTTGGGGTGTAAGTCCTATTTTTCCTTTAGAGAAATATAAAGAACTTGTCAAACTTGTTGAAAAATATGATCTTGAAACAATTGAATTCTGGAATCCAAAATCAGAAGAATATTCTCCTTTGCCTTATATTATAAAAAATGAAGAAAAAATATATGAAAACCAACAGATTAAGGAAATCATTACGACTATTGAAACACCTAAAGGAAATTTATTCCAAATTTATAGACAAAAACTTGATGGTTCTCCGGGTAGAGTTATAAAACATTTCATTGAAGATAAAAAGGATGCAGAAAAATTTCTTTCATTACCAAGTATAAATCAATTGCCCAAAATTGATTCTTATTTTGAATTTGAGAAAAAAGTTGGAGATAGAGGTTTAATATTAATAGGAATTGAAGAAGCAATGTATTCTATTCATAGATTTATGGGTTCTGAAATATTTAGTTTTTTTCTATATGATGAAAGAGAATTGCTTCATAAGATGATAGAGAAAAAATTTAAGGAAATAGAAATGTATGTTAAATATATACTCTCAAAAAAAATAGGAGATGGTTTTGGATATGTTGGTCCTGAACTATGTATTCCTCCTCTTGCTTCTTTAAGAGATTTTAAAGAATTTGTTTTCAATTATGATAAAAAAATAATAGATTTAATCCATAATGAAAATAAACTTGTATGGGTTCATTGCCATGGAGATATGGCTCCTGTTTTGGAAAGTTTTATAGAAATGGGAGTAGATTGTTTAAATCCAGTTGAGCCACCACCTGTTTCAAAAATTACATTGAAAGAGATGAAAGAAATAAGTAGAGGGAAAATGTGCCTTGAAGGAGGTGTTGAGGATGGGGCTTTTGATACATTAAAACCAGAAGAAATGGGAAAACTAGTAGAAAAAATTATAGAAGAAGTAAAACCTGGTGGTGGTTTTATTTTATGTCCTACTTCCTCTCCAAATACCTGGCCACAGTTATTACCAAAACATTTAGAGAATTATAAAGTTTTTGTTGAAGTTGGTGTAAAACTAAGGAATTATTGAGAAAGATTTTTAATTTTTTTCATTGCTTCTTCCCTTATTCTACAACTTGGGCATTTACCACACATTTTTTTCCCATTTTTATAGCAACTCCATGTAATTGATAAATCAAGTCCTAATGATATTGCTTTTTTTATAATTTCTACTTTTGATAAATTTAAAAGTGGAGCAATAAGTTTAATTTTTTCTCCTTTTAATGATTTTTTTGTTGCAACATCAATTAGTTTTTGAAATCTTTTAATATAAATAGGTCTACAATCAGGATAACCAGAAAAGTCAATATAATTAACTCCTATAAATATTGCATCAGCATTAATTGTTTCTGCATATCCAAGTGCAATTGAAATAAAAATTGTATTTCTTGCAGGAACATAAGTTGATGGTATTCCACTTGTTTTTCTTTCTGGAATTTTTATCTCTTTTCTTGTTAATGCAGATTTTAAAAAAGATAAATTAATTTTTAATATAATATGTTCTTTTGCATTTAAAAATTTTGCAATTTTTTTTGCATATATAATTTCTTTTTTTGCTTTCTGTCCATAATCAAATGTTAGACAATAAATCTCATAACCATAATCTTTTGCTATTTTTGCTGTTAAGAAACTATCAATTCCACCAGAGACAAGACACACTGCTTTTTTCATTTTATATTTAAAATCTTATGAATTTGCAATCTAAGATACCAGTTATTATAATTATTCTCTTTCAAAAATTTTACAATCTTTCTACTTATTTCAATATTATTATCAACAGGTTGTAAAACAACTGGTTTTTCAATTGATCTATCTATAAAATCAAAATATGAATCATCAACAATAATATATTTAAATTCATCTGCCAATTTTTTAAATCTTTTATCATAACCAAATTTGTGAAATTTTTCACCTTCTTTTTTAGGACTTACTGTTATCCAATCAAATTTTATATCTTTAAATATTGTTCCATTTGTTTCAATCCCTACCCAATAATTTTTTCTTTTAAGTTTTTCATATAAATTAGAGATTTCTTGCAAATATGGCTCTCCACCTGTAAAAAAAATTCTTTTACATTTAAATTTTTTAATATTTTCCAAAATTTCATCTTCATTCATCTCTTTTCCATTTTTCCATGAATATTTAGTATCGCAAAAAAAACATCTTAAATTACATCCAGAAAATCTTATAAATATTGCAGTTATACCTTGTAATAATCCTTCACCTTGAATTGAATAGAAAATTTCACTTATCTTATATTTCATTTAATCTTTTAAAACAACATTTTTTAACCAGTTTTTATTTTCAATATGCCATTTTATAGTTCTTTCAATTCCTTCTTCAATATTTACTTTTGGATACCAGTTTAATAAATTTTTTGCCTTTGTAATATCTGCATATGTTTCTTTAATATCTGCTTTATTAAATGGTTTATAAATAATTTTTGCTTTTTTATTTAAATACTTTTCTATCAATCTTATAACTTCATTTAATTGGTGTGGGTTGCTATTACCAAGATTAATTATATTAAATCCAGATAGATTAAGCCCAAGAATTGTCCCTTCAGCAATATCATCAATATATGTAAAATCTCTACTTTGTGTTCCATCTCCATAAACAGTTATCTCTTTTTCTTCATCTATTAATTTTATAAATTTAAAAATACTCATATCTGGCCTTCCGCATGGTCCATAAACTGTAAAATATCTGAAAATAACAATATCAATTCCATATAAATAATGGTAAGTATAACATGTAATTTCTGCTGATTTTTTACTTGCTGCATAAGGGGATAAGGGATTTTCTGTTGGTGAATCTTCTTTAAAAGGGATTTTACATCCTGCATAAAGAGACGAAGTTGAAGAAAGAATAAATTTTTTAATTCCAAATTCTTTTGCACATTCAAGAAGGTTTAAGTTTCCAATTACATTTGTTAAATAATAAATTTCAGGATTTTCAATACTTGCTCTAACTCCTGCTCTTGCTGCAAGATTTATGATAACATCTGGTTTTGCATGTTCAACAATATATTTTATCTCTTTTTTTGAAATATCAAATTTAACATTAATAAAATTTTTAAATTTTTTCAATTTTTCAAGTCGCCAGAGTTTTAATTTAACATCATAATAATCATTTAGGTCATCAACACCAAAAACTCCAAATCCTTTTTCAAGCAATTTCTCACATACTTTCCATCCAATAAAACCACATGCACCTGTTACCAGAATTTTTTGTCCCATTTTTTCAATATTATACCAGAATTATTTTAGTTGAAAAATTTTAAAAAACATGGTAAAAAATTAAAAAAGGAGGTGAAGTTATGAGAAAAATTTTAGTTTTATTTGTAGTTTTTGGATTTTTATGTTATGGAGAAATTAAAAAAGCAACATTTGACGAAATAAAAAATTCAGTAAATCTAATTGAAGAAACAATAAAGTTAGAAAAAGAAGATTTTATTCCTTTATTTAGCCAAGCAATAGAAATTGAAAAAAGAGCAAATACTCAATATTATGCAGAAAAAATTGCAGAAAAAATATGTAAAACATCTAAAATTGAGAAAGATAAACTTAAAAAATTAAGAGAAAAATTTACATTTTTTGATATTTCCATAGCATGGGCAATAAATCAAATTAAAGGAAAATCTATGGAAGAGATATTAAAAGAAAAAGAAAAATCTAATTGGTATGATATTTTAGCAGAGATTAATATAAATAGTTTGACAGAAAAATTAAAGGAATTAAATCCAAAATTAGAAACCTTTTAAAAAACTGCATATTTTTGAGGGAAGATTTTTTTCAATAATTTTTTTGATAGTTGTTTCATAATTATATTCAATTCTTTCAAGTTTAAATTCTTTTATATCAGTATCATAAATTGAAACACATGAAAAAGGGAATCCGTCTCTTGGAAATCCTACACTTCCAACATTTATAATATATTTAAAATCATCTTCAATTTTTAAGTTGAGTTTTCCAGAAAAATCAGTGAAAATTTTTTCAATTTTTCCAGTTTTTATATTTTTTTTAAACCCTCCTGGAATATGTGTATGAGCAATAAAACAAATTTTTTTATCAAGTAATTTAAATTCTTCTTCTGCATCTTCTATTTTAAAAATATACTTGTAAAAGAAATCAGAAATTGAAGCATGGAAAAAAACAATATCATTATATTCTTCTTTTTCTTTCCAATTCTTTATTTCTTCAATTTTTTCTTCTATTTCTTTTTTTGTCCACTCAAGAGAAATTCTTGCATATTTTTTAAATTTTGAAAAATCATTTTTTAAAATTCCTTCTTCATGATTCCCTTTCAATATTATTTGGCCATTTTCTTTTGCAAGATTTATACATTCAATTGGATTTGGTCCATAACCGATAATATCTCCAATAATTACAATTTTATCAACTTTATTTTTTTCAAAATAATTAAGGACTGCTATAAAACTTTCAAGATTTGAGTGAATATCACCTATTATTCCAAATTTCATATCATACTTTATTATATATCTCTTTTAAAACATTTAGAACATCTGCTATTTCTGGTCTTTTTTTTAAATTTTCTGATTTTCCAAGATATATAATAGGATAAATTTCTTCATAAAAATCAAAAAAAGATAAATATTCTTCAGCATAACACAATAAGAATATATATCGCTTTTAAAATCAATAATTCCCTTTTTTCTTTCAGGAGCAACATATTTTTCAGTTCCACCAGTTAAACTTTTCCTCTTTTTTAAAAACTAATTTTTTCTGCATAACCAAAATCAATTATTTTTACATCTTTTAAATTATTTTTAACAATTACATTTTCAGGTTTTATATCATTATGAACAATCCTTTGTGAATGAATATACTTAATCCCTTCTCCAACTTTTATCAATATATATAGAATTGTTTGGGGAAATATTTCAGAATTTTTTTCATAAAAATTTTTTAAACTTTTCCCATCAATGTATTCCATAATAATATAGTATAAACCATTTTTTCTTCCCATTTTATAAACCTTTATTATATTCGGGTGAGAAAGATTTCTTAAAATTTTAAATTCTTTTTTAAATGTTTTTACTTGATAGTATTCTCTTCTATAAGGATGAAGAACTTTAATTGCAACAACTTTACCAAAAATACCATCTTCACAAATACCTTTATAAATAGTTGAAGTCCCGCCTTGCCATATTCTTTCTTCAATTTTATAATTTTCTATCTCTTCTCCAATAAGTTTTAATTTATATTCTTGCTCCATTTTCAAAAAAACCAGATAATTTTACATTCATTTATTTTTTTTGGCAAATAGTTTATAATTAAATTGATGAAAAAAATAAAGAAAAATATAATTATTGGAGTTTGTGGTTCAATTGCTGCATATAAGGTATGTGAATTAATAAGAAAACTTATAAAAAATAATTGGAATATAAAAGTAGTTATGACAGAAAATGCAAAAAATTTTATAAATCCTTTAACTTTTGAGGTTTTATCAAGAAATAAAGTTTATTCTGAAATGTTTAATAAAAATTATGAAGAAGACCATATCGCTTTATCTGATTTTGCCTCTATAATTCTTATATGTCCAGCAACAGCAAATATAATAGGAAAAATTGCGTCAGGAATATGTGATGACCTTTTAACAACAACTGTTATTTCTTTTAAAGGAATTTGTATTTTTGCACCTAGTATGAATGAAAATATGTGGAAAAATAAAATTGTTCAAGAAAATGTTAAAAAACTTAAAAAATTTGGTTATTATTTTATAGGCCCAGAAATAGGTGAACTTGCAAGTGGTAAAAAAGGGATTGGGCGGCTTAAAGATATAGATAAAATAATTGAATTTATTGAAAATATTTATAAAAAATTAAAATAACTATTCATATCCTGCTTTTTTATCAGAGCCAGTTTTATTATCAGGAATATATGCACCTGTTCCTTTTATCTTTCTTGCTTCTGATGAATAAAACATTCTGCTTGCTCTCCATATATTTTCTTCATAATAAGGATAAACATAAGTTCCAGGAGGCACTATTTCATCAACTTTTTTCAATTCTTCTTCAGTCAATTTTATATCACATGCTTTCAAACCAGAAATTAAATAATCAAGTTTTCTTGCACCCAAAATAACAGAAGTAATACCTGGTCTATTCATAAGCCATGCAAGTGAAAATTCTGCCAAAGTAATACCTCTATTTTCTGCAATTGGTATTAATTTTTCAACAATTTCTATTGATTTTTTAAAAATTTCATCCTTTTCCATATCCCTTTTTGCTTGTCTTCCTTCTTCAACTTTAACTCCTTTTCTATATTTACCACTTAAAATACCTGCTGCAAGTGGAAAAAAAGGAGTTATTCCAATTCCATACCTTATACACATTGGAATAAGTTCATTTTCTATACTTCTATCAAGTATATTATAAGGTGGTTGCTCACTCACAAATCTTGCCCATCCATATTTTTCACTTATAAAAATCCCTTCTAAAATTAAATAGGTTGGATGTTTTGAAGTTCCTATATATCTTACTTTTCCATCCCTTACAAGTTTATCAAGTGCATATAATGTCTCTTCCATAGGAGTATTTGGGTCAACAACATGAACAATATATAAATCAATGTAATCTGTTTTCAATCTTTTCAAACTTGCTTCACAACTTTCAATTATATGTTTTAAACTTGCTCCATAATCATTTGCACCATCTCCCATATACCATCCAAATTTTGTAGCAAGAATAACTTTATTTCTTTTACCTATTTCTTTTAAAATCTTACCAACAGTTTCTTCACTTTCACCATAACAATCAGCAGTATCAATAAAATTAATCCCATTATCAATTCCAACTTCAATAATTCTTTTTGCCTCATCATAATTCTGACTTGTAAATCCAACCATAGTGCCTATACATAATTTTGATACCCTTAATCCACTTTTTCCAAGTTGTCTATATTCCATTTTATTCTCCTTTTTGTGAATATAAATTTTAATAAAAAAAATTTGACTTGACAAGTTTAAAAATATGAGGTATAAAAATACTTGACAAAAGAAAAAATATAGGTTATAAAAAAATTGACTTGACAAAAGAAAAATAAAAAGGTAAAATGGTCTTGACAAAAGTGAAAAAAAGTTATAATATAGAAAAAACAAAATGTGATTAAAAAAGAAAGGAGGTGAAAAAAATGAGAAAGAAAGGTTTCACATTAATAGAATTGCTGGTAGTAATTGCTATCATTGCGATTCTTGCAGCGATGTTACTACCAGCACTTGCACGTGCTCGTGAACAGGCAAGAAGAGGTGTATGTATATCTAATTTAAAGCAGATTGGTCTTGGAATTCATATGTATGCACAGGACTATGATGAAAACTTCCCAGCATATGACCATAATGGCGGATTTGCAATTGTTGATTGTGGTGCAGGTCAATCTCTCTCATTGTTAATACCAAAATATGTAAAAGATCCTGGTATATTTGTTTGTCCATCTTCTGCTGATACTAAATCACCTTATTGGATAGATATGGAAAGAGGTGTAGTAGGTGGAACTCCTCCAACTGGTGCAACTGCAACAGCAGCATATCTCCCACTTGCAGCAGTAAATACTTACCTTGGATATGGAACACTTTCCTATGCTTATGCACCAGGATTACATGAACAAAGTAAAGATGAAAGTGTTGTATGTGCTGATAGATTAACCAGATTTACTTACAACGAAGCATGGTCCACAACACCATTTGTTCAGACAGGAGATAATCATGGTGTAGAAGGAATTAATGTATTATATGTAAGTGGAAATGCTAACTGGCTTCCAACTTATAAACATAATAATTCATTCTGGCTTCCTTATGATAAACTTGGATATGGTCAGTTAACATCCGCTACAACTGTAGAAAGAATTAGAAACCCAGGAACTACTGCTTCTCAACCATTTTAAAATTTGAAAATTTGGGGTATAATATTATAAAGAAAGGAGGTGAAAAAAAATGAGAAAGAAAGGTTTTACATTAATAGAATTGCTGGTAGTAATTGCTATCATTGCGATTCTTGCAGCGATGTTACTACCAGCACTTGCAAGAGCAAGGGAACAGGCAAGAAGGAGTGTATGCATAAGCAACCTAAAACAGATTGGTCTTGCATTAAGGATGTATAGCCAAGATTATAGAGAATATTTCCCAATAACTTCTGCACCATTTTTTGGTCAGGAACAGACAGTTCCAGGTGCTTTAGGACTTTTATATCCAAACTATGTTTCTGCTCAAAAAACATTTATTTGTCCATCTGATGTTGCTCACCAAACAGTTTCTCTTGCAGCAGCAGAAATAAGCCAGGGAATAACAAATATACTTGTAGATACAACTGGATATACAGATGATAGAGGTTGCTCTTATGCATATGCTTTCTTCTGCCATGAAGAAGTTGATATTGACACAGTTCTTGTGGTTGATAAATCAATTGCAGCAGGTGAAAAAACAGGAACAGGTGCAACCTGGTGGAATTATTCTGCTTTGAGAGGTGGAACTTATTCTACAACAAATCCAGTTACAGGAATGCCTATAACATTACTCAACCACAAGAACGATGGTGTCAATGCTTGCTACATAGATGGTCATGTAAAATGGATACCAGTTGGTAAGGCAACACAAACAGATATGTTCCCCAATGTTAACAATAGATATCAAACAGGTGGTGTTCCAATTGCTGCTGTAAGAAATCCATGGTAATCTGAGAAAGGAAAGCCCCCGCTTTTTAGCGGGGGCTTTTTATTTTTTTGTAATAATCTTTAAGTTTATTTTTGCTGGTTCATAATTTGGATTTTTTCTTAATATATATTTTAAAATTTTTATTGCCTTTTCCTTTTCACCTATTTCATTTAAGGATATTGCAAGGTCATTCAAACAATCTAAATTTTCAGGTTCAATACTTATGACTTTTTTTAGATAATAAATTGCTTTTTTAAAATCCCTTTTTATAATATAAATTTTTGCAAGAAATTTTAAAGAAATTATATCTTCTTTATTCAATTCAATTGCTTTTAAAAAATATTTTTCTGAAATATCATAATCTTTGTTTTTAAAATAAATATTCCCAAGAAAGACAAAAACTGGTTGATATTCTTTTTCAATTAAATAATTTAATATTTCCATTGCTCTTTCAATTTCTCCTTTTTTTTCATAAATTATTGCAATATCTAAAAGAGCACTATAATTAGAAGGGTCTATTTGGATTCCCTTATAATAATATTTTAATGCCTCATCATAATTTCCAAGCATAAGATAACATTTTCCAATTCCAAATATTATCTTTTTATCATATGGTTTTACTAAATATAGTTTTTTAAAATTTTCAAGCGCTTTTTTATAATCTTTATTGAGTAATAATGTAAATGAATAATTATGAAGAATTTCTTTTGATTCAGGAAAGTATTTCAAGTTTTTTTCATAAAATTTAATTGGGTCATACCAGTCATAATTTCTTAAAATTGTTCTTACTCCATAAAGTGAAAATATTGTTATTATCAAAATTATTCTTTTTCTTTCATTTTTTATAAAATCAAACAATTTTAAAAAATATACAAAAAAACCAATAGAACCTAAATACATCCAATGCTCCCTTAAATTTCCATTTAATGGTATTAT
>Ga0197143_1000439_pt1 | contig 46747 bp, 56 predicted proteins | sample GBS70_MetaG_FD_148603 | JGI IMG/M metagenome (GOLD analysis project Ga0197143, IMG submission 148603) | Sediment microbial communities from Great Boiling Springs, Gerlach, Nevada, United States - GBS 70_MetaG | ecosystem: Environmental > Aquatic > Thermal springs > Hot (42-90C) > Sediment... | reverse complement strand
GGTTGCCAATATGATCCGCTTTATTAAAGAAACCAATATTAATTTTTTGGGAAGAAGAAAGATATTTTATTTTATTTCCCTTTCCCTTAGCATTATTTTCCTTATCGCTTTAATCGTTATCGGTCCTCGTTACGGTATTGATTTTACCGGTGGTTCCCTTTATATTATCCGTTTTTCTAAAGAAGTGGCTATTGAGGAAATAAGAAATTCTTTAAAAGAGTTGAATATCCATAACCCAACAATCCAGCGTTCTTTAGAAGGTTATGAATATTTGATAAAAATTGACTTAAAAGAACTTCCCTATGGTGGTGGTTTTTCAACCCAATTAATTGAGAAGCTGAAAGAAAAGATTAAAGATAGTAATCCCGAAATCTTAAAAGAAGAAATAGTGGGACCCAGGATAAGTAAGGAATTACAAAAAATAACTTTTTTTGCCTTACTGGTTGGTATCGGTGGCATTCTTATTTATGTCTCTTTTCGTTTTAATTTCCGTTTCGGCACTGCGGCGGTGTTAGCCTTAATTCACGATACCCTTATTACCCTTGGTTTTATTGTCCTCACCCGAACAACCGTCAACATTCCCGTAGTGGCTGCCTTATTGACAATTATCGGTTATTCCGTTAACGATTCTATTGTGGTTTCTGACCGGGTAAGAGAGAATCTGAAAAAAATAAAAAAAGAAAGTTTTGATTTCATTGCCAATCTTTCTATTAACGAAACCCTTTCGCGAACGGTTTTAACTGCCCTCACCACCCTTTTTGTAACCCTCCTTATTTGGTTTTTGGGAACAGCTGATATCAAAGATTTTGGTAAGGTATTATCGGTTGGCATTATCACGGGAACCTATTCTTCTATTTTCATTGTGGCGGCTTTAGTAACCGATTGGGAAAAAAGGCATCCTTCGCGGAGATAAAAATTGAAGATTTTGAAAATAATGTTTGCCACCACTTTATTTTTGGGTTATTTACCTTTGGCACCGGCTACTTATGCTTCCCTTTTTGCTCTGCTTTTCCCCTATTTTATAAGAAATTCTTATTTTTATCTGCTGTTTTTTTCCCTTTATTTTTTCTTAAGTGTTATCACTATCAACCAATTGGAAAAAATTTGGGGTAAAGATTCCCGAAAGATTACTGCTGATGAAGTTTTAGGAATATTAACCACCTTTTTTCTTATACCGATAAACCTCAAAACCCTGATTTTGGGATTTTTGCTTTTTAGATTTTATGATATTTTTAAATTACCTTTTTTAAGAAAAGTGGAAAAATTAGAAGGTGGTTTGGGAGTTGTTTTAGATGATGTTTTGGCAGGGATTTTAGCCAATTTTACCTTAAGGATTATTTTGATTTTATGGCAATAGCCCAAATAATTATTGTTGGCTCAGAAATCCTTTCGGGAATAGTTGCCGAAAAAAATTCCTGTAAGCTGATAAAAAGTTTAAATGAACTTGGCTTTCAGATAGAAAAGGTTTCCATAATTAATGATGATTGCCAGATGTTAAAAAAAGAATTGGATAACTCTCTTTCAACCGCTGATGTAGTGATTGTTAGCGGTGGTTTAGGACCAACTAAGGATGATATTACCAAAGATACGATAATTAAACATTTTTCTTTAAGAACTTTTATTGACGAGACAATATTAAGTAAGATTGAAAACTATTATAAAAATTTAAAAAAGCCAATGCCGGAATACGCAATCAAACAGGCATTAATTCCCAAAAGAGCAATAATTTTAGAAAATCCCATTGGTTTTGCCCCCGGTCTCATTATCAAAAAGGGAAGAAAAATAATTATCCTTCTTCCGGGAGTTTTTGAAGAGTTAAAAACCATTTGGGAAAATAGCGTGGTTCCTTTTTTAGAAGATAGTTTTCAGCTGAAGCCCAATTTTTGTAAAATAATCAGAACTCTCGGAATTACTGAATCAGAAATAATGGCAAAGCTCGAAGAGGTTTTTAAAAAGCAATTTAAAAATACCCAAATTTTATATCTTCCTTCCCATTTAGGTGTTGACCTGACGATTATTGGTAAAGATAAAAAAGAAGTGAATCTCTGTGAGAAAGAGATTAATCTTTTGTTAAAAGATTATATTTATGGTTATGACAACATTAGTTTAGAAGAGGTTATTGGTGAACTTTTGAGAAAAAAGAATTTAACTTTAGCTACTGCTGAATCCTGTACCGGTGGTTTATTAGGTCACCGAATTACCGATGTTCCCGGGAGTTCTGATTATTATCTTGGCGGAGTGATTGCTTATAGTAACGAAATAAAAAAATTAATTTGTAAAGTAAAAGAAGCAACCTTAAAAAATTACGGCGCGATAAGTAGAGAGACTGCCTTAGAAATGGCAAAGGGAATTAAAAATTATTACCAAACAGATATTGGTCTCGCTACTACTGGTGTTGCTGGTCCAACGACGAGTGAGAAAAAACCAGTAGGCTTAGTTTATTTAGGATTGGCTTATCGCCAAAAATTGATTGTTGAAGAACATCTTTTTTCGGGCACAAGAAAAATGATAAAGGAACAGGCATGCCAAATGGCTTTGAATTTATTGAGAAAAACCTTAGAAAATGGCTGAAATTCGTTCGTTTATTGCCTTAGAAATTCCCGAAGAAATAAAAGAAGAAATTTATCAGCATATTGAAAATTTTAAAAAAGATAACCTGCCAGTAAAATGGGTAGAAAAAGAGAATCTGCATATAACTTTAATCTTTTTAGGTGAAAGGGATTTAACATTTTTGACAAAGGTAAAAGAGATATTAAAAAATATTGCTAATGAATTTAAACCTTTTTCCATAAATCTTAAAGATTTTGGTTTTTTCCCTAATGCTAAAAAACCAAGGGTCTTTTGGATTGGTATAGAGAAAAATAAAGATTTGATTGTTCAAATTGCGGAAAAACTAAAAGAAAACCTTAAAAATATCGGTTTTAAACCTGAAGAACGGGAATTTTCTCCCCATTTAACAATTGGGAGATTTAGAGAATCCTTAAATTGTGAAAAATATCTTTTTTTAAAATATCAAAGTAAAGAATTTTTAATTGATAAAATTATTCTTTTTAAAAGCACGCTAACCAGCAGAGGTCCGCTTTATGAAGTGATTGAAAGTTACAATTTATCTTTAAAGTAATTATTAATATATTCAACAATCTCGGAAATCTTTGTCCCGGGGTCAAAAAGTTTTCCAACGCCCATCTGATAAAGTTTTTCTTTATCTTCATCCGGAATAATCCCGCCGCCAAACACATGGATATCGGTCGCCCCTTTTTCTTTTAACAAGCGAAGAACTTCCGGAAATATTGTCATGTGGGCTCCCGAAAGGATACTGATACCTATCATATCCACATCTTCTTGAATAGCAGTATTAACAATCATTTCTGGGGTTTGGTGAAGACCAGTATAAATAACTTCAAAGCCCGCATCTCTTAAACCCCGGGCAACAACTTTTGCTCCCCGGTCATGACCATCTAATCCTGGCTTGGCAATCAAAATTTTAATCTTCTTTTTCATAACCCCTCCCATTAAATTAAAAGAATGCCTCTTCTTTATATTCGCCAAAAACTTCTTTTAAGGCGTTGGTTATTTCACCAAGAGTGCAATAGGCACGAGCACATTCTAATATCGGATACATTAAATTTTCATTACTTTTTGCTGCCATTTTTAATTCTTTTAATCTCTTTTCACAGATAATATTATCTCTTTCCTTTCTTAATTTTTGAAGCCTCTCTACCTGTCTTCGTTCAACTTCAGGGTCAATCCTTAACAAAGGAATTTCTAATTTTTCATCTTCTAAAACAAACTCATTCACACCCACAATAATCCTTTTTTTCTCTTCGAGCTCTTTTTGGTAACGATAAGCAGCTTCCGCGATTTCCCTTTGGGGAAAACCAGCTTTTATCGCTTGAACCATTCCGCCAAGCTTTTCAATCTTTTCAAAGTATCTATAAGCTTCTTCTTCTAATTTATTTGTCAAATATTCTACATAATAAGAACCACCAAGCGGGTCAATCACATTTACTACCCCAGTTTCATAAGCAAGAATTTGTTGGGTTCTTAAAGCAATTAATACCGCTTTTTCTGAAGGTAAAGCCCAAGCTTCATCCATCGAATTAGTATGGAGACTTTGGGTTCCGCCTAAAACGGCCGCTAATGCTTCATAAGCTGTTCTAATGATATTATTCTCCGGTTGTTGAGCAGTTAAAGAACAGCCAGCGGTTTGCGTATGGAATCTTAATAAAAGGGACTCTTTTTTCTTAGCACCGTAACGGTTTTTCATCTCTCTCGCCCAGATCCGGCGGGCGGCTCGAAATTTGGCAATCTCTTCAAAAAAGTCTAAATGGGAATTGAAAAAGAAAGAAAGGCGGGGAGCAAAAGTATCAACATCTAATCCTCTTTTTATCCCTTCTTCTACATAGGTAAAACCATCCATCAAAGTAAAAGCCAATTCTTGAACCGCCGTTGAACCAGCTTCTCGAATATGATAACCACTGATGGAAATGGTATTCCATTGAGGAACTTCTTTAGAAGCAAATTCCATAATATCCACAATTATTCTTAAAGAAGGTTCTGGTGGAAAAATATAAGATTTTTGGGCAATATATTCTTTTAGAATATCGTTTTGGATAGTACCTCGCAATTTATAAAAAGGTACACCCTGTTTTTCAGCAGTAATTAAATAAAAAGCCCAAATAATTGCTGCTGGCCCGTTGATTGTCATTGAGGTAGAAACTTGGTCTAAAGGGATTCCGTCAAAAAGAATTTCCATATCCCTTAAGGAAGAAACCGCAACCCCACAAACACCAACCTCACCTTTCGCCATCGGGTCGTCAGAATCTTTTCCTAATAAAGTGGGATAATCAAAGGCAACCGAAAGACCAGTTTCTCCGTGGGCTAAAAGAAATTTAAACCGTTTATTAGTATCTTCAGCGGTACCGAATCCAGAAAATTGTCGCATCGTCCAAATTCTTCCCCGATACATAGTGTATCTTATTCCCCGAGTAAAAGGATATTCTCCGGGGAAACCTAAATCTCGCAAATAATCAAAATCTTTTATATCTAAAGGAGTGTAAACTATTTTTAAAGGAATATTAGAAATAGTGTTAAATAAAGGTAAACTACATTGGGGAAAATCTTTTAATTTTTCTTCCCATAGGTGATATTCTTTTTCTAATTCTTCTCGCTCTTTCTCAGTCATTCTTCACCTCCTTTAACAATTTTTTAACTCCTTCAGAAAAACTAATTTTTTTATTAAGGATTTCTAAAAAAATCTCGTCAAATTTTTTTCTAATCCTTTCATCCTGCCAATAAATCTTTAAAATCTCCTGCTCAAAATTACTGGCTAACTCCCTCTTCAACATTTCTTTTCTTTTTTCTTGTAAAAGATTATTTTCTTTTAAATAATTATAATGTTCAAAAATAAATTTTTCCAATTCCTCAATGCCCTGGTTGTTAATCGCCTGGGTGAGGACTACCGGTGGTTTCCATTTACTATTTTGATAAGACATTTCAATAAGATTTTTTAATTCATAATACAAAACATCAGCCCCCATTCTATCTGATTTATTAATAACAAAAATGTCGCCAATCTCCGTCAAACCAGCTTTTAAAATTTGGATCCCGTCGCCCGATTCGGGTACAAAAACGACAACAGTGGTATCAACTAAATTACTAATCTCTACATCCACTTGGGAAGCACCAATTGTTTCAATAATTATCACCTCTTTACCAAAGGCATCAAGGATATCAGCTACCTCTTTGGTTTTATAAGCCAAACCATTTAGACTTCCCCTTGTGGCCATACTTCGGATAAAAACTTCTTTTTCCAAAAATAATTCGTTCATCCTAATTCTATCACCCAATAAGGCACCGCGCGAAAAGGGAGAAGAAGGGTCACAAGCAATTATCCCAATCTCTTTTATTCTCTTAAGTAATCTTTTAGTCAATTTCGCAATAAGCGTACTTTTTCCACTCCCTTGAGGGCCAGTAAATCCGATGCGATAAGCATTGCCGGCTTTTTTACTTATATATTCTAATATCTCCTCACTTCCCTCTAAACCTTCTTCCACGATGGTAATTATTTTACTTAATGCCCGAATATCTTTTTCCTCAAATTTTTTTAAATATTCGCTAATAGTCAATTCCTCTCCTATTAAAAAACCCTTTTTGAAAAGGATGTTTTATTTCGTTAATTTCACTTATTAAATCAGCATAATCGTATAACTCCTTGGGACAATACCTTCCGGTTAAAACCAATTCCACTTCCTTAGGACAATTTTTTATTAAATCAATAACATCCTTTAAAGGAATTAGTCCATAATCAATAGCCACATTTATCTCATCTAAAATCACTAAAAAATATTCTTTACTTTTAATTTTTTCTTGGGCAAAAGCAAATCCTTTCTTAGCAATTTCAATCTCTTCTTTTTTTAAATCCCCTTTCTTCACAAAAGTTTTTAATCCAAATTGATAAACATCAAAATTAGGAATTTTTTTTAGGACTTTAATTTCTCCGTAAACTTCTTCACCTTTCATAAATTGAACCATAAGAACTTTATAACCATGGCCAATAGCCCTTATCCCCAAACCAATTGCCGCTGTCGTCTTCCCTTTACCGTTACCGGTATAAATCTGAATCATTCCTTTTCTTTTTCACAAATCGCTTTTATCTTTAAAAGATAATTATAAATCTCTTTTACTATTGAATATAATTCTTTTTCATTTTTTATCTTCTTTTTTTCGTAAGTATTAATAAATTCTTCCAAGGTAATAAGCAGATAATCAAAACTTATCTCTTCACCCAAGATTATTTTTTTTATTAGATTTTTAACTTCATTTTTTAACTCTTTAAAATCTCTTTCTTCAATTACAATGTCAAGCTTGGCCGCAGAAGTTTGAATTGGACAACTCCTTTTTATTTTTACTTTCCCTTTTCCTTCTTTTAAAAGCCGAATGGTAAGGATCTTCTTAAAAAGATTTGGTTTTATAGTATCCCATTTGCTTTCGGATACCAATTTTACATTTTCAAACTCAAAATTACTTTCTTCAATTGGCAATAAACAAGGAGTGTGAATATTTTTTACTTCCGCAACGAGTGTTTTTATCTCGCCCACTTTTCCTTTTAATTCCTTAGGAGAAAAAGTAATAATGCAGGGATAAAGATAACCAATTATTAAAATACCTAATATTATTTTTTTCATATAAGAATTATATTGATAAAAAGCCTTTTTTCAATAAAAATTTGGCGGTAATAAAATTATTATTTGAGGCTTTTTAGATAATCATTCAAAATCTTTTTGTGGTCAAAAGCCATTTTAGAAGGTAATTTATCTAATTCAAATAGCCCGTAATTTTTCGCATCACTACTAACTTTTATTTTACCTACTCCTAAAGCCGTATAAACAATAGAAACACAATGAGCTCTGGGGTCTCTTTTTGGGTGAGAATAGACATTAAAAAGTTTTAAATTCTTTAATCTTAGCCCCACCTCTTCTTTCACTTCTCTTCTTATTGCCTGTTCGGTTGTCTCCCCATATTCAACAAAACCACCAACCAAAGCCCAACCAAAAGGATAGTTTTTTCTTTCAATCAAAAGAATCTTATTATTATAATTGATAATACAATCAACTGCTAAAAAAGGTTGTTTTATTTTAAATTTTTTCTTCATTTAATAACTCATTAATAAATTCTTTTAAAGCCTCTTCACAACTTCTTAATTTATGATTAAAATTAAGCTCATATTTAGTATTAGCTAAAGCTGAAAATTTTGGTCTTATTGCTTTAAAACCGCTATCTTTTTGATTTATCGGTATTACCTCGCAATCAAAATTTGCCAACTCAACAATCTTTTTAGCCAACTCGTAGCGTGAGAGATAACCGGTGTTAACGATATGATAAATACCGTATTCTTCACTTTTCAATAATTTCTCAATAGGAATTAATAAATCTTTCACATAAGTTGGTGAAGTTGTTAAATCGGTGGGAGCAAAAATCTTTTCTTTTTTCTTACCCTTTTCATACACTTTTAAAACAAAATTTTCTCGTTTTCTTCCAAAAAGAAGGGAAGTCCGCACGATAAAATATTTCTTTAAAGTCTCCATTATCTTCTTCTCCGCCAAAAATTTGGTCATTCCGTAATAATTTATTGGATTAGGCTTATCAATTTCGTAATAAGGTGTTTCTTTAGTACCATCAAAAACATAATCGGTAGAAAAATGGATTAAAGTTGCTTTTACCTCTTTTGCTCCCAAAGCAACTGCCCAACTACCTTGAGTGTTTATAAGAAAAGCCTTTCCTTTTTCTTCTTCGCATTTATCAACATTGGTAAAAGCTGCCAAATGAATAATTGCTTGTGGTTTTATTTTTTTTATATTATCAATGGTCTCATTGATATTAGTAATATCTTGATTTTTAGAATGCCATTCAATAACTTCATAATTTTTAGCTTTAAGATATTTAATAACTTCGCTTCCTAAAAGACCAGTAGCTCCGGTAACAATTATTCTCATAGATAATTTTTGTAAGCAAAAATAGAAAAAATTCCACCAGTATGGATAAATAAAGGATTTTTAATATTATCCTTTTCTAATTCCTTTAACATTCCGTAAAAGGCTTTACCGGTATAAACTAAGTCAAAAATAATTCCTCTCTTTACCCATTCTTTTACCATTATAATTTCTTCTTTATAAGGAATGCCATAACCCTTACCAAGATAATCATCAATAAGATTTAATTCCTTCTCACTAATTTTAATATTTAATTTTAAAAGAATATCTTTGATTTTATTTTTAAAATAATTAATATTTTCATCCACCAAGATTCCGTAAATAGGAGTTTTTATATCTTTTAAAATTTTTCCGTAAAGTAAACCAGCATAGGTACCGCCGCTACCAACAGCACAAAAAATACTATCTATTTTATTTTCTTTCAGATATTCAACAACCTCAAAAAAACAGTCCCGATAACCTAAAATACCAATCTCATTAGAGCCACCGGGTGGAATGTAATAAGGGTTAAAACCTTTCTTTCTTAATTTCCTAATCAACTCTTCAACATAGCCTTCTTTTTCTTTATATTCTTTATCACTCAAAAAATGGATTTTAGCCCCAAAGAGATAATCTAACAAAAGATTTCCTTCTTTTTTAATTTTTTTCTTTTGTTGATTCAAAATAAGAATTACTTTGAAACCCAATTTGGCAGAAAAATAAGCAGTTATTCGGCAATGGTTTGATTGTAAATAACCAGCAGTAATAATAATATCCGCTTTCTTTTCTTTTGCATCGGCTAAAAGATATTCCAACTTTCTTGCCTTATTGCCGCTGTCAATTAATCCGTTTAAATCGTCCCTTTTTATATGAATAGTAAAATTTTTATACTCATACTTCTCAATTGGTGTATTTTTATTTGTAAGATTTAAAGGCGAAAACATAGAAAATTATGCGTAAAAATTTATTTTTGTCAAAAATTAAAAATATTTCCCTTTAAACCTCAATCAACCAGGGAATGCTCTCCTCTATAACCTATAAAATTTACTCTGCATTTATTTATCACTACTACTTCCTTTGGCATTCAAATTAACACTCTTAGGATTTTTAATAAATTTATTCCCAAGAATTATACTAATACCACTTCCTACCAACCCACTATTAGTATTCCCAAAATAAATATCAAAAACATCTCTTTGTACCTAATTCCTTTCTATTAAAAACAAAAACATTATTTTATACGTTTTTTTTAATTTTAATATTATAAATAAAATAAAAAATCTTTTTATCAATAATTTTTTTAAATAACAACAAGTTGAAAAAGAATTTATTGGGAATGAGTTTATTTCCCTACAAGTTCTATATTTTTCCTCAAAGATTGCGAGATGTTTTATTCTTTACAATTAAAATTCATTTACTAATATCGCCAGCATCTCAATGGGAAATCAGAATGAGGAAGTATTTATTTTTTTCTCTTCTAATTATTTTCTCTTTTAGTACCACTTTTTATTTATAACTAATAACAAACATCATCCCTTAAACTTCTCTTATCTTTACCGCCGAGGACTTAGATTTTATTATCAAAAACAACTGAGGTAAAACCGCCTCTTTTTGACATTCTGCTGAAGAAGTGGCACAATGCCAAATTTTCAGAATTAGAAATAGTAATCTTTTTCCCTTAGACCAATCAGAGATAGCTCCTTTATTATCTTTGGCTATTGCCTTCACTGAGTAAGTTCCTTCTATTTTCCATGACTTTGACATTGTAACCGGAGAATCACTAAAACAAATCAACTCCAATCTGACTGGCTTCCATCTTCCCAATCAAATTTTATTGCTACAATATCACTATCCGGGTCAATAGCCAATGAAGAAAAGATGTAAATAAAAATTTATGTAACCAAAACTTGGCCCAAAGGGTATCTTTTTCTCGTCATTATCCCCAACGCCTTTTCCATACCAGAAAGAGTTATTAGGATAAGAATCGTGTAGAAAATAGAAAGGAGCACCGTAATCATTTAACTTATAATTATAATTATAGTTAATTCTGAGGCAATCAAAAGAGTTTATTTTTTTTTGCGACCAACATAGCTCGCTTCATAGATTAAATAATCAGAGTCCCATCCTATTCCTTTTACCATCCACGAAGATTTATGTTGAATATTTGAATGGGATAAAAGAGTATCAATTATCGTATCTGAATATTCTGAAAGATAAGTAATCACAAGGAATTCATCTTCTGCCCTTATATAATAATGACCATCATCCAGTTCGTCATCATAAAAGATTAAAAAATTCTTTTCCCTTAATAATCTTTTTCTCACCAACTTCAATCCGTATAAACACCATTTCGTCACATTCATTACCATAATAAAACCGTCTCTTATATTCCCACCAGTTACCAGTAGCCAAAGGAAAATAATCTTTGATATTGGGATTAACCTTTTTCCATTCGCAAAAGAAAAAAGATATCGCATAACGCCCTCCTTTTTAAACACAAGACGCCTACCATATAAAGATATAACAAAATTTTTTTGCCAATAATATATAATAAATTTATTTTTTAACCATTTTTAAAATTTTTCTTTTTTTATAAAGGATTGGCAAAATTTCCTTTATTACCTATTTGCTAAAATGTTAAAAAAGTTTTTAAAGCCTATACCCCAACCATTTAGGAATGTATCCCTTCCTTTTTTACCAAAATAGGTCCCTTTATAAAAATCATTAGTATTCTTTTTGTTATTAATTTTGGCACTTTTATTTTTATTAATGAATTTATTCCTTCCACTACTATTAACTTTATATCCTTCCGATATATTATTAATCTTTCTATCATTTTTATTAAAAATCCTTGGAGGTTTAATATTTAAGATTTTTTATTTAAAATCTGTTAAAATAAACTTATAATTTCTTTTAAATCTTGATTTTGGTTATTATTTAATTATAATAATTAAAAAATGCCGAAGTGGCGGAACTGGAAGACGCGGCGGACTCAAAATCCGCTGGGGGTGACACCCCGTGAGGGTTCGACTCCCTCCTTCGGCATTTTTCAATTTGCAGGAAAATGGTTGAGGATTATTATAAAAGGGCTTGTGAAGTCCGCGTAAGCGGAGCGTCAGATTTTCTGACGCCAGGGAAGGCGGTGAAAATCCGCCACGGCCCTGCCCACTGTGAGCAACCAAAAAATCTATCCCAAATGCCACTGTTGGCTTTAAGCCAATGGGAAGGCGGGATAGATAAGGTTGCGAGTCAGGAGACCTGTCACAAGCCCTTTAATTTAATTCCCTCCTGCAGGGAAAAGGAGGTGAAGAATGAAAAAAACTTATTACTTATTTTTTATTTTTCTTTATTTTTCTTTTATTTCTTCCCAAACTTATACCACTGATACTGTTTATGTCTATGCTAAAAGAATAAAAGAAAAAATCGTAACTCTCTCAATACCAATAACTATAATTGACAAAAATTTTCTCAGAACTTTTCCGACAATTGAAATAAAAAATTCTTTAAATTATCTTTCCGGTATCCTTCTTAATTCCTATTCTTTTTACAAGGGATTAACTGGTATTTCTTTTCAAGGTAACCCAAATACTTCTCACACTTTAATTCTTTTTAACAATATGCCAATAAATCAACCATCGACCGGCACAGCTGATTTAGGACTTTTGCCTTTTAATTCGGTTTCTAAAATCGAAATATATAAAGGCGCAGTCTCTAATATCTACGGTGCTAATGCCTTAAACGGCGTTATTAACTTTTTGCCATTGGTTGAAAAAGAAAAATTATTTCTTGATTTTACCTACGGTGAAAATAGAACTCGCCAACTATTATTTAAATCTAATTACCAAATAAGCAATTATCTTTTTTCTTTTAATTGGGAAGATTTTAAAACTAACGGCATGAGAACTAACGATGATCAGAAATTTATTAATCTCACTTTTCTTTGGGAAAGGAAAGATTTTTTAAAATTGATGGGTGGTTTTTCTTTAAGGGAAATGGGTGTTCCTGGTCCCAAACCTAATCCTAATTTTATACCTCCCTCTGGCGACTCTTTATCTTTCTCCACAATTGACCGCCAAAAAGATACTTTTTCTTTTTTTAACTTAAATTTCTCACCTTTCTTAGAAGATATTATCCAAATAAATTATCAATTCTTTTATACCCATCAGAAAACTAACTTTGCTTCCTTTGAAACCACTTCTACCCAAAATAATTCCTTAGGAAATAATTTAATTTTTTCTTATTATTTTGGCAAAGATAACAATTTTAATTTTGGTTTGGAATTAAAAGAAGAAAAAACCAAATATCAGAATTCAAGTTCTTTCCATGCCTCACGCACCTTTTTAGGTTTATTTTCTAATTTCAAATATCAAATAAAAGAAAACTTTTTTACCGAATTGGGAATTAGAACCGATGATTACGGAATTAGTCGTTTTATAAGTTATAGCTGCGGTTTAGCTTACCGAATTAGAAACCAGATTATCAAAGGTTATTTTGGTCGCTCTTTCCGAGCACCTTCACTTAACGATTTGTATTGGCCAAAAACCGAAATCTTTCCTGGTTTTTATCTTCTCGGTAACCAAGATTTAAAAAGTGAAATTGGCAATATTTTCCAAATAAGCTACCAAATAGAAAAAGATAAATATCAACTTACTATTAATCCCTTTTTAAAAATGATAAAAGATTTAATCCGCTGGACTATTGATTCCACAATGACCAAATGGTCGCCGGTTAATTTAGATAAAAGTTTTGTTTACGGAAGCGAACTTTCTTTCCGAATGAAACCAAAAACCGATTTAGAGTTTCTTTTCAACGCTACTTTATCAAACGGCAATGAGTGGTTGAAAGTAAACCATGATTTCCAAAAACGAGAATTAACCTATCTACCTAAATTATTCCTATCTTCGCAAATAATCTTTTTTAAAAATCCCCAATTAACAATTAATTTCTCTTATCGGACAAAGAAGATAAATTATTACGGCACGGAGATAAAAACTATTTCTCCCCGCTTACTTATCGACGGAAAAATTACTTATCATCTTTTTAATAAATGTCAATTAAATCTTGCTCTTTTTAATCTTCTAAACAAGGAATATTCCGAAATGTTTGGTTACACTATTAACGATTATAATTATCCAATGGGAAAAAGGAAAATCTTTTTTTCAATTTCTTTTATTCCTTTTTAAACTGATTAAATAAGAATAATAATCCTCAACCATTTTCCCAATTTTTCCCCAAGAGTAATTTTGGGCAGTTAAATAACCATTTTCTTCTATTTGTTTTTTTAAATCTTTATTTGCTAAGATAAATAATATTTTTTCCGCCAAATCTTCGTAAGAATTCACTTTAAATAATAAACCATTTTCTTTATCCTTAATTACTGTTTTATAACCTTCAATATCAGAGGCAATCACCAATTTTTTGGTTGCCATGGCTTCTAATAAGATAATCCCTTGAGCTTCGCCCCCAAGAGCCGGTGCCAAAAAAATATCTCCAGTAGCATAGTATCGAGGCAAATCATCCCTTTTTACATAACCAAGAAATTCACAATATTTTTCTAAATTAAGCTTTTTAACCAAGTCTCTCAATTTTTTTTCTTCTTTCCCTTTACCGATAATTAAAAGTTTCGAATTAGAAAAATGGAGAGTAATTTTTTTTAAGGCTCTAATAGCTATTTCAGCTCCTTTTCTTTTATCCAATCTGCCCACAAATAAAAGTAAGGGATAATAATTTTTATACTTCTCAAAAGGCTTATTTAAGGGATGAAACCTTTCAGTATCAATACCGTTGGGAATAATTCGAAAATTTCCCGGCAAAAAGTCTTCTATCCATTTTTTAGCTACTTCCGATACCGCAATTTTCCCATCAATTTTTTGGTTATATCTTTTATATAAGGGAGCTAGAATTTTTAAAAAGTTTAATTTCTTAAAACCAACTGTATGAAAAGTGACACAATTAACGGCTTTTGAAAAATGTAGTGTCCAAAAACCAATTTCTGGAGGAAAACAACCATGCATATGTAAGATATCAAAATCTTCCTTCATTAAAAAATTTTTCACCAATAAAGGTAAATGTAAATCAAAAGGCAAAGTGGCATATGATTTATTAAGCGGCAAAAAAATTACTCTACCAAATCTTATAACTTCAATATCGGCAATCGGTCGGTCTTCCCATATTTGGGGGTAATTGGTCGTCAAAATTTTAACCAAATGACCCAGTTTTTTTAATTCCTTTGCCAGATGATAAACATGTTCGGAGATACCGGAAGGATAAGGATAAAAAGCAGAAGAAACTAAAAGGATTTTCATTTATCTTCCTGTGTGTCCAAAACCACCCTCATTTCTTTTAGTTTTTTTCAATTCTTTTACCTCCACCCACTCAATCTTGGTTATTGGTGAAAATACTATTTGGGCAATCCGGTCGCCTTTTTTTATTTTAAAATCTTTATTAGAAAAATTAAAAAGAATTACTATGATTTCTCCCCGATAATCAGCATCAATTGTGCCTGGACTGTTAAGAATACCGATTCCGTAATTTTTTGCCAAACCACTTCTTGGTCTTATTTGAGCTTCGTAACCTTGAGGGATTTCAATAGCAATACCAGTGCGAATACTAGTAAAAGATTTCTTTTTAATTATTTTATCTTCCGCAGAATACAAATCTAATCCAGAAGCATCTGTTGTTTGATAGGCAGGTAAAGGTAAATCGGCTAATCGCTTTATTTTAACTTTAATTTTCTTCATTTTCCCAATCACCTTGAAAAACAAACCATTGAGAAGGATATTTTTTTACCACGGTAACTATTTTTTCGGCAATAATCTGTGTTAAACGTTCCACCTCTCTTTCAAAATCTTCATTTTCATGATACTCCCTTTTAATTTTTTCATCTATCATTAAGTATTTCTTACCATTTTTGTTTAAAACAAAATAACCAAAATATAAAGGAATTTTGTATTTTTGAGCCAAATAAGAAGCCCCTTTAGGAAAAATTCTTTTTCCTTTGCCAAAAGGCAAAAGCAAGCCTTGCCGATTTAACGAACGGTCAGCAAGAATAGCCAAATTATCTCCTTTTTCTAAAGTTTTAATTATTTCTTTTAAAGAATTATAAGGAATAGGTTTTAACCTACTTTTTTTTCGAAGCCAATTAAAAACTTTACTCATTCCGAAAGGTAAAACTTCAATCAAACAAGAAAAATTTAAACCCATCCGGGAGAGGGTGATACCACCTAACTCCCAATTTCCCAAATGTAAAGTAGCCAAAATTAATCTCCCCTTTTTAGCATCTTCCCAAAAATCTTTAGAAACTCGATTTATTATTAAAGAAAATAATTGCTCTTTTTTATAACTAGGTGATTTTAGAAAATCAGCCACGCAAATTGCCAAATTGGCAAAAAGTTCCTTTGTCAATCTTTGCGCTTTTTCTTCATTAATTTCGTTGCCAAAAATAAGAAAATAGTTTTTTATCATTCTTTTTCTTTGGTTTTTCATTAGTAAAAAACAAAAATAACCAATGATTTTCGCCAAAAAAATACAAAACCAACGGGGTAAAAAAGTTCCCATTAATATTCCTAAATACATAAGATATTTTTTTAAAATTGTCTTAAAGAACATTTATTCCAGAACTACCAGTATGCGACCACAATAATCGCAATAATGAATTTTTTCATTTTTTCTTATTTCCAAAATTATTTGGGGAGGAATAGGATTATAACAAACATTGCAGGCTTCATTTTCTATTTTGGCAACAGCGATTCCATTTCTTCGTTGTTTTATTTTTTCATAAATTTCGTAATTATTCGGTGGTAAAGATTCCACCAATCTTTTTCTTTTTTCTTCCCGTTTTTTAATTTCTTCTTTTATTTTTTCTTCTTCTTCTTTTAATTCTTCAATTTTTTTCTGAGTTTCAACTTTAATAGTTTCCAATTCCTTTTCTCTTTTTTTTATGTTCTCTTCAGTAGCCTCAATTTTTTCTAAAAGTTCAATCATTTTATCTTCGATTTCGTTTTTCAATTTTTTCTGAGTTTCAATCTCTTTCAAAAAAGCCTTATACTGCTCATTAGTTTTTGCAGTGTATAATTGAATTTGATATTGGGCAATCTTTTCTTCGCAAGTTTTTAAATCTACTTCTGCCAGCTTGTATTCTTTTTTATAATTTATTATGTTAGCTTTGTCTTTTTCTAAATTTTTTATTTCTTGCTGTAAATGAAGATTTAAACCTTCAATTTTTGCTGGTATTTCCTGGATTTTTTTGGTAAGATAATTTATTTCGTTGTCCAGCTGTTGCAGCTCCCATAAAGATTTGATTATTTCTGAAACCATCTATTTAAAAAAAAGAAAATGGGCGATACCCGATTTGAACGGGTGACCTCTTGCATGTCAAGCAAGCGCTCTAACCAACGCTGAGCTAATCGCCCATTTTCTTTCATTCTTATATTATATATAATAACAAAAACTTTAAAAAAGTCAAATTGCTTCTTTATTAGTTATTTTTTTTAATTTTCCAGATTTTACCATTTCTAAAATAAACTCTTGGTACCCGAGGACTTAAACGGGTAATGATTTCGTAAGGAATAGTATTTGCCCAAAAAGCCAGTTCGTTTACAGTTATCTCTTCCTTACCGTCCTTACCAATTAAGGTAACAATTTCACCGATAGTGACGTTAGGAATATTATTTAGATTAATCATTGTTAAATCCATACAGACCGTACCAACGACGGGGGCTCTTTTACTCTTTACCAATACCTCTCCCCGATTAGACAATTGATAGGGATATCCGTCCCCATAACCGCAGGTCATTATTCCAATAAGAGCAGGTTGAGAAGTAAAATATGTTCGTCCGTAGCTAATGCTCATATTTTTTTCAAAATATTTTAAACTCACAATTTTTGACTTTAAAGAAATCACCGGCTTGATTAATTTTTTAATTTTTTTACTTTTGATACCTTCAGGAAGAATACCGTAAACAACCAAACCGGGACGCACCATATTTAAATGAGATTGAGGAAGGTTTAAAACTCCTGAAGAATTAGCGATGTGAAGAACTTTTTTATTTAACTCTAAATCTTTTATCAATCGCAAAAACTCTTTTAATTGCCTTTTACTAAAGAGAAGATCACTATCAGCTACTGGAAAATGAGAAAAAATTCCTTCAACCTCTAAAGAATTTTCGTTAGCAATAATTTGCCAAATTTTCTTAAAATCTTTTGTCCAAAAACCTGTTCTTCCCATTCCAGTATCTATTTCTATATGGATTTTTAATCTTTTATTATTATCTTTAGAATAAGCAATCAGTTTTTTCAAAAAATATTCATCGCTAACATTAGGAATTAAATCATATTCAAAAAGATAAGGAATTGCTTCATGAGGTATAGGACTTAAAATTAAAATAGGTGTCTTTACATTAGCCCTTTTTCTTAAAATTATCCCTTCGTCAATACTAGCCACTCCAAACATATCAATTTTATTTTCTAAAAATTGAGCAATTTCAATAGCACCTAAGCCATAAGCGTCAGCTTTAATTGCCAAAAGAATTTTTTTGTTTTTCACCAATTTTCTGATAGTCAAAAGGTTATTTAAAAGATTATCTAAATTTATTTCTACCCAAACTCTTTCTGTTTCCATTTTTAGAATTATATGAAAATTAAACTATTTTTTCAAATTGCTAAATTTATAAATTTTGTTAATATTATAAAATATGTGGCAAAAAGAAATAATTAATAAAATCTTTGAAAAATTAGAAGAAGAAAAAACCACAATGATTGAATTACAAAAGGATTTAACTGCAATTCCTGCCATTGGTCCAGAAAACCACGGTGATGGTGAATTTGAAAAAGCAATGTTTTTAAAGGAAAAATTAATAAAGTGGGAATTAGAAGTAAAAGAATATCCTGTTCGGGATGAACGGGTAAAAAGCAAAATTAGACCGAATTTAATAGTTTCTTATTCGGGTAAAGAAGAAGAAAAAAATATTTGGGTAATTACTCATTTAGATGTGGTACCCCCAGGGAATGAGGCCCTATGGGTAACACCTCCTTTTCAAGCAGTGGTTAAAGATGGAAAAATCTATGGCCGAGGAACCGAAGATAATCAGCAAGAAATGGTAGCTTCTATTATTGCTTTAAAAGTGATAAAGGATTTAAATTTAAAACCTTCCTTGTCAATCTCTTTACTTTTTGTGAGCGATGAAGAAACTGGTAGTAACTACGGCATCAAATATCTTTTGAATAATTTTAATCTTTTTGATAAAGATGATATAATAATCATCCCTGATGCTGGTAGTGAAAAAGGTGACGCTATTGAGATCGCTGAAAAAGGTATTATTTGGCTTAAATTTAAAGTCATCGGCTTTCAAACCCACGCCTCCGCTCCTCACAAAGGTAAAAATGCTCACAAAGCGGGCGCTTGGTTAATCACTCAATTGGGAGAAAATTTTGAGAAAAGGTTTAATAAAAAGGATTACCTTTTTGAACCCCCCATTACTACTTTCGAACCAACCAAGAAAGATAATAATATTCCCAATATCAATACCATTCCTGGTGAAGATATTTTTTATTTTGATTGTCGCTATTTGCCCGACTATAAATTTCCGCAAATTTTTGATTATGTAAAAGAAATTGCTAAACTTTGCGAAGAAAAATTTGAAGTGAAAATAGAAATTGAGATTATCCATCACGAAGAAGTAGCACCTAAAACTGAAGAAAATTCAATGACGGTAAAATTTTTAAAAAAAAGCATAGAAACAGTTTTAAATTGCCAACCCCGATTAATTGGCATTGGTGGCGGAACAGTAGCAGCAATTTTTCGAAGAAAAGGCTACCAACCGGTTGTGTGGGGTAAAGTTAGCGGTGTTGCCCATCAGCCAAACGAGTATTCGGTAATTGAAAATATGCTTACTTCCGCAAAGGTTTACGGTTATCTTTTTGGTCTTGACTTTAACGATTTTTAAGTTAATAATATAATATGGATTTAAAAAATTATTTTGACTTAAAAAGAACAAGATTAGATGATATTAGAGATTATGGTGGCGAAGTAATTATTCTTTTTTTAAAAGAAGGAGTATCTCTCACGGAAGCAGTAGAAGTTTTAAGTTGGGAGATTGCTAAGTTTTTGCAAAACGAAACTGGCAAAGGTTATTCACCCTCAAAAGAGCCCGGAATGGGAATAGAATGGATTGTGAGAGAGCCCGGACACGAAACTTATGGATTGAAAGTTGTTGGCGAAGGCAATCGAGTTATCGTTAAAAGAGTAGCTATCTTAGAAGATGAAACCTTCATGACTCGTTATGTTCGCTATCTCCACCGATTAGTCGAAAAGGAAGAAACTTAAAAAATCAAAAGAACAATTTCTATAATAAAAGTTAAAAAGGTAAGAAAAATAAAAAGTGGAGTTATTTCAGAAGTTAATTTTAAGTTTTCTTTTATTATTTTTAAATTTTCGCCTTCTTTTAAAGTCAATTTTTTTAAATTACCTTCTTCACTCCAAACATTGACCGCAATTATTTTTTCACCAATTTGATAAATGCCGGGCTCTTCCGTTCGGCAAAATTTTAAAATTCTTTTTCCTTTTTTCAAAAAAGTTTCTTCTAAAAATTCACCAAAAGGAGTCACAACTTTTACTTTAGGCAAATTTATACTTAAAGATATTGTCTCGCCCACCAAAAAATTATTTTTTTCTTTTATTCCTAAATATTCAACAGTTCTAAAAATTAACGGCAAAAATACTGCTTTGATAGGCATATCAGTAAAATCAGAAGTAAAGTTACTAGTAAAAATCATCAAATTATTTAAAGTGTCTTCTAAAAGAAAAGGAAGTTTATTCTCAAATCTCATAAGCACCTTCAAATTTTTTTCCTGAAGATTAACTATTTTGTAGAATTTTGGTTCTTTGAAGATTTCTTTTTTAAAGCCAAAAAAAACTGGATGTTCCTCGGCAATTTCTTCAATTGTTACAAATCCTTTATCTTCCCAAATTCCGTTAGTGGCAAAAATTTTTTGAAATTTATTTTCTTTTAAATCTTTACCTAAAATCAGAATTAATTTACCACCGCTTTTTAAATAGTTTTCTAATTGCCATCCTAAAAACTGGTCAATTTGAGAGGGATTAATTAAAAAAATTAAATAATAAGAAGAAAAAGAAATTCGTTTGCTTTCTTTTAAAGGTAAATAAGTTATTTGATAATCTTTTATTAAGGTGAACAATTTTTTGAAATAAAAAATATCGGCTTCGTTTTCATAAAGAAATAAAATTGGCATCCGGTTTTTTGTTTGATAAACAAAATAATAAAAATTATCTTTTTTAAAATTTTCTTCTTCAAGATAAATTTTGCCGAAAATTCTTTCTCCCCTTTTTGGAATGGTAAATTGAAATTTCTTCTTTCCTGGGGGCAAGATTAAAAAATTCCGGATTTTAAAATCGTCTACTTGAATATTCACGGGAATTTCTTTTTCCTGAGAAGTATAATTTACCAGTTCTATCTCAAATTCAAGCTCCCCTTTTCTTTCTGCAAGCCAATAAAAATCAACAATACCAACATTTTCAAACTCTTCTTTTCCTAAATCAATAATATTTATTAGAAAATTGCTTTTAAAACTTTTTAAGAAAAAATATGTTTTTTCTTGCAAATCGGTTATGAAATAAACTTCACCATTAAAATTTTTAATATCTTCTAAAATCTCTTGAACATAAGCCTTTTTATAAGAAATTTTTAAATTCTCAATAAGAGTATCAGGAATATCCACCGGCTTTTTCTTTTCAACAATTTTTCTTTTGCTAGTTAAAAAAAGAGTAATTTCTGAATTTCTATTTAAATGTTTAATAATCGTTTTTAAAATCATTTTGGCTTTTTCAAAATTATTGTCATATTCCATACTATAAGAATCGTCCAAAATTAAAATTATTGATTTTGCCTTTTGGGGTAAAAATTTTAAAATTGATATCTTTTCACTAAGAAAAATGGGGCGACCAATACTTAAAATTAAAAAGATAATAAAAAAGGTTCTCAAAATAAGTAAAAAAATATCTCTTAAACGATAGAAATTGAACTTTTCTTTTTTTAAATCAATAAGAAAAAATATTGAAGAAAAGTCTACTTTTTTCAAACGGAAACGAGATAAAAAATGAATAATAAGAGGAATAATTGCTAAAGGTAGCAAATAAAGAAAAGAAGGCGAAAGAAATTTCATTTATTTAATTTTTGCTCTTTTGGCTAAATAACTAAAAAAAGCATAATCAAAAGGCATATTAGTAAAAATAAGATTATAATCAATATAATGAGCAGCACATTCTTGTTTATAATAAAGAAATAATTTTTTCAAAGTCTCTTGATATTCTTTTTTTATACTTCTTGGGTCTAACTTTATCTCTCTCTTAGTTTCTAAATCTTTAAAGGTCAAAGGCTCTTCATAATTGAGATTGATTTCGTTAGGATCGAGAATATGGAACACCAAAACTTCATTTTTTTTATGCCTTAGATTTTTTAATCCTTTTAAAATATTCTCTTTTTTGTCAAAGAAATCAGAAAAAATAATTATTAATCCCCTTTTTTTAATTTTTTTACCCAAATCAGTCAAACTTTTATAAATATCGGTTTCACCCTCTGGTTTTACTGATTCAATTATTTCTAATATTTTCGCTAAATGGGATTTAGAAAATTGTGGTGGTAAATACTGATAATTATTTTTGTTAAAAAGAGCCAAACCAACACTATCATGTTGTTTAAATAATAAATAAGCAAAAGCGGCAGCCAAAAATGAAGCGTACTCAAATTTACTCATTTCTTTACTTTTATATTTCATTGAACCTGAAGTGTCTAAAAAAAGATAAGCTCGCAAATTAGTTTCTTCCTCATATTCTCTAACCCAAAATTTATCAGTTTTAGCGAATATCTTCCAATCGATTCTTTTTAATTCATCTCCCGGTAAATAAGGACGATAATCAGCAAATTCAATTGCTTGACCTTTATAAGAACTTTTATGCAAACCTGATAAAAAACCCTCAACAACTAATTTTGCCCGTAGGTCCAATCTTTTTATTTTGCAAATAACTTCAGGTAAAAGGTGTCTCATTTTATTAAGAAAATAATTGCTTCTATTAAATTATCAATTTCTTTTTGTGTATTGTAAAAATGGGGAGAGATTCTTAAATAATTTTCTCTTAAAGATATTCGAAAATTTCGTTTGTTAAGTTCTTGATAAAGCCACTGGCTATCTTTATCTTTTCTTTTAGCAGCGATAATTCCACTGCCCTTATTTCTTTCTAAAATTTCAAAAAATAATTCTTTAAGCCGGATACTTAAATAATTAGTAAGTGACAAAAGATAATTTTCAATATTTTCTATTCCAATTTCCATTAGAAACTTAACGTTTTCTTTTAAACCCACTAAACCTAAATAATTTTTTGTTCCTTCTTCTAAAAAAGCAGCGTTATTTTTTAATTTTCTCTTTGTGAATATTTTATTAAAATCTTGCCATTCATATCCCAGCCAACCAACGCAGCTTTTTTTTAATTTTTTTAAAACCTCTTTCTTAATATAAAGCATACCTATACCTTGGGGCGGAAAAAGCCATTTACCACCGCCGCAAACTAGAAAGTCAATATTTATTTCTTTTAAATCAATTTTTAAAGCCCCTATCCCTTGAATACCGTCAATCAATAAATAACAATCATATTTCTTACAAAAATCACTAATTTCCTTTAAAGGAATTTGGTAACCAGAAAGAAAATGAACCCAATCTAAAGCAATCAATTTAGTTCTTTTATTGAAAACTTTTTTTATTTGTTTCAAAGCATCTCCTTCCAAAATAGAAATGTATTGCTTTTCTACTTCATCATATTTTAAGTAGGGCAAAAAATTAGCCGGAAAATTATCTTTGGCAACAATAATATTGTCATTTTTATTAAAATTTATAAGATTAAGAACTGTTAAAATTCCTTCGCTGGTATTTCTTTTAAAACAAATTTCTTCTTTTTTAGCATTAAGAAAATCAGCAATGAGTTTTCGAGCTTCCTCTTCTAACTGTAGGCATTCTTCCCATTGAATATTTCCTTCATAAACATATTTATTAAGCCAATTTTCAATCGCCCTTTTTGTTCTTAATGGCATTGGGGCAGTAGCGGCATTATTAAGATAAACATAGTTTTCTAAAATAGGGAATTCTTTTCGATAAGAAGAAAAATCAAGCATATAAAATTATAATTATCTTAAGAAAAAAAGGCAAATAAAAATATAGTTAATAGCTTAATATAAAAATTATTAAAATTGGGATAAACGTTAATTCATAAATTTCTTTCTTATGTTGAAATTTTTATTTCTTTTGTTAAAATAAATTAATTGGGGGATCGTCTAACTGGCAGGACGTCTGACTCTGGATCAGAAAGTCGGGGTTCGAATCCCTGTCCCCCAGTTAAAATTTTAATAATATTTTTTTTAATTCTTCTATTTTTTCCTTTTGGTTTGATTTTTCTAAAAAATAAATATTGAGATTTATCATTCTTTTGTAGTAATCAATTATTAAATTTTCTCTTTCATCTAATATCTTTTGAGGCCTTCGATATTTTAAATTATTAAAATCATAATATTCATATTCCCCAGTATCTTTAATCTGAAAAGCTAAAAAATAAGGAATGAGTTTTTTATTTATCAAAAGAGCTTTTAAATCATAATCTCTCAAATTTAAGTAAACAAGAAAGGCTTTTTCTTTTTTATTTTCAATAAATTTTTCCAATAATTTTACGTATGCTCTCTGGATACCTAAATTATCTTTCAATTTACCGTATTCGAATTGATAAAGATATTTTTCATATTCTTTTAATTCTTTTTCAACGGTGCTCATAAAATTAGAATAAACTTTTTTTAGATATTCCAAATAAAAAGTTCTTCGTAAAAGCTCTTTGTCAATAATAATTAAATCCTGACGAACTTTTTTTAAATAACGAAAATATAAAGAAGGCGAATAAAAATCCCACCAATCGGTAATTACTAACGCATTTTCGGGCAAAGATTGTAAAATATTAAAAGTAAAATCTTCTGCTAAATAATAATTTCTTTTGTTATTATTTTGGTAATTAAGAATTATTAAAAGTAAAAAGGTTAAGACCAAAAAAGCACTTTTTATAATTTTTTGACAAAAAACTTTAACATTAACAAATCCTTCGGAAGAAAAAATAATTAAAGGTATGAAAGTTGGTAGATAATAAGGTTGAATATCGGGAATTTCATAATTAACAGCATTCAAAATTCCAATAATTATTGTGAAGATTAAAATCAAAGCAAAATTTTTATTTTTTTTAAAAAGAAAATATATACCTAAAAAAGATAAAAGGAAATAAAAATAAAGCATCTCTTTTAGAAGAAAATTAATTTCTTTGAAAAAGTTTCTTATTACCTCCCCTATTGGCAAAGAAAACGACCAAATGCGATATTGCTTACCCGAAATATGCCAAAAAAAGCGTAAAAAATCTTTAGGATTTCCCCAGTTAAATAATGGTTTCAAACTAGCTCTGATTGGCAGATAAAGATAGAAAGAAAAACCTAAAAAAAGAAATATTGAAAGAATTGCTATTTTTTTCTTTTCAGTTAGAAAAAAATAAATCAAAATGGGCAAAATAATTGCTAAAATCATTAAATGGTGAGTTAAAGAAATTCCTAAAATATAAAAAAGAAAATAAGTAATATTTATTTTTTCACTTTTTAAAAATAAATAGCAAATAAGAACTATTAAAAAAACAACCAAGGAATAAACCTCGATTTCATTTACTATTGACCAAAAAAGATTACTAAAAGCGAAAATAGTTGTAAAAATTAAAGAAATTAATTTATCGTTGGTAATTTTTTTGATTAAAAAATACAAAATAATTATTGCTAAAAAACCAATAAAAAATGAAAAAAGGTTACCTTTAAAAGCCGGTGGCAGAAAAGGTAAAGATAAAAAGAAAGCTTTTCCTAATAAAGTAAAGAAAGGATAACCAGTAGGATGTAGAATATTTAAATACTCAATTCCAAAAATTAACTCACCAGCATCGATTAAACCAACCGAAGGTGAAAGCGTTGAAAAAAGTATCAAAAAAAGAAGAAGAAAGTACAAAAAATGCCAATTATATAAAATCTTCCTTTTTACCAAAGTTATAAACAATCGCCTTCTCTTCAGTTTTTTTCACTAATCCACTTAAAACTTTTCCCGGACCAATCTCGTAAAAAATTCGACAGCCGTAATCAAAAGCAGTTTTTATGCTTTTATACCATAAAACCGGAGAGATTATTTGGATTTCCAGATTCTTTTTAATTATTTTTTTATCATAACAAATCTCCCCAGTAGCATTCATTACTATTGGTATTTTGGGTTCCCAAAAATTAAATTGAGAAAGATACTCTTTAAATTCTAAATAAACTGACTCTAATAATGGTGAATGAAAGGCACCGGAAACAGGTAACATCACTACTTTTACTGCTTCTTTTTTTAATAATTCGCAAGCTTCTTTCACCGCGTTGATTTCACCAGCTATAACAATTTGGGAAGGGCTATTATAATTTGCTAAAACACATATTCCTGATACTTTCTTACAAGCCTCTTTAATCTTTTCTTCGGAAGAACCAATGATTGCTGCCATCGCTCCTGGTCTTTTTTGACCAGCTTTTTCCATTAATTCTCCTCTTTTTCTTACCAATTTTAAAACTGTATAAAAATCAAAAACACCAGCACAATAAAGAGCAGTATATTCTCCTAAACTATGCCCCATTACTAAATCAAAACTTTCTTTTTTTAATTCTTTTAAAAGTTCTAAACAAACAATTGAATGAACCAGAACTGCTGGTTGAGTAATAGAGGTTCTTCTCAAATCTTCCTCATTACCTTCAAAGGAAATTTTTTTTATGTCAAAATTCAAAATTTCACAGGCTTCGTCATAAAGTTTTTTTGCCAAAGAAAAATTTTCGTATAAATCTTTCCCCATACCAACATATTGAGAACCTTGCCCAGGAAAAATAGCGCCGATCTTTTCTTTCATCTTTCCATTAAAAAAGGAACCGGAGGAAAAGATAAAATTAATATTATCAAAGCTAATATTGCCAAAAATATATCCCTTTTTCTTAAAGGTGTTATTTCGTCTTGAACCGGAGGGTGTCTTAACCCTAAAAGAGAAATAATTAATACCCAAAACGCCCAACCTAACCAATAACGAGAAAGAAAAAGAAGAATTGCTAAAATGCTCAAAATAAATATTTTTAAACGACCAAAAAGAGCATAAACGATATGACCGCCATCCAATTGTCCTAGAGGTATAAGATTTAAAGCAGTAACAAAAAAACCTAACCAACCAGCAAATGCCATCGGATGTAAAAGAATATCATACCCCTTAGGTATATTTTTAAAAACAAATTTTGATAACAAAGAAAAGATAATTGAATTTCCTAACGATAATCCATATTTTATTTCTTCTAATTTTACAACTTTAGAAAGTCTTAAACCAATATAAGTAATTGGCAATGCCACTAAAAAACCAGTTAAAGGACCAGCAACTCCAACTTTAATTAAAGCCCTTTTAGAAGGAACGATTGAATGCATTTTAATAAAAGCTCCCATGGTGCCAATTAAAGGATGAGGAACGGGTAAAAAATAAGGAAGAGATACGGAAACATTTTCTTTTTTGGCGAAAAAATAATGACCAAGTTCATGAAAACCAAGAATGGCTAAAAGCGAAAAAGAAAAGGGGATGCCTAAAAAAATATCGGTAATTTTAGAAAAAGGATTTCCACCTTGATGGAAAGAGCCGACCAATAAAGTTGTAAAAAGAGTCAAAATAAAAAGTAATAAATTTATCCAATAATTTTCTTTTTTCTTTTCTTTAGCAATTTTGGGAGTTAAAGTAAGCATGTGGATTTTTTTCTTTTTAAAAAAGAAAGGGAAATAGCCATAAGATTCTAAAGCCATTTTTAAATTTTTTAAATTTATTTCTAAAGGTTCTCTAACTTTACCTATAAATTCTCTTTCTCCACTTTGATAAATTTCAAAATAATTGTTTATCAAAAATACCAAATCTTCCTGTTTAGAATCAAAAGCCATTTTTGAAAATTTTGGTTAATTCTTTTTTCACTTCTTCTACAGAAATATCTTTTTTTAATTCTTCTTTTATAGAAGTTATTTTTAATCCCTTTATTCCGCAAGGATTAATCAACTGGAAATAACTTAGATCGTTATTTACATTTAAAGCAAAACCGTGGAAAGTAATATTTTTATCAATAGCCATACCAAAGGAGCAGATTTTTTTATCGTTAACAAAAACACCAATCAATTTTTCTTTTTTTTCACCATTAATACCAAAGGATTTTAAAAGCGAGATAATTAAATCTTCAATATAAATAATAAATTTTTTCATTTCCCAAAAACCATTTTTTAAATAAAAAATCAAATAACCAACCAATTGGCCATAATTATGAAGAGTAATATCGCCGCCTCTTTCAATCTGATAAAATTCAATGCCTAACTCTTTCAACTTAGCCATGGGGACTAAAAGATTTTCCATTTTACCATCTCTACCAATAGTAATTACTGGTGGATGCTCAACCAAAATCAATAAATCACTAATTTCGTTATTCCTTCTTTTTTCCACATAAAATTTTTGTAATTGATAAGTTTCTAAAAATCCTTTTTTCCCTAAATCAATAATTTCCATTAATCTAAATTATAAAAATTTCCTTGAATTTTTCAATTTTTTTTTTATTATAAAATTATGATTTTTTTTCTTTTTCTCTTTTTAATAAATTCTTCAACAAAAATACTCAAAGCTATCTACACCGATAAACCACCCATTATTGACGGAAAAATTGATATCATCTGGCAAAAAGGAGATTCTGCTAAAGATTTCATTCAAAGATATCCTCACGAAGGGAAAATACCAAGTGAATCCACAACCGTTTATCTTTTATTTGATAAGGAAGCTTTATACGTAGCTTTCAAAGCTTATATGAAAGATATTAGAAAGTTAAAAAAGACTGTAGCTGAAAGAGAACATTGTTATGGTGACCGAGTAGGTTTTATTATTGATACTTTTAAAGATAATCAAAATGCCTATTATTTTGCTATCAATTTGGGAAATGTCCAATTTGATGGAAAATTTTATGAAGGGGGTAACAGTTTTGATTATAATTGGGATGGTATTTGGTATTCAGCAGTAAAAATTTATTCTTGGGGATATTTCGCCGAATTTAAAGTCCCTTTTAAAACAATTAGATATAAAGAAGACTTATCGGAATGGAATATAAATTTTGAAAGAATAATTCATTATAATAATGAAAGTAATTGGTGGGTAGCACAAAAAAGAGATGCTTTCCGAATTGTCCAAAGTGGCAAGGTTTTTGGAATAGAGCCGAGTAAGAAAGGTTTTCATTTAGAAATTTCCCCTTTTTCTCTTATTAAATATGAAGAAAAAAAGATCAGTTTAAAAAGTGGCCTTGATATAGATTGGAAAATAACTCCGGAAGTTTCTTTAACAACTACTCTTTTCCCCGATTTTGCCCAGATTGAAGCCGACCCTTACCAGATAAATATTTCTAAGTATGAAATATTTGTACCCGAAAAAAGACCATTCTTTATTGAAGGTAATGAAATATATTCATTATCATCTCAGATTTTTACTTTGCCTTATACCCGAAGGATTGGCAAAGCACTTCCATCGGGAAGGATTGTGCCTATAAATCTGGGGACAAAAATTATTCTTCAAGAAAAAAATTTTGATTTTTCTTTTCTTTCAATTTTTACTGATAGTTTAGAAGATGAATTAAAAAGCTTATATAAGATTGGTCGTTTTAAATCAAAAATTCTGAAAAATTCTTCTTTAGGTATTGGTTATTATTCTAAAGAAAATTTAAAAATTGAAAACGAAGGTTTTAATGTTGATGGCAACTTTAATTTTGGTTATTTTAACCCCATTTTTTATTTAGGTAAGACTAGAAAAAATGATAAAAAAGGAAGCTATTTGATATTTATTAACAATTTTTATTATAAAAATCTTAATCTTTTAAATTTCTTTGCTCATCTCTCACCAAATTTTGATATCTCCGAAATAGGCTATTTTCAAGAAAAGGGTATTATTAGCGTGAATTGTTTTTATTATAATTTTTATAATCTCCCTCTTTTTCGTACTTTTAATACCGGTGGTTTTTTAACACTTTTTAAATCCTGGTATTGGGAAAAAGAAATTGCCTACGCTTTTGACCCTCAATTAGGCTTTATATTTAAAAATCAAATGTCCATTTATTTAAATCTCCATTTTTTTAAAAATTATGAAGAAAATCTTTGGTATAATTCTTATGGGTACTCTTTTAATCTATCTTCTCCTTATCATAAAAAATTTAATGGCAATTTATCCTTTCATTATTGTAAAAAAACATATAATTATCGTAAAGGTTATTTTGCTCCTTATGGCTCAATATATTTTAAGTTAGTTTATGACTTTTTACCTAATCTGAAATTAAGTTTCACTTGTAACAATCTTTTAGAATATGATAGCCTTGGAAAACTTAATTTTAAAAAGGATGTGAGTAATTCTTTTATCTTCTTTTTAAATTATTCTTTAACTAATAATATTCATTTTCGGATAAATAATCAATTGATGAGATATTTACCTAGAGGAAAAAAGAAAGTTGAAATAGGTGATAATTTATCCTTTTTATTCACTTATAATTTTTTACCCAAAAGCTCAGTTTATTTTGCTTTTACTTTTCCTCTTTTTAATCCTTTACCAGGGAAAATTAGTGCTTTCGTTTTTAAAATTAAATACTTAATTTTTTTATAAATGAAAGATAAAAAACCAATTATTGAAATTGATAATAAAAAATATTTAAGAATTCCAATAAAAACCAAATTAATTAAAAAAGGAGACAATCTAATAACTATTATTAAAGAAGCTACTCAAGGGATGTTAAAAGAGAATGACATAATAACCATAAGCGAAAGTGCTGTAGCTTCGGCGCAAGGAAGAGTTATTCCAATAAAAAATATAAAAGTTTCTTTTTTAGCTAAGATTCTCTGGCGATTTGTGAGAAAAGTGCCTTATGGAACTGGTTTAAGAAATCCTTACAGCATGGAATGTGCAATAAAAGAATGTGGAAAAATAAGAATTTTAATTGCTGCTATTTTCAGTGGAATTACAAAGCTTTTGGGGAGAAAAGGTGATTTCTACCGGATTGCAGGTAAACAAGCAGCTATGATTGATGCTCCTTATACTTCAGGGATAAAAGAGTACTATGAATGTGTAATAATGGGACCAAAAGAACCGAATAAAGTGGCTAAAAAAATCAGTAAGCATTTTTCTTTACCAGTAGTTATTGTCGATGTGAATGATATAGGTGGTAGCTGGGTAGTCGGGGCTTCTAATAATGTTAATAAAAAACTTATTGAACAAATTCTCAAAGATAATCCTGCGGGCCAAGGAAACGAAATGACACCGATTGTAATCATTAGAGAGATACCATAATTACTAATTAAAAAAACTATTAAAAATTATTATTGTTTTTTTTCTTTCCTTTAACTAACCACAGATAAACTGACCAAAAAACTATGGAAAATAACAAAAAACCTAATACTAAATAAATAAATCCTAAAAATCCAAAACTGAATCTTCTTAAAAAATTTTGTGAAAAAATTGTTTGAGTAATTAAAAAATTCACCAAACCTCCAAAAGTAATTCGCCGCCAACATTTTCTTTTCTAGCTTGCCGATCAGTGAGAATTCCTTTAGGAGTAGAAAGGATAGCAATTCCCAAGCCACCTTTTACTTTAGGAATTTCTCTCACTCCCACATAAACTCTTCGGCTAGGTTTAGAAATTCTTTTTAACCCATAAATGACAGGTCTACCATCTTCGGTATATTTTAAAATAATGTTAATTTCTTTTTTAACTCCTTCGCCAATAATTTGGAAATTGGTAATATAACCTTCTTCCAAAAGAATCCTAGCAATTTCTAATTTCATTTTAGAATAAGGTATTCTTACTTCCTTATGGCGGACCATTAAAGCATTTCTTATTCTGGTTAACATATCACTAATTGGATCCGTAACCATTCTTTCCCCCTATTACCAACTTGCCTTTCTCACACCCGGAATTTCGCCTCTTAAAGCTAATTCTCGAAAACAAATTCGACAAAGCCCAAATTTTCTTAAATATCCACGCGCACGAAAACATCTTTGACACCGAAATCTGACTCTTGTTTTATATTTTGGTTCTTTTTTACTTTTTTCAATTTGACATTTTCTTGCCATTTTACTCCTTTTTAAATACCATTCCCAACTCTTCTAGTAAAGCCTTAGCTTCGTCATCTTTTTCTGCAGTGGTTACAATAGCAATATCCATACCGAAAATTTTTTTCACCTTACTTGCATCAATTTCCGGAAAAATCACTTGCTCAGAAATACCTAAGTTATAATTTCCACGGGTATCAAAAGAATTGGGATCAAAACCACGGAAATCTCTTATTCGCGGAGCAGCAAAATTTAAAAATCGATCCAAAAATTCATACATCCGATATCCTCTTAAAGTAACTTTACAAGCAATAGGAACACCTTTTCTTAATTTAAAAGCGGAGACCGACCTTTTTGCCCTCACAATCATAGGTTTTTGACCGGTTATTAAACTTAAATCTTCACTGATAATATCTAAAATTTTGGGATCAGAAATAGCTTCTCCCGCAGCTACATTTATCACAATTTTTTCTAATTTTGGCACTTGCATAGGATTTTTGTAACCAAATTTTTTCATTAATGTAGGGATAATTCTTTCCCGGTATTCCTTTAATAACCGAGGTATGTATTTTGTCTTACCTTGATTTTCAGTCAATGATTTCATTACACTTTTTACAAATTCTTACTCTTTTCCCTTCAATTTTTTCTCTTTTAACTTTTGTCTTCTGCCCACATTTGGGACAAATCAAAGCTAATTTACACACAGGCAAAGGCAAAGGAATATCGATAATTCCGCCAGGTTGATCGGCACCTCGAGGTTTTTGATGTTTTTTATGCAAATTCACACCTTCAACAATTGCTCGTACAATATTTTTATCTCTTTCATAAAGCATTTTAATAATCTTACCTCTTTTCCCTTTTTCTTCACCAGAAATTACCTCCACGATATCATTTTTTTTAAGATAAGTCTTTAATCTCATACTACTTCAGCTGCTAAAGAAATAATTTTGGTAAACATTTTATCCCTTAGTTCTCGAGCCACCGGACCAAAAACTCTAGTACCCCGAGGCTCACCCTTCTCGTCAATTAAAACACAAGCGTTATCATCAAAACGGATGTAGGAACCATCTGGCCGTCGATATTCTTTTTTAGTTCGCACAATCACCGCTCGAACTTTATCCCCTTTTTTAATCGGTGCTTGAGGGACTGCGTCTTTTATTGTTACCACCACAATATCACCCACATATCCATATTTTCTTTTTGAGCCTCCCAAAACTTTGATTACCATTGCCTCTTTAGCGCCGGTATTATCAGCAACAACTAAACGAGTAAAATCTTGGATCATAGTTTTTTCACCACTCGCCAACGTTTTAATTTTGATAAAGGTCTTGTTTCCATTAATAGAACTTTATCACCAACTTGGCATTCATTATTAGGGTCATGGGCATATAATTTTGTTTTTTTTCTAATATACTTTTTATATTTTGGATGCATTACCAAACGCTCTACTTCGCAAACAACTGTTTTATCCATTTTATTACTTTTAACAACTGCAATAACTGTCTTCCTACGGCCGCGCATATTTTCTGCCCCAAAGTAAAACTTTCTCTTTTGTATAACCTCGTTCTCTTAAAACAGTCAAAACACGGGCGATATCCTTTCTTATCGTTCTTAATCTCAAAGGATTAGGTAATGTTTCGGTAACCTTTCGTATCCTCAATTTAAAATATTCGTCAGTTAATTCAAAATATTTCCTTAAAAGTTCTTCATCAGAAAGTTCTCGCAATTCAGCTGGTTTCATAAACAACTTCTTCTCTTTTTAATATTCTTGTTTTACAAGGCAACTTTGCTTTTGCTAAATTAAAAGCATGTATCGCTTCTTCCTCGCTAACTCCCTCTAGCTCAAAAATTACCCGCCCTGGTTTAACTACCGAAACCCAAAAGGCCACATCACCTTTACCTTTTCCCATTCTGGTTTCTGCAGGTTTTTTGGTTACCGGTTTATCAGGAAATATTCTTACCCATAGTTTCCCAGTTTTCTTTAAAGATTTAGTGATAGCCACCCTCGCTGCTTCCAATTGGGCTGCTGTAATCCATGCAGGTTCCAAAACTTGTAAACCGTATTCGCCAAAATCTAACTTATTACCGGCAGTAGCCTTACCTTTTCTTCTTCCTCGATGATGTTTTCGATATTTTACTCTTTTAGGCATTAACATAACCTTTTCTCCTTACTTATAAAGTTTCAACATCTCCTTTATAAATCCATACTTTTACGCCGATTGTTCCGTAAACAGTAAAAGCAGTGTCGGTTCCATAGTCAATGTCCGCTTTTATAGTTTGTAAAGGTACTCGACCTTCTTGCAGCCATTCAGAACGTGCAATTTCTGCGCCGGCAATTCTTCCCGAAATTCGTATTTTTATTCCTTTAGCACCCAATCTTATCGCTTGACTAATATGTCTCTTCATTGCTCGTCGATGAGCTACCCTTTTTTCTAATTCCCGCGCCAATTGAAAAGCAACAATTTTTGCATCTAATTCTGGTACCCGTATTGCTTCTAAATCAATATCCACATCTACTTTCCGATTAATTAATTTTAAAATTTCTTCTCTTAATTTGTCTTTATTTTTTCCTCCCCGACCAATAATAAATCCTGGCCGGGCAGTATATACAAAAATATTAATTCTATCAGGAAATCTCAAAATTTCAATATCAGAAATTAAAGCATCAGCATATTTTTCTTTGAAATAATCTTTTATTTTTAAATCTTCTAAAAGATATTCTCGATAATTCTTTTCCGCAAACCAATGGGATTTCCATTGCTTAGTAATTCCTAAACGAAAACCATAAGGATGAGTCTTTTGACCCATTATTTTTCTCCTTTTTTATTTTCTTCAATAGTAGCTACAGTAATATATATATGAGAAGTCCTTCTTCTTATCATCATTGCCCTTCCCATTGGTCCCGCTTGCCATCTTTTTAACATTGGACCCGGTGTTACCCTTGCTTCCTTCACATATAAATCCTCTTCTTTTAATTTTACTTTTCCCGCTTTGTAAAGAGCATTGGCAATAGCTGATTTTAAAGTCTTCAAAATAGGTACCTTATGCTTTGGTTTGGAAAGAAAATACAAGATATTTAAAGCTTCCTTAGCATTTTTGCCACGAATTAATTCCAATACACGATTTGCCTTTTTTACTGAAATTCTTTGATACCGGCTTATTGCTTTTGCTTCCATAACGTTATTCTTTTTCTCTTCTTCCTTCTTTTTCTTTCCGTTGTCCAGAATGAGCTCTAAATGTTCTTGTCGGCGCGAATTCGCCTAGTCGATGTCCTACCATTCTTTCCGTGATATAAACAGGTATAAATTTTATTCCGTTATGAACAGCTATAGTGTGACCAACAAATTCCGGAGGGATAACACAGGCTCGAGCATAAGTTTTTATCACTTTTTTTATCCCTTTTTCATTCATTTCCATAATTTTTTTATAAAGTTTTTGGTCAATATAGGGCCCTTTCTTAGAACTTCTTCCCATAATTATTTTCTTTTTTGAATAATAAATTTATCCGATGACTTTCTTTTCTTTCTTGTCTTTTTACCTTTTGCTAAAAGACCTTTTTCCGAACAAGGATGTCTTCCGCCATGGGATCTACCTTCTCCCCCGCCCATAGGATGATCCACAGGATTCATAGCTACTGCTCTCGTTCTTGGTCTTCTTCCCATATGTCTCTTTCTTCCAGCTTTTCCAATAGTAACATCTTTATGTTCGGATTTAGAAACTCTACCAATAGTGGCCATACAATCTAAATGAAATTTTCTTATTTCTCCAGAAGGTAATTTAACTATGGCGTATTTCGCTTCTTTTGCTAAAATTTGGCAAGCAGTTCCAGCAGCCCGAGCAATATAAGAGGGATAGTTAGGATAAAGTTGAAGATTATGAATTTCTACTCCTACCGGAATAAGTCTCAAAGGCATTGCGTTTCCAATTTTTATAGGTATTTCTTTATCACGGGTAGAAATTATAGTATCACCAATCTGTAAACCATCAGGGGCAATTATATAACGATATTCGCCATCTCGATAACAAACTAAAGCAATCCACGCAGTCCGATTAGGATCATATTCAATAGAAACAACCTTTGCTGGAATATCATATTTATCTCTCTTAAAATCAATAATTCGATAATACTTTTTCTCACCGCCCCCCCGGTATTTGGCAGTAATTCTCCCCAAATTATTTCTTCCAGCTTTGCTCTTTTTAATTACCAGTAAGGGTTTATAAGGCTCACGCTTCGGAACACCTTCTAATTTAACTACACTATAAAATCTTCTTGCTGGAGTTATCGGTTTGTATTTTTTAATATATGTTCGAACTGACATAATTATCTTTCTAAACCTTCTATTCTTTCACCTTCTTTTAGAGTCACAATTGCTTTTTTCCAAGAAGAAGTCCTGCCTTCAAATAAACCCATTCTTTTTGGTTTACCACGTACATTTATTGTTCTGACTTTTTCAACCTTGACTTTAAAAAGTTCTTCAACTGCCCTTTTAATATCAATTTTATTAGCATCTTTCTTTACCTCAAAAACATATTGATTATATTCTCTTAATCTCAAAGCCTTTTCGGTTAAAATTGGCCTTATTATTATTTTTCTTGGGTCAAACATAATTCTTTTAATCTTTCTAAGCCGCTTTCAGTAAATATAATTTTATCATTAACTAAAACCTCATAGGCATTTAAACTATGAGCTGGCATTAAAGTTAAATTAGGAATATTTCGCGAGGCCAATTTTACGTTTTGACTTATTTCCTTCACTACCAGAAGAATATTTTTACTATTAATTTTTAGATTTTTCAAAATATTATGCATCAACCTTGTTTTAGGTTGCTCCAGGTTGAAATCTTCTAAAAAAATTACTGCTTTATCTTGATAACGAGCAGAAAGAGCAGAAAGTAAAGCAAGTTTCTTTTTCTTTTTAGGTAAAGAATAGTAATAATCTCTTGGCTTTGGACCAAATACTACACCCCCCTTCCGCCAAATAGGCGAACGGATAGAACCGTGACGAGCTCTTCCAGTATGTTTTTGCGGCCAAGGTTTACGCCCCCCACCTCTTACTTCACCACGAGTTTTAGTACACGCAGTTCCTTGGCGTTGGTTGTTTAAATAATTAGTAACCGCCTCCCAAATCAATCCTTCATTTATTTCGGAAGCAAAGATCCCCTCAGGTATTTCAATTTCTCCTTTTATTTCTCCATTAATACTTAATAATTCTGCTTTCATATTTAATTACCCGCGACACTTTTAGCTTTCTTAACAATTACTAAACTATTTCGAAATCCTGGAATAGCACCAGAAATATAAGCCAAATGGTTCTCTTCATCAATTTTCACAATCTTTAAATTTTTAACTGTTACTCTTTCACAACCATAATGTCCTGGCAAAGTTCTCCCTTTCCAAGGTCTTCCAGGGTCAGTTCCACTCCCTAAAGAACCAATTCTTCTATGAGATTGAGAACCATGAGAAGCAGGACCGCCGCTCCAACCCCATCTTTTCATACCGCCAGCAAAACCTCTTCCTTTTGTCCAACCAGTAACATCTACTAAATCTCCTTCTTTAAAAACATCTTTTATTTTCAATTCCTGACCTATTTCAAACCCATTAATATTTTCTACTTTAAACTCTTTTAAATATCTCATTACAGGTAAATTTGCCTTTTTAAAATGGCCTATCATTGGCTTGTTACCTTTCTTTTTTTCTTCAAATCCAAGTTGAAGAGCACAATATCCATCCTTCTCTTTCACTTTCTTCTGAACCACGTAACAAGGACCTAATTTTACGATTGTACAGGGAATAACCCTACCTTTTTCATCAAATAATTGAGTCATTCTTATTTTTTTACCTAACAATCCCATCATATCACATTATTTTAATTTCCACATCAACACCAGCGGGGACTTCTAACCTAATTAAAGCGTTAATCATTTCAGGTGTTGCATTATCAATTTCAATTAATCTTTTATGAATCCGCAACTCAAATTGCTCTCGGGATTTTTTATCAATAAAGGGCGAACGTAAAACAGTAAAAAGTGAACGTTTTGTCGGTAAAGGTATAGGACCAGAAACCTTCCCACCAGTCTGTCTAATAACTTCCACAATCTGCTTGGCCGATTGATCCAAAATTCGATGATCATAACTTTTTAATTTAATTCTTATCTTCTCTCCTTTTAATTCCTCAAATTCTCGCATAAGTAAAAGAATTTATAATTTTAATAAAATTTTTTAAAAAGTCAAGCGGTATCTTCTTCATATTCACAGGCATATCTTTCGTTTTCCCAAACTCTAATTTTTATAATTGGATATTTTTCTTTTATTTTATTAAAAAGATACCGAGCTATATTTTCACAAGTGGGCACAAAATCAAAAATTTCATTTAGAAATTTATGGTCAGGTAAAATATTTTTTAAATAATTTTCTACTTCTCGAAAGTCAAATTGATAACCTAAATTATTGATTTTTTCCTCTTTGATGAACACTTCTACCCGATAATTATGTCCATGCACCTCTTCATCACCCGACAAGTTTCTTAGCTTATGAGCAGCACTAAAAACTGAACGAACAATTAAATAAAAATTCATTTTTGTTTACTTAAATTAAAAACCCGATTGAAAAGTTATACAAGCAATTCGGTTTAAATGACAATTGTTGTCTTTATGATTTTTAATTATTTCTCTTAATGCAAAAAGAAATCTCACTTGTTCACTAAAATTCCACGCAAGACCAACATTCAAAAAACCATAATTTTTTAATGCTCTTCTTTCATTATGAAAAGAAGAACTATACTCCAAAATTAGATTGAAATCGTTTGGCAACATTTGGCTTATTGCTAAAAAGAAATTTACATTTTCGCAATAATTTAGTCCGCCTAAAATATTAGTATTTATAAACTCAATTGTTTTGTTTAACAAAAGATAAAAAAGTTTTTCCGGTACCGAATATCCTTTGACTGAATCATAACTGCCAAAACCCTGACTATCAAATCCCAAAATTATGTCAGGAAAAACAAAAGTTTCTTCACCAATTATCTTTAAACGAATTTGAAACTCGGGGCCTCTTTTTTTAGGGAAAATGGGTTTACCTTTCCCTAAAATACTATCTCCTGAATAGGAGATTCCTAAATTCAATCTGTCAAAAAGACCAATTCCAAAATTAGCCATTATTCCATTATTTCCCTGAAGTCGAAAACCAATTAAATATTCACCATGCCCTAAACAATAAGGTGAAGGATTATCAATAAGATAAATCTGATTAAAAACAATTAATAATAAATTTATAAAAATCATATTGGTTATTTATTTAATTATTAATAATAACAAAAAACAAAATAATGTCAAATTATTTAGAACCCGGTCTTTCTAAAGGGAGATATTTTTTACAAAGAGGACAATTTTTTTCTTCAAAAACCGGGATTTCTTTTTTGTATATTGCAAAATATTGAAAATCTTTTATTTTTTGGTTTGAACGGTCAATAAGAACAGCGACACCAATGATTTTAGCACCAAAAGCTTTTAGAGCGTTCATTGTTTCTCTTATGGAATTACCAGTGGTTAACACATCATCCACGATTAATACCCGTTCGTTTTTATTAATCATAAATCCTCTTCTTATTACTCTTCTTTCATTTTCTTTTTCAGCAATCACTAAACGTTTTTTTAATTGTCGAGCGACTTCATAGGCAATGATGGCGCCACCGGTGGTCGGACCGCAAACAATGTCAATTTTTTTATTTTTAAATTTGTTTTTAATTATTTGGCAGAATCTTGTTAAAAGAGATGGGTTTTCGATTATTCGAAATTTTTCAAAGTAGTATTGGGAATGGAAACCTGAAGAAAGCAAAAAATGGCCTTCTTGTAATGCTTGAGATTTCAAAAGAAGTTGTTCGATTTCCCTTTTTTTCATTTAACTTTTAATATCTTCTTTTATTTTTATAATTAAATCAACGGGGTCTTCAGCCTTTAATATAGGACGACCAATTACAATATAATCAGCACCTGCCTTTGCTGCTTCTTCCGCAGTCATTATTCTTTCTTGATCATCGTGAGAAATTTCAATATCGGCTAACCTAATACCTGGTGAAACAACTAAAAAATCTTTTCCACATTCTTCCTTTATTCTTTTAATATCTCTTGGTGAAGCTATTACACCATCTAAATTTGCCTTTTTGGCAACCAAAGCTAATTTCACAACTAAATCTTGAAATTCTTCTTTTTTTATATTTAAAAGTCCAGTCAAACTCTCTTCTTTAAAACTAGTTAAAAGAGTGACACCAAGGATTTTTGGTTTTTCTTTTATATTTTTCTTTTCGCAAAAATTATTCACATAATCAACGACTCTTTGAAGCATTTCTTCGCCACCAAGGATATGGAGATTAAACATATCGACCCGCCATTTCAAACAATTTTCACACGCCTTTTCTACCACCGAAGGAATATCAAAAAATTTTAAATCTAAAAAAACTTTTTCGTTATAATCTTTAATCATTTTTATAACTCTTGGGCCAGTTTTAGTAAAAAGCGAAATACCCACTTTAAACATTTCAACCCAGCCTTTCAAACGTTTAACGATTTTTCTGGCTTTTTGTATTGTCTCCACATCCAAAGCTAAAATTATCTTTGTCATATTTCTATTTTTCCGATTATTTCTTTTAAATCCTTAAGTTTATTTTTTTTTGCCCATTTTTTTAAATCCTTAATTATTTTAACTACTCCAAAAGGATTTTGCAAATTCAAGGTTCCAATTTCTACTAACATTGCTCCGCAGAACAGATATTCTAAAACATCTCGATAATTTTTAATTCCACCACAACCGATTATTGGTATTTTAATAATTTTTTTTATTTTAGCAATAAGATAGAGAGAATAATGTTTTAAAAAAGTACCGGAAATACCGCCAATAACACCTCCCAAAAATGGTCTTTGTTTTTCCACATCAATAACTAAACCAGGAATTGTATTAGTAATTGTAACGAAGTCCCCACCCCCATTTTCTACTGCTTTAGCAATTTCCAGTGGATTACATAAGGTTGCCGGAATTTTCGCGATTATTGGTTTTTTAGTATTATTTTTTACTTCCTTTAAAATTTTCTCGACCATTCTTGGTTCTTGCCCCAACAAAATTCCTCCAGCTTTTATATTTGGACAAGAAAGATTTAACTCGTAAGCAGAAATTAACTGATTGTCAAGAATTTTTATTACTTTTATTATTTCCTCACCAGATTCTCCCCCAATACTTACTATAAGATTAGTAGTTAAGTTTTTTAAATTGGATAAAACTCTTTTTAAAAAATAAACTGCTCCCGGATTTTCTAAACCAACAGAATTTATTATCCCACCTTCGATTTCATAAATGCGAGGGGGTGGATTGCCAACCAAAGGGTTAAAGGTAATTGTCTTAGTAACTATCCCACCGGTCTGATTGATTACTTTGAAAAACTTTAAGCCAAAGCCATAAGTACCACTGGCTAATAAAATGGGATTTTGGAAGGTAATATTTTTGATTTTCTGTGTCAAATTCATAACTTTATCTCTTTTAAAGATAAACAAGGGCCTTCTTCACACAAATGAAAATAACCACCATCTTTTTTAGGAACAGCACACACATAGCATAAACCAACACCACAAGCCATTCTTTCTTCTAAAAAACCATAAACTTTTATTGCTTTATTTTCTAACAATAACTTCACTTTTTTTAACATTGCTATTGGGCCAGCAGTATAGACAACATCTATTTTTTCCTCCTCGAAAATTAAAGTAATGCTATCGGGTACTTTCCCCTTTTTTCCGTAAGTGCCGTCTTCAGTATAAAAAATAAGTTTTTCAGGTTTCAATTTTTTAAAAGCTTCTTTTAATATAAGCTCTTTGCTATTTTTAGCCCCTAAAATAACAAATAAATTCTTTCTATTTTTCTTTAAATTTTTGGTTAAAAAGTAAAGGGGAGCAATTCCTAAACCACCGCCAAGGATAAGAATATTTTTCTCCTGGGGAATCTCAATCGGTTTACCTAGAGGACCTAAAATATCTAACTCATCATTTTTACTCAATTTACTCATTAATAATGTCCCTTTTCCCACTACCCGAAAGATAAAAAACAAATCTTGATTTTTTACATCGGCAATAGAAAAAGGGCGGCGTAAAATCAAATTGGTATTATCAGCTACTTTTATGTGAATAAATTGACCAATTTTGGCATGCCGGCTAATATTTTCCGCAGTTACCCAAAAACCAATTATTTCTTGGGAAAAATTTATTCTTTGTTTTATTTTTCCTTTTTCTAAAAAAATTTTATTCATAAATTTAAAATCTCTTTTGCTTTTTGGGCATATTCACTATGAGGTACTTCATAAATAATCTCTCGAAATAAACTTTCTCCTTTTTTTCTATCTACTTCAGTATAATAAAGATAAGCAGAAGCAAATTTTGCTTTTAAGGCGTATTTACTCTTTGGATAATTTTGATAAACTTTTTCGTACTCTTTAACGGCTAAAGAAGGATTATTTAAAGAAAGTAAATAAACTTCGCCTAATTTAAAATGGTAATAACCTAAATCAGCGGTATCTTTTTCCATATTTAACAATTCAGTCATTAAAGTTTTTTTCCAGCTTATTATCGAAGCCAATTCGGAAGAAGGATCTTTTTGATAAGAAGAATCGTAATAGACAAGAGCACTATCAAAATTTCCTTTTTCTTCCCAATTTTCGCCAATCAAATAATAAGCTAATTGTGCCTCACTACCTTTAACTTTTCGTAAATAATTGAAAGCTTTTTTGTCATTTTCTAACTCCAAATAAATTTTTCCGATAGCAAGATTAATTTGATTATTTAAATCGCTATACTTATCCATATGTTCTTCCAATCTTTTTAAATAAGCATGTAAAGTATCTTTATTTTTATCGCCGGTGGATACACAGTCAATCATTTTTAACAATAATTTTATTTGTTCTCTCTCATCAGTCTCAATCTCTTTTAACTGATAATAAAAATCTTTTGCTTCTTTAAGCTTACCCTGTTCTTTATAGACTTCAGCAATTTTTAATAAAGCTTCTTTTCTTAGAGGATGCTTTTTGAACTGATTTACAAAATAGAGCATAGAATCAATAAAATTTTGATAATCTTTTTGAAAATAATATATCAAAGCAATCCAATATTTAGCCAAAGGTTGATATTTAGGAGAAAGATTTGTTAAACTTCTCAAAATTTCCATTGTTTTGTGATATTCTTTCAATTCCAAATAAGTTAATGCTTGGAAATAAAGAACATCAACTTTCTTTTTATGATTAGGAAAATAAGATAAAAAAAATTGAAACTGTTCAAGAGCTTTACGATATTCTTTTAAATAATAATTGCTAACCCCAATAATAAAGAGAGCATCCCCTTCCCATTTAGAATGAGGGTATTTAATTAAAAGTAAATTACTTTTCTCTTTTGCTTTTTGAAATTTAGTTTGAGCTTCAGCAATATTTGTAGATTTTAATCCTTCTTGAAAATATTTATTAGCGTTATAAAAAAGGTTAAAATAAGCACAATTGAATAACAACAGAAAACCGAAAGAATATTTTTTTATCATTCTCAAAGTTTTTCTTCGGGGAAGAAAAATTTTATTTCTCTTTCAACATTTTCTTCAGGATTAGCCGCATGAACCACATTTTCTTGGATAGAAGTGCCTAAATCTCCTCGAATTGTTCCTTTTTGTGCTTTTTTAGGATCAGTGGCCCCTACCAATTCCCGCAATCGGTGCAAGGCATTCTCACCTGCTAAAAGAATTGCCACAATTGGACCACTTGCCATAAATTGGCAAAGGCTTTCATAAAAATCTTTCCCTTGGTGGATTTTGTAAAACTCTTTGGCTTCTTTTAGAGATAAGCGCAAAAATTTTATATTCAAAATATCAAAATTATTTTTTTCTAAACGGCTAATAACTTCACCAATCAATTTTCTTTTAACACCGTCGGGTTTAATAATCAACAAAGTTTTCTCTTTCATTAACTTCCCCATTTCCTTATTCTTCTTTTCCAAATCTCTTCAAAAAGAAAATTCAGTTTGCCAATGCAAATTATTTCCGATAAATTTCCTTGCCAATGATAAAAAAATTTTAATTCCGGATAAAATTTACCGTAATTTTTTATCGGTAATTCCCATAAATAAGATAAACCAATCTCTTTTACTTTACTCAAAGAAATATTAAAGAAAAGTTTATCAAAAGAAAAACCAAAACTATTTTTTTCAGGAAAAATTAAAGTATCAAACTGATAAGTATAAAAATAGGAAAACTTAAAATTATCTTTAAAAAAAATCGTACCCAAAAGAGTAAAGCGTGGTTTAAAAGAGTAATCTTTTTTAAATTGCCTATCTTTGCCACCCATTTGGGAAATTATCTTTCTTAAAGGCGAAAAATTAATCTCTAAAGAAAATTTTTCATTCTGAAAAATAAATCCTCCTTGACAATTAATACCAGAATAATTATAAAAAAGAGTTTCGGCTGAAAGAATATTTTTTTCCTTTAAAATAGAAAATATTTCTGAATTATTCCCGAAATTATAATTCTCTTCTAAAAAGAAAGTAAAATTTTTAAAAGAGCTAATTAAAATTAGACCTATATTATAAATGCCGCCAATTGACTTTATATGCCAAAAATAATTTTCCTTTTTAAAATTTTCTGGCTGATAATAGATATCATACTCCTGATTAACAAATTCTACCAATTGGAGACCAATTTGATAATTTTTTAAAAAAGGTATAAAAAGATAAAACCTTTCTGGCGAAAAATAATAAAGAGCCCTTTTCTCTTTCTCTTCCATTCCTAAAAGAAAATCATTTCTTAAAGAGAAAAATACTTTAGTATTTAAAAAAGAGGTAAAAAACTTTCTTTTAAATAAAAAATCTTCTTTCTCACTACCAAAATAAAAGGGGTTAAAAAAAGACTGATTAAAAATCAAAAAGGAGATAACAAACATTTTAATTTAATATACCAAAATTTCCTTAAAAATCAATAAATTTGACTATCATCGGAAATTTTAGCTAGTTTGGTGGTTGATGGCTTTGGTGATACTTTACCAAAGAATGTTTATGTTTATCTTCAATCTTCCAAGCCAGCTGGTAATTATAATAGAGAAATAGTCCTCATTTTACTCAGGAAACTAATAAGAAGATATTTCTTTATTCCTATCTTTTGGGGATATTCACTTTTTACTTCTAATTACTCATTTACTTTTAAACTTCCGCATTCTTACCTATTCCACCTTCATCATCTTCTTCATTTCCTTATATTCCCCCGCTTCCAGACAATAGAAATAGATACCCTGCGGTAGATTTCTTCCTTTCTCATCCTTTCCATCCCATTTCAGAGTATAATTTCCTGGTTTTAACTTCTCACTGATTACTCTCATTACCCTCCTTCCGGAGACATCATAGATTAAAAGGGAAACAAAACACTCTTTTGGAATGGCAAAGGAGATTTTTGTTAAACCCTTAAATGGATTCGGCCGGTTCTGATGAAAAGTAAATAACAAACTATCCAGTTGCCATCTGGAGAAATCTTTGGATTCTCGTGATCGCATGGCTCAAAAGTTAAGGGGATTTCTTCACCACCATTCAAAGAGGATTTATAAATCTGGCGATAACCATTCTCATCTACTCTTTCGTAGACAAACCATTCACTATCAGGTGAAACATTAGGGTTGGTATTGTCGGTCATACTATTGGTTAACCTAATTTCCTCTCCAGTTGATAAGGAGGTTTTATAGATTTGCCAGAAATTGTTTTCCATCTTTTGATAAATTATCCATTCACCATCAGGACTCCATTGGGGAAAGCGGATATCTTCTTCAGTATCTAAAAGTTGCTCTTCATAACTGTCATCCGAAGAAACAAGGAATAGTTTATGTTTACCGTTCCATTTAGTGAAGACAATATATTCGCCGTCAGGTGACCACTGCGGATTAGCACAAAGACCGCTCGCTAAAACCTCGCCATAAGTTCCGTCACTCCGGAGTTTATAAATCTCGCCGTCCCTTTCACAAACAATCCACTGACCATCTGGTGACCAGTGAGGATTTTGATAACTTGCATCATCATTAGTCAACTGTATCTCCTCATTGCCGGCGATTGACATCTTATATAGTTGATAGCAATGGTTAGAATCAAGTTTTTGATAACATATCCAGTTTCCTGTCGGAGAGAATACCGGCTTCGCGCAGTCAAAGAGTGATAAGGTCTCTCCTTTAATATCGTTTGGAGGTAATTCACCTTCTCCCAAAAGACCGCCAATCGGTAAGGCATAATTCCAGAAGTCACGATTATTGCCACCCCTAAGAGCATAAATACTCCCTTTATAAAAAGTGATTGCTCCACCATAATTGACTGGCTGGGGTGTAGAAGCTCTTCGACTCCACGAATTAGAACCGGGCGAAAAGACTAAGAATTCGTTCGTCCCTCTACCACAGACGGCATAAACTTTATTATTGACCGTATCAAAAGTTAAACTACCTCCCCGACCAACACTAACTGGAAGAGAGGGAAGTATATGCCAGGTGTCCTTATCTATTTGATAACGATAGAAGTCCTGTTTATTGTTCCCTCTTAAAGCATAAAGAAATTTGTCTCTATCCCAAGTCAATGCTCCGCCTCCGCCAATTATTCCTGGTGTCTGTGACAGGTTTTGCCAGGAATTTGTAGATATCCGATACCGATAGAAATCTCTTTTATCTGCGCCCCGCAATTTAAATAGATAATCGCCGCCGGTCCAAACTAATGCTCCACCCCATCCGATTCTCTTAGGTAAGGAACACATAACTGACCATTGATTGGTCTTTATATTATAGCGATAAAACCTCTTACTTCCACAACCCCGTGATGCGTAGATATAATCACCGCCGGCCCAGGCTAATCCTGCTCCCCCATTTATATCCTGTGGTGGAGATGCCATCCGTCGCCATTGGTTATCTTCAGGTGAATAACGGAGGAAAGCCATATTGGGATAACCAGTAAGAACATAAAGATATTTATTGGTCGCGGTAATAGCACCCGCACATTTTATCTTAGCCAATGCCCTCTCTTTA
>Ga0197143_1000437_pt1 | contig 46980 bp, 46 predicted proteins | sample GBS70_MetaG_FD_148603 | JGI IMG/M metagenome (GOLD analysis project Ga0197143, IMG submission 148603) | Sediment microbial communities from Great Boiling Springs, Gerlach, Nevada, United States - GBS 70_MetaG | ecosystem: Environmental > Aquatic > Thermal springs > Hot (42-90C) > Sediment... | reverse complement strand
GGGCGTAGTTGTAATCGGCTTTGGGTGTGACGATTGAAGCGGGTGGAACGAGCAGGGTCGCTGTCCGCCAACGGTCAGAAGCGAAAACGGTGAAGGGAAGGGAGAGACTGGCAGTAACACGGTTGCCCTCACGCTGCTGGAACTCAAAAGTCAGCGTGAAGAAGTGGTGTGGCTTATCGCTGGCAACGGTCGCCGTAATGCGCAGCCATCGGTCTTTCGGGATTTCAAAGGGCGGAGAAGCAAATCTTGGGTCGTGGCTGACGGAAGCATCTTCAACGGAACAAACGGGCTTGCCAAGATAAGTGGCGACATCAAAGCGGAGAACCAAACCTGGACGGTCAGGCAATGTGTCCCAAACGGACCAACGCTTGAAATCGTCAGGCGTCCGACTTTCCAGAAGCACCTTTTCGCCCTTTGGCATGTCCTGTCCCATGCCACTTTCTCCTCCTATCGCCAATGCGAGCAGCATCAACGCCATCAGCACCCATTGCATCGCCCTCACCTTCCCTAAGGGTTGAGATACTCGGCAAAAATTTTAACCTGCGCCATCACTGAAGGGAACGCCCTTTTGAGGATGACCGTCCAAAAGGTGGTGACGGACGGGAGGTGAAAGGGATGCGAAAGAGCCTTTGGCTTCTTGCGATGTTGGGTATGGGCATCCCGTTGACTCAGACAGTTTCGTCGCTTCTGTCCCCTGCAGGCTTGCATGCCCTTGTCTCGGAGGGCATTCAGCGAGCCAACGAAATTGCTTTCGCCCATCAATCGCTCCATCGCAGCGACATAGACATCAGTTCATTTCGCCGTTTAGCCGTCGGGTTGGCAGAGGTGGGTTGCTTTGAAGAGGCGTTGCGGGTGCTTCGGGCGATGCCGATGCCAGAAAGACCGTTCGGGCGAGGGTATTACTGGCGGGTTTATCAGGAGGTGGCGGTAGTCGCTGCTAAAAAGGGTCGTTCCGACATTGCCCTTCGCCTTGTCGCTCAAATCCCGAACTTTACGACGCGCTATGGAAAGTCCCTTACACCTTCAGGAGCGATGGGCAAGGCACAGGTAATCAAGAGCGTCGCCGCAAGTCTTGATCGGGTGTCGCCATCGCAGGCGCGCCGATATCTTCGGCGCGCCCTTGCCCTTGCCCGCCAAATCGCCGAACCTTTCTGGCGCGCTGACGCCCTCAGTCACTTGGCAAAAGTGGCGGCGAAAATTGCTCCCTTAGACGCTCGGCGGTTAGCGGAAGAGGTGATCGCTGTCGCTAAAAAACATCCGAATGACCGTCAACGGGTGAGTTTGCTCGTTGCCATTGCGCCTGCCGTCAGACGATGGGACGCTGATCAAGCCCGTCAACTGCTCCTTCAAGCATTGGACATCGCTTTGCGCCAACCGAGCGACAGAGCCTTTGAGCGAGATCGGGCAGTTCAAGCGATCGTGGGGGGAATGAGAGAGGCAGGACTTTGGGATGAGGCGATCAAGGCGGCTGACTTTCTCCCCGATGTGATGACTCGTCCGACGCCAGACATCCCCGCAATATCCCTTGTTCCTCTGCCGACGAAATGGGAGACGCTCGCCGACATCGCCCTTGCCTTAGCGCAACGAAAGCATTTCACGAGAGCGCTGCAAATCGCCGAGGGAATCCGTGACCCTTATCAGTGCGCCCGCGCTTTGATCGGCATCGTCCCTTTGCTGGCGAAGAACGAACCGCAAAAAGCGAAGCAATGGCTCTGGCAAGCGACGGTCATCACGGTGCGACAAGTTGACCCCAAACTGGCAACCTCGTTACTTCCCGATATCGCCGAAAACTTTGTCGCCATTGCTCCCGACGAATTGGGCAGATTCGCCCGTCAAGTAACGGAGGCATTGCGACGGCTGGATGGTTACGGGGCTGTCAATGGGCTAAGCCAAGTTGCCGCCAAAATCGCCCTTGCTGACCGAGAAGTGGCGGGCAGGTTGTTTGAAGACGCTAAAAACATCGCTCGCGCCATCCCTAATCCCGATCATCGGATGGTTGCCTTAGAAGTCTTGGTTTGGCAGATGGGACAAGCCCGCTTTTTTGACGACGCCCTTGCCCTCCTGCCAGAGATTGAGCAAGCCTCGTCGGCACGGGGCAGGAAAGTCACGCAAGGTCGCTCTTTGCTCTCGCTCAGTGGGATCGTCGTGGCGATGGCGCAAGCGGGACGAACGGCACAAGCCCTCTCTTTGCTGCCGAAACTGGATGCCGATAAGCACAGGGACACAGAGAAACTACACGCCCTCCTCGCCATTGCTAAAGGTCTTGCTCCTTCCAATTCGCAAAAGGCGGAGGAACTTCTTAAGCAAGCGCTGGCAGAAGTGCGATGGCTTCATCAAAGGGCACGAAGAGATTACATCCCTTACGATGCCTTTGACGGATTGGTGAAACTGACCGTGACTGTCGCTCAAATTGTCCACTCATCAGAGAAAAGGCAGTGAGGCAAATTTGTTCCTCGCCAACCAAGAAGGGTTTATGGCTCGCGGGCGATTTGGGCGAGTTTGCGGGCATCTACGATGACGATTTGGCGGCGGTGTTTTTTGATGACGCCCTCTTGCGCCCAAGCGCTCAGCGTCCGAACGGTCGTCTCCACGGTCGTTCCCGCCATCGCCGCCAAATCGTAGCGGCTGAAACTGCTGTCCAAGACGATGCCTTCTTCTGTCCGCGTGCCAAAGCGCCCCATCAACGCCAACAACAACGCCGCCAAGCGTTTTTCCACCCGTTGGGTGCTGAGCCATCGGATGACTTCCTGCGCTTGGCGCAACCGTGCCGCCAAGTTGCTGATAACCTGTAACGCTAAGGATGGGTCACTTTGGAGGGCGTAGAGGAAGGCTTCCCGTGGGATGCGCAAGGCGGTCACAGGTGTTAAAGCGATAGCGTCGGTATCGTAAGGTCGTCCGTCTAACACCGCCACTTCACCGACCATATCGCCCGACGAGCAGACAGCGACGATGGTCTTGAGTTTGTTTTCGGCAGGCAAGGCTTTGCTCAGGATGACTTTGCCTTGCTCAATCAAGTAAAGCCAATTGGGTTCGTCGCCCTCCCAAAACAGGGCGTCCCCTTTACGGAAGACCTCTTCCTTGCCCTGGACGCGTCGGAGCAGCAGGGTGAAGGGTGGGCGCAAGATGGACTCTTGCCGTGTCAGAAAAGTGTCGGTGCGCTTGTTGCCCATCGCTAATGCCCCCTGTGCTGTTGATGACGATGCCTGCACCATTATAGCGCCGTCCGTCTTGCCTTTCCGCTGCAAACTGGCGGCGTCATCATTGGTGGCGGCAAAAAGGGGGTGCGCATCGGGTCGGATGGAAGAGCGACGGCTGGGGGCGAAACCCTTCCGCCCCATCATCTTCAACCCGACGGTCGGCGATCTGAGTTCCCTCATCGCCCCGCCTTACGACATCATCGGCGAGCGGGAATGCGCCGAATTACTTGCCCGTCATCCTTTCAACATCGTTCGGCTCATCCTGCCACCCACTTTGAAGGGAACGAAACCTGACCGTTACGAAGAAGCGGGACGATTGTGGCAGCGATGGCTCCAAGAGGGCGTGGTGCAAGAGTGGGATGAAGCCAACCTGTTCGTCTATGTCCAGCGCTTTTCTTGGCGAGGCACGCAGCGGGAGCATCGGGCGCTCCTTGCCGCTATCCCGTTGTTTGACTACGAAACGGGTTTGGTGCGTCCCCATGAGTGGACGATGCCCAAACCCAAGAGCGACCGATTGCTTTTGCTTCGGGCGATCGGTGCCGAACTCAGCCAAGTGCACGGCTTACTCAGCGATGAGACGGGCGAATGGCAAGGGTTGTTGCGATCGGCGGCACAAGGTGAGGCGTGGCTGAGGGCGCATCTGAACGGTGTGGAGCATTTGATCTGGCAAGTGAACGACCCCGCTTTTGGCGAAGCGGTCAACCGATGGCTGGCAAATCAATGGCTCGTCATCGCCGATGGGCATCACCGCTATGAGACAGCATTGAAGTTTCGGGAAGAGTTGCCTGAAACCCGAAGCGACCCTGACCATCCCGCCAACTTTGTCGGCATCGTCCTCGCCGATTACCAACGCAACGCGACGGTGTTGCCAACCCATCGGCTCTTTCGGTTCGCTCAGCCCGAAAGCGTGGAGCGGTTGCTGCGGGAGTTGATGCGACGCTTTCGGACAGTCAACGCAAATTGGGATGGGACGGATGAAGGCTTGGAGCGATTGCTGTCGGAAACGCCGACCGTCTCCTTCCTTGTCGTCGCCCAAGAGCGGGTCAAGCAAGTTTTCGTCTACGGGTTTGAGAGCGGCGTCGCACAGGCGTTGGAACAACTGCCACCGCCTTTGCGGAAGGTGGACACCGCTGTTTTGCATCATGCCGTCCTGCCCATCGTGATGGCAGGTGCAGGCATTGTGCCTGAAAGTGTCACCGTCAGTTACACGCAGGATGCCCAAAACGCTCACGCCTTTGCGCAGGACGAAGGTTGCCTTGCCGTCCTATTGCGCCCCATCCCGCTGGACTTAGTGCGGGAAGTGGCGGCACAAGGTTATCGCTTGCCGCCCAAAACGACTTACTTCATCCCGAAAGCGCCTTCAGGTCTGATCATGCGCCGCCTGCGGTAAGATGTCGGAGCGGCTATTAGCCGTGACCCAAGACAGCACACACGCCTTTTATCCTTCCACGCTCAGTCCCGTCGCCCCTTCAATGGCGCCGATGAGGCGATCCAGCGACACATCGGGTTTCTCCGCGTCTTCGGGCTTCGGGACAACGAGATCAACGGTGACAGTGCCGTCAGCAGGATTGGCTTTGGCGTTGGCGACGCCTTTGACCCGTTTGAGGGCTTGCTCCACCGCCGCAGCGTTCTCCGCTGTCAGCCCTTTGACTTTCAAGAGGACACTGGCGGCGTAAGGTTCACCATGCAGGGGTTTGGTGGAAGCGACGGCAGTGACCAATTGGGTGAGGCTGGCGAGCCCGATTTCATACTCCACGACGACGCGCTTCGTTTGAGGGCCGAAATCGCTGAGGTTTTTGACGCCCGCAACGCTTTGTAGGGACGCTGACAGCGCCCGCACGCATCCGCCTCAGCGCGTCCCAGGGATAAGCAAAGTCACTTTTGCCGTCTTGGGTTGGGGCGCCTGCTGCGCCCAAAGCCCACCGATGACCAACCCGCACAACGCCGCAAGAGCCATCGCCCGACGCATCGCCCGACACCTCCTTGAAAGTGACGCCTCAAATGGGTGACGCCCTAAATTATGCCAAGCGAGTTTTCGGACGATAGCCGTTGAAGGAGGTGACAACGAATGAGTGACGAAGGGAAGGGCGGAGAAAATGTCTTTCGGGCGACCCGTCGCACTGTCCCGCCGTCGTGGGCAATTTGGCAACGCCAACTGATAGCAGCGATGAGCGAAGCAGCCATCGCTTTTGTTGACCGCTACACCCGCCCTGACGGGACGCTCCTTTGGCGCGACGAATGGCTAGGGATGGACGGCGCTGACGATGGCTATGAGAGTTTCCAAAGTTTTCCGCTCTTGTTCGCTTTGGGCGGCGGCGATGCCCTTTTGCCCCTCGCCCGCAAGGAATGGAACGCCGTGACTTGGCAATTCACTCACTACGGGCAAATTCACCGCGAGTTTTTTGCCTACTACGACTGGATGCATCACGGTGAAGGCAATCTTTTGCTTTACCATCTCGCCCTCGCCGACCCGACCAGTTATCAGGAGCGATGGCGCGCCATCCGTTTCGCTGCTTTTTACATCGGCGAAGACCCTGAAGCAACAAACTGGGACGCCGACCGCAAACTCATCCGTTCGCCCATCAACGGCAGCAAAGGACCTCGCTTTAGGGTGACCGCCGACGATTGGTGCACCCATCGCCCTGTCCTTTCCCACTACCTTGCCCCTTTTGAAGACTTGCCCAATTTGCCTGACGACCCGATGGCGAAAGTGGACTGGATGGACGAAGGGATGTTCGCCGAAATCCTGAAGCGCATGAACGAGCGGATGATGGCGGGCGATGTGCCCCTTAACTTGACGGCGACGAGTCTCGTCACCCACGCCTACCTTTACACGGGCGACGAAAAATATCGCCGTTGGGTTTTGGACTATGTGGAGGCGTGGATGGAGCGGGCGCGCCAAAACGGTGGGCTCTTGCCCGACAATGTAGGGCTATCGGGACACATCGGCGAAAACATGGGCGGAAAATGGTGGGGCGGCTACTATGGTTGGCGCTGGCCGCATGGTGCCATGACCATCGTTGAACCTGCCCTCGTCGCCGCTGCCAATGCCCTCTTGCTGACGGGCGACAGCGGTTACCTTGAGTTGCCCCGCGCCCAATTGGATTGGCTTTGGTCGCTGGGCAAGGAACAAGAGGGCGTGTTCGTCATTCCCCATCGGCATGGTGACAAAGGTTGGTTTGATGACCGACCGCCTGACCCCCGTTGGTGGATTCACCTTTGGCACCTCTCGCAAGACCTGCGCGACCGCCAACGCTTGGAGGCTTTCCCTGACCGAAGGGAGTGGGCACAAAAGTATCGGCGATTTGGCAAGGGCGGTCAATATCACCCTGCTGGCTGGTTCACCTTCATCGCAGGTGAAAACCCCACCTTTCCCGAAACGGCATTAAGCGACCACTTCGCCGAGATGATCCGAAGGTTGGAGATGATGAGTTGCGACGATTTCTCCCGCTGCCACGAATGGGATGTCCATCATTGGCAAGACCGCCATCCTGTCCTTTGCGATGGCTTGGTGCAGCAAATGCTGGGTTGCCCGCAGGCGATTTATCACGGCGGGTTGCTCCATTGTCGCGTCCGCTTCTTTGACCCGCAGCGTCGGCGGGCAGGATTGCCCGAAGGTGTCGCAGCCCTCGTGGAGCAAATGCTGCCTGACGGCATCGTCCTTCATTTGGTCAACACCGACCCGCTTTGCGAGCGAACCGTTTTGGTGCAAGCAGGCGCGTTCGGCGAACATCGTTTTACGACGGCGCAGGATGCGGACGACCCCAATTCCGTTCCCGTCACTGTCAACAGCCGTCACCTGACCGTCCATTTGTTGCCTGCGACGGCTCTTCGGCTGACCATCGGGATGGAGCGGTTTGCCTACTCGCCGTCTTACGCTTTGCCTTGGTGACAAAGTGATGGCGGCTTCAACTTACGGATGGAGGTGAGACGATGGCGAAGTTTCTGGACGAATTGAAGTTCGGCGACGATGGGTTGATTTCCGTCGTCATCCAAGATGCCAAAACGGGCGAAGTGTTGACGGTCGCTTACATGAACCGCGATGCCGTTCGGCTCACCTTTGAGACGGGCAAGACTTGGTTTTGGCGCAGGCGCCACCAAAAGTTGATGATGAAGGGCGAACATTCAGGGCGCGTCCAACTCGTTCGGGAAATTCTGGTGGACTGCGACGCCGATGCGTTGGTCATCAAAGTGGAGCAGGTCGGCGGGGCGGCTTGTCACGAAGGCTATCCCAGTTGCTTCTTCCGCAAAGTCAACCCCGACGGCTCGTTGGAAGTTTTTCAAGAGCGGGTCTTTAACCCCAACGAGGTTTACGGCGAGAAGGGCGAGCAGCAATGAGCACCTTTGAGGTTTTGATCGTCGTCCTCAACGCCGCACTGCTTTTGGCGAACCTGCTCATCGCCATCATCTATGCCGCCATCCTTTGGGTGATGGTGCAGCAGCGGCGAATTATGGACGAGCAACTCAAAGGGATGCAGATGCAACTACGGGAAGCCGAACGAACCCGCGTGGCGGCTCATAGACCTGTCTTGCGGGTAGAGCCACCCGTCCTTGTGCCTCCTTTGGTCGTTCCCGCTTCCCTTCCGCTTATCCCGTCACTGTTTGCAGAATTGAGGCAAGTGCGCAATATCGGGGTCGGCGTGGCACTGAATATCCGCTATTTCTTTCACGACCTTGAGACGGGAGCAGTGGGCAGCCTCGGTTCCCTTGCGCCTCTTGGCGCTGGCGAGTTGTCGGCAGAATTTCCCGTCCCAAGCCCACCACAACTCCCTGACGCTGCCTTGACCGTTACCTATGCCGACATTTTCGGCAACCGCTATTGGACGCTTTACCACTTCGCCTCACAATCGCATAGTTTTGGTGAGGGCGAGCCACCGCACCTAAGGAGGTGATCTGCGATGGTGACCGTCACGAACCGTTCTTTGCGTGCCTGCGTAGAACCGCTTAGACCAGACGAACTGCTTTCCCTTGCCGAGGGAACTTGGTCGCCTGAGCCAGACCTGAACTTGGAAAACCTGCAACATTGGATGGCAAAGGGCTTCCGCTTAATCACGGTCGGTTGGTGGGCTCGCTATGGACCCGTTCAAAGTGGTCCCGCTGTCTACTTTCTGCTCCAAAACGCAGAAGGGAAGCAGTTGCCCATGTGGGTCGTCCCTGGCAAAAAGGTGGCGGAGTTCATCCGCCGACATTGGCAAGAGTGGCAACGGGATGGCATCCCTTTCGTGCGGATAGACTTCGTTGAACAGCCAAGCCAGTGACCGAAGGTGATGGCGGTGCGACGACTTTTCGTTTGCTTCGCCCTGATGCTGTTGACCGTCGGTTTAGGATTGACGCAACCACCGCCTTTGAAAGTGCTGCCCAAGCGGCAAGAGCAAACCGTTTTAGAGCGCGCCCAAAAGTTAGCGCAAAAAGGCGATTGGGAAGGGGCACGGCGCGAGTTTGAGAAAGCGGTGAAAAGCAACCCCGACAATGTGGACGCCCGCATGGGCTTGACGGAAGCGTTGCTGCGCTTGGGCAAGTTCGCCGACACCCTCCCCCATTTGCGATGGCTCGCCCAAAAGACGCCCCACAATCCCCGCGTCTGGGCAACGATGGGGCAAGTGCACGAGCAACTCGGTCAACCCGATGAAGCCATCGCCGCCCTGCGCAAAGCCGTCCACTTGCAACCCGAGGAACCTGAGTTTCGTGTCCACTTGGCACGCGTGCTGATCAGCCGTGACCGATGGGACGAAGCGGCGCATCACTTGCGCTGGCTGGCACATCGCTTCCCTGATTTGCCGTCGGTGCAATATCACTTGGCGCTTTATCATGAACGCAAAGGCAATCTCCGCCAAGCCCTCTATCACGCCCGCCGAACGGTGCAATTGTCGCCGAAAGAGCCTGATGCCCGTTTGACATTGGCGCGCCTTGCCGTGCGGTTGAACGATGCCCGCACCGCCGCCGAGCAATTGGAAGCGTTACAAAAGCAATTTCCGACCGATGCGAATCTGGCGATGGAATGCGCCAAAGTCTGCGCTCAGGCGGGAGACCTGAAGCGCGCCGTCCGTTACTTCCGTCGCACCCTGCATTTGCAACCTGACAACCCTGACGCCCATCGTGCCCTCGCCGACCTTTACTGCCAAAACAACGAATGGGCGAAAGCCCTTTGGCATGTCCGCTGGCTGGCAAGGCGTTTCCCCGACGATATGGAAATCGTGAAGGCGGAAGCGGATTGCCTGATGCGATTGCGCCGCTATCGGGACGCTGAACGCAGCCTGCGGCGATGGGCAAATCTTCGTCCCGACGACTTTGAGCCCTTCGTGCACTTGGCTCGCCTTTATCGCCAATGGGGCGATGGCGCAAGGGCGCGGATGGCTTACGACGATGCCCTCAAACGCCGACCGCCAGTGGAAGTCATCGCTGAAGCGGCGGATTTGGAGATGCGGTTAGGCGATTTTGAGCGGGCGGCGAAACTTTACGAATGGGCGCAGCGGCGTCAACCCGACAACCCCCAATGGCGGGCGCTGTGGGCGGAGGCGTTGATGCGGGCAGGTGAGTTTGAAAGGGCGGGTCGTATCCTTCGGTTTGCCCTAAAGCGCTTTCCCGACCATCCTCGCTTGAACGCCTTGATGGGGCTTTGGCACGCTCGGCGGGTAGAGTGGGTGGAAGCCGAACCCTTCCTGCTTAAAGGCATCGGCAGCCTTGACAATCCTGACTTGGAAGCCATCGGGGCGCTCGTAGAAATCTGGCTTTGTCAAGGGCGTGCTCCTGAGACGCTGCGACTTTGTGAGACGCTCCTTCAAAAACGCCCTTCGGCGGAAGTCTTCATCTGGTGGGCGCAGGCGATGGACGAACTGGGAAAGACGAAAGAAGCCGCTTTGCGGTTGGAGCGCTCCCAAATGTTCGCCAAAGGTGATGTCCGCATCGTGCAAGTGGCGGCGAAACTTTGGGAACTGGCAAGCGAACCTGCAAGGGCAGCAGCGGTTTGGGAGCGGTTTGCCCAGACGGCTCGCAACGGGCAAACGAAACTGGCAGCGCTGGTAAAAGCGGCGCAAGTGTGGGAGCGGGCGAAAGATTTCCCGAAAGCGTTAAGCCTACTGGATAAAGCGATGGCGGTCAACGATGACCCATCTCTGCGGGCGGAACGCATCCGATTGATGCTCCAAGCCGATGCCCCTGCGGCGGCGCTTCAGGAAGCCCAAAAGTTGCTAACACAAATGCCCGACGAACCGCAAGCGGCAGCCCTTTACGCCGAAGCGGCTTTGCGACTGTGGCGGGATGGCGCTTTTGAACGGGTTGCCCAACGCGTCCAGCAAGATGCCCGCCTGTCAGGGGCGCTCTGGTTGATCGCCGAACAACTGAACCGCCAAAAGGAAGCGATGGCATTGCTGCAAGTGGCTCTCAATCGCTTGCCATCTCACCAACGGGCGAAACTTTCAGGCTGGCTGAAATCCGCCGACGCTTCGCCACCCAATTCGCCCAATGCGCTGCCTGCCTTCCCTGATGCCTCTTTGGCTTGGCAGCGGGCACAAGAGGCGGCAAAACTTGGACGCCTCGGCGAAGCGATGACCCATTGCCGAAAGGTCATAGCGATGCGTCCCGACTTTTTGCCCGCTTACGAGTTGCTGTTGCGGTTGTATCAGCGGAAGGACGATTTGGCGCACGCTGTCAAGGGCTTCACGCAACTGGCAAACCGCCATCGCGACGATGTGCCGTTGAACTTTGCGGCGGCGGCGGCATTGAGTTTGGACGGGCAACATCGGCGCGCCATCTCTTACTGGCGGCGGGTCTGCGCCTTGACCGAGAATGTGCCCGACGCTATGTTGAAGTTAGCCGAAAGTTTGTTGGCGGCACGCTTTGATCAGCAAGCGGAGTGGTGTCGCCGATTCGTCCGCCGAACTCAACGATGGGGGCGTGAAAGTGATGCGAACCATTCAACTCCTTTACCAACTGCAAGTGACAGAGAGCCGACTGGTAGAGATTGAGCGGACACTGGCGAATTTGGACACGGGCGAGCGGTCGGAAGCTGAAATCCGTCGCCTCTTCGCCGAAATAGACAGCGTTCGTGCCGACATCCGTCGGGCAAGGCAGGAGTTGCTGGACAACGAACTGGAACTGAATTCGGCGGAAGCCAAACTCCGCCAGATGGAAGATCGCCTCGCCAGCGGCATCATCCGCAACCCCCGCGAGGTGGAGCACATGCAGGCGGAACTGGAAGAATTGCGCCGCCGCAAAGACCATCTGGAAGACCGCATGCTGGAACTGATGCTGCGCATAGAAGACGGCGAGCATCGCCTGAAGGAGATGGAGGAGCAACTGAAAGAGCAGCAGGAAACCTTGAAACTCCTTCGGGAGCGAGCGATGCAAATGAAGACGAAACTGGAGCAGGAACGGGAGGCGTTGCTCAAAGAGCGGGAGCGATTGCGGGCGATGTTGCCTGCGGAAGTTTTGGCGCGTTACGACCGATTGAGGGAGCGATTGGGCGGGATCGCTGTCGCCAAGATTGAGGGCAACTTGTGTGGCGGTTGCCGCATTACCGTCACCGCCGAAGTGTGGCGGGCGCTCCGTGACCCTGACGGGTTGCCGACTTGCGAAAACTGCGGGCGCTTCCTGTTCGCTGAAACGACCTAACGCACCAACGCCGCAAGGAAACGGTCAACGGCGTTTTGGACATCCCGCGTCGGGGCAGTGAAGTGATTGACCATCACGCTGAAAACCCACTCGCTTTTGTCCTGCCGCTGAAGGTAACCCGAAATCGTCACGACACCCCCGATGAACCCAGTCTTAGCGACGAGGCGTTTTTCGGCAGCCGCCCCACGAAAGCGGTTGGCGAGCGTCCCGTCTGCGCCTGCGATGGGCAAACTCTCACGGAACGCCGCAAACCAAGGTCGTCGGCGGGCGACTTGCAAAAGTCGGACAAGAGCGTGGGGCGTGACCATGTTCAGCCGCGACAACCCACTGCCATCCACGAGCCGAACTTCTGTCGGCTCAATGCCCCACACCTTCAGTTGTTCCCGCAAAAGGCTCATCGCCCCTTCCACATCGCCCCGTCCCAGCCCTTTCAGGGCGACAGCCCGCAAAAGCATTTCGGCGTAAAGGTTGTCGCTAACTTTGTTGAGCCAACGAACCAATTCCCGCAAGGGAGCGGAAGGCGTTTCGGCGATGATTGTCGCATCGGCGGGCGCGTCGCCGATGCGCAATGAACCTTCCAACCGCACCCCGCCTTCGTTGAGCAGTTGTCGGAAAGTCGTGCCGACATAGTGGGGCACATTGGGGACGCTGACTCGGACGCTTTCGGGATTGGCAGTTAAAGGGATGCGACCCCAAAGGTGCAAAGTTCGCTCCCATGCCTCCCGCCACAAACTCCAATCGGCTTCGTTGACCGTCGCCACTGTCTGGATGCGGTTGTCTATCGCCAGCCAATCCGTCGGCGGCGTCAATGTCACTTTCGCTGGCGCCCCGTCAAGGTTAGCGGGGGCAACTTGCACCGTTATGGCGTTGCGGTCTAAAGCAATCGCCCAAACCTCAGGGGCGTAGCCGTAAGCCAAGTAGTCCCACGCCCAACCAGTGCCCCAACGGTTGTCGGTGAAGGCGCTGACATCCACGACGAGATCGCCCTTGACAACTTGAATGCCTTGGGCAACCACCTGCTTTGCCAGTTCCAAAAGTCGCTGGCGCGTTAGGGATGGGTCACCGACGCCCCGAAGGTAAAGGTTGCCGACAAGCGTTGCGCCCTCTCGCTTGCCGTCCGTCAACAGGGGTGTTCGGAAGACGAAATCTTCGCCCAACCGCTCCAACGCTAAAGCGACGGTGAACAGTTTGGCATTGGAAGCGGGCATGAAGCGTTTATCGGCATCGTGAGCGAGCAAGACTTTCGGCGTTTCGTCGGTGGTCTCCACCAACACCCCGACCCATGCCCCGCGCAAAGCAGGTTCACGAAGGAACGCCTCCAACGCTTCCTGCGGCGTCTGGGCGGAAACGAAAGCGACGGCGAAAAGCAAGAGCCAAATCGTGGCACGGCAGCGCATCCCATTTGCCTCCTTTCCAAGCCGCTAAAATGATGCAAGGTGATGCCGAAAGGAGAGCGGCGTAACAAAATTGGAGTGACCTGTCCTGCGAAGGGGGCAATGAACTTTGCTTGAGCATGAACAAGGATTGCAACGGCGATTGGGTTGGGCGGTGGCGATCACCGTCGCCATTTTTCTCGCCGAACTGATCGGCGGTTGGTGGACGGGCAGTCTGGCGCTTTTAAGCGACGCCTTCCATGTCGCCACCGACGCCTTCTCGTTAGCGTTGACCTTGCTGGCAGTTTATCTGGCACACCGCCCGCCTTCCGACCGCCACACTTTTGGGTTGCACCGTTTGGAAATTTTCGCCGCTGCCTTCAATGGCGGTTCGCTTTTGGTCATCAGTGCGATGCTGCTTTGGGAGGCGATAGAGCGCTTTCTCAAGCCTGTGCCCATAAAGGCGGGCGAAATGCTTGTCATCGCTGCCATCGGGTTGGTTGCCAACTTGTTCGTCCTCACTTTGCTTCATGGCGACACGCACCACAGCCTCAATGTCCGCAGTGCCGTTTTGCACATCGTCGGCGATGCGGCGTCGTCGGTGGGCGTGTTGGTGGCAGGGGCGATTATGGCGGTGACGGGTTGGTTTTGGGTTGACCCTGCCATTTCCTTGGCGATCGCGGCAGCCATTGCCTACCAAGCGGGGCGTGTCACTTGGGAAGCCGCCCACATCCTCATGGAAGGGGCGCCCAAAGGCATTGACACGCCGTCAGTGCGTGATGCCTTGCTCTCTTTGCCTCATGTTCGGCAGGTGCACGATTTGCACATCTGGAGTTTGTGCTCCCAGTGCCGCTACTTGAGCGCCCACCTCGTCGTCAGCGAGGAAGGATTGCGCGACCCGACCAACCTTTTGCAACGGGCACAGACTTTGCTTCGGCAACGCTTCGCCATCCATCACGCCACCTTGCAACTGGAAGCCAACGGTTGCGCCGACCATTACCTCTGCGCCAATCACCATCACCCTGAAGGGCGAAGGGCTGAGAAGATGTCAATGCAGCACCATGCCTGTCACGACCACTGAACCTTGAAGGGGCGGAACGGAATGAGCGTTTTGGATGCCGTCGTGGACATGCTGAAGGCGACGCATCAGCAAGGCAAATGGGCAGACGGGCAACGCTTTTTCGTGCAAGTGCGGGCATACCTTGGCAGCCAGATTTTCATCCGCCTCTTCAACATGGACACGGGCGTCACTTGCGACCGCATTTACGACTTGGCGACGGGGCAAGTCGTGGCGGAGCAAGAACGGGCAACGCGGTGACAAAAATGTTGCCGAAGGTGTGGCGATGGTTGGCGGATTATGTGGCAGCGAAAGAGCGATGGGTCATCGGGCTGATGTCGGGCACTTCCGCTGACGGCGTGGACGCTGCATTGGTGTGCCTTTTCGGGCAACGCCCCGACCGCCTTGAAACGATTGCCTTCACCACACTTCCTTACCCTGCCGCCATCCGTGACGCCGTGTTGCGGGTTTCCCAAGACGGGGATGTGGCGACCCTTTGTTGGCTTCATTTTGCACTGGGCGAGTTGTTTGCCGAAGCGGCGCAAAAGGTTGCCCAGCAAGGTGGCGTGCCCCTCAAGCGGGTGGCGCTCATCGGAAGTCACGGACAAACTGTCCGCCACTTGCCTCCATCGGGACGCAAAAACCATAAGGCGTCGTGGCGACGGAAAGTTGGGACGCTGCAAATTGCCTCGCCCGCCGTCATCGCTTTCCGAACGGGCGTCGCTGTCATCAGCGATTTTCGGGCAAAGGACATGGCGGCAGGCGGTCAGGGCGCGCCCCTCGTGCCACTGGTGGATTGGCTGCTGTTGCGCCATCGGCACAAAACGCGCCTTGCCCTCAACATCGGCGGCATCGCCAACTTGACCGTTTTGCCCGCAGGCGCTTCAGCGCAAGAAGTTTTCGCCTTTGACACGGGTCCAGGCAACATGCTCATTGACGGGGCGATGCGCCATTTCACGAACGGGGCGCAAACGCACGACCATGAGGGGGCATGGGCAAGGGAAGGGAAAGTGCGACAGGAGTTGCTTTCGTGGCTGATGCGCCATCCCTACTTGCGACAGCGACCGCCCAAGTCAACGGGACGAGAGATGTTCGGCGAAGGCTTCCTGCGGAAAGTGTTGGCGCAAGCGGAAGGGTGGCGGTTGACACCTCACGATGTCGTCGCCACTTTGACGGCGTTCACGGCGGAAAGCATCGCCGACGCTCTCCGACGGTTCATCTTGCCGAAGGTGGGCAAAGTGGACGAAGTGATTGTCAGCGGGGGCGGGGCGAACAATCCGACGCTCATGGCGATGCTGCGGGAGCGTTTGGCACCGATAGAAATCCGACGCAGCGACGAATTGGGCATCAACGCCGATGCCAAAGAAGCCATCGCTTTTGCCATCTTAGCCCACCGAACGGTCATGGGCTTGGCGGGCAACTTACCTTCGGCGACAGGCGCTTCAGTTCCTGTCATCCTCGGCAGCCTCACCTTGCCTTAACTTTCGGGCAACTTCGGTTTTGGCGCCGAAAGTGTTTCGGCTCGGCAGCGCCTTGCTCTCTCAGTCACTCGCTACTTGCCATTCGCTACTGCCTCCCCATCGTGTCAAAGGCTCACGGCGTCCAACTTGTCACGCTTAAGGACGGAATGCGTTGAAAGTGGCTCAGGTTGTTTGTTACCAGCACCAAGCCATGTTCCATTGCCGTCGCTGCGATGAAGATGTCAGCGTCGGAGATCAGTTGCCCCTTCTGCCGCAAGTCATCATGGATGTCGGCGGCTCGCTTGGCAATCCTGATCGTGACAGGTAGGACAAGGCTCCGCCGACATAGCCTTAGGAAAATGCTCATCTGGTTGAAGGCTCTTTTTGCCCTCAACCCTCGCAAGATTTCGTAAACGGTGACGACGGAAAAGGTGAAGCGCCCATGCTGTTGCAGGTAGATTTGCCCTGTCTGCACGATGGAAGGGTTGCGTCCTTTCATGAACTCTGAAAGGGTGTCGGTGTCCAAAAGGGACGGCGGTAGAAGGATCACAGGCTTTCCCCCTCATGAGCCGATGGGCGTCGATGGCTTTCTAAAGCGATCCGCTCCACCTCGGCGATGTCTTCTTCTGAAAGCCCCTCGTAAACGCTCTGCCACTCCCGAACTTGGCGCTCAATCTCTTCATGCCCTTCCCCTTGCTCTGGGACAAAAAGGAAGCACCTGCCACCTTGCCCTTCCAGCATCGCTAACTGCAAAGGTTCTTTCTCATCCCAAATGACCAGTTGCACCGTTGTGCCTTCCTCCAAGTTCACCGCATCCGTCGGCTTGAAGACGCCTTGCTCATAGATGGCGCGGATGACCTTCGGCATTGTCCGTCACCTCTGGCGACAAACTTTTCGGCTTGACAAGATTTGTCCGCCCTCCGACTTTAGCACCACACCGCCTTTGCGGAAAGGTGCTAACCCTCAGGCAACCTCGTTCCCATCAGTGGGATGACGAAGAAGCCGCCACCATACTCCACGAAGTGCCGATCCAAAGAAAGCGCCACCGAAATCCCCAACCATCCCATGACGGCGAAAGAGATGGCATCGGTTAGGCTGAAATCCTTGTCGGCATATCGCTCCAAGATACTCAACGCTTTGTCAAGGTCTGTTGAGGGTTTTCGGAAAGGGAGGGCGAGGCTCCTGCCGAGCCGAAATGATCGGCAGGTCGTGAGATGGGCAGGCCGGCAGAGAGGCAGTTGGGCAGGTCGGAGGAATAGGCTCACCGGGAGGTTCGCCCTCCCATTGGCTCAATTTCCGAACACTCTCAGGTCTGTTGGCTCAACGGGGACGATGGGCAGGTAAGGCAAAGTATGCTTGAGCCACAGCACGGCAGCATGAGCCCCAAGTCGGCGCAGTAGCAAGGCATGGGTTTCGGCGACAACCAACAAAGTCGTCACTAACTGTCAGCCACCCTTTTTCAGTTCGGCTAACAGAGCGACGCACTCTTTGTGCCAGCGATCGCTGGCATCCACGATAGCGAAGAAGAAACCAGCATCACCAAAACTCGCCCACTTCATGTTCATGCGCCTTCCTCCACCTTGTCTGGGCGATGGTGGCGTTCAATGGCTTCCGCCACACACTCGTCCTTGCGCTCACTGACATCGGTCAAGCCGCTGCTAAATATCCCCGCTATCTCAGCGAGTGCGTCCCAGACCGTCTTTGTTGCTGCGCTCTTTTCTTCCACGATGACCGTCACTTCCGTCCCATCGGGCAAATGCCCATCGCCTTCCAAGACGATGACGCCGTTTTTGACGACGCCTTTGTAAATGCGGCGCATTCGTCGTCACCTCGGCGCCGAAAAATTTTTCGGCTCAGCAAAGCCCTGCCCTCTTAGTCAACCGCTGCTCGCTACTCGCCATTCGCTTGCCGTCTCCCAATTGTGCCGTGTCAAGGTGTCTATCGCCAAAGGTTCAACGCCCAAGCGCTCCTTCGCCATCAAGAGCCAAGCCAGCAAGCCGTCGTCAGGGTCAAAGAGCAACTGATGCAACGCTCGCTCAATGCGGCTGCCCGTCCGTTTGGCGTAGCAAGACAAGGGCAGTTGGAAGAAAGTGTGGATTTGCAAGGTGGTGCAGCCACAAAGGAGGTAGCGGAAAGCGATGCTGCCCCGACTGACATCGCCCGTCCCGCTGAGGGGCAGCCAAGTCGGCAATTTGCCTTGCCGACGCCATTCTGCCAATTGCGACAGCACCCGCAAGTTTCTGGCGCTTAGGTCAGGTCCGCCGTAAGCGATGCCCTTGACACCTTCGTATTCCCGCTGCGGGTCAAAAAGGCGGTTGGCATAGACGAGAAAATCGGCGCCGTGCCCTTGCGCCGCTTCCGTTAGCAGCGTTTGCAGCATCGCCAGTTGGAAATCGTCGTCAAAGAGGGCATTGAAGACTTTGATGCCGATGCGGATGACTTGAGACGAGGGCAATCCCGTCGCCCGCTCGGCTGCCTGCCGAAGGAGTTTTGGGACGGTAACGAGCCAATGCAAAATGCTTTCCTGCTGCCTTGCCCGATCGCTCCCTGCCAAAGTCGGGCTGAAGTCAAACTCCAGCGGCATCGGCGTTTTTGGATGGTGGCGTCGCCAAACCTTCAACAATTCGCCGACAGTGAAGTCGTATTCACCTGTCCGCCATTCTTCGTCAAGGGAGGCAGGTAGGTGGGCTTTGACGGATGGGACGACGAGCATGTCTCGTTCGGCGCCGATGGAAAGGGCGGTGTCAAAGAAGCGCAAGTAGGCGGCGAAACTTTTGTGCCAACCCCGTCCGACCCAAGTGACCGTCCAACCTTCCGTCCCGTCTTTCCCGCGAATGCGTTCCACCTTCATGCGGGTGACAGGGATTGCCCAAGCCTGCATGGAGCGATTGCCCTGCGCGTCTTCAGCGATGACCGTCTTCAGGACGCAAAAGCCCAAACCCGCTTCCGCATCGGCGCGAATTTGGTGCGGCTCCATGCTCAGTTGCCCACTGGCTTTGCCGATGGGCAATGCGACGGGGAAGTCGGCGTAAGTGGAGCGCAAATCAATGCCGTAGCGTTCCAAAGCGAATTGCCAAAGGGGTTGGGGGAGCGGGGCACGGAGAAACCGCTCCCAATCGGCGATCAATTGTCGGCGCACGAATTCAGAAAGTTCGGGGCACATCAAGGAATCGCCTCTGCCCTTCAAAAGTCGGTTTACTTTTCGGCAGCCATTTTGATTGCCCGCACTTCTTCCGTCATGCGGCGTTTAGCCAACCCGCTTTCCAGCACTTTTGTGCCCAGCCAACCCAAAACGCCACTGGCAACAATTTCCGCGCCGTGCTCCAAGCGTGTCGTCCCGTCAGACTGCGATGTCAGAGTGAACCAACCGATGGCTCGGTCAAAGGGACCGCGCACCTGCTCCATCGTCACCTTTCGGGGCGGGTCAAAGGTGAAGCGGGTGAGGACGCGAAAGACTTTCAGCCCGAACATGTCTTCCGTCACTTCTGCCAGCAATGATTTGTCTCGCCGCTCCACGACTTGCAGGTCGTGCATATAGCGGAAAAGTTGGGGATAGCGTTCCACATCGGCAAGGATGGCAAAGACGCGCTCTATGGGCGCTCGCACCGTCACCGCCAGCACCAAACGGAACTCAGGCATCGCTTCTCTCCCTGCCTTCTTCACAGCCATCAGTGGGAGCGGCGTCAGCCGCGCAAACTGCCACTGTCGTCGCCCAAATTTTGTGCCGCCTGCCACAATGTGAAAGGGTCTTCGAACTCATCGGTTGGGTGATAGGCGATGGACGGCGTTGTCGGAAGCATAGCCGTCGGTGGGCTTTCGGGCATCTTTTTGCGCTGGTGGCGGAAGGAGACGGCAAGTTGGTGGCTGCCGCCTTTCGCCGCCGTCGCAACGGTTGCTGTTTTTCTAAGCGCAAGCCAACCGCTCAGGCTAACGATGGCAGCATCCCTTTGGGTTTTGGTGGCGGGTCTTGCTTCCCGCCATCCCGTCCGATGGGTGCGAGAATTGGCGACGCTGACAGGGGCTTGCCTTGTCGCTTCGGCGGGCTTGCAGGTGGAGAGCGTGAAATTGCCCTTCACGACCCAGTTTGTCTCGTTGGGCGTTTTCGCCCTTCCCTTGACGGCGCTTTGGCTTTGGCTTTTTGCAGCCCTTTGGCGCCCGACGGCGCGCCTTCGGGGATTGACTTGGGGCGTCGCCAGTTTGAGTGGCTTGACTTTCGCCGCCATCGTGGCGATGACGCAAGCGCAACCGCATTTCGCATCGGCGCTGGCTTTGAGTAGCGCTATGCTTGGCATAACCCTTTGGGGATTGCCTGCCGAAGCGGGAGGGGCAGCGTCGTTAGGGGCGTTGTTGGGGATGGCAAGTGTCGCAGGAGCCCTGAAAAACACGGCGTTCCTCATCCTCATCGCACCCGCTCTGGCGTTGGGTGTTCCTGTCTTGGAAGTCACCTATCGGTTGCGGACAGGCGGGTTCGCTTTGCCGACCCATCGGCGCAGTTTCTTTGATTTGCTAACTGCCGAGGGTGTAGACGAGCGACGCGCTTTTTGGCTCTTAACCATTGCCCACGCTTATCTTTGCTTGCTTGCTTTGTTGCTCGTTCGGTTGGTGGAAATTCACTTCACCGTCAAGTTGCTCCTGATGGCGATGTGGCTTTTGGTCGGCGTCATTGCCTTTTGGGTGGCGGTGCGATTCAGTGCTCGCAAGGAAGGGAAGGGCGTCGTCAACTTGCTGGGCGTGCCGGTGGCATCGGTGACGATGGAGGAAGCCTTGGACATCTTGGAGCGCTTCCTTGCGGAGCGACGCACCCATTTGGTCGTCACCTCCGATGCCTCGGCGTTAGTGCGGGCGCAGGAAGATGAAGAGTTTCGGCGCATCGTCCAACAAGCCGATTTGGTCACGCCCGATGGCATCGGGGTCGTTTGGAGTGCCCGATTGTTGGGCTTGCCCGTTTACGAGCGGGTGCCTGGCGTGGAGTTGATGGCGAAGTTATGTGAGCGGGCGGCACAAAAGGGATGGCGCGTTTTCCTGCTGGGGGCAAAACCGGGAGTGGCAGAGATGGCAGCCCGCAACTTGCAAGCGCGCTACCCCACCTTGCAAATCGTCGGGATGCATCACGGCTACTTTTCACCTGACGAAGAACCGCAAATCATCGCCCAAATCAAGGCGGCGCAACCCGACATCTTGTTCGTCGCCTTCGGCATCCCTAAGCAGGAAAAGTGGATCGCCAAGCACGCCGATGAGTTGCAAGTGCCCCTTTGCATCGGTGTCGGCGGTAGTTTTGATGTCTATGCGGGCATCGTCCAAAGAGCCCCTGAATGGGTGCAACGGTTATGCTTGGAGTGGCTCTATCGGACGCTGAAAGACCCCAAGCGCCGCTTGCCCCGCCTGCTCGCCATCCCCAAATTGCTCTGGCTCGTCGCCAAAACAGCCCTTCGGGGCAAAGCATCAAACTGAACGACAGGCAGATGGGCAGTGGGCAGATAGGCAAGTTAGGAAACGGCAGCGAGTAACGAATGGCGAATGGTAGGGGCGAACGGCAGTTCGCCCTGAGAAATTAGGTTGCGCCTGTTGGAGTGACTATTAGCCACGACGGAAACGAAAACAATCGCCTTCCGTTGCCGTTTCACCAGTCGCTAATCACCGGTCGCCAATCGCTGCCGTTTTCCAGTCGCTATTCGCCAGTCACCAATCGCCGCCGTTCAGGAGGGACGAAGGCATGGGCGAAATCAACCTTGCCGTCACGGTCACAGGCATTTGCCTGCGGACGCCGTTGATTTTAGCGTCGGGGTGTTGCGGTTACGGTGAAGAGATGGAACGGATTGAGGGATGGAGTTGGGAGGCAGTCGGTGCTGTCGTCCTGAAAGGCGTCACGCTCCGACCGCGTCTCGGCAACCCGCCGCCCCGAGTGGCGGAGACGGCGGCGGGGATGCTTAACAGCATCGGGCTGCAAAACATCGGCGTGGATGCGTTGGTGCGTAAGGTCAACGAGCGCCTGCATCGCTTGCCTGTGCCACTCATCGCCAATGTCAACGGCGAGACAGTGGACGAGTTTGTGCGAGTTTGCGAGAAGTTACGAGATGCGGAAGCGTTGGCAGCAGCGGAAATCAACATCTCCTGCCCCAACATCGCTAAAGGCGGGATTGAATTTGGGTTGGCACCTGAGACAGCAGCGGAGGTTGTCGCAGCGGTGCGGTCGGTGTGGGAGAAGCCATTGTGGGTGAAACTTTCCCCTGAACCTCACACCATCGCCGACATCGCTGAAGCCTGCGTAGAAGCAGGCGCGGACGCCCTCTGCCTTTGCAACACCTTCCCTGCCCTCGCCATTGACACCCGCTTTGGGACGGCGCAATTTCGGTTGGGCACAGGGTTTGGCGGCTTATCGGGACCCGCCATCAAGCCCCTCATCGTCCGCAAAGTCTTTCAAGTCGCCCAAAGGCTTCGGCAAGTTGGCAAGGAGGTGCCGTTGATTGGAGTTGGGGGGATTTGGAGCGGGAGCGATGTGGCGGAATACTTAGCAGCAGGCGCCACCGCCGTCCAACTGGGCACCGTCCTCTTCGCCGACCCCTTGGCGCCCCAACGGATTTTGCGGGAGTTCACCGCCATCGCAGAACAGTTGGGGAATTTCACTGACATTGCCAGTGTCCGCCAAGCGCTCGCCCCTTCAAGGCGGTGAAGGAAAAGCAAAATGCCGGCAGGGTTGAAGTTGCCCTGCCGGCACCGTCATCCACACAACCTATTTAGTCTCCTGCTGCCTTTGGGGTGGTTGGCTGATTGGCGTTCCTGCTTTCCCTCCAGGACCAAAAGGACCGCCAGGGCGCTGTTGAAATTGCTTCGCCTTCTGGGGACCGCCCAGCACTTCGGAAGCAGGGACGATTTGTTTTTGCCCTGCATACCGCCAAACAAAGAAACCGACCACCAAGACAAAGGCAACAATGATCACGACGCCCAGCCACAAGGGGATTTCCTGCCGCATAGCCTTCACCCCCTCAGAATTGGTCCCAACCATGCAGACGACTTAGGTTGTTGCTCTTGCAGCCTGCATCGGGGTTGTAATCCCTCCAGAGTTGATTCCAAGCCGACCACTTGACATGTCCATCGGCGTAGATCAAGACAGAGCCGCCTAAGTGACGGGTGTGCTTACGAACCCAGTCTTCCCGTATCTGATTATTCGCCCACCAATCTTGACCATCAGGAGGGCAGAAGCCTGCTGATTGGCATCGGTTCGCCCAGACAATGCGAGCAGCGCAAGCGTCCTTGTGAGAGGAGTCGGCGATGGCAAACACATCCGCAGGGCGATTCACTTGGGCAAGGGAGCGGGCAAACTCCTGTCCCACATTGCCGTCATACCAACCAGCCAGAACGAGGTTGTAGCCGTAACTCATTGTCGCCCCATACCAACTGGGCGGGATTGCCCAACCCCAAGCACATCCGCCACCCCATTGATTCATCCGCTCACAAGTAGAACCCGAAGGGCAAGCGTAAAGTTGCCTGTTCTTGACATAGGGCTCTGTCCGCACAAACCAACGACGCCATGGATCCCGAGAGCCACTACCTGGTTGGCTGCCACCACATCCCCAACACTCGTAAGGCATAACCCGCTCATCGTAATCTTGGGTGTATTGCTGGTAGGAGAGGGCGATGTTACGGTTGTTGCTGATGCACGCTGCCTGCCGTGCCTTTTCGCGAGCCTGGCTGAAGACGGGGAACAGAATTGCCGCCAAGATCGCGATTATCGCGATCACGACGAGCAACTCAATCAGCGTGAACGCCGAACGCCGCATGACAACGCACCTCCTTGATTGAGTTTACGGCATCCTTAATTTTGCCTACTGCCCTGGGGATGTCAAGGTTTGAAGGGCAGGGGCAGAAGATCGGCGAACGATGAGTTCGGGTGTCAACAGTTCCGTCCCTTCGGGCATCACCCCCTTGCGCAAGGCGTCGGTGAGTTTTTGGACGGCACGCCGTCCCAGTTGCTCTACGGGTTGGCGCACCGTCGTCAAGGGCGGGTCTAAAAAGGCAGCCGAAGCAGGGTCATCAAAGCCGACGACGGAGATATCGTCAGGCACCCGCAAGCCTCGTTCCCGCAACACCTTTAGGACGACTAAGGTCGTCTCGTAGTCGGCGACAAAAATCGCCGTCGGCAGCGGAACGCTGTCCAACCACTGGCGCACCACTTCTTCCCGAACACCTAAGCGTCGGTCGGGGAACAAAAGTGCCCAGCGGGGATCAAGGCGGTAGCCCGCATCGCCCATCAACTTTTGGAAGGCTTCCCACCGCCGCAGCAAATCGGTTTGCTTGAGGTCCAAGTTGACGATGGCGATGTCGCGGTGTCCCAACTGCCAAAGGTGCTCCAAAGCCGCTTTAACGCCCGCGAAATTGTCGGTGTCCACGCAGGGCAAGCGCTCATCGTCGTAAGCCGAAGAGGTAACGACAAAGGGGATGTGGCGGTCGCGCAATTGCCGCAGGATCAGTTCGTCTTCCACGAGGGGCGCTAAGACAATCAACCCATCTGCCCGCACTTCATGGAACAAATCGGCGTAGAAATCAGGCGGGACTTTACGGAAGAGCAAGCGCGCCCCGAATTCGCCCGCTTCGTGACTGATGCCCCGAAGGAGCGGACCCCAGTAGATGTTGTTTTCGTGGATGCCGTAGTGCGACCAAACGACAGCGAAAGTGAGGACAGTTTGTTGGCGGGAACGCTCTTGCGGGGTGGCGACAAAAGTGCCCTTGCCCTTGACTGCCACCAGCCAACCTTCCTGCACCAATTCGGCGATGGCGCGGTCAACTGTTAAGCGGTTTGCTCCAAATAAGCGACACAGTTCCAACCGCCCCGGCAGGGGCTCGCCGGGCTTCAACTCGCCCCTCTCAATGCTCTCTTTGAGGGCGTCCTTGACCTGCTGGTAAAGCGGTCGGGCGGTTCGGCGCTCCACCTGCCGCGTCACTTTCAACGGCATCTTGCTCACCTCATCCGTTCGGCGCCCGCCATTTTAGCGTGCTGCCCTGCCCATGTCAATAGTGCCCTACTATGCTCGGTGATGAAGGTAGATTGCCCTGTCAGGGGGCTTCATAGCCATTCCGCCAGTTGGCGCTTGGTGCGCTGAAAGACCGACCAACCCACCAAGAGCGCCAATGCCGAAAGCAGGAGGGCGAGGGCAAAATGGACCCAGTCAAAGGGCAAGGGCGGGCGACCGTCAGGGAACTGCGGGGGCGGTAGCAAGATTTGCCGCAGGGCGGTGAGGTAAACGGCGAAGGGATTGAGCAGGTAAAGGGAGCGCCATGCCGTCGGGACTTGCTCGGCGAAGTAGATGACGGGACAGGCAAAAAATAAAAGCCGCAGGACGAAACTGTCCATGATGAACTTGAGGTCGTGGTAGAGAACCGTGAGGCACGATAGCGCCAGCACCAAACCTGCAAGCAAGGCGAGTAGTCCCGCTACGGCAACGGGCAACAGCAACAGCCAAGCGCCCCGCGACAACAGCCAGACGAACAGATACTCGCGATAGACGACGAGCGCCAAGTAGGCGAACAACACCAACATCGCCAACAAGTAATGCACGAAATTGCTGGCGAGGGAGGCGAGGGGCAGGATTTCTCGGCGCATCGGGAAGGCTTTGACCAACGGCATGTGAAACATGACCACCGAGCAGCCGTCCAGCAGGGCGTTTTGGATGAACTGCCAAGTGAAAGCGTTGCAGAGCAAGTAGGCGGAGAAGTTGGGCACTTTGACGCCCAGAAACCACTTGACGACGATGAGCCAAAGGAAGGCTTGGGCGATGGGGGGCGCCAGCGACCAGAAAAAGCCCAGCGCCGTCCGCTTGTAGCGGACGCGCAATTCCCGCCAGACCAGCACCAACATCGGCTCCCAAAAACTCGTGCGGAGGCTCGCTTGCAACCTGACCACTCCCTGTCGCAAAGGGTTAATGCCTTCGTCGGTTTGGTGCATCGCTTTGTGTCGCAAACCGCTGCACAGTCGCCCGATCGTAGACGCCGACGATGACGACGCCATCGTAAGTGGCGGCGTAAGCGGGTTTTGCCTGCTCCCAAAGCGTCCAAAGCAACTTGCCCAGCCGACGATTCTCCCGCTCCAAAAGTTTCAACTCCGTTTGGCTTGCTTGGAAGACGAGGAAGTCAGCGAAGGGCAGGTCTTTTGGGTTTCCCAAAGGAATCAGCCCTTCGGGTTGCAGTTGCTTCCCGCTGACTTCGGCGCACCGAAGGGCTTGGGCGTGGCAATAAAACTCTACCGTCGGGTAAAGTGCCCAACCGGGCAAAAACAGCACTTTCGTCCCATTGGGTTGGCGGTTGAGGAAGGGCAACACATTCAGCAGGTTGACGCCCCAGTAGGTGACTTCAAAGCGCGCTTTGGCGCCCTGAACGCCGCCGACCAAAGCGTTGTAGTAGGACAAGCCGAAGGGATGGCTCATCAGCGTCCCATAAGCGGCGGGGGCTAAGAGGGCAAGCCCCAATGCCCCGACGACCAGTCGCGGTTCGGAAACCCATTGCGATGCCCGCTCCTTCAGCCATCCCATCAGCCATCGTGCCATGATGCCAAAGGTGTGACCCGCCAAGATGGCGAGGAAGGGGAAGGCAGGTTCAAAGAGGCGGATGCCGTTGTATTTGGGCGTCGTCGGCAAAAGGAAGGGTGCGATGTGGACGAAGTAACTGAGCAGCGCCATCCTCACCAACATCGGCGTTTCTCGCCATCGCCAAAGGGTCAAGCCCATCCCGACCATCGCCATCAGCAGCGTGATCGTCGGCACCGTCACGGCGGTCATGACCAACGGGTAGTGCCAAGGCGCCAATTCCCACAACTGACCGAGGTAAAAGGTGTGGACGAAAAAGTGCTTGGCGTGGAAGGTGAAGTATTCGCGGAAGCGATGCAGCGGTTCAACCCAAAGCCAAAGCCAAGTCGCAAAGAGGAACGCCATGCCGCCGACCGCCGTAAGGGCGACCAAGAGGAAGCACCAAAGCGATGACCGACGACTCCTCCCTCGTCCCATCTCCCATGACCGAAGGAAGGCGAGAAGGAAGGCGGCGGGGACGACGAGGAAGCCGTTGGCTTTGGAAGCAAACGCCATCCCCGTTGCCAAACATGCTCCCAGCAAACGCCAAGGGCTCGGTCGCTCCAGCAACCGATCGAGGGCGAGGGTGGCAATCAGCGTCGTCGCTGTGACGGGGCTGTCCATCGTCAGGAAGTGGGCGTCGGCGAAGAGACGGGGCATGAAGGCGACAGCGCCGACGGCAAAAAGCGCCCCCGCTTTTGTCAAGGGTTCGCGCCCAAACCAATAGAGGGCTGCCAACATCGCCGCAAACAAAAATGCCGTCCCCGACCGCATCGCCGCAAAGTCGTCGCCGACAAGGGGGCGCATCAAAGCATAACCCAACGCAGCGACCAATTTCGGGATAGGTGGGTGCATATCTTTGGCGTGCCAGTAAAGGTCAATGACTTCGGGTCGGAAGGGGCTGAAAAAATCGCCCCTCGCCCACGATTGCCACCAAAGTTGCAGCCACGCCAAATACTTGAGGGCATAGCCGCCGTAAATGGGTTCGTCGTAACCGACCCCGATGTCGCCCGCCGTCAGCACCAGCCAAAGGAACGCCACCGTCCCGATGGCAACGGCGATGGCAACATCGCCGATGGGCGGCGACAGGTTTCTGAGGTAGGCAGCAACGGAAGGCGCCTTCCCCATGCGGTCAATCCCGCCCGCTTTTGTTTTGCTGAGCATCGCTTTTTCTCCCGCACCCATCGGGCATCAGCGGTTGTTGACCTGCCCTTACTGCCTTTCGGCTATCTTGCGCCGCTGCATCACGACCGCCGCCACAATAATACCCCAAGCCACAAGGCTCAGGAAGAGCCCAATCGCCACGCTGGCAGGGTAGTAAACCCAGACAACGCGCCAATTGCCCGATGGCAACAAAACGGCGCGAAAAGCGTAATCAGCGACCAACACTGTCAAGGGTCGCCAACGCTCATCCTTGCCCTTCGCCCAAGCCCGCCAACCTGGGTAGACGCCATCCGCCAACACTAGCGCTGCCGATTGAGGCAACCGCGCCACCACTTCCAAGCGATTGACGGCATCGCGGAAAAAGGGACGGGAGACGAGGGACGGGGGACGGGAAGATGGAGGCATGGGGCTGGAAGTGACGGACGAAACGAAAGACGGAAGGTTTGAGGCGGAAGGTGAGGAGAGGGGAGAAGTTTCCAAGATTGCCCATCGGTGCGGGGCGAAATTGGGGCGAGTGATTTGGCGCAAAGCGTCATCGGGCGAATTTGCCCAACGCCAGTCAGTCACGACAAAAGCACGGGGCAAAGCGTCGGGATTTTCGTAAACCCACCATTCGCCCTCATGGACAAGGCGCAAGCCATTTCGCTCCTTTGGCGACAACGGCACGGCAGCGAGGACATAGCGCACTGCCATCAAGTCCAGCAAGGGCGAGGCGAAATGGCGGACGGCAAAGGCTTGATGCAAGGGCGAATGGTTGTCCCATGCCTGCAAAAAGCGATAGATGCGCTTCGTCATAAGCGAGTCAGACCCTTGGGCGTCCCGAAAGCCGTAGACCATCAGCGTGTTGGAGGGCGTCCAGTGGCGGATGGCATCGGTGCCGACGGCGACAAACCGTTGCGTGCCCAAGTTTCGCTTCAGCCATCGGATGGAGGGCGTCTCAAAAAACGCCATCGCCCGCTCCGCTTCGGGATGTTGCCCCCACGCAAAGGAAAGCAAATCGGCGGCGACGAGGAGCGGGAAAGCGCAAGGCAAAAAGCGGGCGATAAGGGACGAGAGGAAAGAGGCAGGTGGCGGGTGACGAGGGAGCGACTTTGCGGCGAGGGCAACGCCGATGACAAAGACGCCCAAAGCAGTCAGGAGAAGCCAGCGAAAGAGTTGCGAAAGGGTGAAATCGCGAAGGACAGGATGGAAAGCCGTGTCGGCATGTTCGTTGACACCGTAACTGATGCAAGCCGCCATCAGCAAGAGAGGAACTACCAACCCAAGCCAATTTGTCCCGACAACTTGCCGATTCTCCGACCTACCGACCTGCTGACCTGCCGACCTGCGGGCTTGCCGCCTTTCCCTTCCCTCGTCCTGCGCCCCTCGTCCTGCGTCCGTTAAAGTTTCCACACCGATGGCACAAAGCATCGCTATGCCGAAGTCAAACAAAAACAGCGCCCGCGAGATGCCGACGAAGGCTTGCGTGCCCGGCAAATTGAGCGCCATGAAACGATGGACAAAGGGCACAGAGGCTGCCAGCAAACCGAAGGCAGCGAAGCAAAAGCCCAACCATCGCTCCTTGACTTTGGTTGTTTGCCGTCGGGAGAGAGCAAGGCAAGCCAGAAGGAAAGCGATGACGCTGGGGTAACCCGTCCGCTCCACGAAATTGAAGCGGGCAAAATCCCAAACCAAATGCGTGCCGCTGCGCCAATCGCCGAAGAACGATGGGACGAAGAGGCGAATGAATTGGTCAAGGGGCAAGCGGTTAGCAGCAGCCGCCGTCCATCCTTCCGCCCCGCTGCGGAAACTTAACTGCGCCATCTCTAACAAGGGCAAAAGTTGGGCACTTCCGAAGGCAACCCCCAACGCCAACGCCGCAACGCCCCAAAGCAGAGGCATCAGCGACCTTGCTATCAACGCCCGCAAAACGAGGTAAACGCCAAATGCCCAGAGGACATAAAAGCCGATTTGCGGATGCCCCGCCAACAACGCCATCCCCAGCGCCATTCCCGCAAGGGCAATGTTGCCCACCTTCCCCTCCCGTCCCGCCTCCATCGCCCACAGCGCCGCTGGCAACCAAACGGCAGTGCAAAGCAAGGGCAGGTAAGCAAGCCATGCGATGAAGAAGCCGCAAAGTTGGAAGGTGATGGCGCCTGTCAAGGCGGACGGCGGCGAGAGAGATTGACGCAGAAAGCCGAACATGAAAAGTCCCGCAAGGACAAGGTGCAGCCATGCGACCCAACCGAATGCCCTCTCAACGGGCAGGGCGACGAAAAGAAAGTTGGGCGGATAGAAGATGGCGGACATGCCGTTGCCGACGAAACTCGTCCCGCAAAACATGAAGGGGTTCCAAAGGGGCAACTCGCCCTGTCGCATTTGCTCGGCGTAGAACTTGCGCCAAGGGAAGTATTGCTGGACGACATCCAAAAGCGGTGCTTTCACCCGACGAAACTCGGGGAAGCGCTCTTTGGCGAGGTGTTTCCAAGGCGGCATCAAAAGCAACAGGTCAACGGGCGCCAAAATTTTGCCGCCGAAGGTCACCGACCAAAGCAACAGCGTCGGCAAAGCGATCAAGACCAGCCCACAAGCGACTTCGGCGCGCACCCTTTGCCATCGTTCGGCAGCCTTCACCTCTTCTACCCCTCCCTTTCCCTCGTCCCTTGTCCCTCGTCCCATTTCCCGTCTCCCGTCTGGCGTCCCTCGTCCCGTCCCCCCCACAAAGGCTTGCCCCACCATCGCCCCGTTCGCCGCCAAAGCCAGACCTTGACAAGGGCGAGGGCGGCTTCGGCGATGATGCGACGGGAAAGTTTTGATTTGCCCCTTTTTCGGTCCGCAAAGACGATGGGCACTTCCACAACTTTCAAGCCATTCCAAACCGCCAACGCCGTGCTCAGGAAAAGAAAGCCGTAGCCTTCCACCCGCAAGCGATGAAGGGCGAGGCGTTGCAACGCTTCTCGGCGATAGAGGCGAAAGCCACTGGTGCTATCTTTGACGGGCAAATTCAAGGCGGCGCGCACGAGGAAGTTAGCGCCACGCGAAAGGATGCGCCGAAACAGCGACCAACCGACAACGCCACCACCCGCCACATAGCGCGAACCGATAGCGATGTCAGCACCTCGCCGCAAAGCATGGAGCAAGGCAGGGAGGCTTTTCGGGTCATGGGAAAAATCGGCATCCATGTGTCCGACGATGGTGGCGCCCTGTCGCAAGGCAAACTCAAGCCCTGTCACGATAGCGGTGGCGTAGCCCAACTTGCCTGTCCTTCGCAAGAGGTGCACCCGTTCAAAGTGGCGTTGCATCGCTGCCACCCGTTCCGCCGTCCCATCGGGCGAGGCATCGTCCACGACGAGGAGATGGGCTTTCGGCAAAGTTTGCAGGATCGCCGAAAGGAGTGGGACGATGTTTTCGGCTTCATTGTAAGTCGGGATGACGAGCCAAAGTCCATCGGCATTTGCTTGGGGCATCATGGGCGCTGTCCAGTGAGCAATTGCTGGGCTTTCTGCGGCGTGATGATGTCCACGCCCGTGTCCACGAGGTTCGGGATTTTCTTGCCTTCCAGCACATCTTTCAAGTAGCGGACGGCGAGATAACCCATGCGATACGGGCGCTGTTCAATGATGGCTTGGACGACGCCTTCAGCGCAAAAGCGAAGGGTATCAGGCAGGGCATCAAAACCGACGATTTTGACCTTCCCCGCTTTCCCCGCTGCCTTGACCGCCTGCGCAGCGCCCGGCGCGCCGGGGGCGTTGACGCCAAAGATGCCACCTAAATCGGGATGGGCGGTCAAGGCGTTTTCGGCAATGTTGAGGGCTAAGGTTTGGTCGCTTTGGCAGGCTTGCTCAGAAACGATGCGGATTTGCGGGAACTTGGCGATAGCGCGCTTGAAGCCTTTGATGCGTTGCATCAAGTTCTCCGCACCTGGCACGCCGTTGATGATGAGCACCTTGCCCTTGCCCCCCATCAGGTTCGCCAATTGCTGTCCTGCCAGTTCGCCCGCTTTCTCGTTGTCCGTGCCGATGTAGGCGAGGCGTTTGCTCTTGGGCGCATCGGAGTCAACGGTGACGACGGGCACACCCTTTTCCATTGCGCGGTCAATGGTGGGGACGAGGGCTTTCCCATCGCACGGGGAAATGCCGATGGCGTCCACGCCCCGCGTCAGCAAGTTCTCCACGATGTCAATTTGCTTGTCCACTTCCGTCTCAGCGGACGGACCGACGAAGAGCAACTCCACACCGAATTGCTTGGCGGCGGCTTGCGCACCCCGCTGGCAGCGAACCCAGTATTCGCCCGTCAAGGCTTTGGGGACGATGGCGATGCGCCACCGCTTCTTCGGCGGCGCCGCCGTCAGTGACAATGGCAAAAGGAGCACCGTTGCGACGAACGCAACCACACCAACCATCCGCACCCAATTGCCCATGACGGCTTCCCTCCTTCCGCACGGCAACACCTTTTCGCCGCCTTGTCACTTTTTCGTTTCGTCGTCTTTGGGCGGCTCAAACTCCCGTTCCCATGCCGTCGTCAGCCATCGCAGGGCGACCTTGACACCTGATGGGGCGCGTTCGGGAATGAGGCGGGTGAGCCATTCGCCTTTGAAGTCCAATCCCTTCGCTAAAGTAGGGACATCTTTGCGTTGCACTTTGGCGACAGTTAGCAAAATGGCGGCAGCGCCCGCATCGGGCGTCGCTTGCTGCACGGCTGTCACCGTTTCCGTCGGCACGCGCAAATGGTAAGCCAGCAGTTGGGTGACGGTGGGTTTGGGCGTTTTTTCTTCCAAAGCGCTCAGGCGGGTTCGGTAAGTCGTCAGCAACGCCCGTTCCACTTCCGCCCGCTTGTCGGCGAGCCGCTTCATCAGCGCTCTGGCGTTGGCGAGGGCACTTTTGGCAAAAGTTTGGGCATCTATCAAGCGCAACTCCGCCGTCCAGTCAAAAGAGGAGCGCCCCCGTTGTAAAAGGCTGGCGGCGCTTGTCAAAGCCGTGACAGCCCGCTGAACTTGCCGACCGAGATTTTGCAGGTCATCTTTGTCTTGCTCCGCCGTCATCAAGATGCGATGGAGCGCTGAGGCGACCCGCAAAGCGTCGTCCGTCCAAGATTGGATTTGTTGCGGGACGGGGGGCGAGGGGCGAGGGACGGGTTGAGGGGAAGCAGGTTGCCATTCGCCTTTCGCCGCCCCTTCCAGTATCGTCGCCCACATCGTCATGACTTGCCGAACCTCATCCTGCATCCCTTCCCATTCGGCGGTGACGGCGTGGAGTGCCAGCATCGCTTCCACGCAGGCATCGTAACTGTCGTCCCATCGCTGCATCAAGGTTTGCCACCGTCGCTCATCCTGCCAACGGTCAAAGGGAGAAGGCTCTTGCCGTTCGGTGCGGGAGTTGAAGCGGATAGTTATGCGAGCCTTAGAGTCGTTCGTTTTGCCATAGCCAAAGGTCATCGGAGGCAGGGCGCTCAGCCGTTCCCAAAGGGTTCGTCCCAACCCCATCGTGTCGCTGGCGACTTGAAAGGCAGCGGGCTGACGCTGGGCGGCGAGTTTCTGAACGCGCTCCCATTCGTCCCACACTTGCGCCAACAAATCGGGTCGGACCATTGGGGACGAGGGGCGAGGGGCGAGGGATGAAGGAGTCGGTGGCGTTTGGCGCAAGCGTTCCAAGCCTTCTTTGGCGGAAGCGTTGTCGGGTTCGCACTCCAAAACGCGCTCGTAAAGTCGGCAGGCTTCCTCCCGTTCGCCCCATGCTTCCTTCGCTTGCGCCAGACCGAGCAAGGCGGGCACATGATTGGGCTGTTCGGAAAGGGCTGCTTCGTAATGGCGCATCGCTTGACGATACAAGCCCCGTTTGGCGTAACCGTCACCGATGCGGGTGTGGGCGGCGAAGGCAGGCAAGTCCCGCTCAATGCTCCCTAAATGAGCGACGGCTTCTTTCGCCCGTCGCCATCGCTCGTCCGAAGGCGGGTGGGTGGACAGGTAAATCAGCCATCTCGCCCGCTTGCCTTCTTCCTGAGCGAATTTGCGGAACAGCGCCACTGAGCCGTTGGGGTCGTAATTTGCCAACAACGCCAACCGCAACCCGTAAGTGTCGGCATCCCTTTCCTGCTGGCGGGAGTAACCGAGTTGATAAAGGATGGAAGCGACACTGGCGATAGTTTGAAGCGCTTTGCTGCGTTTGTCCAAGTTGAGCAAATCTGCCAGCAAGCCGATGCCCAAAGAGAGGCGGAACTGTTTGAGGGAGTGGCGTCCCGCCACATGCCCCGCTTCGTGTGCCAATACGGCAGCCAATTCATCTTCCGTGTCGGTCATTTCCAGCATGCCCCGAAAGACATAGATACGCCCGTTAGGTAAAGCGAAAGCGTTGGCTTCGCCCGTGTTGAAGACGCGGAATTTCAGGGGCATGTCGCGGCGGGGCGAAACTTCGGCGATGCGTCGTCCGACGCTTTCCGTCAATTCCACCAATAGCGGGTCATCGCTGGTGCTGTAACTCATCTCCAAAAAGGCTTGGGAGATTGCCCCCAGCACCTTCTCCACTTCCCGCTCCAAGTCGCACCCCGCTAACAACCCGATGACCGCCACCAAAGCGATGATGCCGATGAAACGGCGCATGTCGCTCACCGCCTTTGTGGGTGTGTCGCACCTGATCGGCGCTCCGACAGTGACCGTTACAGCCCATCTCTGTCCTGACCGCTCGTCAATGTTCGTTCATGCCCTTCAGCCAACCCCGCACGACCGTGACAAATTGTGGCAGCACGACTTCGGGTTCTTCTATGTCGGGATGCCAACGCTTCTCCCACTCAAAGGTCAGAAAGCCTTGATAGCCGATGCGTCGGAGGGCTTTGATGGCGTCCCGCAACGGGATGTCGCCTTGCCCCGTCGGCACATAGCGGATGCGCCCGTTGAGGCGCACCGAATCTTTCAGGTGCGTGGCGACAACGCGTTTGCCCAAAGCCTTGACCGATTGTTCGGGTGTTTCGCCAGCGCGGACGGAATGATGGACATCCCAAACGCAACCTGCATTGTCCGCCGTCACCTTCGCCAAGATGGTTGCCACATCGGCTGCCTTGACAAGGGCGTCGTGCGTCTCCAACGCCATCGTCACTTTCATCGGGCGGGCAAACTCCGCCAACCTTTGCAAGCGTTCGGCGACGAGGGAAAAGTAGTTCTCTCGGCTCATCCCTTGCGGGATGTTGCCACCGAAGACGCGCACGACGGGGCATTGCAAAGAGGCTGCCAACTCCGCGTAGGCTTTCGCCTCGTCTTCCTGCTTTCGCCATTCGCTTTCTGCTACCCCCAAGCGCGCCGAGGAACCCAAAGCGACGACAGCAAGCCCTGCCTCGTGGAATCGGCGTCGGGTCGCTTCTCGGTTGGCGGGTGTCAAGGCAGGGTGCTTGGGCAAAAACATTTCCTCTTGCAAGCCCCGCAATTCCACACCCTCATAGCCCCAAGCGACAGCATTTCGGATGATTTCTTCCAGTGACCACTTCGGACAACCCAGCGTGGAAAACGCCAACTTCATCGCCGCCCACCTCGTTGCCTTCGGTTTTCGCCTAACCGACGGTGCTTACGGCTGTCGCCTCAACGCCTCAGCGACCAGCGTCAGCAATTGTTGCGCTTGCGTCAGCCATTCGTTGAGTTCTTCCGTCGTCGGGGCAGGGGAAAGGACGCCAGGATAGCGAGCGCCGAGGAATTGGTTCGCCCTCCGACAAAGTTCCTGATAGGCGGAAAGGGCAGGAAGATACACCATCGCCCTCTGAAGCAAGTAAGGCAAGTCATGGGTTCGTTCCAATTGCCATCCTTGCGCCAACAAAAATGCCTTCAACGCTTTCTCTACCGCCTGCTGAAGATGGTAAGCGGCGCCGTAAAGGTCTTGATGGGCAAGCAGCAATTCTGTCCGTCGCAAATCCATCTCCGCCCATTGCAACCAATCCAGTGGGTAAAGGGACTCTCCTTGCTCCATCAACGCCCTCACCTCCCGCAAAATCTCCGCCCATTCCCTTGCGCTGTGCAACGGCAACCCTTTCTCCAACACCTCGGCAAGGAAAACATTTCCCTTCCGCATCTCCCTCTCCAACTCCTCCCTCGTGACGATGTGCCATTCAAGCGATGGCAAATCCCTTTGAGGGGCAAGGTGCTTTTGGACGAGTTCCAAGCGGGCAGAAAAGCCATCAGGGTCGGGGGCTTCAGGCAAAACAACCAGCAAATCCAAATCGCTGTGGGCATGAGGCTCACCGTAAGCGTAAGAGCCAAACAACAGGACGAATTCGGGATGCAGCGCCTTTATCAAGGGCGCAAGGATGTTTTTTAGGCGCGTTAGCAATTCGTCGCGTGTCAATGTCGCCATCGTCATCGCCTCGTCAAAGGGCGAAGTGCCTGTTCAATGATGCGGTAGGATGGCTTGAAAGGTAAGAGCGTGTCGGTTACCATCGTCGCTGCAGTTCCAGATAGGCGTAGGTAGCGTTAGTGCCGACAAAGTTTGCTCGGACAGCGCCTTTGCCCCACGCCTTCGCCAGATAGAGCGTCCAAGTCGTCAAGGGGTCGGCAGCATAATCCACGCTCAAGTCCAGCACATCCATCAACCGCCGAGTGCCGCCGCGCAGTCCCGCGTAACCGAAGGCAGTGTCGTTGAAAGCGCCCCCACCTGCATACCAAAGGTCAGAAAGACGCGAGAGCCAAAGGCGGTGGGCTTCCAAGCGCAAGGTCAAACGGCGGTGGGGGCGCAGTATCAGTTGCACGAACAGGTCACGGTTGTTCATCAGGTTGTAGATGGGAAACCGAGCGTAGAGGCGGGGCGTGGGCAGGACTTGAAAGAAAGTTTTGTGGTAACCGTCGTTAGGGTTGCCGTCGCCCGTGCTTAAAAAAGTCCCCAAGCGTAGCCAAGGTCGCCAAGGGGTGTCCCATTGGTGTCCGATCTCCGCAGCCAAGGCGAAAGCGCGGTGCTTCAATTGCCCCCAATCGCCCCATTGCCAAGCGCCCCAAGCGAGGAAGTCTGTGCGCCCTTGTCCGTCGGGCACGAGGCGGAGAAAATGACCGCCCAAAGTCGTGATGGCAATGGCGTCTCGGTCCGCCTGCCGATTAACGAGGGGGCGATTGTCCACCTTGAGGACGGGGCGGGTGTCGCGATAGTAAAGGGCAAAGAGGCGGGCATCGCTTTGGGGATCGGGGTTAAAAGTCCAAGAGCCGTAAGCGACAGTCACGCGGGTCAATTCATCGTCGGCACGCAAATCAAAAGCACCTTTGGTAGGTCGGAAGAGGGCAAGGGTGAATGCGCCCTGCGGTCGCTCCCAAGCCCCGAAAACGCCGTCAAAACCGCGGGTGATGTGGGTGAAGCCGAAGGGACCGATCAATCGCTCTTGGAGGCGTTGGCGGCGCAACCATTGGAGCGCGGGGTCTTTAGGCATCCGCTCGCTCCCATCGGAAAACTCAAAGCGCCCCAAAAGCAATGACCATCCTGATTTGTTTCGCCAGCGCCAGAACAGTTGCTTGACAAACAGGCTGCCATCTCGCCCGCCATTGACCGCCCGATAGGTGGCGCCGTGAGAAGGCAGTCGGGCGTTGTCGGGGAGACTTGCCAAGGTGGTTTGCGCCAATTCTATTCGCCAATCCTGCCGCTGCCTTTGTCCGCTGACGCCAATACGCAGCAACGAACCGAGGAAGGCATAGCGGTTATCGGCGTTAGGGGCTTCAAAGAAACCCCAATGCTCACCCCGAACCCGCCACGAAGCATCCACCTTCAGCCCCTGCGCTGCCACCATCCCGACGACTACACCGCACAAAATCACCGACAGCCCCACCCATCGCATCATCGTCACCCCCGTTCTGCCTTTTTCGCTGCGGGATGGCATTTATCGTAGCGCTTTGAAGATCAGCAGGTGGAAGGGTTGGGGAAATAGCCTGAGGTTCTCAAAGGGAAAAACCGAGCATCGTCAGACGACAGCCAAGAGTTCCATCTCGGGTTTGGGGGTTTCTTCGGCTTCGCCGATGGGTTCGCCCTCAAAACCCCAAAGGTAAGCCTTCGTCGTGCGGACGAGGACGAACTTGCCTCGCCAATCGGGGTTGCCTTTAAAGACGACGGTTTTGTTGGTGCGGGTGCGCCCCGAAAGTTTCTTCGGGTTTTTTTCGCTCGGTCCTTCCACCAAAACTTCCACGACTTGCCCGACTTCCCGTTCGTTTTTGCGCTGTTGGATTTCGTTTTGCAAGGCGATCAACTCTTGCAACCGTCGCTTTTTGACGGGTTCGGGGATTTGGTCGGGGAAGGTGGCTGCCAAGGTGTTGGGGCGAGGCGAGAAGGCGAACATGAAGGCTTGGTCAAACCCCACCCGCTCCATCAGTCGCAAGGTGTTGCGGAATTGCTCTTCCGTCTCGCCAGGGAAGCCGACGATGACATCGGTGGCGATGGCGATGCCAGGCACTTTCTCCCGAAGCCGCTCAATGATGCTCAGGTAGCGTTCTACGGTGTAACCCCGCCACATCCGCCGCAAAACTTCGTTGTCGCCGCTTTGGACGGGCAGGTGGATTTGCTCGCAGACGCTCTCCAAGTTCGCCATCGCCTCTATGAGGCGGTCGGTCATGTGGTTGGGATGGTTGGTCGTGAAGCGAATTCGCACTTTTGCAGGCGCCGCCAGTTCGTCAATCCGCTCCAAAAGCCATGCCAAATCAATCCGCTCCCCCGTCCCTCGTCCCCCGCCCCTCGCCCCGTTCAAATCGTGCCCGTAAGCGTTGGCATTTTGACCGAGCAAAATGATTTCGCGGTAGCCCAAGTCAATGAGTTGGCGCACTTGCTCCAAAACGATGTCGGGCGGGACGCTTTTCTCAGGACCGCGCGCCGTCGGGACGGCGCAGAAGGTGCACTTTTTGTTGCAGCCGTGAATGATGGTGACATAAGCGAACAAGTCGCTGTTTCGGACGACGAGATCGGGCGGAACGGGGTCGTCGTAAAGGTCAAGGTATTCAACGAAGCGCCGTTGCTCTTGGATGGTGCGGATCAAATCGGGCAGGCGATGGACGCTGCGGGGACCGAGGAGCAAGTCCACATAAGGCGCCCGTGCCTTGATGATGTCGCTTTCCCGTTGCGCCATGCAACCCGTCACGCCCAAAATTAAGTGAGGCTTTTTCTGCTTGAGTTTGCCGAACTCGCCCAGATAAGCGAAGGCTTTCTCGTCGGGTTTTTGGCGGACGGTGCAGGTGTTGATGAGGATAATGTCCGCCTCTTCGGGGCTGCGGGCTTTCTCGTAGCCCATCTTCGTCAGCAGCCCCGCCATCGCCTCGCTGTCCAAGACATTCATCTGGCAGCCAAAAGTCTCAATCCAGTAACGGGGCATGGCGCAATGCACCTCTGGGAAAAGGCATGCCATCGTGTCGCCCTAAATTATGCCCCATCGGGCGGGCAAAAAGGCAAGGCAGCGGGGCGGGATTTGTGGCATTATCTTTTTCCGCAAGCGATCTTCAGCCAAAGCGATAGGCACTGCCGTTCGTTGCGGGGGAAGCACTATGGCGGTGTTTGTCGGATTGGGCACGATAGAAGTGACCATCCCAGACAGCCACTCGCTCAAAGAGAAGCGTCAGGTCGTCCGAAGCATCCTTGACCGCATCCGAAGTCGATTCAATGTCTCGGCTTGTGAGGCTGATCACTTGGATGATTGGCGGCGGGCGACTTTCGCCTTCGCCTGCGTCGCCAACGACAAGGAGTTCGTCCACGAATCCTTGATGCGCATCGCTCAGTGGGTGGAAGAAGATGGGCGGGTGGTCGTGGAAGATGTGCAGGTAGAAATCTGGTGACGGAAAGGCAGGTGTCGGCGATGACAGGCTCTCGTCGGGTAGAACGCGCCAACAAACTGCTGCGGGAAATCATCGGCGACTTTTTGCTTTATCGCTTGAAGGACCCCCGCCTGCAGTTCGTGACGATCACAGAAGTGCAGGTGTCGCCTGATTTCCAACACGGCAAGGTTTATTTCACCGTCTTGGGCGACGAACAGCAGGAACGGGCTGCCCTTCAAGCCTTGGAAAGCGCCGAACCCCTCATCCGCGAGGAAATCAACCGCAATGTCCATTGGCGCTTCATCCCCCGCCTGACTTTCATTTTGGACAAACGCATTGAAAAGGCGATGAAGGTGCTGTCGCTGTTAGACCAAATCGCCCAGCAATCGTCGGCAGAACCGACACCTGCCAAACCGTCACGCCGTCGCCGTGAACGCTAAGGGGTTGAGGGAGGGAAGCGAAGCGATGCGGGTGCCTGAAGCCATCGTGGAGCGGTTGCGTCAATGCCGTCATCCCGTTTTGACTGCCCACAGTAATCCCGAAGGGGATGCGTTGGGGAGCGCCTTAGCCCTTGCTTTGGGCTTGCGGGCTTTGGGCAAGCGGGTGCAAGTGGTGTTTCATGGCGGCATCTCCCGCCGCTATCGGGTGCTGCCGGGCATTGAAGGTGTTCAGAAGACGGTCACCCCGCCCGTTGATTTGCTGGTGCTTTTGGATTGCCACACAAAGGAGCGGGCGGATTTGCCCCGAAGATGGAAACGGGCGAAGGTGCCGTGCCTGATCCTTGACCATCACCCCGCAACCCCAGAAGATGGGGCGTTGGCGTGGATAGAGCCGAAAGCGGCGGCGACAGGGGAGATGGTCGCCGCTTTACTCAAAGCCATGAAAGTCCCGATGACCAAAGAGATTGCCACCTGCCTCTATGCGGCACTCATCACCGACACAGGCGTCTTCCACTTCCGCAACACCACGCCGAAAGTCTTGCGGTTGGCAGCCGAGTTGCTCGGTTACGGCGTAGACCCGCAAGCGATGGCGGATCAGTTGGTGGAGGCGCGCTCTTTCCAAGCGACAGGATTGCTGGCGCGAATGTTGAGCAAGGCGGAGTTTGACGAACACTTCGGGCTTTGCTGGTCTACCATCAGCCTGCGAGATTTTGAGCAAACGGGCACGACCGAGGAAGACACGGAAAATTTCGTCAACTTCCTTCGGGCGGTAGAGGGAGCAAGGGTGGCGGTGCTGTTTCGGGAAGTGGAGCGAGGTCTGGTCAAGGTGAGTTTGCGGGCGAAAGATGACACCGATGTCTCTTCGGTGGCTCGCCAGTTTGGCGGGGGCGGTCATCCAGCGGCGGCAGGTTGTCGGCTTAACGGTTCTTTGGGCAAAACGGTCGCCTGCGTGTTGACCGCCGTGCGTTCCGTCCTTTCCTTCCATCGCCATCCTTTGGACATCGCAGCACCACCAGCCGCAACAAAAAGCAAATTGTCAAGGCGAGGAAAGACGGAGGGAGAAAAGCCTTCATGACGGCGAACCGTCAGGAACCTGAGGGCGTGCTGTTGCTGTTAAAACCGTCGGGGATGACGGCGCACGATTTGGTGGAATGGGTGCGCAAGCAATTGCGGATCAAACGGGTCGGGCACACGGGCACTTTAGACCCGTTGGCATCAGGCTTGATGTTGCTGTGCTTGGGGCGGGCGACGCGCTTGGCAGAGTTTCTGTCTGACTTGGACAAGGTGTATCGCTTTGAGATGGTGTTGGGCGTCAGCACCAGCACCCAAGATGCCGAAGGCGAAGTCATCCGAACAGCCCCGACTGACGCCATCACGGAAGAAAAGATGCGAGCGGTGTTGGAGCAATTTGTCGGCGAGATAGAGCAGGTGCCACCGATGCTTTCGGCGCTGCACTATCAAGGCAAGCGACTTTACGAGTTAGCCCGAAAGGGCATAGAAGTGCCCAGAAACCCGAGACGGGTGCGCATCTATCGGCTGGAGTTATTGGCGTTTTGGGAGGAAAAGCCTAAGCGGGCGCTTTTGGAAGTCCATTGTTCGCGGGGCACTTACATCCGCACCCTCGCCGCCGATATTGGCGCAGCGTTGGGCTGTGGGGCATACCAACATTTTTTGGTGCGGTTGCAAGTCGGACCGTTCCGTGCCGAGCAGGCGTTGACCCTTGAGGAATTTTCCGAGGCGGTCAAAGCAGGGACATGGCGGGAACATTTGATCCCGTCAAGGGATGCCTTGCCGATGTTCCCTGCCATCGCCCTAACGCGCTTGGAGGTGAGGAAAGTGATGAACGGCATGGAAGCGGTCATCGGGACGGTCTGGGGACACCCCCACCTTCAAGACGGCGGGTTCGTCCGCCTTTACGACCCTGAGGGGACTTTCCTTGGGGTCGGGCAAACGCATCGGCAAGGCAACCTTTGGGTCTGTCAACCCCGCAAGGTCTTTTTGCCTTGACTGGTTGGGACGGCAGGAGAAAAGGCACGCGCCATAATTTTTCTTGACACCTGAAAAGTTCGGAGGGGTCTCCCATGGACAGGGACGAACTGGAACGGCAAATTCAGGAGTTGCGTCGGCGCATCTCGGAACTGGAAGAGCAGCGGCGGCAACTGGAGCGGCAATTGGCGGAAGCCCGCACTGAAGCGGTGATGGTTCCGCCCACTTCCGAAGAAGAGTTAACCCAAACCTTAGCGCGCATGTTCTCCCGTTTCGCCCGCCTGCTGCAAGCGGAAGTCTGCTTCTTCTTCGTCCACCGAACCGATGAAGACACACTGCTGCTGCACCCACCAACCATTGGCGTTGAATTCAGCAAGTTAGGAGCGGTTGGCACCGTTCCTAACGAGGGGTTGATTCGCAATGTCTTCACACAGCGGGTGCCTGTCATCGTCAACGACTTGAAGGAAAGCCACTATCCCGACATCCATGCCCTTCAGGAAGCAGGCATCCGAAACGCCGTTTTCGTCCCCTTGATGTGGGATAAGCGGGACGAAGAGCAGCGGGTCGTGGAGCGGAAAGCCATCGGCGTCTTAGCCGTCGCCAACAAGCGACGGAGTTTGCCTTTTACGGAAGAAGACCGACGCATCTTGGAAATCCTCGCCCGCCAATCCGCTTCCGTCATCGCAGGTGCGCAGATTTACATTGAGTTGCGGGAACGCGCCGAGCAATTGGAGCGGGCTTTTGAGAGCGTCATGGCAGGGGTCATCCTCGTCAACCTCAACGGCAAAATCGGCTTGATCAACCAGACCGCTTTGCAAGCCTTCTGCCAGAACGCTGACGGGAATGTCATCGGCAAACCTTACCATCAAGTCGTCACCCATGAAAAGGTGCGTTCCCTTTTGGCGACTGCCCTCAGCGAGCGGGCAGAAATCGTGGACGAAGTGGAAATCACCCAACCCGAAGAGCACATCTACCGCGTCCAGACAGGCTTGGTGCGGGACGAGTTCGGCAACCCAACAGGAGTCATCGCCCTCTTCACCGACATCACCGAAATTCGGCGACTGGAACGGATGAAGACAGAGTTCGTCTCCACCGTCTCCCACGAATTGCGCACCCCCCTGACTTCCATCAAAGGTTTCATCGCCACCCTCTTGGAAGACCGAGAGGGCTACTTTGATGCCGAGACCCGCTACGAGTTCTACCAAATCATTGACCAAGAGACCGACCGATTGCGCCGCCTCATTGAAGACTTGCTGAACCTTTCCCGCATTGAGCGGGGCGTGGCATTGCAACCCAACTGGCAGCGGGTGGATTTGGAGAAAGTCATTGACCGTGTGCTGGCGATCCAGCGCAGTTACACCGACAAGCATCAGTTGATCAAGGATGTCCCTGAGCCGTTGCCCCTCATCGTCGCCGACGAAGACAAAGTGGATGGCATTCTCACCAACCTCGTCAACAATGCCATCAAGTATTCGCCCGACGGCGGCGAAGTGCGCGTCCGAGCCGTCCGCGAGAACAACTCCATCCTCCTCAGCGTCTCCGACCAAGGCATCGGCATCCCGAAGGACAAACTCCACAAGATTTTTGAAAAGTTTGAGCGCATTGACACCAAAGAAACTCGCGCCGCTGGCGGGACGGGCATCGGGCTTTACCTCGTCAAACACTTGGTGGAACTGCATGAAGGGCAAATCTGGGCGGAAAGCGAAGGCGTGGGCAAAGGGTCTACCTTCTATGTCCGCTTGCCCATCTACCCCAAACGGGCGAAGGATGAAGGCTACTTCTTTGACGATGTGGAACGGCAACTGCATCCCGTGCCCGAACGCTGAAAAGGAGCGACTTTGGTGACATGGACAACTCGCACCGCATCGCCATCGGCAGCGACCATGCGGGTTTCACCCTGAAGGAGCGCTTAAAAGAGCGCCTTCAGGGAGCAGGCTACGAGTGCCTTGACTTGGGAACCTTCAGCGAGCAAACTTGTGATTACCCCGATTTCGCCGCCGCTGTCGCCCGCACCGTCGTCAGCGGTCAATGCGATTTCGGCGTCGTTATCTGCGGGACGGGTATCGGAAGTTCCATCGCTGCCAACAAAATCCCAGGCGCCCGTTGCGCCCTTTGTTGCAACGAATACATGGCGCGTATGGCGCGCGCCCACAACGATGCCAACATCCTCGCCCTCGGCGCCCGCGTCGTCGGGGAAGAGTTGGCATGGTCTATCGTTCAAGCGTGGCTAACGACGCCCTTCAGCGGCGAAGAGCGCCACCGCCGCCGCATCGCCAAAATCACTGCTTTGGAGATGGAGCGAGCAACAATAGACGAGAGACAGGCAAAGGGGGAAAGGGAAGGATGATGGCGATTTCCGTCGCTTTCCTCCTCGCCGCCATCCTCAGCCTCCTTTTAACGCCCTGGTCTATCCGTCAAGCCCTCAAGTGGCACATCGTCGCCCGTCCCTCGCCCCGAAAAATTCATCCCCAACCCATCCCTTGTTGGGGTGGCATCGCCATCATCCTCGGCGTCCTCTTCGGCACATCCATCGGATGGCTTTTTCTCCGCCCTTTCCCTTTGTCGCCCGAAACGATAGGCATTGCCTTTGGTCTCCTGCTCCTTGTCTTCGTTGGCACCTTAGACGACCGCTACAACTTACCCGCCAAAGTCAAACTCTTCGGGCAAATCCTCGCTGCCCTCTTCCCTCTCGCCTTCGGCGTTCGCATCGCTTTCATCAAAAACCCCTTCGGCGATGGCTACCTGTTCTTTGCCGACTGGCAATCTTGGCTGCTGACTTTGCTTTGGATTGTCGGGTTGACCAATGCTATCAACCTCATTGACGGTTTGGATGGCTTAGCAGCGGGGGTCGCTTTCTTCGCTTCCCTCACCCTGAATTTCCTCTCGGCGACGCAAGGGCTGTTACCTGTCGCCGTCGCCTTCGCTGCCGTCGCAGGCGCTTGCATCGGTTTTTTGCCTTACAACTTCCATCCTGCCAGAGTCTTCATGGGCGACACAGGCGCGATGGCGTTGGGCTACTTGTTTGCCACCTTGTCCATCTTGGGAGCGGTCAAAAGTGTCGCCGCTTTGTCCGTCCTTTTCATGACCGCTTGCGTTTTGGCTTACCCCATCGCCGACACCGCCCTCGCCATCCTTCGCCGTTGGCTTGCCCGCCGCCCCATCTTCAGCGCCGACCGCGGGCATCTCCATCACCGCTTACTGGACAAAGGCATGGATCAACGCCAAGCCGTCTTGATGCTTTACGCCCTCACCCTCTTCTTCTGCTTGCTGGCAATTTTGCTTGTCCGACCAAAGATTTAACGCTTTGCCCAGCGAAATCGGGGCAATGCGGTAGGAGGCATCGGAGCATTGATGAAGTCACCCGCAATGAAACGCTGCCTGAAAGTCATGCCCATCTTCGGGACGCGCCCCGAAGCCATCAAGATGGCGCCCGTCATCCATGCCCTTTCTGCCGACGAGCGCTTTGAAGTCGTCATCACTGTCACCGCCCAGCACCGAGAGATGCTGGATCAGTTTTTGCGTTTCTTTGAATTGACGCCCCGTTACGATTTGAACCTGATGCAGGAAGGGCAGACCTTAGCCGACATCACCAGCCGAGCCGTCAGCGGGCTGGACGAAGTGTTGCGAACAGAACGCCCCGATTTCGTGCTGGTGCAGGGCGACACGACGACCGCCTTCGTCGGCGCTTTGGTTGCCTACTACCATCAAATTCCTTGCGGGCACATTGAAGCGGGCTTGCGAACAGGCGACAAGTTTGCGCCTTTCCCCGAAGAGATGAACCGCAAACTCATCGGCAGCATCGCCGACCTGCACTTCGCGCCAACTCAGCGGGCGAAACAAAACTTGCTGCGGGAGGGCGTGGATGAACAAAGCATCTTCGTCACGGGCAACACCGTCGTGGACGCTTTGCTTTGGACACTCCATCGCCTTGACACTTCCCACCCATCCCCTGTCTCCCGTCCCTCACCCCATTCCGTTTCGTCCCCCGTCCCCCGTCCCTCGCCTCGCCTTTTACTCGTGACCGCCCATCGTCGGGAGAATTGGGGCAAACCGATGGAGCAAATTTGTCGGGCGTTGAAGCGCATCGCCGACCAATTCCCCGATATCCAGATTGTCTTCCCGATGCACAAAAATCCCCTCGTTCGCGAAGTCGCTTACCTCGTGATGGGCGACCATCCCAACATCGTCCTGTGCGAGCCACCCGACTACTTTGAGTTCGTGCGGTTAATGCGGGATGCTTACCTCATCGTCACCGACAGCGGTGGCGTGCAGGAAGAAGCCCCGACACTGGGCAAACCCGTTTTGGTCTTGCGGGACAAAACGGAACGCCCAGAGGCTGTGGAAGCGGGAGTCGTCAAAGTCATCGGCACGGATGAAGAGCGCATCGTCGCCGAAGTGACGCAATTGCTGACCGATGGCGACGCCTATCGCGCCATGCAACGCCCTGTCAACCCTTACGGCGACGGTCAAGCCGCCCAACGCATCCAACAAGCCCTCTTGCACTTCTTTGGCTTGAGCGACCGCCCCGCTGACTTCCAACCCGTTTAACCCTGCACCTATGACCCCCAAAGCGTGCCAATGACGGAAATTTCATTCACCTGCTCCTTGACACAGTTTGCAGCCGAAGATGATTGGCGAACCTGTTAACCTTCTTCAGTTTCTGGCTTCCACTTTGGGTAAGTTGCCATCAAACCTAAAACACCCATGCCCGTTAACGAGAGAGGGGCAAAAGGTGGTGCGTGACTTTCCTCTCCACGCTCGTGTTCTTCGGCTTCGCGTTCTTCGTGTTCCCGTTCCATTCCCAAACGCTCAGCATTGTGGAAGTAAACGCCTAAGATGCCCGCTAACAGCAACAGGACACTTACGACCTGAACTATACGCCGAGTTGTGGCATTCCAAGCCCAAAAGGCAACGGCGAACGCCAACAGTCCCAAAAGGCTGACAACCGTTGGGACTGCAGCCACTAAATGTTCCCTCACCACTTCTTGGTGGGAGGGGATGACCTCAAGCAGCAAGAAAAGACATCCCGCTGCCACAAAACCGACAAGGGCTCGCCTCAAGGTCACATCATTTCACCTCTCCATGGCTTGACTGCAACTCCTCTTCCAATTCGTGGACAAGGTGGTGGTATCGCTCATGGACACCTTCGCCGATTTGTTCGCGCTCATGGCGCTCAAACCGCTCAACCAATGTTGCGTCGTCTGCCTCCGTCAAAACTTGCTGTGCCATCTGAAAGAGCACATTGTCCTCCTTCCAGATGTGCTGGCGAAGCAAGTTGATGTATTCACGGGCAGCAGTGACGAACTGCTGCCGATTTGCTTCGTCAGCGAGATTGCTTGCTGCCTCTATCATCCTTCGTCGCAACTCTCGCCCCTCTTCGTGTTCAATAAGCATCACGCCAATTGGACCGCCTTC
>Ga0197143_1000436_pt1 | contig 47069 bp, 31 predicted proteins | sample GBS70_MetaG_FD_148603 | JGI IMG/M metagenome (GOLD analysis project Ga0197143, IMG submission 148603) | Sediment microbial communities from Great Boiling Springs, Gerlach, Nevada, United States - GBS 70_MetaG | ecosystem: Environmental > Aquatic > Thermal springs > Hot (42-90C) > Sediment... | reverse complement strand
AAATGAGACCCCACACCTCATCGTATTCCTTACCTTCCTCACCATCTACGACTACAAGCAACTTATTGCCACGACTTGCTACATAAGCCAAACGCTTGCTGTCTGGACTGAAAATGGGATCCCACACCTCATCGTATTCCTTACCTTCCTCACCATCTACGACTACAAACTCCTTCTCGCCACGCCTTGCTACATAAGCCAAACGCTTGCTGTCTGGACTGAAAATGAGATCCCACACCACATCGTATTCCTTACCTTCCTCACCATCTACGACTACAAGCAACTTATTGCCACGCCTTGCTACATAAGCCAAACGCTTGCTGTCTGGACTGAAAATGGGACCCCGCACCACATCGTATTCCTTACCTTCCTCACCATCTACGACTACAAGCCTCTTCTCGCCACGCATTGCCTTATAAGCCAAATGCTTGCTGTCTGGACTGAAAATGAGATCCCCAATTCTATCGTATTCCTTACCTTCCTCACCATCTACGACTACAAACTCCTTATCGCCACGCCTTGCTACATAAGCCAAATGCTTGCTGTCTGGACTGAAAATGAGATCCCACACATCATCGTATTCCTTACCTTCCTCACCATCTACGACTACAAACTCCTTATCGCCACGCCTTGCTACATAAGCCAAATGCTTGCTGTCTGGACTGAAAATGAGATCCCACACATCATCGTATTCCTTACCTTCCTCACCATCTACGACTACAAACTCCTTATCGCCACGCCTTGCCCCATATGCCAAATGCTTGCTGTCTGGACTGAAAATGAGATCCCACACCACATCGTATTCCTTACCTTCCTCACCATTTACGACTACAAGCCACTTATCGCCACGCCTTGCCCTATAAGCCAAATGCTTGCTGTCTGGACTGAAAATGGGACCCCACACATCATCGTATTCCTTACCTTCCTCACCATCTACGACTACAAGCCACTTATTACCACGCCTTGCCTTATAAGCAAAACGCTTGCTATCTGGACTGAAAATGGGACCCCACACCTCATCGTATTTCTTACCTTCCTCACCATCTACGACAACAAGTTCCTTCTTGCCACGCTTTGCCACATAAGCAAAACGCTTGCCGTCTGGACTAACAACGAAGCTTTCTTCGATGATAGGGTGTATCTTCCCCAGAGGAACTTCCTTCGTTGACAGCCTGATGGCTTTGCCCTCTTCTACTTTTTGGGCATACCCATTTGCCAAAAGCAATAACATCACCAACGGAATTACCATTACCCAACACCTCATCTTCCATCGCCTCTTTTATGGCTTTGTTACACATCCCTATCACCGTCGCACAAACAATTATAGCGCAGAATGCGTCTTGTGTAAAGCAAAAACCGTGGGAGCCAATTGAGCGGAGTGTCGGGACATGGGACACGGGAAAGGTTTGGGCTCACCGGAAGGTTCACCCTCCCAAACGCCAAATGAGTTCGGCGCTCAAGAAATTCGCCATCAACCACTGGCTAAAGCCAGTAGCATGCTCAGTCAGGCGAAAATCTTAAAGATTCACTGCAGAAAATTTCATTGCCGTGCCAAACGATGCAAAGAGCTTGGGCTATCAAAAACCAAACTATCGCCTCCTACACATCAAAACCAAGCTTTCGTAGATACTCCCGTTCCTCTTTCTCTATTTTCTCATCCTCAAGCCACCAAGGAATTTCACGCTTGTAGACCAGCAAGGTTCTGATCAGCTTCCTCTTCATGTATTCCCACACACATGTTCTGCTATTCTCATCCATTGCATCCGCTATTCTTGCACCCCAGTTGTAGTAATACCAGCCCAATACCTCAACCAGCCTGTCTGGGAAGTATATTTCCGAGAGGTTTATCATGCCACCTTGTGCTTTACCCATCTCAAGGATTTCTTCTTGGCTAAGCTCGTCAGGAATATCCTTCCAACCAAATTCGCAAGGCTCTACAATTTCTTCTTGTGGGTCCTTTTTCTTTCTTTTCCTTGTCATATGTTTCTCACCTCACTTCGTGAATACCAATCTGGACATCAATAGGTTTTAAGCCACGCTGTTTGCGCTTTTTGTTTATCTTGGCTAATTTCTCTGGCGATGCCCCAAGCATCTTTAGGATATCGGAAAGTGTGTAAATCTCTTCAAGCGATGACTCCTTACTGCTGACTGCTTCAATTTGCTTCTTTCCTTCCCCTTCTTCACGGAACTCTTTGCCAAAGATTAATGCTTCAATACCTTCATTCATCACTTTAAGGATTCTCGCGAGTGGGTTTGAGCTAACTACCGCGGTCCCTACAGGTAGCATATGCCTTGCTATCTTTTCCGCCAACTCTCTCGGTTCAAATAGCAAGCGAAACCAGAGTTGCTCTATCTGCCCAATAGTTGCCCTTACCACTTCTTTCCTCTCGTTTGGGTTTCTTTTCAAGAATTCCTCAAATTTTTTCTGCAATTCATAGATGGTTTCCCACATGTTCTCGGTCAAAAGCGAACGAGGCATTGGTTTTGTCGGTGGCGTTCCTTTCCAAAGGCAACACAGGAAATTGTTTTCCCATGCAGAAATACTGAGCAAAAATTCCCTTTCTTGGTCGGTGAAAACACCCACTGCTGTAAGACGTTCTATATCTTCCTTGCTCAGCCAGAAAACATTTGGCATCCATCTACGAGAGATGTCACCTATGATGTCTGCAAGGAGTTGTAGCCTCCTTTCCTCTTCTTCCGCTTTCATCTTTGCTTCCTCAAGCTTCTTAATAACCTTCCCAGAGACATACACAATGTATTTGCTGTAATTCGTCAACTCCTCAAGAAACTCTACAAATGTGTTTAGGTTTTCACCCTCAGGGTCAAGGGGCACAATCCACCTCTTTTTTTCACCGTCCCACCTAACCTGCTCGATTTTTAACTTGACTTGCTGCATCATATTAACCAGCTTTTTGCTATAATTAAACCTTACTTCCAATGCATTTTCGTCTTCGGCAAGCAGCACACCTATAAATTTACGTGCTCGCTCTCTATGCTCAGCTTGTGACTCTCGTGAATCTTTTCGCTTCTTTCGCATTAGGCAATCACCCCCCTATAATCAAGCCACCATGATATGGCTTTTTCTATTCACTCCATTAGCGATTACTGCCACTTGCTTTCATCTCCTTCTCTATCCTTTCCCACTTGACTTTCTCAAGAGAGTCAACTGTCAATAGCACTAATTCCACAACCCTTTTCGTGTATTCAGGATGGCGAACACACCGTAACCGCTCTTCCATCAGCTCTGCCTGCCAAGGAATGTTGTAGTGAACTATAACCATGAGGTTCAACCGCAAGTTTAAATTGAGATTTTTAACTGCGTCATCGCTGATAAGCACCACTTTGATTCTCCCGCTGTTAATATCCTCAACAATTCTTTGTATCTCCTTTGAAGATGTTTCGCCCGTGATCACCGCGATCCTGCTCTTCCTTTCGTCATTCTTCCTTTCCTCTTTCTCCTCTTTCTTGCCCCACTTTCCCCTAAGGCATTTTCCTATTGCCTCAAGGATTTCAGGATAAGTGCAAAAGACAACAACAGCGTTATACGAGGTTTGCGCTTGCGCCTCCAGGATGTTCGACACTAAGATATCCAACTTCGCACCTTTCTTAAATCTCCCATCCCCTCTCTCCCTATAGGACTCCTCAATCACTGGTGGAAGCAGGCAGACTTTCTCTAAGTCCATTAGCATCTTGATGAGATGTGCCCTTGCCTCCATGCTATCGGGATCTTCAACTGTAGCAAGGTAATCAAAGGCTTGATTGCAAATTCTTTTGTAAAGCCCTATTTGCCCATCCACCAAGTTTAACTTTTCAACCGCGGTGAATCTTGGTGGTAAGTCAACGTCATCATAGCCACAATAGAAAATCCCAACACTTAATGCCTCATGCATCCCCTCTACATCGTAGTATTCGGTAGGATTGTGCTTTTTCTTCCTTTCCATCTACTTCCTCACCTCGCTTTTCAAAGTTTCAAATCATTGGGAATTATTTTAACACAGGAGGAGCATTTTGTCAAGAGAGGCGATTGGTCATTCCTTTGTTTGGGTAAAAGTGGGAAAAGCCTCGTCATTTTGAGGCTTTTACTTCTGCCGACTCCGAAGTTTTTTGACGTAGCAGAGGTTGTGCTCCCAAAATTAAATTTTTCGTCCAAATTAGTGAAACTTGTGCCAAATCTTCATCATCGCTTTTAACTGTGTCCTTGTTTCTTCTGCTCTTCTTGAGATGGGAGAGCTGATAGCCCGCAAAACACAGCAATTGCCATCAGTGATCACATAATGGCGAATTTTTTGGATTGCCATAGCAGGACAGCCTTAATGTAGGCTCGCTTAAATTCATCTTCATTTACTCCTAAATTTCTTCGCTTCTACCCTGATGCGGAGATCGGCATAACATAGAATGTAATCGGGGCGACCAACTTCTGTCTGAAATTCAGGCACCACATGGTCGGGGTCTTCCGTGTCCCAGCCAAGAGCGCGTAGGATGGGGTCAATAGGGGCATAGCAGGTGAGCATCTCGTTTTGGCGGAGCTCACACTCGTGAGGCTCAATTTGCTTCCGCACCTGTTCAATGGCTTCCAATAACTCCTATGAGCACCAACTTCGGTTGGTGAAAAACCTTTTGGGCAAATCGTAACCGTTTTTTGTCATTTTGAGCTACATTAGCTGTCGCTTTGTTGCAACAAGTATCCTCACGGGACCAAGCAAGCCAGATTGGATGAGTGGCGAATCTTTTGTGTAGTGGCGCCATGTTGTCCATGTGAACCTGCCGGTTTTTGGCATCGGCTTGCCTTCAAGCATCCAACTTGGCCATGCCTTGAGGCTACCGTTTGGATTCCACTCCCTATCGTCTGGCAACAGCTCATCACCGATAAGCCTATTAACCCACAAGTTTGCGACGCTCACTTCAAGTGTGTTCCTACCTGGCTTAGCGACACCTGTGATTTCAATCTGGAATGGCTTCTTCCAAAGCACACCCAGATCTTGCCCGTTAAGCTTCACCCTCGCAATAACCATTACATCGCCCAAGTCAAGGTAGAGCGCTTTATCTTTCGTAAACAACTCCTTTGGCAAATTGAATTCCTTCACATATGTTGCAGTGCCAGAGAAGTATTTGATGCCACTGTCGCTATGCTCAGTCCACGAGATGAGCTTCTCAAAAACTACGCTTTCTGGTGCGCCCCAACCGGGCGTGAAGTTCACGCGCCAAGGACCAACAAGCTCAATTGGTTTTGGCACACCTTTGATGTTGAATTTGAACACCTTCCCAGTGCTCATATGCACCGAATATAAACCGTCCTCAAACACACGAAGCTCATGTGCTGACTGTGGCAAGCTGTGTAGGATGACAGGTGGCGCAGCACCTGTTGCTCTCGGTGGTAACTCAACAACTTCGTTCTCGTTCACTATGATGGTATCAGGCTTGCCATTAATCGTGTAATCAACGCGCATCTTTTTCACGATGCCATACGCTGGATCGCCAGCTATCTCGTTTGATGCAACGACAAACAGCATGTTATTTTTGACCATTTTCCTCAGGTGCTCTGTAACATCAATACATTTCTTTGGATCCTCAAGGACACCGTAGATAGCCTTAACTATCTCAAGTTTTCCGACCGCAATCGGCATTGGCAAAAGAGCATCTTGACCGTCGCGTGTCACCTTCGTAACGGATATTGGTTTTGCGATCGGTCTTCTGAAGACGACGAATGCCGAGCCATATGGTTCAAGAGTGAGCGTGACGACAGTCCGACCGCCACGGAATGAGAAGACTGGCGCACGCTCAACCTTACCGCTGTCTGGATGCCATATTTCAGGGACTTTACCAGTCACCCTGAATGTGCAGTCAACTGTTTCAAATCTCTCCCTCATGTTAGCAACAAAGTAGATATCCGTATCGCCGACCCTACGGTGGATATAGTTGATTGCTGTCATTGGTCTTCTACCCTCAAACTCAAAATCTGGCATTACGCCTTTCTCCTTGAGCACATCTAAGATGCTCTTACCCCAGAAGACCTTCCCAGCGCCGTAAGCGTTTTCAAGCACTGTCTTACCATCGCATTTGCCCCATATCTTTTGGGCGAGTTCGTTCACTTCCTCATCGGCTTTCGGGTAACCCATGAGGCTTGGTGAACGAGTTGGCTTTGGTCCAATGACATATGCGCCAGCCTTGACCAACTCAGCGAGTTTCCTCAGCAGTGTTGGTGTCATCGTCTGTTCATTTGGCAGGACAAGCACTTCATAAGTTTTTCCGTCGGGCAAAACGAGCTTGTTACCTTTCACGGACATGCGTTTCAGTATCACTTCAGAATCACACACATCAAAGTCATATCCCTGTGGCATCGGCATGCTAAGCCTGATTGAGTTTGGAGAGCCCTCACCAACAAAGTAACACACATCCGTGACTTGGATTCCCTGTTGGAGCATGAACTGGCATCTCGCGATGTATTGCAACCAAGCTGGCGCATAGTCCCACCAAGTGTTTGTCCACTCAAAGTGGAAGCCCCAAGGTCCCATCGTCATCCCCGGCTTCCTGTCAAGCCAAGGCTGATGTGCAAACCTGTGGAAAACAAACTTGTTGACACCACTGCAGAACATGAAATCGCCCAGAGGCTTCATTGAGTATGGGTAATTGCGCCACCCTCCTCTTTCAGGCGATGCAGTGAACGATTCTGCAGCCACTACCTGTTTGCCATATGTGTTTGCAATTGATGAGGCAAGCTTTGCATTGAAGTGTTTCCCGACACCAACGCCAGTTCCGACCCAGAACTCACACATCGGCACATCTGCTTTACCACCGCATGTTATATCATCAAAAGGTCCATTCCCGTATGACTCAACCCACAAAAGAAGACCATGCCTATGGCAAAGCTCCGCGAAGTATCCAAAATAGTTTTCTGCGAACAGTTCAGCTATGGTCTTCCTGAAGTCCCATAGGAAGCGCTCCGATACATCAAGGCTTTCAACAACTCTTCCAGTCAGCGTCGGTAAGAACGGCAAAATGCTATAGCCTCTCCTGCGCCTAAACTCGTCCATGAAATTGTGTGTCCAGTTTTGAGAACCAACTTCGTAGCTGTCAATCAGGATGTGCTTGAATGTTTTTCCAGCAAGCTTACCAACGTCGCTTAACAGCGGTGCGATTGCATTTTGCCAATGGACATCTAACGCTTCCCTACTCAACTTATCGCATTCAAGCCCAAGCCCAGATAAAGGTGCTGGATGGTTCGTCTTACCTGTTGGCGTGTAGCCAATCCGCAATATCGTCCAGTTGCCTTCAGGAACATCCCAAACGAGGTGTCCGTCCTTTGAAAGCTTTTGTGTCAGGTCAATAATCTGTTCCCTCTGTATGATGCATTCCTTTGGAACGCTCCTCGTGTCAGGTTGTGGATTGTCCATGCGTGTGAAACATGCTTTACCCTGCCAGTTGTCTATTCGGAAGGCAAGCTCAAATGAGACTTCAGCTATGGTAATCCCTTTTGCCCGTGGGTCTGCTCTCGTGAAGGAAATCCTATAGATGTGGTCTTTAGGTGCATCTATGCCAACGGTTATCGTTCGCTGGTTTCTTGGAATGGTGAAGCTTTTGATGCGCTTGAATGATTTGCCATCCTCTGAGATGAGTATCTCGCCTGAATGGCTTTGTGCTCCGCCACCCATGGTCAGCGTTATAGCGAAAACATCAATAGGCTTTGGGAACTCAAATTGCACAAACTGAGGCTGGGAAGCCTCAGGTAACGGTAGAGATGCAGTTGTGTTGATGCGCCCATCAATTATGCGCTGGGAATTGAACTGTGGGACACTCGCTGTAATTTTCGGTTGTAGTTCCCTAATGGTAACATCCTCACCACGAGGTGTTGGGAAAGCCAAGACAGCAATGTCACGATAAAAGCCAGCTGTGGTAGGAGGCTGTGGCAACTTCTCATCAAACTTCCTTGGACCTTTTACTTTGACCTCACTCCAGACAACCCTCTGCATTGCGTGTTCTGGCTTTATCCAAGGACCACCACTGCTTGACCAACCAGCACAGTTGTGGATGCATATTTCTAAGCCAAGCTTTGAAGCAGTCTCAACGGCGTGCCTGAACAGCTCACGCCATTCCTTGCTCATGAACTGGACAGGACCTTCGGGAATCCTTTCACCGACATTGAAAACTTGTGCACCACCAACGCCTACTCGCTTCATCTCACTGAGGTCTTTCGTTATCCCCTCACGAGTTATGTTGCCATTCATCCAATGCCACCATGTGTGCGGTTTGGCGCTATCTGGTGGATTGAGGAAACCATTAAGCAATTCGTCTGCGCTGAAAGCAGGTGCAACTAACGTAACTAACACTGCACATAACAAAGAGAGGTATTGGAAGCTCACCTTCCAACCACATGCTTGTTTCATCGTTCCCACCCCCGCTAATGTGGTGAACGATTTTAGTGCTCACTCATTTTTGATTTCAAGAGCACACCGTCTTAAAAACATTATGCCAACAAACGATTTGCATTTGCTACGAACTGATAAAGCATTTCTCACATGTGGCAAACTTATGTTGATGATTTTCCAATCTCGGCGTTGGTGATGAGGATGAGTAAGCCATTGAGCGAATCGGAGTGCAAGTTAGCTGTTGAGCGTATCCAGCGTTTCATCAACGAGGTTGAGAAGGTTATTGTTGGGAAGCGCCGAACGATAAAGCTTATCACTGCAACATTGTTGAGTTGTGGGCACACGCTGATTGAGGACATACCTGGCGTTGGCAAGACGACGCTTGCCAAGGCAATGGCAAGAGCTTCAGGATGTGAATTCAAGCGCATACAGTGCACACCAGACTTGCTTCCGTCGGATATAACTGGCACATCCGTTTACAATCAAAAAACTGGTGATTTCTCCTTCCGCCCTGGACCAATATTTGCGCATTTCGTTTTAGTTGACGAGATAAACAGAGCGACACCACGCACGCAAGCGAGCTTGCTTGAATGCATGGAAGAATTTCAAGTGACAGTTGATGGCGTAACATATAGCCTCCCGCGCCCTTTCTTCCTCATAGCGACCGAGAACCCAATTGAGCAAAGAGGAACATACCCACTCCCTGAGTCACAAAAGGACAGGTTCCTGACAAGGGTGCATATGGGTTACCCTGAGCATGAAGAGGAGGTTGATGTTCTTAAAAGGCAAGAGCATGGTCACCCGATTGAGAATGTTGAGGCGGTCTTATCGCCCGAAGAGATAGTTGAGCTTCAGAAGTTCACACTGAGGGTGCATGTTGCAGACGCACTGCGTGAATACATTGTCACCATTGTTGAGATGACGAGAAGACACCAAGAAGCGCTCTTAGGTGCGAGCCCAAGAGGTTCAATAGGATTGATGAGGATGAGCCAAGCATGGGCTTTAATGCATGGGCGAAATTATGTCCTGCCAGATGACATAAAAGAGCTCGCAGTGCCTGTTTTGAGCCATCGCTTGATACTTCACCACAGCGCTACTTTAAAAGGGATAACACAAACGCAAATCATTGAGAGCGTCATACACTCTGTTCCTGTCCCGATTATTCGTTGAAGCCCTTAGCGCTTTGCAAAAAGCCTTTCGGTTCGTATGCACAGAGTGGTTCTTGAGCCATCATATTGCCTGTGGCGAAATATGCTCTTGCCCTACAACCGTAGCAGATATCCTTGAACTCACAAACACCACATTTGCCCTCAAGGAGCGTGCAATCACGAAGCACTTCAAAAAGCTTTGAGTGGTGCCATATCTCAGAGAATGATTGAGTGCGTATGTTGCCAGCAGGAATAGGCAAGTAACCACATGGCATAACATCACCACTTTGTGATATGAAGCAAACACCAGTGCCAGCTAAACACCCCCTTGTGAAACTGCTAAGTCTGCTTTGTTGTCCAGCTAAGAGGTTCATCAGTCCCTTCTGGGCAACGATTCTGTAGAAGTGCGGTGCACAAGTTGCCCTGATAGGTAGTTCGCCAAGAAACATCAGCTCACAAAGTTCCTCAAGCGCTTCTTCACACTCATGTGGTGTCATCATCTCAGTGTCAGCCAATTGAGCGCCACAACCGACTGGCACGAGAAGAAAAACATGAAGAGCAACTGCTCCCAAAGCCTTGGCGAGTTGATGCATTGGTCTAAGGTAAGGTTTTGTGGTTCGTGTAAGTGTAATGTTTATCTGGACTTCAACACCGCACGAGAGCAAATTCTTAATCCCAGTAACAGTTCTCTCAAACGCACCCTTCACGCCCCTGATGGCGTCGTGCACATCAGCTGATGGACCATCCAAACTGACGGCGCACCTCTTTATCCCAGATGCCTTCACTTCAGCAGCCATCTCTTTGGTCATGAGAGTTGCATTTGTAGCCATGCATGTGATCAAACCGAGAGAGTTGGCATGCCTGACAAGCTCAAAGATGTCGTCCCTGAGGAGTGGCTCACCACCAGAGAAAACCAAAACTGGCTTACCTACCTCAACGAGTTCTTCTATAAGGCGCATTATTTCCTCAGTGTGCAACTGCTCTTTAGGCGATGTCGTAGTGCGACGACAGTGAAGGCAACTCAAATTGCAAGCTACAGTAGTTTCAATGAAGACAAGCTTTGGAAGGTAGCTTCTTTTTTCAAGAGTGGGCTGACGAAAACCAAATTGCTCCGACACAAGCCTTCACCTCCTGCGCCTTTGCATTGCATAATAATTGTAACGAACGCGGAATGAATAAAACAACGTCAGTTTGCTGGTGTGGGGCTTATAGCAACGAAGAAACAATGTAGCAAAATTTTGAGGTGGTGAGGTTGCATGAGGTGTTTATTTTTGGTGGCAACCTTTGTTCTGGTGTTTCAGGTGCTAATGCTAAACGGTTCTTGGGCTGTCTCAAGGCGGGCATATGCAGAGAAGGTAAGCCAACTGAGGGAGAAAAAAATAGAGCTTGAACGCAAGAAGAGGAGGGCAAAGGAGAAGCTAAGGGAGATACGAAGGAAGGAGCGCTCAATATCTGAGGAGTTACAGCAAATACAGCTTAAACTGCTTTCGGCGATGGAGCGCCAAAGACGGTTGAGCGCTGAGCTCTCTTTCACGAGGGCAAAAGTTGAAAAGCTAAGGCGAGAAGTAAGACGGCTCTCAAACAAGCTATCAAGCGATAGGGAAAAGTTTAGGAGGAAGCTCGTCAGCATCTACAAGCAAGAACCAGTTGTGTATGTTTCGCTGTTGCTATCAGCAAGAAACCTGATGGATGCAATGAGCAGGTTCTATGTTGTGCGCAAGGTGATTGCAAGCGATTCAAAGCTGCTCAATGACTTGGAGCGAAATATTAAGTTGCTGCGAGAAAGGCAGTATGAGCTTGAAGAACAAGAAAACAGGTTAAGAGCACTTCACGCACAAGTAGCAGCACAGAAGAAGCAAATTGAACAGCAGAAGGCGAAGCAGGTAAAGATACTGCGCTCCGTGCAGTCGGAAAGGCTGATGTATGAGCGTTACATAAGGGAGTGGGAAGAAGAATCGGAAGCGATTGAAAGGATGTTGAGAGCACTTCAAATGAGAGGACCTGTAGTAAAGAAACCTTGGATGGGCTCGTTTGTCAGACCAGTTACTGGTGAAATTGTCTCTGGGTTCGGTTACAGGTTGCACCCTATATTCAAGGTTGTGCGCTTCCACACGGGAATAGACATAGCATGTAGCTACGGGACGCCTATAAGGGCAGCTGCAAGTGGGACGGTTGTCTTCAGCGGTTGGAGAAAAGCATATGGGCTAACAGTTATCATAGACCATGGTAATGGCATAGCAACACTTTATGCGCATTGCTCGCAAGTATATGTTTCAGAGGGCGATAGAGTTAATGCAGGACAAGTCATAGCAGCAGTTGGTAGCACAGGGCTTTCAACTGGTCCACACCTGCACTTTGAAGTGAGGCGCTACGGAACGCCTATAAATCCTTTCACACTGCAGTAAAGAACATGAGGAGGCGAGAAGAATGAAAAGTATGCGTGGAGTAAAAGTGGGAGCAATCATCATAGCATTGGTTGCTTCATTCATGGTTGGAAGGTTAAGCGCTAAGCTCCCATCCTTACAACCAATGATTGCTGGGTTGCCAGTTGGCGAGAGCACGTCCAGAGTAGGCATCCTGCCAAACACCACACCAATAGAATACATGGATGAAGCATTCCGCTGTATAAAGCGTCACGCATACGATAAAAGCATAAAGGACAGGGACTTGATTTACGGAGCGATAAGAGGGATGCTCACTGCCCTCAATGACAGGTATGCTCGTTTCCTATCGCCAGAGGAACAACGAGAGTTTGAGATTCAGACCGAGGGTGAGTTTGAAGGCATAGGTGCTGAACTCGCCCACATACCAGACCCATTCACAAACCGCTACAGCATAACGATAGTTACCGTCTTTCCGGGGCAGCCAGCACACAAGGCTGGCTTGCAACCGATGGACAAAATAAAGGCAATAGACGGAAAGCCAACAGATAAGATGAGTTTGAACGAAGCTGTGAAATTGATACGAGGACCGAAGGGAACAACAGTAGTGCTCACGATAGAGCGTCCCGGAGTTGAGCACCCGTTCAATGTAACACTTGTCAGAGAGAGGATAAAAGTCCCGACACTCAAGTCAACAATAATTGAAACAGATTTTGGGAAGGTGGGTTACATTCACTTGCTTGATTTTAGCAGGCTCGCTGATAAAGAGCTCGCAGAGAGATTGCAGAATTTCCGAAGGGAAAACATTTGCGGTCTCATACTTGACTTGCGTGATAATCCGGGTGGATTGCTTGAGTCCGCAGTTGCTGTAGCCAGCAGGTTCGTAAAAGGAGGACCCGTCGTCATAGTCAGGGATAGGTATGGCAATGAGGATGTGCATGAAGCGCGCCCGGAAAATTACATCAACTTAGGAGTGCCGATCTTGGTGCTCGTAAACCATTTGAGCGCGAGCGCAAGCGAAATAGTCGCTGGAGCGATAAAGGATAGGAAGGTAGGAAAGGTGGTCGGTGAAAAGACATTCGGAAAAGGCTCAGTCCAAACAGCTATACCTCTCAACCATGGTGGAAGCATCATACTGACTACACATCGCTACTTAACACCGAGCAGGTATGACATAACTGAAAAGCAAGGCATAGAGCCGGATGTGGAGATAAAGTTTGAGGACATAGAACTTGCCAGGATATGGAAGGAAAGGGCAAAGGAACACATGAAAGCTGAGCAATTTGACGATGCCCTTCTTTGCTTGAAGAGAGCATTGCAACTCAACTCCAAAGACGAAGAGTTAAGGAAGCTATGGGATGAAGCATGGAACGGATGGGGGCAAAGGAGAGCTGCAGGAAAACCGGTGGAGAAGGATTATGAGCTACAGCAATGCTTGGAGTTGCTCAGGGAAGAAGTGAAAAGAAGATGAAAAGGTTTGCCGTTCTCTGTATCGGCTCAAAAAACTCTTCTTCATGTTCACCCGATAATGATGCAAGCATTGGCTGAGGTGTTTCAGCTTGCGCCTGAACCCACTTGAACGAATTGTTTACTTGGTCATCATAGCTGTATTGGTGGCTATTATCCTCATTCAATGGTGGACGAAACTGCCATACGCTGTGATGGTGAGAGGAGATATCGTGGGATGGGTTGGTAGCAAAGGGGCGTTCAAGTATGCAATGAAGCTTGCTATGAAGGAGGCGGAAGAAATTCACAAGGGCGCACCAGTTTGCTTCTTAGAGGCAGAAACTGGTGATGTGTTTTGTGAGCGCCACATCCCGAGGGGGAAAGTTCAAACGCTTACACCAAAGGAGTTGAGCACCATCTTACTTAAGCACTTGAGGATAGGCTACAAAGCCACAGCTATAGTTGTAAATGAGAAACCGATTGTGGCTTTGAGCGATGAGGAAAAAGCTAAAAATGTTCTCAAGAGGGTCCAACTACACTTCGCTCAATTTGCTTCATACGCTGGCGAGCTGATCAAGGAGGCGAGCTTCAAGGAGAAAGTGGAGATAAGGAAGATGCACATACCGACAGCAATATACGCTCGCGATGAAGAGGAAGCTGTGAAGCGAATACTTGAAGGTGGTGAGAAAGCTGTCTATCACAAGGTAAAGAAGGGAGAGGTCGCTATCGCCATAGGCAGGAAGTATGGTGTGAGCTTAGCTGAGCTTCAGAAGCTCAACAGCGGTAGAGATTTAAACAAGCTTAGGATAGGTGATGTTTTGCTCATTAAGCCGGGCAAGCCTTTATTGACGGTCATCACATATCACCAAAGGAAGGTCAAGGAGAAGATACCATTCAAGGAGGAAAGGAAGCTTGTGCCACACCTGCCGGGTGGCGAGATAATCATCCAGAGAAGAGGAAAGGAAGGAGTAAAGGAAGTCACATACGAGGTTGTGTGCGAAAACGGTATTGAGGTTTCAAAGAAAGTTCTCTCAGAGCGTGTTTTAAGCGAACCGGTCAATCAGGTCATCCTTGTGGGGGGAGGAATGAGGGGTGCTCAATAACAACGATGTGGGAAAGCAAGCTGAAGCAGACTGGGATTGTCCACTGCTACACAGAAAGAAATTGCATATGGAAGCCTTCACACCGATCACATATAACCTTGAGCTACTTGGCACACTTGAGAAGTTGATAGCACCTCCATACGATGTTGTAACGCCTCGCGAAAGAGAGATGTATGCATCTTTGCATCCATTCAACATCGTCCACATACTACTTCCAAAGGGCTTTGATGAAAAGTCAGACGAAGATGCTTACAGGCGTGCTGGTGCAACCGTCAGGAAGTGGTTTGAAGAGAACATACTTGTTGAATCACCACCTCCGTCCGTCTTCCCATACAAGCAATCGTTCAAAGACAGCGACGGTAGAGAAGTAGAACAGATTGGCATAATAGTGACACTGCAATTGCGCCATTACGAAACACGCGTAGTGCGTCCCCACGAAATGACAACTTACTCTCCAAAACTTGATAGGTTGATGCTGCTAAGAGCTACAAGGCTTGAGATGAGCCAAGTATATGCGCTCTTCGTTGACGATAGTGGCATAGCGGATGAGTTGATAAAGGGAGCGATTAAAGAACGCAAGGAGTGGCTCTCAGTAACAGACAGCGATGGTGTTACACACTCATTGTGGCGTGTCAACGACGAGGAATGGTTATCCGAACTATATTCAACGCTTGAAAACTCTTGGGTCTTAATAGCCGATGGACACCATAGGTATGAGACATCCATAGACTTCTTGAAGGAGCTCTCGGATGAAGATTTGAACGATACTCATCCAGCATGCTACATTGGTGCTGCGTTGGCTAATATTCACGGGCGCCTGACAATACTCCCAACGCATCGCCTCCTACATTTCCGATCAGAAAAGGAGCGCGAAAACTTTGAAGCGAGTTTCACCAGACTCTTGAAACTGCATGGCAGTGTTGAAGAGATTAACCTCACGGAAGCATTTAGGAGCATCCGTGAAGGGTTTGATGGTGATACCGTCAATTTCGTCATGGTATGCCCAAACAGGATTTTGTTGCTCAAGGTGAAAGCGAACGAACTGAGTGAGATGTGTAGCAATGATGTTGGTAACAGGAGGGAGCTTCTAAGGAATGGTGTAAACACAGTTGCTTTACACGAATTGCTTCTTCCGATGGTTTTGAAGGAGTGTGGCATATCTTCCGAACCATGCCTTTCATACACTCAGGATGCAAAAGCTGCAGTTGAAGCAGTCAGGAATGATAGTTGCACAGTATCCATACTTTTGAGCCCGTTGACAACAGCTCAATTGCGTCTTGCAGCTGAACTCGGTGAGCGCCTCCCACCAAAGTCAACATACTTTTATCCCAAGATACCATCAGGGCTTATCATGAGGTTGATTTAGAGCAACCAAAAACAACGGCACTATACAACAGCACTATTGATGGCTTATCATGTCCTCCTTGAGAAAAGACCTCGTGCAAAAGTTACCGCAATCAGTGTGCTAATTGCAGCGCACCCGAAGACAGCATGATAGCCTATTGACTGAACAACAAAACCACCAAGTAGTGGGAAGAACATGACCAACCCATCAATTGTGTTAAAAGAAGCTATGAGCAAAGACCTTCTGCTAACCTCGGCTACTTCAAGAAGGTAGTTTATGAATGCGATTGCAGGACCTGAAGATGTCATCCCGATAAGCGCATAGAGCAACATCCAAAGCTTCAACATTAATTCGTGGCTGCCAATAAATTCCCTTGCCACGCTGATGGCGAGCGCGAGGACTGGCACAATAGGTATAAAGAGGAGGCAAAGGCGCATGGCTACAGCGCTACCTTTAGCATCATTGATGTAACTCCATACTGGGGTGAGCAGTAAACTTGTAACTGTTTGGAGTATGATGAATGTCCCCATAATCGCATCATTGGCATACAAAGCCCTTACAGCAAATGTTGCATAGAAAGGACCTGCAATTGATGAAGCATCCAAGAAGACGCGTATGAGCATCAGCCTTTTGAATTGCTTATTCGTTTTTAGCAGTTCAAATGCAGCCTTTACTTCGTCTAAGAGGTTGCTCTTCGGTTGAAGGTGTATATCTGGAGGCTCATCAACGAACATGAAGAGCATGAAGGCAAGCGCATAGAAGATGAGCGAGAAAAGCATCAGGAACATATAGTTGTTTGGGAAAGGTAAAGCGCTTTCCATTGATAGGATGCGTCTTACAATCATGCCAGCGAGTATGCCAAGCAAGCCACCGAACAGGTTTCGCCCACCAAAGAAAGCCCCTCTCCTCCTTGGTGGTATCGTCTTTGTAACGATGTCCATGAAGGCAAGACCACCGACACCTCCAAGGAGCGTGAATGAAGCATAAAAAGTGAAAAATAAAGCTATTGCGACTTTCTTCGATACGCCTATAAACAAGAGCACACAAAGCATCATCAAAGCCCAGCTCAAAAGCCTGAGTAGAGCAGCAAGCCTGTAGGCAATCATCTTCACAGGAATTGCCTCAATGTAACTTGCAACAAAGAGTTGTGGTAGAAACCAGCCAGCACCTGCTATTGTCCCGATGAGACCTGCGCCTATTTCTGAGTTGGTGAGGCGAGTTGCGAACGTCACAAGGACGGTTGAAGGATGCGAGAGTGAAAAACCAAACTGGAACAAAACTCCATTGAGGACGCCAAGCATGAATGAGAGGCGCCATCTTCTAAGTTGTGGCAAGGGGACAGGCAAGGTTTTGGTTCCCTTTGAGCTGTTACAGTTACTCCCCTTGTCCACCTTTGAAACGCACCTCTTTTAAAGCTACGGAAACTTTGCCTTGCTACATCCGTGCTTGTGCTCAAGTGTTAAATTTGATTTTTGCTACGCACACAACTACCGTCAAAGTTTAATCTAATGGTAGCACACTTTGCTCAGTTAGACCAAAGAGAAATTGAAAGGGGTGAGATTGAACTGTGCGCCAATTTGAGGAAGGCGAAGCAGTCCTTCTCATGGATGAACTTGGAAACAGGTGGGTGGTGCAGATCTCGGAGGGCAAGTTTACGATAAGCCAAGGTGTGATAGAGCTCGAGTCAATAGTCGGCAAAACGCCCGGATGTGCTATCTTCACGCATCTTGGGCATCGTTGCTATGCATTTCGCCCAACCCCAAACGACTTGGTCATGTATGCGATAAAGAGAGAGACGCAAATCGCATACCCAAAAGAGATGGGCTACTTGCTCTTGCGCCTCGGAGTTGTGCCGGGTTGCAGAGTCGTTGAAGCAGGCACTGGAAGCGGTGCATCAACACTGCTGTTTGCTGCTATGGTTGGCGATGAAGGCAAGGTCTACTCTTACGAGAGGCGTCCAGAGTTCACTGAGAGGGCAAGAAAGAATTTACAGCTCGCTGGATTGCTTCACAGGGTTGAACTAAAGGTGCGCGACATAGCTGAAGGGTTTGATGAGAAGGATGTTGATGTTGTCTTCATTGATGTGCGCACACCATGGGAATACCTTCAGCAGGCTATTGAAGCACTCTCGTGTGGTGGCTCAATTGGCATACTTGTCCCTACAACAAACCAAATATGCCAAACACTTCAGGCGTTTGAAAATCTACCATTGGTTGATGTTGAGGTTTGCGAGATACTTCTACGCCACTACAAGCCAAACCCTTACAGGCTTCGCCCAGAAGATAGAATGGTAGCTCACACAGCTTTTCTCATATCAGCACGCAAGGTTTGCAAATAAAGGTTGAACACAAAAACTGCGTTAACAGCTTCAAACCTTCTCTGGGACAACGAACGGGTGGCGATATTCCCTCGTGAGCAACTTGTCAGCCTCTGGGTCATTAACGAACTTTTCACTCGCTGGATCAAAGACAAGCTTCTTACCAAGACGGTATTTCAAACCTTTGATTGGGACACCGTTCTCCTTAAGGTGTTCAATCATCCTGCCGAAGGCTTCATTCGCATCCTCATATTCTCCGAACGGTTTGCTATCATCACCAGTGTATTCAACATCCACACCGAGACGATACGAAATGTTAGCAAGATGACAGAGTGCGCTTGAGTAGTGCCCTTCAAGTATATCGGCATCAAGCAACTCCTGTTTCCTCTCCCTCACAGCAGTTATGAAATTGCGGAAGATGTTCGGGCGACCTTGAAGCCTCTCAGTTATCAACGGTTCTGGTTTATCCTTGCCCTTCGGATAGAACATGCTCCCTGCTATGATCCCTTCCTCCATGTGGAATATATTGCCGATACGCTGTTCATAGTATGGGTTTGTTTTAAGACCTCGCACCTCAAATATGAGCAAAGCATCACCGAAATCAAACAATGCTATTTGCGTGTTTGGTGTTTGCCCTTGATCAACATAACCGAACCTACCGCCAAGGCTTATAACGGTCACTGGCAAAGTCTTATTGAGTGCCCAACGGGCTATATCCATCTGATGGACACCTTGGTTGCCTATGTCACCATTCCCGAAGTCCCAGAACCAATGCCAGTTGTAGTGAACGAGGTTGCCATGATAAGGCTGTTTTGGTGCAGGTCCAAGCCATATGTCAAAATCAAGCTCAGGAGGCGGTGGCTCAATTTGCTTAAAACCGATGCTTCCCCTCGGCTTGTAGCAAAGCCCTCTTGAAACAAGCAGCTTGCCGTATTTACCAGACCTTATTATTTCAATCGTCTTAATCCACCTTGGGTCGCTCCTGCTTTGAGTGCCGTGCTGAACTATTCTGTTATACTTGCGAGCTGCCTCAACTGCTTTTCTACCTTCAAAGACATTGTGACTGCATGGCTTTTCAACATAGACGTCCTTGCCAGCTTGGCATGCCCAAATGGTCATAAGTGAATGCCAATGGTTAGGTGTGGCTATCGCGATTACATCCACATCCTTATCATCAAGCACTTTCCTAATGTCCTGAACACATATTGGTGGCTTAGCACCCTTTTGCTCAATCTGCTTTAGGCGCTTCGCGAAAGTCCTTGTATCTGGGTCTACAAGGTATGCTATCTCCACTCCTTCAATGCGCATGAATTCATCAATATGTGCTCCCCCTCGCCCATTCAAGCCAGCCACCGCAACTCTTATCCTATCATTAGCGCCAAACACGCGAGAACTTAGGAACCATATGCCACCAATCGCACTGGAAGATAGCTTGATGAATTCACGCCTTGAGTGAAGTCGCATGACTATCACCTCCGTGGAAAAAAACCACTTACAACGCCAACAACTCCCGATAGAGAATTATAGCCTGCATCACATTGGCGCACCTTTCTTGATGGTGAGCTTTGGCAGTGGCGATGGCTTTTCAACACCAGCAAAATCGTCCCACAGCTTTTGTATGACAGAAGCGTCTTGCAAGTCACCATGGAAAACTGCTATGCGATATTTTAGTGTGAACGATTCATTAAACTTCACATCATGCCTTACGAAAGCACCGAAGCGCCCATAGTCACGGTAGGCTGAATAGATTGTTCCTTTTGGATTATCTGGATGGTTCATGTGGATGACTGTGTATCGCTTGCCGAAGACGGTATAACTCATAGCAACCCACGGATAATCAGTATCAACCTTAGGGTTGGCATTCTCCTTGGGAAAGATGTAAACGGTTTCCTTTGGTTCAATCTCGTTTGCTGCCCTGAATTGCACGCCAGCATGTTCTGGGTCGCCGTCAAGTCTCACATCACCGATAGATGGCTTTATCGTCGTCGTCAAATCAACAACTGCAATAGCACCCTCCGGTGGGCGAATGAAGCGCATCAGGCGTTCCTCTTCAATCACAGTCCTATTGCCAGAATCCCTCCACGCTATAAGCGCACCAATGATAGCTTCGTCACCCTTTGACTCAAGCTTCGTCCACTTCAAATGGAGCTGATATGTCCCTCGCATGCCCCAAAAGTCAAGTGGCTTACCATCAACGATTGTCCTGCTCCAACCAACAAAGATGCCACGATGGTGCGGATGTAAGCCTCCAGCACCCTTCGTGATCGGCAAATTCGTTTGTGGGTCAATGATGTGAAGGTAGGGTTTGTAAGTCTCTTGGAGACGCTGTGGTGTTGAAGGGTCGTAGGCATACATGTAGCGTGCGACCACCTTGCCAGCAAAAACAACATCAACAAACTCCCCATCTTTATTTCGGAGCTCAAATTGCGCCATGCATGGGATAGTGAGAAGAAAAACCATCGCTAAAGCAGATGTGCACCACTTGTAACCTCCCATGATACTCACCCCAACCTCGCTATCCCGTCAAAGTGCGTGAACCAACCAATTTGATAGAAACTTCTTTGTTCAAGTTGCATCAATCATCGTGCCACATCCATGTTCGCTTATGTCGTCAACTTTTAAAGTGTGTCTCAAAAGTCCAAGCTACGGGCTTTACTCCATAGTCAGTGACAAAAACTGAACACCAACTCTTTTTCGGCGAGATTATGAGGAGAGAGGCTTTTGTTGAGCCAATTGCAAGGGTATGGAAAGACTTGGCTCGCTAAAGTGTTCGCACACAAAGCTACTGATGAATTCGGCACTTAAAAATTCGTCATCACCAACTGGCTAAATCCAGTGGCATGAGCAGTCTTGGAAAGCGTCTCAAATTTTGTTGCATTGCAGCACGATGCGCTATAATATGCAGTAACCAAAGCAAAGGTGAGCTTAAATTTAAGCACGGAAGGAATGATGCAAGATGAAGCGCATGAATGGCATAGTTGTGGGGATGATGCTCTTTTTGATCGGGGTATCCGTAGCCGATTTAGAGGTTCCATCGCTGTTTTCTGATCACATGGTCTTGCAAAGGGGCATGCATGTCTCCATCTGGGGAAAAGCAACACCAAACGAAAAGATCACAGTTAGGCTATACCCAGAGAAAAACGCGCAAACTGCTGGGAAGCAAATTGAGGTGCAGTGTAAAGCATTAGAAGACGGGCGATGGAAAGCCGTTCTTCCACCGATGGAGGCAGGTGGTCCGTATGAACTTACTATTACTGCGGGCGATAACAGCAAGCTCGTCTTTCGTGATGTTGTAATTGGCGATGTTTGGGTTTGCTCGGGGCAATCAAACATGGAGTGGCCAGTAGCTCGCTCAGCAAACGCTGAGCAGGAGATAGCGAACGCAAATTACCCACTCATACGACTATTCATGGTGAGAAAGGTTGTAAGCGACACTCCAGTTGAAGACCCACAAGGTAAATGGATGGTATGCTCGCCTGAAACGGTGCGCAACTTTTCAGCTGTCGGTTACTTCTTTGCGCGCGAGCTTCACAATCACCTCAGAGTCCCAATTGGCATGATACAATCTGCTTGGGGAGGGACGCCAGCAGAATCGTGGGTGAGCTACCAGACGCTTGAATCTGATCCAGAGTTGAAGGTCATCTTGGAGAACTGGCAAAAGATAATCAACGCGTATCCTGAGGCGCTGAAGAAGTATGAAGAAAGGCTCAAGAAATGGGAAGAAGAAGCGAAGGCAGCAAAGGAGCTTGGTCAGCCTATACCTCCAAAGCCTCGCCCACCAATTGGACCTGGAAACCCTTGGCAACCGTGCGGTCTGTTCAATGGTATGATTGCACCACTTACAAAATTCTCCATAAAAGGCGTCATATGGTATCAAGGCGAATCAAATGTTGGGAGAGCTGCACAGTATCGCAAACTCTTCCCAGCATTAATAAACGATTGGCGAAAAGCGTGGGGTATTGATTTTCCATTCCTGTTTGTTCAACTCGCCAACTTCATGCAAAGGAAGCCAGAGCCATCCGAAAGCGCATGGGCTGAGCTAAGGGAGGCACAACTCCTAACGTTTATGAATGTCCCGAAAACAGGGATGGCTGTGGCAATTGATATCGGCGAAGCAAACGATATACATCCCAAAAATAAACAGGATGTAGGGAAAAGGTTAGCATTATCTGCAAGGGCTGTAGCATACGGTGAAAGCATCGTTTACTCAGGACCAATTTACGATGGCATGAGCATTGAAGGCAACAAGATACGCATACGCTTCAAGCACACTGGTAGTGGGCTTATAGCAAAAGGTGAGAAGCTAACTGGCTTCGCAATTGCGGGTGAAGACGGGAAATTTGTTTGGGCAGAAGCGAAGATAGAGGGCGATACCGTTGTTGTTTGGAGCCCAAGTATTGAAAAGCCAGTCGCTGTAAGATATGCATGGGCTGACAACCCAGATTGTAACTTGTATAACCGAGAAGGGCTGCCAGCATCACCATTTAGAACAGATATGCCAAAATAATGTGCAAGAACCTCAAAAACACAGCTATACTTGCGAAGGGAACGAGGGTAAGATGGCATGTAGTTGCCATATTGTGGCTAACTTTCTTGGTTTTTGTGAACTTGTGGGTTCTAAGCGCAGAACTTTACACAGGCGCTTCAAATATTGCTGGCGGTAATCCGCCAGTTCCAGTCTTGCTTGGTTTGACCCTCCTCATTCCAATTCGCGGTTATTTTGGGCTGAATGAAAAGGAGTTGCTCTCCTTCTACATCCTCTCATGCTTTTCAATAATTCCGCTCACTTATGGGGGTGTTCGTTCCTTTTTTCCGTCTCTGACTGTTTTGCCTTATTATGCCACCCCCGACAACATGTTCAAAGAGTTTTGGGCAGCTTTGCCAGACTGGTGGGCACCAAAGGATTTCGCCATAATTCGCGGTTTCTTTGAGGGAGCGAACGGGAGGGTCCCATGGAGTGAATGGCTTTTTCCTCTCTCACTTTGGTCTATATTTTTTGTATCACTTTGGGCAATAGGGTGCGGTATTTCATGGCTCTTTGCACAACGATGGATAAATGTGGAAAAGCTGAACTTCCCACTCGCTCAAATGCCAATCCAAATGATTTGCAGGGAAAAGGGCTTCTTTACCCTGCCACTCTCTTGGGTTGGCATGGTAATAGGGGCTTTACCAACAAGTTTGATGATGCTCACCTCACTCTTCAAGCCAGTCAGGAGATTCTGGGATTTAGCCCCATTTTTTAGCGAGCGTCCGCTCAGTGCGTTACGTCCGTTGATGATTTTCCCACTGATGGAAGGCATAGGCTTCGGCTATCTTGTGACACAGGAGGTTTTGTTTTCTGTATGGTTTTTTTACTTCATCCTCAAGCTTTTTGCTGTCATGACGATAGGAGTTTTTGGTTGGGAAGTGCCAGCTGTGATGACAATCGGCGACTCATTCCCATTCCCACATGCACAAAGTGTAGGCGGATATCTGGCAATCGCTTTAGTGTTGATATACCGAAGCTGGAGGCAAAAAGCGTTTAAAGAATGCAAGCTTGCTTTATACACACTTGTCATTGGAAGTGTGATAACGGTAACATGGATGGTGCTCTCGGGCATGTCATTGGCGGTAGCGACATCTTATTGGCTAATTTTGTCGCTTTTTGTCGCAACATATGCCCGTATAAGGGCAGAAGCAGGAATGCCTTACTCTTGGGTTTACCCATATGGTGCACAGCGCGATTTTTTGCACTACGTGCTTGGGACAAGTAGGTTGCTCAAAATTGGAGGTGTAAGAAGCCTTGTCATACTCTCGGGTCTTTTCTGGGTATCAAGGCACTTTTATTTGAACCTGACAGGCGCATATGCAGCGGATTCAGCAAAGATAGCCAGTGAGTGCTCAATCAATTTGGCAGAGCTTGCAACGATGTCTTTTCTTGGCATGTTTATCGGGTTGTGGGCGTCTTTCATCACACATCTCAAAGCCTATTACAAGCTGGGGGCAAACTTCTTTGAAGGTGCACCCGGCTCCGCAGATTATCGCACCTATGTTGCGGCACAAGATTTTCGCATTTTGAACCAGATGCTCAACAACCCCATGCCTCCGGACTTGTGGCGAATTGGTTTTACAGTTTATGGCGCTACTGTAACAGCACTTATCTCTTATCTCAGGCGAATTTTCCCGAGTTTCCCACTCCACCCTCTTGGCTTCCCTTTGGCATACGCCTATAGCCACCATTGCCCATACTGGTTCCCAACTTTCACAATTTGGGCAATAAAAGGTTTGATCCTGCGCTATGGCGGCATGGGGCTGTATCGCCAGCTAATACCATTGTTTTTGGGCATATCATTCGGACACTACATGATGACGGGCGTGGTATGGGGTGGCATACTAAGCCCAATGCTCAAACAAAAATGGCCATATCACTTCCGCGTGGTGTTTGAATGACGGAACGCTTTACATAGCCACAAGGCGTGCTATAATTTTAACGCAAAAGACAGCCAAGCAAAGGATAGTGTAGCAGGAGGTGGAGAGAAATGAACGAACTAAAATTTAGCAGGCGCAAATTCATAGAATGTAGTTTTGGAACAGTGGTTGGAGCTACTACCGCTGCAATGCTACAAAACAATACAAGTGCGGAGGTGAAGAAGATGGGGCGCATAAAGCAATCGGTGTGTTGGTGGTGCTTCGTGCGAGGCGAAGTCAAGCCAGAAAAACTCATAAAGGAAGCTGCTGCGATAGGCTTTGCATCAATTGAGATGGGACCTCAACAATACTGGGATATGATTAGAGAACATGGAATGCGTATCGCAATTGTGAGTGGACATGGGACACTCACAGATGGCTTGAATAGAAAAGAGAACCACCCTCGCATTGAGCAGGAGCTTCTGAAGAACATTGAACTGGCAGCAAAATATGAGATACCGAGCCTCATTGTGTTTTCGGGCAACAGACGTGGCATATCCGATGAGGAAGGAATTGATAACACTGTTGAAGGCTTGCTCAGGGTAGTTAAAGCTGCTGAAGAAAAAGGAGTCACACTGTGCCTTGAGTTGCTCAACAGCAAATACGACCACAAAGATTATCAATGCGATAGGACTTGGTGGGGAGTGGAAGTATGCAAACGAGTCAACTCGCCAAGAGTAAAATTGCTCTACGATATTTATCACATGCAGATCATGGAGGGAGACCTCATAAACACGATAAGGCAAAACATCAAATTCATTGGTCACTTCCACACTGCTGGCGTGCCGGGAAGAAGGGACATTGATGAAGAGCAAGAAATAAACTACCGAGCAGTGATGCGCGCAATAGCCGAAACTGGCTACGATGGCTACGTCGGACACGAATTCATCCCGAAGGGAGACCCAATACAGGCACTCAAAAAGGCATTCGAAATTTGTAATGTGTAAAAAGTGCGTGAGAAGCTTTAACGGCTTCTTTGCTATAAGATAGACTTTGCAATGCTGTTGCCATAGGAGCGAGCTCTCTCTTTCACTTGCTCGTCTGGCTCGCCGTCAATTCGTATAAACATCGGTTCAATTAGTTTCATGTTGTGGTGGTATGCGAATGCTAACCGCAGCATCTTGAGACATTGTGTGGCATCCCTTTTACAGCCAGCCGATGTGAAGAGGAAAAGTGGTTTGCCATTTAGTGCACCATCCTCATACAACGATATGGATTCATCAATGAGCTTTTTGACCTGCCATGCAACATTGCTGAAGTAAGTTGGCGAGCCAATCGCGATGGCGTCAGCTTCTCTCAGGTCACGAAGGGAGCACTCTTCAACACGCTTGACTACAACCGTCATACCTGCTGCCCTTGCACCATTGGCTATTTCTTTTGCGACCATCTCTGTATTTCCAGTGCCACTATAGTAAACCACGAGCAGGCGCTTCTTAGGCACCATTATCACCTCGCTCATCATGATGACTTATGTCGCTGTCTTCCCTTGCAGTTCCATTCACCCTTGAACCAAATGCTATGATATGCCTTGGAGAAAACAACTCCACAATTCGCCCCAAATTAGCCTCTATGTAACAACACAGCCTTGAATCTGTAATTGATGTGATCATCAACATTATCGTCCCCTTTTAAGCCTTCGTTTAACCTGCATGCTTCAACTTCTTAAAGCTTCATACAGCAGTCGCGACCCACTGACAGCTAAAGCTATCAACCTCCTGCAGGTATGATATTGACAAAAATTAACACCCATGTTGGCTCCGTTCAAGCCCAAGTCTAATTGCAACGCAATGAAGTGGGATTTTGCATCCCGTTGTTGTCCAAGGCTACAATCATTTGAGCGTAATCTTTGCTACCCGTCATTGATGAAACGCCACTTGCAATGAACACGCTCAATTGCTGTCAGCACCAATGAAAAACAGATGCAGTGCATCTTTAGTCAACGCGCATTGCTATTCATCTCAGAGTCGGTGCTTCCAAAGTTTAATCCTGAGGATACATCTCCTGCTTCTGTGCGTCGTAATACCATCGCTTCCCAGTCCAGTATGCTTGTGCTGCCAATATGCACGCAACAGAATGAGCATATCCAGCTTCAATTGGAGCGTTTGGTGTTGTGCGATTTCGTATGCACTCAATCCAATTGCGCACATGGCTTATACTCTCTTTCGGCTTGAGTTGAATTTCTTCCTGTATCTTCTTTGCGCCTGCCCCTCCTTCGCCACTCAACCTCCAACGCATGCAATCAAGCGTTCCGTTCGTCCCATGTATGGTGAATGTATTTCCGGCGCTATTGCATAAGCTCATGCTGAAGCTCACCAAAAAGCCAGACGGGTAATCCAAGAGCGAATGAAACGTATCAGCGTGCTCGCGCCCATCGTTCCAAACGTAGATACCACCATGTGAGACAGCGCTTTTTGGGAAGTGGTCATCTGTGAACCAATGGACGACATCAATGAAGTGGCTCATCCAAAGCCCCGGAATGCCAGTTGAGAACTCACGGTATAGCTGCCAGCAGAGGAAGCGAACAGGATCAAATGGACGATATGGAAGGTGCATCAAGAAGCGTTTCCAATCAACATCCTCCTCGCGGACTACCTTCGCGTCGCGACGCCACCTTGGGTGATTAAAGTTAAACGAAATCACTATGCGACTTATCTTCCCCAGAACGCCAGAGCGAACTACTTCTACAGCCGATTTGTGGTAGCCGTCACTTCTGCGTTGCGTCCCAACTTGAACTATGCGCTTAGTCTCATTTACAGCCTTTAAAGCTTCTTTAGCTTCTTGGAGCGTATTTGCTAACGGCTTCTCGCAATATGCATCCTTGCCAGCACGAACTGAGTCAACGAGTATGCGCGCATGACTGAAATCTGGCGTGGCAATTATGACGGCATCAACTTCATCCCATGAGAGGAGTTCTTGGTAGTCACTTGTTGAGCGTGGCTCAATGCCAAACCATTCCTTTGCCTTCGCGACGGCTGATTCCCTGTTGAGACGCCAAACATCGCATATAGCTACAACCTTTGCATTCATGTCCTTTGCATTTACATAGACTTCGCGCATGAGGTCCTGTCCTCTACCTCCAGCACCAATAATGCCTATGCCAATGCGCTCATTTGCACCTTTGGAACTCTCGGAAAGAAAAATGAAAGAACCGATACCGAGCGCAACACGCTTTAGGAACTGGCGTCTTCGCATATTACGATACATCGTTGCTACCCACCTCCAGCAACGCTTATCACACGGCTCAAATAATCAACTATCACATTGCAATCACTAATGCAAGCACCTTTGCTTCACACTTTCATTTGCGATACCATGTTTAAACAGCGTCCTGTGGTGTTACTATGAGATGCGTTATGCATTCGGTTGGAGGTGAGCTGGATGCCATTGAGGGCGTTTGGTATAGTTATGCTTATGTGTGTTGGTTTAAGTTTTGCTGTGATGGTAGGCTGTGGGCGTTTGAAGCGAGTTGGCACTGAGGAGATAAAGCTCGCTCCACCAGCGACGATCATCCCCCCAATCACAACGATAGCACCACCACAAAGCCTCGTTGAAGTTCCAACACCTGCGGAGATAGCCGAAGAGGAAATGTCTAAAGAAGTGGCTAAAAAGGAGGTTCAAGAAGTTGTTGAAGTTGCCCCAAAGGAATTGAGCGAGGAGTTTAAGAAGCTTAATGCATTGCTGAATGAGCTGGATGAAGCAGTGCTGGCACAATCTCTTGAGAAGGTTGAAGCGGTATCGCTCAGGATGCTTATTCGGCTCGCGCATATTGAAGTTATGGCAGTTGAGCAAATGCGCGGTGGTGAAGATGCTCTCAAAATAAGCGAGGTCATCAAAACGTTGGACGATGTTCGTGCCAACTTGAGGGATGTAAGGAATGCACTAAAGCGTGGTAGTGTTAAGGTTGCAAGTGTATTTGTTGAGGAACTCAAAGAGAGGGTGAAATGGCTTGGATCACTCTTACTAAAGGGCGCTGTGGAGACTTCATTACTTAGCACAAAACAAAGCGAGGTTGGCGTGCAAAAGAAACAGTAGCTTGGTAACTTTGCACAACACTCGCTTTACCACTCTGGCGAAGCAAGAGTGGAATCCCTCCGTGCAAATGCGAAGTGGTGTGTCATCTTGTGAATGTGAACTTCTATCTTGTTATCTTGTGCGCTGTTCACGAAGTTTATGGAGGTGCAGCGCAAATGGGCTTCAATATCGCCAGTGATGATGAGATACGCTCCGGCAAAGTGACAGATGTTTATTTTGTTCGGACTGTTAGGACACTGCTCTCGGCAGGCATAAGGAAAAGGGTCGTCATGGAAGTCACAGCATCAAGCCTCCCCGATGGATACAAGTGGGCTGTCCTTGCCGGAATTGACGAGGTTGCGCATCTGCTTGAGGGCAAACCGGTAAATGTTGACTGCATGCCAGAAGGCTCAATATTCCATGCCTCAGAACCGGTGCTCCGAGTTGAAGCCGAATACACCGACTTTGCTATATTTGAAACGCCATTGCTTGGCTTGCTATGCCAAGCATCTGGTGTTGCAACAAAGGCAGCGAGATGCAAGAAAGCTGCTGGCGATAAGCTTGTAGTTAGCTTTGGTGCAAGGAGGATGCATCCAGCTCTTGCACCAATGATAGACAGGGCTGCTTTCATCGGCGGGTGTGATGGTGTGGCTGTTATCAAGAGCGCAGAACTTCTTGGGATAGAACCAGTTGGGACGATGCCACATGCGCTCATAATCATTGTTGGTGATATGGTTGAAGCGCTAAAGCTTTTTGACGAGTTTGTTGAACCGGGTGTTAGGCGCACAGCTCTCATAGACACTTTCGGTGACGAGAAATTTGAGGCGCTCAGGGCTGCAGAGGCTCTCGGTGAACGTCTCTATGCTGTTCGCTTTGATACGCCTTCATCAAGGCGAGGTAACTTGCTCGCGCTGTTGAAAGAGACGAGGTGGGAGCTTGACCTTCGTGGATATAGTCATGTGAAGCTGTTTGTGAGCGGTGGTCTTGACGAGTATGAGATAAAGCGTCTGAACGAAGTAGCTGACGCATACGGTGTTGGGACTTCGCTTAGCAACGCACCCGTCATAAACTTCGCCATGGATATTGTTGAGGTTGAAGGTGAGCCAATAGCGAAGCGTGGGAAGGCTTCAGGCGTGAAGGATGTTTACCAGTGTGTTGAATGCTTTAGAAACATCGTTGTGCCAGCGAACCGTAGCGCACCAAAGAAATGCCAATGTGGTGGAAGCTTCGTAAAGCTTATTCAACCGCTCATTCGTGACGGTAAGCTGGTTGCCGAGCTACCGTCACCTGCAGAGATAAGAGAGCGCGTCATGAAGGCTCTACCGAGGCTTGAAGAAATTTGACCAGCCACAAGCGATCTAAAGCATTAGCATTGTAGCGCTTTAAGCTCAGCAACTATTGATGCGCACCTGCTACACAAATCTTTGTAAAGTTTGTCCTTGCCGACGCTCTCCTGTCGCTGCCAGCATCTTGCGCACTTCTCGCCCTCAGCCAGAGCAACACCTATTTTGACGCCAACGAACTCTTCCCCATCCATCAACCCATCAGGAGCTGAAGAGAGGGGATGCAGTTCAACTTTTGAGACGATGAAGAGCTCGTTTAGCGGTGTCTCAAATGACTTCAAGAACCTTAGAACTTCATCGCTTGCATAGATGCTCACCTTTGCTTCAAGCGGATTTATGACAACCTTTTGCCTTTTAGCTATCTCAAGAGCCTTATGGACATCATCCCTGAGCCGAAGGAGTTGTTGATAGCGAGCGCTTAGGCGCTCATCCTTCCACTCCTCTTTAGGCTGTGGCCAATTTGCGAGCGCAACGCTTTCTTCCTTTCCTTCCCAATGAGGCATGCTTTGCCACACTTCCTCAGCAGTGTGGCTTATCATGGGAAAGAGTATCCTGCAAAGCGCTGATGCTAACTCAAACAAAACAGTTTGTGCAGAGCGCCTTTCCACTGAATCGCTTCGCATCACGTAGAGCCTATCCTTGAGCACATCAAAGTAGAACGCTGATAGCTCAACAGCACAGAAGTTTTGAAGGATCTGAAACGCCCTGTAAAACTCAAACTCCTCAAAGTGCTTGGTGACATTCAAAATAAGCTCGTAAAGGAGATGGAGGATGTAGCGGTCAAGCTCAAGAAGCTCACCATAACTTAGCGAGTGTCTATCTGGTTCAAAGTCATACAGGTTACCGAGGATGAAGCGGAATGTGTTTCTGAAGCGCCTATATGCATCAACGAGGCGAGCGAGTATGTCACTGCCAAGGCGCACATCTTCAAAGTAGTTTGATGAGCATACCCAGAGCCTGAGCACATCAGCACCATACTTATCAATGACTTCAAAAGGCGATATGACATTGCCAAGCGACTTATGCATTGCTCTCCCTTGCTCATCAACAACGAAGCCGTGCGTTATGACCGTCCTGTATGGCGCTGTGTTCTTGGTGGCGACAGATATCATGAGCGATGAGTTAAACCAACCCCTGTGTTGGTCACTCCCCTCAAGATAAACATCGGCTGGGAAACGCAAGTTATCCCTGCCCTCAAGGACGACCCTGTTGGTTGAGCCAGAATCAAACCATACATCAAGGATGTCCGTCTCCTTATCAAATTCGGTGCAACCACACTTTTGGCACTTAAACCCCATTGGCAATATTTCTGATGCTGGCTTGACAAACCATGCATCCGAGCCCTCTTTGCGGACAAGATCTGAGACAGCCTTTATCGTTTCTTGCGTCAGGACTTCAACACCACAATTGCGGCAGTAAAATATCGGTATACCGACACCCCAAGCCCTTTGCCTTGATAAACACCAGTCTGGACGCGACTCAAGAGTCCCTTGCATCCTCCTGAAGCCCTCTTTTGGGACCCACCTAACTTTCTCTATTTCCTTTAGGCAACGCTGCCTATGGTTGTTATGTTCAACGCTCATGAACCATTGCACTGTTGCTCGGAAGATCACCGGCTTCCTGCATCGCCAACAGTGTGGATATGAGTGGACTATTGTTTCACGCTTTAGCAACGCTCCTTTTTCTGTGAGCCATTGCATCACAGCCTCGTTACCCTCTTCCACATCCATGCCAGCCAACCTATCGCCTGCCTCATCAGTGAAGCGCCCAAGTTCATCAACTGGGCTAATGATTGGGATACCCTCACGCCTGCAAACTTCAAAGTCCTCAGGACCATGCCCCGGAGCTGTGTGGACTAAGCCAGTCCCCTGCTCAAGCGTTACATGTTCACCAAGAACAATAGGAGATGGTCGCCCATATAGCGGGTGCCCGAACCTAACACCTTTAAGTTCTTCACCACTCACCCTTTTAACAACCCTCAGGAGCTTCAAGTTGAGCACTTCGCAAACTATAGGCAACAGTGCCTCGGCGATCACGTAGAAAGCTCTTTTGCCAGATTCATCTTCCACTTCCGAGATCGCATAATCAAACTCACCGTTAACCGCTATAGCCATGTTCCCGGGTATCGTCCAAGGCGTGGTTGTCCATATGACAGCGTAGCAATCCTCCTTTGGCAAGCCAAAGAACACACCATTGGGGTCATCAAGCAGAGGGAACCGAACATAGATTGAAAGCGATTCCTTCTCACGATATTCAAGCTCAGCCTCCGCAAGTGCGGTCACGCACTGCTTGCACCAATGGACTGTTTTCAAGTCACGGTAAATGTAGCCACCAAAGTATAACTCACCAAACACCTCAACGATGCGAGCTTCAAACTCAAAATCCATCGTCAGGTAAGGTCTATCAAACTCACCGAATACACCGAGCCTTCGGAATTGCTCGTTTTGAACATTCGTAAAATGCATCGCATACTCCCTACAGCGCCTGCGCAACTCAATTTTAAGCTCTTGAGGTATCTCCTTACCTCTTACCCACTTACCTTCCTGTATCATCTGCTCCTCAACTGCTTTCTCAATTGGCATACCATGGTTGTCCCAGCCAGGCACAAATGGTGTGTAATAGCCGTTCATGGCTTTGTATTTGACGATGACATCCTTTAAGACCTTGTTGAGCGCATGCCCTATGTGTATGTCGCCATTTGAGTATGGAGGACCATCGTGCAATATAAATGGCTCGCCTTTGGCGTTCTTCTCAAGCATCTTTTGGTATATCTTGCGCTCATGCCAGAAGCGTTGGATATCTGGTTCCCTTTCAGGGAGGTTAGCTTTCATTTGGAAAGATGTCTTGGGCAAGTTCAAACTCCAATCATAATCTTCTCTTTGCCTCGCCAATTACTCTTCACCCCCTGAGTGAAGTGACCATTCGCAGAGTAGTGGTTAAGTTGCTCAACAACTGCCAGACATGCTCACTGCGCCATGTTTCCATCCTGTCGCAATCGCATTATAGCTCACTGTTGAGCAACCATTGAGACATACTAAAGCTATGGTGATAGCCAACGGAGCAAAATAAGACAGCACAATAACGGTTGCAAGGAGTTGTCCTTCAAAGCAGTGGGGGAGAAAAGCCGATGTTGTTTGAAGCAAGTGAGGCTCCGATGGATCATTGTGGGATATTCGGTGTGTATGCGCCGGGTGAGGATGTAGCTCGCATAACTTACTTTGGGTTGTTTGCACTCCAACATCGCGGTCAGGAAAGCGCTGGAATAACAGTATCAAACGGTGAGCGTCTACTCACATACAAGCGAATGGGATTGGTTTCACAGATCTTCACAGAGGAAGTGCTTAAGAAGCTTAATGGCTACATAGCCATCGGTCATAACCGCTACTCAACAACTGGCTCAAGCATACCCCTAAACGCACAACCGATTGAAGGGAAGCACCGCAATGAACAATTTGCGATAGGTCATAACGGTAACATCGTCAACGCCTTTGAGCTACGCACGGAGCTTGAGGCGCTTGGCTTCGCATTTGAAACAAGTTGCGATACCGAAGTTATAGCAAGGTTGATTGAGAGCTATGAAGAACTTGATTTTGAGCTTGCGGTGGTGTCGGCACTGTCAAGGCTAAGAGGCGCTTTCTCTGTTGTGATAATGACGAGGGACAAACTTATAGCAGCGAGAGACCCATGGGGCGTCAGACCGATATCGCTTGGCATGCTTAACGGCGAACACTATGTCATAGCGTCAGAGACATGCGCCTTCAATGTTGTTGGTGCTAAGTATGTTCGTGAGTTGCAACCTGGAGAGATGCTCATCATTGATGAGAAAGGGCTGAGAGAGATACACTACCACCCGAAGCTAAAGCAAGCCTTTTGCATATTTGAGTTTGTTTACCTCGCCAGACCAGACAGCTACATACTCGGCAGGACAGTCCACATAGCAAGGCGAAGGATGGGCAATCTGCTTGCAATTGAGCACCCAGCAAACGCCGATATAGTCATACCAGTCCCGCTTAGCGGTATACCTGCTGCCATCGGTTATGCTGAGGTCTCAAAAATACCATACGCAGAGGGCTTCGTCTATAACCGATACATCCAAAGGACTTTCATACAGCCAGATCAAAGGATGCGTGAGCTTGGTGTTCGCTTAAAGATAACACCAATAAGGGATGTGCTCGCTGGAAAGAGGGTCGTCATCATTGAAGACTCAATAGTTCGTGGCACGACAATCAAAAACATTGTCTCGGTCCTCCGCGAGGCTGGTGCAAGGGAAGTGCACGTGAGAGTTAGTTCACCGCCATATCGCTTCCCTTGCTTTTACGGCATAGACACACCAACAAGAGGCGAGTTGATCGCTGCTCAATTGGAAGACGTAGAGCAAATAAGAGAATTCATTGGAGCAGACAGCCTTGGCTACTTAAGCTTAAGCAATCTAACGAAAGCTATTGATCTGCCAAAGAAATGTTTTTGCACAGCATGCTTTGATGGGCACTACCCAATACCGATACCAAAGACTCTCAGGGTGACGAAGCTTGTATTTGAGAGGAAGCTAACTGGCGTTGCCCCCGTTCATGCAGATGATGAGGAAGACAAATTTGGCGAGGGCGGTTAGGGGCTGGTGCCTCTCCGGGACTTCAAATCCCGTGCGACGCTGTGAGAACAGCGTTGGGTGGGTTCGATTCCCATCCGCCCTCGCCAACTGATTTAGTGATCCCTCGCTTAGGAGGTGAACAAGATGCGCTACAGACGCTTGGGAAAAACAAACCTTGATGTCTCAGTGATAGGCTTTGGAGCAATAAAGCTTCCGCATGTTGATTTGCAGACAGCCATAGAAGCGATAAAGAAAGCAGTTGAACTTGGAATCAACTTCATTGATACAGCACGCGGCTATGGTGATTCGGAGACGAAGATTGGAAAAGCAATCAAGGGAACAAGAGACAAGCTCATCATAGCCACAAAGACAGTTGCGAGGACTGCCGAAGGAGCAAGAAGAGACCTTGAGACAAGCTTGCGCGAACTATGTGTGGACTACATTGACCTATACCAGCTTCATAGCGTTAGCGATGAAGAAACATATGAAGAGGTAATGTCTATTGGTGGGGCATATGAAGCACTTCTCAAGGCAAAAGAGGAAGGAAAGGTGCGCCACATAGGCATAACGATGCATAGGGCACTTGAGACAATGAAGAGAGCAATTGAGTCCAATTGCTTTGAGACAATCATGCTCGCTTATAGCCCACTTGACCAAGAAGGTGTGGGAAGGGAAATCATACCTATGGCATACGAACATGACATGGGAATCATCATAATGAAACCTCTATCAGGTGGACAGCTGAGGAGCAGAGCAAACCCATCACCAACTGACCCGCCAGAGAAGGATGAAATTGTTTTTGAATCACTTCGGTTCATCATATCAAACGAGATGATAAGCACTGTCATACCGGGCATGACGTGCGTTAGGGAAGTTGTAGAAAACGCATGGGTTGGTGACGCACCGTTGCCGATGAGTGAAAGCGAAAGAAGAAAGCTGTTGGAAGCAATAGGCAGTTTGAGGAAGCAATTCCGCTACGGGCAAGTGTGCTTGAGATGCGAGTATTGCATGCCTTGCCCTCAAGGCATACGCATACCAGATGTTTTTCTCGCATACGACATGTGGAGTGGCTACCCGGAAAACTTGCGCCACTTGGGAATCCAACTTTATATGTCGCTTGATGTGAAGCCAGATGCATGCATTGAATGCGGTGAGTGCGAAGAGAAATGCCCAGCTGCGTTGCCGATAAGACAGAGGTTGAAAGAAGTGATGAAGGAGCTTGAACTGCAGGTGCAAAGGATTAAAAAGGGCTAAGAAACACATCGGCATAAAACTGCCGTGCCCATGAAAAGCCATCATGAGTTAGTGTGATAAATCCTCGCCTCTTAATAACCAAAAGAGGAGAACACCACAAAGAAGCGCGACTCCAGTTTGAAAGACTGATTAAGTTGCCCCTGTCATTACAAGCTAAAACGCATTTTACATCAACGCACCAGCGCGTTACACTATGTGGTAGTGTTAACAAATTCAAATTCGTCACACCATAGGAGGTGGCTAATATGCGAAGGGGTTTCACGCTGATTGAGCTGTTGGTGGTCATAACCATCGTCGCCATACTGGCAGCGATCTTGTTCCCGGTGCTCAGCAGGGCAAGGGAAAAGGGACGACAAACAAGGTGCATAGCAAATCTCAAGCAGATTGGCTTGGCGATGCAAATGTATTGCCAAGACTACGACGGGATGATGGTGCCTTGGTCCTATCCCGATGTCAATAGGGGTGCATGGCGAATTGGCATTTACGGTTGGCAGGAGTTGATCAAGCCTTACCTTGCGAGCAAGACTTACACTCGTTGGACGGATTCTGGGACAACTTACTTTCGCTACGAAGACCTCCTTTGGTGCCCCAGCCAGAAGGAAGTGTCCCGGATGATGATGGGGCGAGCGATTGCATATGTCTCTTATGGCATCAATGGAAACGTGTCTGGGTTCGTAATCGCTCCCAACGGCAATGCAGCGTTGGGGCAGGTTCCTTTCCTTGACAGCATCGTCATACCGTCCCAAGTCATGTGGGTTTGCGATTCCCCAGGGCATGTGGTTAGGAGGACAAGTTGCGATAGCAATGTTGCAGACCGGCACAACGAATGCGCCAGTGTGCTTTTCGTTGACGGACATGTGAAAGGATTGCGCAAGGAGAAAATATGTTCGGCTCAACCACCGGAAATCTGGTGGTATGACCCACAGTAGCAAGGAGATTCACAAACAAAACCTTGTGATGGAGGTGGAGATGAAATGGTGCGACGCTTTAGTTTGAGTGCAGCAGTTGTGTTGTTACTCGCAGGCTTAGCGAATGCACACTACCTTTGGGTGACCGTTGATAACTACAATCCAAAGCGAGGCGATGTCGTCGTATTCCGCATTGGGCTCGGACATGAAGACGAGTTCCCCGCAAGCGACATCTTGCCACGCACTGAAAACCTCTTCGTTGAAATTATCCAGCCAGACGGGAAATCGTTTTCGGTTGACGTCTCGGAAGACCCTGCCACCAAGACCCTCGTCGGAAAGTTCATTGCCGAGCAAGAAGGCACTTACGCTATTGTCGCTCGCCTTATTGCGCGCCCGAAGAAAGGACAGGAGCAACAGCGGTCTCAAGAGGCTTCAGAGAAGGAGAAATGGGCAGAGGTAGTGAAACCGCTTTCGCAACAGGAAGGCAGTGGCTTTACTGTCTACCCGATCGGCGTCATTCGCTCACCCTATGGACCTGAAGGGAAGCGCCCACCGCATCAGGGCAGGTATTCACACGAGGTCTGTCAAATCGTCGTTGACGAGAAATTTGCTGACGCCCTCAAGGGCATAGAGAACTCATCGCACCTGATCGTGCTCTACTGGATGCACAAGGCACGCAGGGATGTAGTGGCATCACGCACTCCTTTCAGCGATGAGGTTTTTGGTGTCTTTGCGACTCGTTCACCGAACCGACCGAACCCGATAGGAATTTGCGTCGTTGAGTTGCTTGAACGCAAAGGGAATGTTCTGCTCGTCAAAGGATTGGACGCTTTTGATGGGACTCCAGTCGTTGACATCAAACCATACTCCTTCGGGATTGACGCAGTCTTGGGGAGCGGCATACTTGCAGGGGCTGGTCTTGGTTCAAGTGCAGTCACATGGTTTGACATGAGCGCAAAGGCGTTGGTTGATGTAGGGAAGCCCTCCCCCACTAAAGTCCGCCGACCACCCAGACTTGATATGATCATCCTTGACAACTCAGCAAGGTTAAAGAAGGGGATATCCGTCCCCGTCCTTGTTCTGGATAATGGTCTTCCAACCAACGTGACCCTCTCAGCTACATCGTCGGATTTTAAAAAGCTTTTGAAGTCAGGTGAAGCAAAAGCAAGGAAAGTTCTTTCCCTTACAACGACCGATGGCGGGCTAACACATCTTAAAATTGACCACTCAGGTATGTGGCTCATAGCGTGCCAACACGGCAATGCGCGAGCAACTTTAACCTTTGCAGTAAAGTGAGATAGCACCATGGGGGTGGCTAATATGCGAAGGGGTTTCACGCTGATTGAGCTGTTGGTGGTCATAACCATCGTCGCCATACTGGCGGCGATCTTGTTCCCGGTGTTTGCGAAGGCAAGGGAGAAGGCAAGAGCAACTCAGTGTGTTAGCAACATGCGACAAGTAGGCTTAGCCTTCCACATGTATGTGCAGGATTACGACGGAATATATCCACCTGCCAAGTATTGGAAGTCACGCCTTGACCCATACATGAAAAACCGAGAGCTCTTCAAATGCCCAAGCAGACCTCAACTCCCTTGGTATTATGGTCATGGCTACAATATAGGCTATGGAGGGAGTTCCCCAGCTTACGGCTTCGTTGAACTTTCCCCCTCAGACACCCTTCCTAACCCAGATGCCTCGGGAAGAAGTGAGGCTTCAATTTCTTCTCCCTCTTACAAAATCGTCGCAGTTGAGTGGGATAGATGCAACGCAGGACCACCTATAGGTCCAACTGGGCTCTACCACGGTGGAAGCACATGCTACTGGGCTGTATGCCGAATCCATAATGATGGCTCAAATATCCTTTTCGCCGATGGGCATGTGAAATGGATGAAACCAGAACAGTTCCATAGCACAACCTACCGTGAAGATGGCAATGGTAACCCTGTAGATGTAAACGGTAATCCCCTTGATCCAAATAGTGCTCGTGTTCCAGAGCATGTGTGGCGAACCTATTGGGATACTAATTACCAAGTCCCGTGATTGAAAGTAACCGGTATGCGGAAATAGCTCTACGCTGTGTCATGACGCTACCAAATTCAAACCCGTTATGCAGGGGGTGATTAAAGTGCGAAGGGGCTTCACGCTGATCGAGTTGTTGGTGGTCATAACCATCATCGCGATTTTGGCTGCGATTCTGTTTCCGGTGTTCGCGAAGGCAAGGGAAAAAGCAAGAGCGATATCTTGTTTATCCAACTGCAGGCAGATGGGAATCGCTATGGCGATGTATGTGCAGGATTGGGATGAAGGCTTCCCTTTGACTGAGCCGCACGAGTATGCGGGTGCTCATGCTCCTGTCGGACCTGGGTGGCTTAAAAGTTGTCAGCCTTATGTCCGAACGACCCTGTTGCATCGTTGCCCGTCGGACTCAAGCCCTCTTTGGGATGATGATGACCCAACGACGAGGGTGGCATCATACGGGCTTAACGGTTACTTCCCACCAGACCATCCACCTTATTGGGGAATTCGGCTGAGCCAAGTAGTTGATCCGTCACAATGCATAATCGTAGCTGAACTTGCCGACCAAGTTGAAGACGATCACTTTGTCCCTGCTGCTTGGGGCAATCCGACGAAGGTGCCTGAGTTTGGTCCTGGGTCTGAAGAACACGAAGCGGAATGGGACGATGAGAAGGGTGAGCCCAAGAGCCTTGCTATCCGCCGCCATCAAGGCGGAGCAAACTATGTTTTCGTTGACGGTCACGTCAAATGGCTTCAGTTCCACCAAACATGGAAGCAGGTTACCGGTTTCCCACCAGAAGTTGATTGGTATGACCCGTTGCATCCGTAAGAATTGATGTTTCCACAAGTCTTAAAGGCACCAAGATGGAAGTGCATCATCATCTGGCGAGTATGAATGCAATCACTTCACAGTTAACCTGATGGGGCTTGCTTCAGTTCTCGTTTCATCAGGTGCATAGTATTCGTATACAGCAGCCTTGCCGGAGCTTGCCTTCACTGGGCATGTCGCTTTGAGACGATATGTTATAGTGATTGAGCTTCCTGCACGCACTTCCTCAAGGTAGATGATAACTTGTCTTCCAGTGAGGCTGAACTTCTGAATGAGTCTCTCTTTTACGAGCCTCTCCAAGTCCTCCGTTAAGACTTGAAAGCCGGGTGGTATGCCAACATCAACGATGACCATCTTCGCTGTAACTTGCTGATTGTTTCGCACAGTCACAGTGCATTTTACGATGTCATTCACTGACAGCTCACGCCTGTCGTAATCAACATCTATATCAAGCAACTCTTTCTCCCTCCGAACCATATCCCAAGGCACATAGAAGCGTGTTGCTATTTGGCATACCGCTGTTCCTTTGCCTTGCCAATCAATCGCTATCTCGTTTTCGCCCTCCCTCACAAACCCTTTCAGATCAACCTGACGAACGATGTCGCTATCCTTTGGTGTTATTCGCAACTTGGCTGCTTCATTACCGTTGCAGCGAACGGTTATATGTGCATCAACATCCCCCGAAGCCGATTCAGTTGCGAGCAAGAGAGCCTTTAGAGACCATATTGTGGCTTGTGTGTTATGCCATGTCCCGAAAGCATCTTTATTCCTCACGAGGTATGTCAAAGCTTTGTTTGCGATGTCAATGTGTGAGCGTGCCCTCAAAAGGGCATATGCTGAAAGTGCGGTTGTTTCAAGGTCGGCAGTTGTTCCCTTGCTGTGTGTAAATGTGGGCATCTTCGTGCTCCAAAATGCTATATCACCGTTAACCTTAGCCATCTCAACGAGACGCTCAATAATTCTCTTCGTGAAGGCGTTCTCTCTGTCCCATCCAACAAGCGCGTTTGCTATAACAGCGACAGCATAAGCATCATCTACATTTTCGGCTCCCTTCGCCATGATGAAATCAACAGCCCTGCCAACGGCTCTCTTGACATCTTTGTCTGCGTTGTCCTGAAGTGTTTCTGTTAGCGACCAAGCGATGTATGCAGTTGTGCGAAGCACATCAGTTTGACGATTTATAACGCCTTCCCTTATGCCACCTTCAGGTGGCTCCCATGAGCCATCTTGGCGCTGCCTTGAAATAAGCCACTTCCTTGTGCGCTCTATCACGCGCTCATCAATCTCAAAGACTTTTTTCATATCGTTGAACTCCATCAAGCCATACGCCGTTAGAACCTCGTGAGCTGGTGGATTGCCAAACCAAGAGAAGCCACCACCCTTCACCTCAAAAGTGAGCAAGCGCTGGTAGCCCAAATTGATGAACTGTTCAGCCTTCATCTGAAGTTCTGGATTTATTTGCTTTGTGCGCTTCATGTAGTTGAGCACGAGCACATTCGGGTATGTCACAGAAGAAGTCTGTTCAAAGCATCCAAATGGCATCCTCAGAAGCTTGTCTAAACCATCAACAACTTGGCTGAAGCCACCACCGTAGATGCGCACGAGTATGGTTGATGAGCCATCTATAGCTTGCGGTGGTATCTTGACGACCTTGCGCATGCTCCCCTTCAGCGTGTCATTGATAGTCATCCACACCTCCTTACCGTTTGGCATAACAAGCACGCTCCGCTTTATCGCATCGCTCATCTTCTCACCACGAGCGATCACCGTTAATGTGTGCATCCCAAGAGCTTTAACCCTTATCGGGAAACGGACGACACCGACATCGCCAGGTTGCATCTTCACAGTTTGCTCAACACTGCTCAGTGGCTCAAACCAATCCTCAACACTGAGTCGTAGATGAACTGCCTGAGCTTCTTTGAGGTAGTTGTATATGGCAACTGGTATTGAAACTTCGTCACCCTGTGTGAGGCTCACTGGGAGGTCAATGTCAACGAAGAAATCTTGAAAGACTCGCAATGCAGAGGTAGTGCTTCCAAGCAACCCTCCAATAGTTGATGCAATCGCTGTCAAACGCCATGTCGTTATTGAATCTGCCATCGCAATGTTAAGTGAAGCCCTGCCACGCTCATCAGTTATGAGCTGTGGAACAAAAAGGAGCGTCTCTGGGAAGAATTGCCTTATGCGTATTTGCTGTGCTTCTGGAGCGCCTTCCTTCGCAGCTCTCTCAGACGCAACACCTCCATCCACTGCTTTAAGCAAAGTTGCCTCCTCTCTACCGCGAACACCGAGAACTGCAGCAGGAGCTTGGAAAAATACGCGGACGGGTTGTATTTCTTGAGGCATCTTAATGTCGTCGTCTGTTCCAAATTCACCATCAACTCCTGCCCCGATGAGCGAGACAAATCCGCGACGAATTTCAATTCGGTATCTATTGCCGAGTGGATCAAGCACATCCTGTCGGTTCAAAAACCTTTCTCGTATCAGCACATCAATTGCCTCAGCTTGCTCTGGGTAATCACCATAGCGCCTTCTGTATTGCTCAAGTGCATTTCTTATACGCAGGTATGCTTTGTATGCGTGTTCGACCCACTTCTCACGGAGTGCGTTGGCTTTGATGCGCCATGTGTTCACATGGAGTGTGTGCATGTTTGGCATCGCTGCAGCAAACAGAACACGTGCAATCTTTTGCCTACCTTCATCAAGCTCCAGTGGGCGTGGTCGTTCAATTGGGATTGGTGGCTCACGCAGCACAGATGTTGGCTCAAGACCGTGAACCTCATACCTCGGCTTCAAAAGCTCACGCTCAAGCATGAAGTAAACCTTCTCAAGCCCCGGCTGCATCTCCGAAAGCGCATACACAGATTCATCAACAACAGCTATGCCAAGTGCTGCTAAAACTGGGTGACCCTTTAAATCAGTGACTGCAAACTGGATCTTCGCATCATCACCCGGAAGGTATACATCCTTATCTGGCTTGACTGAGATGCGCAAGTCTTGAGCTGGATTGACATATACTACCTTCGTGTCACGAACGATTTGCCCTGACCTCGTAATTCGGTATGCGTGCAGTATGAGTGTGCCGACCATTTGCTCAGTTAGCGTTAATCTTGCAGTGCCCTTTGAACCATTTAGCTCAAGCGTCTTGGTGAGCACCGTTTGCCTGCCTCGTATTACATCAATGTAAACAGCGCCACCTTTGCGAGGTGAGATAACTGTAATCGTTAGCGAATCACCAACCTTCGCTATAGCCTTATCTGCCCGCATCAAAACTGTTTCGTCACTTACTTCGCTATCCAGAGTCTTTTCCAATTTACCTCTGTTGCCGTTTCTGTCGGTTGCCTCAACTAAGACACTCAAGCGTTCATCAGTTGGCACGAAACGCACTTCTGCTATGCCCGTTTCATCCGTCTCGCCTCTCCATCTAATCCCACCACTCACATTGATGCTCGCCCTCGCTGGTGTGCCATCTGGGTAAGCAGTCAAGATGAAGAGCGTGTTTTCAACACCCTTAGCGAATGTCTGGCTTTCTGGTATGAGTGAGATGCTGATTGCCTCTTTCGCTACAGGGAAGGTTTCTGTTATGCTCTCCTCGTGTTCTGCTTTATCCGTGATAGTCACATCAACCTTCAGGAGAGCTTTGCCCTGCTCAAGAGGTAGCCCAACAAAGTATGTCGGCAGACGATGTTTGAAACTGTAAACTCCATTGTCGTCGGTTCGTCCTCTTATTTCGGCAAACTCATTCCAACGCACATCAAATGTTGAAAGCTTGATCAGAACTTCACCACCTGAAACAGGCTTCCCGAAAAAGTAATTCGCCCTTACAAGCCCTTCAAACTCCTCTTCGGGGAGGAAAAATTTCTTCTTCGTTTCAAGCTCAACCTTGAACTTCGGAAGGACATAACGCTCAACCTTAACCGTTTGCGTTGCCTCGCCAACTCTCCTTGCGTTTCCTTTATCGTCGGAAAGATATGCAATCGCCCTCACTGTGTAATTGCCGAGGTTGATCTCGTCGGCGAGTTGGAAATCAGCGCTTGCAATGCCAAAAGGTGATGTGCGTTCGTGCTTCCTGAACACCTTGTTTCCCTTTGGGTCTTCAACTTCAAAAGTTACCTGAGCACCTTCAAGTGGCTTTAACAAAGCAGCATCAATACACAAAGCACGCATGTGTATGGTTTGCATTGGTTGGTATAGTGGCTTATCTGTTGTGAGCATGATGCGTGCTTCTTCACGCACCGTTATTGTCTCGGTTATTTTGTCATCGCCTATTGGTGTGCGCACATCAACAGAGAGTTCATTTCTCCCGACAGCCCAAGGAGGGACTGTGAATGCCCGTTCAATCGTTCCATGTTCATCTGTCCGTCCACTTATCAGTTTGGTTGAGCGCCCACTGTCACGATGCAAAAGCGTCACGCTTATTTGCGCACCGGAGATAGGCTTATCGGCGTTGTGGTTTTTAACCACGATGCGTAAAGAAGCATTTGAACCAGCAAACCACTCACGCTGACCTATGAGATGCGTCTCAAGTGGTGGAGGCAGAAAAGGATTATCTTGTGACCTGCTCCTCAAGGCAATCAATGTGGATACAGCGAAGACAACAACCCAAGCTAAGGCAACAACCCAAGCTTGCTTGCGCATCTAAAGTCACCTCCAAATCAAAGCTCGTCAAAACCACTACCGACAGTTGTGACGAACCAACTAAGGCGATTGTTCCATCGGCAATGTTCCAAAGGGATAAATGTGCTACAATTTTGAGCAGTGAGTATGCGCCATGCTATTGCGGAAGGTGGATGGATAATGTGCCTTCTCGTGGTTGGTGTCCTCAGCTTCTTAGCGCTCAGCGATTGCATCGCTGAAACCACACAAGCACTTGAAGGTTTCTGGAGATTGGATGAAGGGGAAGGTGCGATTGTCCACGATGTTTCTGGCAAGGGAAGACACGGTAAAATCACGCGCGCAAAGTGGGTAAAGTCCGAAGGCAAGGAAGCGTTTGCGCTTGAGTTTGATGGTTTGCTCTCTTTCGTAGACATTGACGGAAAGGAATTGCAATTCGCTGATGAGGTAACGATGATGGCATGGGTCAACCCGTCTGACCTTTCCTCTGAGGGCGCATTCATTAGTCTGGGGCGTGAACACCCTTCAAGTGGCTATCATTTCCTTCACGGTCCTGGTGGGACATTGAGATTGCTCATCGCAAGCGAAAAGCGCCCAAGGGTAGGGGCAGCAGTCTTCGTCCTCACAACAAAACCAGTCTTGAAAACAAACGAATGGCAACATGTAGCAGCAACTTACAGCGCCTTAAAAGATGAGGCAGCGATTTTTCTAAACGGTGAACTTGTAGCGCGCTCCAAAGCGGAAGGGAAAATCGTCTACTATGCGGTATGGGGCATCCAGTATCCGCCATTAACTATTGGGGACCGTAGCCATCAAAAGCCGTTTTGGTCGTTTGACGGCTTTATGCGAAATGTCCGCTTATACAGCAGGGCGCTTTCACCTGAAGAGGTGAAAGCCATCTATGCTGAGGAAGCACATCAAATCAAGTCACTTAAGTTTGTGCCATCACGAGTGCAAGCAGAAAAACTTCCATGTCGGCTCTTTCTGGAGGTAATTGATGCAGACACTGGCAAGCCAACACAAGCAAAAGTTTTTGTCACCGACAAAGAGGGTAACGGTTATTATCCACCGGAAGCCTACGAAAGAGGGTTGGCGTATGGCTTGTTGCAAAGGGAGAAAGCATTCTACACCGATGGTCGTGTTGCTGTGCCTCTTTCGGAGGGTAATTTCGTTGTGCGTGTGACCAAGGGCTACGAATTCCTACCAGCAGAAGCGGAAGTGAGCCTTAAATCTGGCGAGGAAAAACAATTGCGAGTTACTCTGAAACGCTTGGTTAACATGCAATCTTTGGGGTGGCTTTCTGGTGAGCATCACATGCACTGCACAGGGCATGGAGTTCAAAAGTATGACCGCGTTTTCGCTAATCCAAAAACATGCCTGCCGACACTGGTGCTTATCCTTAAGTCCGAGGGTTTACATTACGCCTTTATGACACCTCATGGCTTGAAGTTCGGTGAAACCTATGTTGAAAGTGATTTCCTGCTCCATTCCAGCAACGAATGGGGTTCAGGAGGCACTGGTGGTGATATATGCCTGATCGGTTTCAAGACAATGCCAAAAAGGCGCAACATCTTTGACAACATATCAGCGTTTGTGCTGGCTCAAGAACAAGGCTGGGTGGCATTGCATACTCACCCTGATTGGGGCAAAGTTAGCAATCCAAAAGACTTGGGCTTTGCACGCGATTTGCCCATAGTCGTTGCTTATGGTTGGTCACCTGTTTGGGACTTGTTCTGCTGGGTAGCAAACGAAGAGAAGTTGCAGTGGTGGTATCGGTGGCTAAACTTAGGCTTTCGGCTGGGGATAACTGGAAGCACTGATACATACTTCAACAACCCACGCAGTATTATCAGCCCCGGCTTTAATCGGACATACGTTCGTGCAAATTCTTTGACACTTGAGGCTATCGTGGATGGCTATCGCAAGGGGAAAACATTCGCCACCACTGGACCGTTGCTCATATTCCAAGTGAAGCCGGTAGGAGCAAAGGATTGGTTTGATGTTGGCGATATTGTGAGGCTCCATTCGCAAGGACAGGTTGAAGTGCGGTTAAGGTGCTGGGCAATTAGAGGGTTGGGGCGCATGGAAATAGTCAAAAACGGGGTCATACTGCATAGTTTTGACGGCAAAGGCGAAAAGGAAAAGGAAATCTCACTTACCCTACCCGTAAGCGAAACTTGCTGGCTTGCTGTAAGATGCTTTGAAGCGAATGCTAAAGATGTGCGACAGGGCTTTGCCCATACAAGCCCAATCTATGTGCAAGTTGGCAATATGCCCATGAAACCTAAGGATGAGGACATCAATTTCTTCGTTCAGTGGCTTGAAGATTACGAAAAGGTCATCCCTGCCATCGCAAAGGACGTTGGCGTTGCCATAGAAGAAGCTGCCGAACTCTTAGCGCATATTCAGAAGGCAAAGGCAATCTATACAGGGTTGCGAGAGAAACCAAGAAGGTGGACGGATTAACAGGAAGAACATGCTGAACCATTTTGAGGTTTGGAGGTGGATTCCATGCAGTGGATGATAATTTTGCTCACTTTGTCAGCGGTGATGACAATTGCGACGGCTCAACCTTTAGTCCTCGTTTCGGGCAAATATGCTGACCCTCATGTTGGTTTGCTTGAAGAGTTAGGCGCAAAGGTCCGTTGGGTGAGTTTGGAACAGTTGGAGGAAGGGGTTGGGCTTGAAAGAGCAACGATGGTTCTCCTCGCTCATACCGAGAGATCCCTCACCAAGCCCGTTGAGAAGAGGTTGGCAGATTTCGTCCGAAATGGTGGCATCCTTTTCCTTGAATTGACGCCACCACCCACAGGCGAGTTAGCGCCTCCGGTGCCCCACCGTTTTGTCTGGGGTTGGACGCCCGATCTGGAACTGACGAAACCCGATGACCCCCTTTTCGCCCGCATTCCCACAAAGCAAAAAATTTGGCGCTACAACGCATGGGGTGCAGGCGTTT
>Ga0197143_1000435_pt1 | contig 47080 bp, 37 predicted proteins | sample GBS70_MetaG_FD_148603 | JGI IMG/M metagenome (GOLD analysis project Ga0197143, IMG submission 148603) | Sediment microbial communities from Great Boiling Springs, Gerlach, Nevada, United States - GBS 70_MetaG | ecosystem: Environmental > Aquatic > Thermal springs > Hot (42-90C) > Sediment... | reverse complement strand
TTCGGAACATGAACGGGCAATTCTGTCGAGGTCCCGGCTTTCCATTCCGGTGTCGGGATTCGGTACGGTTGCCAGGTACCCGGTAATCGGAATCCGCGCCCTTTCTATCCTGCATCCATATCTGAACCGAGCACTACCGGGGCGGGGTCGGTCTGACCTACAATCATACACGAGACGGGCCATTCGCGAGAAGGCGGATGCCGATGGAAAGGCCAGACGTTTCTATCGACGAGCTGTGCGTTCAGACGATCCGGTTTTTGGCCGTGGACGCCGTCGAGAAGGCCCGCTCGGGTCATCCGGGAGCTCCCTTGGGGGCGGCTCCGATGGCCTACGTGTTGTGGGACCGGTTCCTACGCCATAATCCGGCCAATCCCCTGTGGCCGAATCGGGACCGCTTCGTCCTCTCGATGGGCCACGCCTCGATGCTTCTGTACGCTCTGCTGTATCTGACGGGGTATCCCCTGTCGATGGAAGAGATTCAAAACTTCCGTCAGTGGGGGAGTCGGACGCCGGGTCATCCCGAGCGAGACCCCGAGGTCGGCATCGAGACGACGACGGGTCCCCTCGGGCAGGGATTCGGCAACGCCGTCGGCATGGCCATCGCCGAAGCCTTTCTGGCCCGGCGGTACAACCGACCCGGCCTTCCCGTCGTCGACCACTATACTTACGTAATGGCCAGCGACGGGGACATGATGGAGGGCGTCAGCCATGAGGCCGCCTCCTTGGCCGGCCATCTGCGGTTGGGGAAACTGATCGTCCTGTATGACGACAACGGCGTGACCATCGACGGATCGACGGACCTGGCCTTCAGCGAGGACGTGGCCCTGCGCTTTCAGGCTTACGGGTGGCACGTCCAGCGGGTCGCCGACGGCAACGACTTGGTCGCCCTTGAGCAAGCCCTCCGCCGAGCCCGGGCCGAGACGGACCGGCCGAGCCTGATCATCGTCCGGACCCATATCGGCTACGGCAGTCCCTATCAGGACTCCGAGCGGGCCCACGGCGAGCCCCTCGGGCCTGAAGCCGTTCGGGCTACGAAGGAACGGCTTGGATGGCCCCTCGAACCGGCCTTCTACGTCCCGCCGGAGGCGTTGCACCATATGCGTCGGGCCGTCGAGCGGGGCCGAATGTGGGAAGCGGAATGGCGGCGTACCTATGAGTCCTGGGTTCAGGCCTATCCAGACCTGGCCGAGGAATGGGAGATGGCCCACCAGCGCCGTCTCCCCGAGGGCTGGGACACCGACCTGCCCCGGTTCTACCCGACCGAGGCCGGTCTGGCCACGCGGGATGCCTCCAGCGAGTTCCTCAATACGGTCGCCCGCCGAATTCCTTACCTCATCGGAGGCTCGGCCGACCTGAGTCACTCCAACAAGACCTACCTCAAGGGCCTGGGGGACTTCTTGGCCGGCCGTTACGAGGGTCGGAACATCCACTTTGGCGTGCGGGAACACGCCATGGGGACGATCCTGACGGGGATGGTCCTCCACGGGGGTCTGATCGCGTACGGGGGGACCTTCCTCGTCTTCAGCGACTATATGCGTCCGACCCTCCGACTGGCGGCGATGATGCGGATCCCCGTCATCTATGTGTTCACGCACGACAGCATCGGCCTCGGGGAAGACGGGCCTACGCATCAGCCCGTCGAGCACCTCCCTTCCCTCCGGGCGATCCCCCACATGACGGTCCTCCGACCGGCCGACGCCAACGAGACGGTCGCCGCCTGGCGCTGGACGCTCCAGTACCGTGAGGGCCCCGTCGCCCTGGTCCTGACCCGTCAGAAGGTGCCGATCCTGGACCCCGACCGCTACCCCGTATGGGAGGGCGTGCCCCGGGGGGCTTACATTCTCCAGGAAGCGACCGGCGCCCGACCCCGCCTCATCCTGATCGCGACCGGCTCGGAAGTCCATCTGGCCCTTCGGGCCCAGGCCCGCCTGGAGGCGGAGGGGATCCCCACACGGGTCGTCTCGATGCCGTCCTGGGAGATCTTTGAGCGCCAGTCCCCGGCCTACCGTCACCACGTCTTACCCCCCGATGTCCCGGCCCGTCTGGCCATCGAGGCGGCGGCGCCCCTCGGCTGGGAACGGTGGGTCGGGGATGCCGGCGATGTCGTGGGCCTCCGCCGATTCGGCGCTTCCGCCCCCTATCCGGTCATCTTCGAAAAGTTGGGCTTCACCGTCGAGCACGTCGTCGAACGGGCCCGCCGCCTGGTGCAGAATGCCCAATAAACCCCCGCGGCGGGTACCCAGGCCTGGACATGAGTAAGGCCCTTCACCGATGGTCTCAGATTCTGCTGTCGGTCGCCCTCTCGGGTGCTTTGTCGGCCGTCTTGCTCGGATGGGTCCTGCGGCAAGTCCCGGAGGACCTGGGGACGGCCTGGCGGCGGGTCCTCTCCCCATCGGCTTTCCTGACTTATGGGGCCATCAGCCTGCTGGGAACCCTCTTGCGCACGTGGCGGTACCGACTGCTTCTCGGGACCTGGCGGCCGGGAGACGGTCCCCTCTTCCTCCTCACCCTGGTCCGGAATTTCACGGTCGACATGCTCCCCTTGCGGGTCGGTGGTCTCTCCTTTCCACTCCTGCTCCACTACCGACTCCGTGTCCCCTGGACCCCGACGTGGGCCTGCTTCCTGTGGGCCTTCGTATGGGACACGGCGGCCCTGACCGTCTTCCTCTGGATCGCCTGGGCCCACCTGACCCGGGTTGTATCGGGAGCAACCTGGTTCATCATCTTGCCGGCCGGTCTGACGGCGGCCGTGGCCTTTGTGTTCCTGACGCCTGAGCCCGCATGGCGGGGCCTGATGGGGGGACTTTACCGGCGACGGCATCGACTTCCCTTCCGCCGGCGATGGACCCGGCTCCTGCGGTCCAGTATTCGTCTGGTGGAAGCCGCTAGAGTCGGTCGGTCGGCACCGGGGAGCCTCGGGGCACTGTCGGTGGGAATCCGGCTGTGCAAGTACGGGGGACTTTACCTACTCTATCGGGTCTACAGTGACCGGCTGGCGTCGGACTCGACCGTCGGATTCTTCGTATTCATCTGGACCATCACGATGGCCGAGATGACAGCCCTGCTTCCGGTCCAGGGCCTCATGAACCTCGGACCCTGGGAGGCGGCCTGGACACTGGCCCTTCGATGGGTTCACCAGGGGCAGGCGGCCGTGGCGCCGCTCCTGTCCACATTCGTCCACTGGACGACCCAGGCCTGGGAATATGCCATCGGGGGTCTCGCCCTGGGACTCCTGTTGTACCTGCGGCGGGAGACTCCGCGGAACTTGAGATGAGCCGCTCCCCCTACGGGGAGCAGTATCTCGGGACCGTCGGACGGCTGAGTCGCAAACCTGCGACCCGGTCAGCCGCCCACTCAGGCTTCTCCGTAATCGTAGACCTCGAGGCTGATCTCCTTGACCTGCTCGCCCTCCCATTTGTACCGGGGTTGTTTGACCCACTGGCCGTCGACGAACTTGGGCTCCTTATGGACCTTCACCTGGACGACTTCCAGCGACCCGTCTCGGGGCGCGACCCAAAAGTCGAGGTCCCACAGCTTTTCGGGCGGCCCGCCCTTTTCCCGAAAGTCGACACACGCAAAGTATTGGCCCGTCGTTAAGAGCTTCCGGACGGGGTCGTGGATGCGGACCATCTCCAGCTGAAGTGTCTGACCCGTCTTGTCGTCTTGCAGGACAAAGAACCCGTCGTGCTTATCGGCATTCTTCTTTACGTACTCATGGATGGCGGCTTTCACCTCCCAGGCCTTGCGTTCACCCCCGACGGCTTCCCCGCCATGCTCGCCGGCGATCGCCCACCACCAGAGTTGGGGTTGGCGGGCCTTCAGGACCCACTCGCCGTTGAGGTTGTAAGGCTCTTTGTGGACGCGGGCCTCCATGACCTTGAGGGTACCGCCCTCCGGCTTTACCCAGAAGTCGATGTCGTAACGCTGTTCCGGGTCGCCACCGACGGGCTGGAACTCGGCACATGCAAAGAAACCGTAGTCCTGAATCCGTCGGACCGACGGGTGGAACTCCACAAGTTTGAGCCTCAGCGTCTGACCCGTTTCGGGGTCCTTCAATACGTAAACGCCATCGTGGTCCTGGGCGACCTGCTGGACGTGTCGGTGGAGGACGTCGAGCACGTCCTCCCGGGTGAAGGCCTGGGCCCAGGCCCAACCCGCCAGCAGACCCAGAAGCATCGTGGCCTGACCGATCGTCGTCATGCGCATGAACCGTCCTCCTATGACGGGCGCGATGGGCGCGCGGTTTTGAAGGCGGTAAGGCAATAGGGCAGTTCGGCGGGATTCCAGTTACCAGGTCCCGGATACCAGGTGTCGGGTATCGGGTACCTGGTTCCCGATGCCCGGTACCGGAGCCGGTCTGACGCCGAGGGCCGAATACCGAGCACCGAGGACCGGAAAATGCGCACGCCGGGTTTGCATCTGCTTCAGATCTACTCTGTCACCCGTCCCTTCGTTACTCCGTAACTTCGGACTACGGCTGGACCAGCGAGACGGCGACGCCCAAGCCGCCGCTCACGCATAGGGTCGCCAGACCCCGGCGCACACGCCGCTTCTGCATTTCGTGCAGGAGCGTCGTGACGATGCGAGCGCCCGTCGCCCCGATGGGATGGCCCAGGGCGATAGCACCGCCATTGACGTTGACGATGTCCGGGTCCCAGTCGAGCTCCCGCTCGACGGCCAGGACCTGAGCCGCGAAGGCCTCATTGCACTCGATCAGTCCAAAGTCTTCCAGGCGAAGCCCCGTCTTCTCCAGGAGGCGACGCACGGCCGGCACGGGGCCGATCCCCATGATCTCCGGGGGGACGCCGACGACAGTGTATGCCTCGACGATCGCCAGGGGAGGCCGGCCCAGCCGCTTGGCGATGTCGGCTCGGGTCAGGAGTAAGGCCGCCGCACCGTCGGTGATCCCGCAAGAGTTCCCTGCCGTGACCGTACCGTCCGGCTGGAAGACCGGCGGGAGCTTGGCCAATTGATCGAGCGAGGTATCGGGCCGGGGATGTTCGTCCCGGTCGACGATAAGGGGCTCGCCCCGCCGCTGAGGCACGGTGACGGAGACGATTTCATCCCGAAAACGGCCTGTCTGGGTCGCCCAGACGGCCCGCCGGTGGCTCCGGAGGGCGTAAGCGTCCTGCTCCTCGCGGGAAATGCCGTATCGCCGGGCCAGGTTCTCGGCCGTCTGCCCCATCAGGAGACCACTCAGGGGGTCCAGAAACCCGTCCCGGTAGTTGCCGTCGATGAGGACGCCGTCGCCGAGACGGTAGCCCTCAAAGCGGGCCCGGTCCAGCATGTAGGGCACGCGGCTCATGGATTCCATGCCGCCGACCAGCACGACGCGAGCGTCCCCCATCTGAATCGCATGGACCCCCGAAATGAGGGCTTGCAGACTCGACGCACACGCCATGTTGACGGTAAACGCCGGCCGGTCGACCGGCACACCACACCGATAGGCGACCTGACGGGCCGGATTCGGGCCGCACCCGGCCTGTCGGGCGATGCCCATAATGGTGAGTTCGACGTCGGAGGGTTCCAGACCGGCTCGGTAGATAGCCGCCCGGGCGGCCCACACACCCAGGTCGACGGCCGTCAGGGGGAGGAATACGCCCCCAAAATTTCCGATAGGCGTCCGGGCCGCGCTAAGGATGGCAACAGGATGGGCCATGTCCGGCCTCGGGGCGGAGTCTTAAGGATACACGATACACGCAATCAGATGCCAGCCCGATGGGCGCGTTCTCCGATACTCGGACTCGGTCCTCGGATCTCGGTATCCGGTCCTCGGCGTCGATCCGGTACCGGGATCGGGTCCCTGGTGCCTGGCACCTGGGAGCCGACTACCCCCGAGCGGTCTTTCGCAGGCGGGCATCAAGAGAGAGGGTCCCGCCGCCCTGAATCAAAGAGGCCAGGGCGACCACAGCATAGAGGAACGCCAGCTCATCAAAGGAGCCCCGGCTCGCATTCCGGTACACGGCCACGGCCATATTAAACAGCACGAAAAAGGCCACGTAGCGGGTCCATAAACCGACGGCCAGCAGGAGGCCCCCCAGAAATTCCGTCAGGGATGAGAGAACGGCAAAGAAGGCCGGGGCCGGGAATCCGATGTCCGCCACGGTCTTAACGAAGCGCCATTCCTGACCGTGGACCAGATAGCCATAAGCGCCCAGGACCTTGGGCCAGCCATGCAAGAGGGCCAGGAGCAGGCCCGCACTCAGCCGCACCAGAGCCGGTCCTACCGGGTCGGCGGAAACCTTCGATGCCGCCATCGAGGCCCTCCATACCTCTGGGGTCTTTTGGGGAAGATTGTACGCCTTTGGACGGACCGGTGCCACTGAGACCTGGGATGGACCGGGGATAGCGGCTTTATTCGAGGGCCGGGGGCTCCACGTCCGGGCGGCGGGCCCGCTTGACGGCGTAGAGGGAACGGTCAGCAGCCGCCACGACTTCCTCCAACGTCCGGCCATGAGTGGGATAAGCGGCCAGGCCGATGCTCACCGTCGGATGGATCACCCGGTCCGGTCGGACCGGAAAAGGGGTAGCGGCGACTATGCCGGACAGGCGGTCGACTACGGCCCGAGCACCCTCCAAGGACGTCTCCGGGAGGAGGACGAAAAATTCGTCCCCGCCGTATCGGTAAGCAACGTCGCTGGGGCGGATATTCTCCCGGATCAGGCGGGCGACCTGCCGAATCAGTTCGTCTCCCTTCAAGTGACCGTACAGGTCATTGACGGCCTTCAAGCGGTCGATGTCCACGATCAGGAGGGTAAAGGACCGGCCGTAGCGCTCAGACCGGTGGATTTCCTCCTGCAGGCGGCGGTAAAACTCTCGGTAGTTGTAGAGGCCCGTCATGGGGTCGGTGATGGAGGTCTCTAAGAGTTGCCGCTGGAGCTGTTTCATGGCCCGGCGGTCCCGCCGGAGGCCCTCAAAGACCACGGCCGCATAGGTCGTGATGATGAGAAAGGCACCCACGATGATGAGCTCAAACTCCGGCGAGTCGGGACGGTTCGGGGCCAGCCCAAAAACGACGACCAGGTAGCCAGCCGCAAACAGGAGGCTGAGCATCAGGATGGACAAGAAGCCGGCATAGCCGGCTGTATACAGCAGGGCGGCCATCCAGGCCATCATAAGGATGAATCGGCTCTCGGGGGCCATGGAGATATAGCCGTTGAGCAGGAGGACCGCCACGACCATCGGGACGTAAATGTAATGCCGGTCCCACTTGAGGGCCGCGTCCCAGCCCCAGTGGGGAGCCGACCACAAGACCGCTTGCGTCGCGACCGTCCATCCGAGGGCCGTCAGCCATTGGGTCATCGAGAAGTGGGCGACGCCGATGAGGCGGAGAAACAGCAAGGCCCCCAGCGCCAACAGATAACCCACCGTCGCCAGCAAGATGCCCCGTTTTCGAGCTCGGCGTCGTTCCTGGTCAGACGCTCGGTAGAGGTCAACCAGTCGCATTGACCCGCATTCCGGTCCTACATCTTCTAATATACGGACTCATTGCTGAATACTGCTCTGGTAATATACGGATGCAGGATGCATGATGCAGGATAGGAATGGCTCGCATTCCGGTTACCTGGTACCAGGCACCCCTGCCCAATTTCCCCACTTCAAATCTTAACAAGCCAATACTGCTCTGTTCAGGTATGGATGCATACCCGGTGTGCGCGTTTTCCGGTGGCCGGGCTCGTCTCCGGCCCTCGGCGTTGGTCCGGTACCGGGTACTGGGTCCCAGGTGCCAGGTACCCGATCGGACCCGATGCCGAGGACCCGGCCCGGTGCCCCAGGTCCGCTTGGGACCCGGGGCCCGGCCCAGGTTTCCCCTTGAACACCCGAGTCCCGGCTCTTCTCCTACTTGAGGGATCGCCCATACAGGATACTTCTCTTCCGCACTATCTTGTTGATTTTATCGACGTACGAAGCGACTGTCCAGTTGTCAGTGGAACGTTAGACTGACAGGTTGGAATCGCCCCACTCTGGGCGCAATTGCCCATACCGGACGGCCCTCCTATAATGAGAGCTTCGCTTCCACCGCCTGGGCTTTTCTGAGAGGGGCCCATGAACGCCCGGTTTGGATTTCGGACCCTCGTCGGGTTGAGCGCCCTCGGCGTGGTCTCAGCCGGCTTGGGTACTTGGGTGACGCTCTCGAAGCCGACCGGCCTTCCACGGGCCTCGATTCTGTTCGTCACGATCGACACGCTTCGGCGGGACTACGTCGGCGTCTATGGTGCTCCCTGGCCGGTCACGCCGTCCATCGACCGGGTCGCCCGCAGGGGTTTTGTGTTCGAGCGGGTCCTGGCTACGGCTTCCTGGACTCCCCCGACGATGGCCTCTCTCCTCTACGGGGGGACGCCGGTCGAGCACGGCGTCTACGACTGGGACACGCCGCCCGTCGGGGGAGGGGTCTCGTGGCCTCGGTGGCTTCGTCGGCAGTACGGCTACGAGACGGCCTTCTTCACGAACCACCCCGGCCTGGTGGCCCCGGCATTAGGCATTCGCGATCAGTTCGACACGGTCGTCTTTCAGGGAGACCCCTGGCTACCGGCGGAGCAATTGACGGATACCGTTCTCCGGTGGCTCCGCCGCCGGACGTCTTCCCGGCCCCTCCTCCTTTGGGTTCATTACTTAGACCCCCATGAGCCCTACGACGCCCCGTCGCCTTGGCCCGAGTACTGGCGGGCCAATACGGTCGACCCCGTGACCCTCCCGATGAGCCTGTCGGTATGCCCGGTCGAGCTGTACTTCGGGGAAAACTGCGTGCCCCCCTATGTCTGGTTAGACCTGGACCGCAACGAGTACCAGCCCGACCGCCTGGCCGCCCGCTACCGAGCCGACATTGCTTACACAGACTATCACGTCGGGCGTCTCGTGAAGGGCGTCGTCGGCCGCTGGGACCGACCCCGTAAGCGGTGGATCGTCTCGATCACGGCTGACCACGGGCAGGTCCTCGTGCACGAGCGGCCCGACGGGACTCGCATTTTCTTCTCTCATGGGACTTATCTCTTCGACGAGCTCCTGTGGGTTCCCTGGATTCTGGCCGATACCCATCGACCCGTGCGCGACCGGCGGGTCGACGCCCTCGTCAGCCAAGCCGATATTCCCCCGACGGTCCTCGCCTGGGCCGGCTTAGACCCGCCTCCGGGCTGGCGAGGCTTTGCCGTCTGGCAGGAGGACCGGTGGCAATCCCATCGGGCGTGGGCCACGGCCTGGGAACTTCGGGTCCCGGCCGCCGTCGTCCATACGGGAAGACAAAAGCTCTTGGTCGCCCCGGGTCGAGTCCTGTCCTTAGCCTCGGACGATAAGCCCTTGGGAGACGAACCGCCGGACCCGGCCTTTGAGGTCATCGTCCATCGTCTGTGGCAGGCGATGAGTCAATTCCGGGAAGGCGGGCGTCGGATTCCGCTCCCCAGCGACCTCAAGGCCCAGCTCCAGCAGTTGGGATACGTGGGACCGTAGGGCGGACGGACCTATATGCCGGGCAAGGAAAAGCCCAGGTCCTTTAAGATGTCCTCGACGGCCAGGTCCGTCCCCACGCTCCAGAGGTCGAATAGCCAGATACGAGCGGGCCGTTCCTTCCACCATTTCGCTCCCCAGCGGTCTTCTAAGAACCGGTGGACGGCTTCCGCCATCCACCACCCCCGGAACCACCAGAGGGGCCAACCCCGGTTGACGGCCCAGGGCAAGAGGAGTTCCGCCTCGACCCGGAATCCCAAGGACCGTTGGACGTCTTGACGGAGTTCATAAAGGTAGCGACCGACTTCATCGGCGGGGATTCCCATCGTCTCGACGGGGGCCAGGGCCAGACTCGCCCACCAACGACCCAGCCAGGCGTCCAGCCAGATCAGGCCCGGGCGGAATTCTTCCCACTGCGTTTCCCATGCGAGGGCCTGCCAGAAGCTGGGACGACTCAGCCACCGGGCCCACCACAGGCCCCATCCCAGGGGCACGGATGGGTCTCCGCCGGCGAGCCGTGTCCATGCGTACTCCTCGGGGGTCCACAGGGCTGGCTGGGCTCGGCCCCACAGGAAGAGTCGTTCCCAGACGTCCCAGAGGGATGTGCCGGTGTGACTCCGCAGGAGCCACAGAACGGAGCCGTCGAAGAGGACGTGGGCTCCGACGATCCGCGTCGGCTCGGACGTCTCCCACCACTGGACTTCTACGTAGCCCTCTTCGGGTGCTTGTAGGACATGCCGGTACAGGAAGTCGACCAGACCCCGTCCCTCGGGGGCCAGGCGTCGAGCGGCGGCTTCGGCCGGGGTCGGCCAACGGAAGAGGACGGACCAGTGGGGGAATGAACCCGATTCCGGTGAGATAAGTCTCTCGTAGAGCTCGAAATATAGATCTTCCTGAGACTCCAGCCACATCCGGCGTTGGGTCTCCCAAGCCGTCAGGTCCCACCCCTGCCAACGGGCGTACAACTGACGACCGTCGGCGACCTGCCAGGCCCGCAGGACTGCTTGCCAGCGAGCCAGCCACTGCAGACGGAGGGTGTTTCGGGCGTCCAGGCCCTCGACCCACCGGCGGGCGGCTTCGGATGCCCCGGTCCGGAGGAGTTCGGGCCATACCTGGGCCAGGGGACGGTCTTCGGTCCCGACCCGGTCGCCCCAGGCCCGCCAGACGGCCTCGAGGCTTTCCACCGTCGCCGACTCCCAGTGCAGCCAAAGGGCCGTCCGCATGGAGGGGACCCACGTCTGGGGCGACCGAGCGGCCTCGGCCCGGGTCTCCTCCAAAAACGTCCGAACGACGTTCTCTTGTAAGACATCCGCAAAGTAGTCATACAGTTCCGTCATCCGCAGGGAAACCTCGCCCCGGAGCCATCGGGCCAGGTGACGGCTTCGCCAGACGACCAAGTCTTCCAAGCGTTCGACGTATCTGTGAAGGTCCATGCCGGCTGTCCCATGGGTGGGCATGACGGTGGGCCGAAGCGCCTCGAAGGCTCTATAGGCCGGTCGTTGACCGGCGGCGGAGGGCCCGCACGTCGTCCCACGACCACACGGCCTGCGGGGTCTCCAGGGCCCGCTGGAGGATGAACGCCGCGGCCCAGGCGTCGTCCCGTTCGCCGGCGGCCGTGTAAAGACGGGCATCCTGGGAGGTCTCGCTCTCGTCGATAAACCCGATGGCCACCCCCTGCAGACGCCGACGGAGGTAACCCGCCTGGGCCCATACCGCCTCGGTCGTACGCGTCCATCGCCCCTCATACAGGGGTAGGCCGATGATGAGCCGGGTCACACTGTAGTCCCGGACCCATGCCTGGATCCGGCGGACGCAGGCCGCACGGTCAGATGCCGGCAATACCGCCCAAGGTCGGGCCGTCGTGCGGGCGACGTCCGACAGACTCACGCCCCACCATCGGAGTCCCAGGTCCAAACCCATCCAGCGGCCTTGGGTCATGGAATGTCCGAACGAACGCAGTGGGCGGGAGGTGTTTTTACGGGCAGGAAGGCAATAGGGCCATCCGGCAGTACGGCAATAGGGCAGTAGGTCAATGAATTATTATCCGTAACTCGCCACTCCGTTACTCGTTACTCCGTCATTCCGTCACTTTTATCTGGGTCAGACCCCTACGACTTAGATAGCGCAAGGTCCTATTATTGTAAGTCATCCCAGCCTTCGGTGCCGGGACCGACCCGTGCCGAAGGGGGAGGCACGGTCATGGCCGTCTACAGTATGACGGGTTATGGATACGCTCGCCGGGAATCCCCGGACGCCGTCGTGGAGGTCGAAGTCCGGACCGTCAACCATCGGTACTTTGCCTGGCACTTTCAGGCTCCCGCCGAGTGGACCTTTCTGGAGTTTTCCCTCCAAAAGCGAGCCCTGGAGGTCATCCGACGGGGTGACGTCAAGGTCTCGATCCGAACTCGTTATCAAAATCCGGCATGGCTGGAGATCCAGCTTCCCGAGCCGGTTCTCCGGGCTCTCCTGGAGAGGCTCCGGGCCCTTCTCCAGTCCTGGCCGACCGTGTGGCCCACGCAGTTGAGCGTGGACGGCTTGCTCCGGCTCCCGGGCCTTTCGGGGCTGAGTCTTCGCGTCGAGCAAGTCCAGTCGGCCCTGACGCCCGTCGTGCAGGAAGCCTTTGAGTCAGCCCTCCAGGAGGTCTGCCAATTTCGCCGACAGGAGGGAGAGCGGATCGCGGAGGTCCTTCAACGGGAGCTCGGTGTCATCGTTCAGGTCCTGGACGCCCTGGAAGAGGCCGGGCCGGCATACCAGGCGTGGGTCCGAGAGACGTGGCGCCAGCGGGTCGAACGGTGGCTTCGGGAATGGCCGGCCGTGCCGGAGCCCGAGCGCCTCTGGAGCGAGGTGGCCCTCAGCCTTCAGAAGGCCGACGTGCAGGAGGAAATCGACCGCCTGCGATTTCACGTGCGGGCCTTTCAAGAAGCCTTGCTCGAGTGGCCCTGCGGGCGGCGGCTGGACTTCATCGTCCAGGAGATGCACCGAGAGGCTACGACGCTGGCCGCTAAATGGCAGGGCCCCCTCTACTTGGACCGGCTTCTTCAGCTCAAGACGGCTGTCGACCACCTCCGGGAGCAGGTCCAGAACGTGGAATGACGGGGGAGGAGAATCGGAGCTACCACCGTCACTTCCGGCAGTAGGGGCTCGTCTCGTAGAGCGACCGGTAGGGCTCGGGCAGGTTGGCACAGTAAATCCGGATGAGGCTATTCTTTTTCAGTTCCTCGATGTAACGGTCCCGCGCCTGATCGGCCCGCTCCTGAGCCACCCGCTCGTAGATCTGGTCCCGGACCGTCTCAAAAGACAGCTGGGCCCCGCCTTCCCGACGGTCGAGCCAGAGCCAAACCCATCGGTCTTGGAGGTCCAGGGGACCGACCCACGTCTGCGGAGCCGCTTGGGACAGGGCCTGGCGGACCTCCGACCGGACCTGTCCCGGGTCGATGGGGCCGACCGAGGTAAACTGGACCCCCTCCATCGAAGCGACCTGGGCCTGGAGCTCCGGAGACGGGCTCATCGACAGGACTTCCCGTTCGAGGGTCTCCCGAAGGACTGGGTCTTGGGGCGCTTGAAGCTGATAGAAATGCCATTGCTCGGGCGTACGGAACTCATCGGCATGACGCTGGTAGTAGTCCCGCAGGTCCTGGTCCGTGATGACCAGCCGGGGCTGAATATAGGACAAGAGCACCATCCGCTGGAGGACCTGGACCCGGATCGTGTCGACGAAGTCCTCAAAGCGGATGTTTTCCCGCTCCAGCGCCGCTCGCAACTCCTCGTCTGACGACAGGTGGTTCTCCTTCTTAATGTGCTCCAGGGTCGCCTGGACCTGGGGGTCCGGATTCAAGCCCATCTCCTTCGCCTTCTGAAGGAATAACTGTCGTTCGATCAGACTGTCCAAGAGCTTGGACTGGTATTCCCGAAAGACCTCCAGCCGCTTCTCAGGAAGGACCTGGGCCTGGACCTGACGCAAGAGCAGGTCTTCCTCATGACGCAAGTCACTCAGATAGACGAAGTCCCCGTTGACTTGGGCGACGACGGCTTCAACGACGTCGGCGACACTTCGCCGCACTCCCAGGGGGCTCATGCCGAAGACGAGCCCCATGGCCAATAGCCCACCCGATCTCCAGAATCCTCGCATGTTACGACCTCAGGGGAGTGAAAAGATACAAGAGCCGCTCCATTGAATGCAAGGTAGCAAACCCCATGGGCGCGTTTTTTGGGTATGTGGCAGGTACCAGGTTTCAGGATGTCATTTCTCAGGACCCGGTACCCGGTCCCAGGGACCTGCAAACCCGCCCATCGGGTTAGCAACCTCCTGGCCAAAGGGTCAAACCCCCGTTTTGCAGAAGGGTCGGCCCGGCTTGGCTCGAACAGACCCGCTTTGGTAGGATAGACTCGGACTCACGAGGCTTTCAAAATACGGTAGTACGGTGATGATCCGGGTGCTTGACCCCGTGGATTCGGTGAAGCGGTTTATTAGCAGTCAAAATTGCGAGCGGGATGGAGACTCGAATATCCTGCCCCGGTGAGCGGCATTTTCGTCACTCCGTCACTTTGTTACTTTGTTACTCCGTAACCCTGCTCTGGCGAGCGGGGCTTGGATACTTGACCCTTCCGGATAAGCGGGCGCCGATGAGAGTGGTCATCCTGGAGGACCGGGACAGCGTCCGCTGGGCCGTCGTCCTGGAAGACAGCCGGGAGAAGCTGAAGGTCCAGGACGACCGGGGTCAGCAGATATGGGTTCCCCGCAAGAAGGTCCTCTTCGAGCTGCGCCCGACCGATCCCGGTGGGACCGACCCCATCGGCGAGGTCCGGCGCCGGGTCGAGGCCAGTGCCGCCGACGTCGACGTCCCCCTTCTGTGGTCTCTGGCTCGAGAAGAGGGCCGGTCCGGTTGGACTCTGGAAGAGTTGGCTCGCCTGTATTTCGGCCCCCGGCCGCTTCCGGAAGAACAGGCGGCGCTCTACCTGCGACTTGCGTCGGAAGCCCTCTACTTCCGTCGGCGGGGGGACCTTTATGAACCCCGGCGACCGGAGCAGGTCGAGGCCCTGCAGCATCAGCGGGAAGCCGAGCAGGCCCGTCAAAGTCGCATCGAGGCGATGGTCCGACGACTGACGCAGTGGATCCACGAACCTACCGCCCCCTGGACGGAGGAGGACCGTCAGCTGGCCGAGGCCGTCCTGGCTTACTTCCGCCGGAAAGCCGACGACCGCACCCTGCACGACCTCCAGCAGGCCTTTTCCGCCGTCCCCGGCCTTCAGGAAGACCCGACCGTCCTGATTCCCATCGTTCAGGCGATGGGCTTGGTCCAGAGTGAACTGGAGGGCCTGCTCATTTATTACGGTGTGGAGCCGTCTTTTGACCCTGAGGAGTGGCGCCTGGCCGAGGCCGTACCCACCTTCGTCCCGCCCGAGACGCCATCTCGAACCGTCCCCCTCGGTGAACAAACCCCTGCCGTCTCCCAGACCGCCCCGACGGTGGACCGCCGGCCCGCCGAAGGCTGGACGTTCAGCATCGACGAGCCCGAAACCCAGGAAATCGACGATGCCTTTAGCGTCCACTTTCGCCCCGACGGGACCGTCGAAGTCGGCGTCCACATCGCCGAGGCCGCCTACTTCATTCGCAAGGACACTCCCCTGGACCGGTGCGCCGAACGGCGGGTCACGACGGTCTACCTGCCCGAGGCCACCCTTTACATGCTCCCGCCGCCCGTCTCGACGGATAAAGCCAGCCTGGTGGCGGGCCAGCCGCGACCGGTCCTGAGCCTCCTTACAGAGTGGACCCCGGAGGGCCATCTCCGGTCCTGGTCCATCGAGCCCCGATGGATCGTCGTTCAGGAGCGCCTCACGTACCGGCAAGCGGATGACATCCTCCGCGATCCTTCCCATGCGCTGTACCCGGCCCTCCGGTTCTTAGCCGAGCAGGCCCGTCGGTTCTTCGACGAACGCCGGGCCCGGGGGGCCTTCCACCTGGTTCGCCCCGAGGTAAAGGTCCGGGTCCAGGGAGCGACCGAGACCCAGCCGTCGATCCGGATTGAGCGGCTGGACTTGGAAACACCGGCCCGCACGCTGGTTCGGGAATGGATGATCGCTTACAACACCCGTGTGGCCGAGTGGGCGGCTGTTCACGACGTCCCGATGATCTATCGCTCCCAAGACCCACCGGCTGAGCCCTTGCCGGCCGAATGGACCTCGATGGATACCTACCGGCCGTCCGTCTTCCGGGCCTTGATCCGACAGTTCCGGCGCTCGACCCTGTGGCCCTCGCCCCGGGAACACTGGGCCCTGGGACTGCCGGCGTACATCCAGGCCAGCTCCCCGCTCCGGCGGTACGCCGACTTAGTGACCCAACGGCAAATCTTGGCCTGCCTTCAAAACGGCCGACCCCTCTACTCGCGAGAGAGCCTCCTCCGCATGATGACGGTCATCGAGGAGCAGACGGCCCTCCGGAAAGAACTGGAGGAACGCCGCCGACGCTACTGGATCTTGCGGTATCTGGCCGAACAGCCGCCGACGGCTGTCTACACGGCGACCGTCGTCGAAAAGAAGGCCGGTGGCCTCTATATCATCGAGCTGGACGACTACCTGCTGGAAGGCGTCCTATCCTACCCCGGAACCCTGGACCTCGATGCAAAGATCACCGTGCACCTTCTGGGTATCGATTGGCAACGGCTGAATTACAAGGCCCAGGTCGTCTGAGCCCGGAGCTTGGAGCGGACAAAGCGTTCCAGGACGTCCAGAGGCGGCGGCTCGGTCCACCATAGCACGTCGGGCTCCCGCCGGAACCATTTGATCTGTCGTCGGGCCAGGTCCCACGTCTGCCGGTCGATCCGTGTCAAAAGTTCGGCCTCGGGGGAGGGTCGGCGGGCCTGCCACCATTCGGCGATGAGGCGATATCCGATGGACTCCCAGACGGGGGCCTCCGGGGGTACGCCCCGTCGGACCAGGCGAAGGACTTCGTCGAGCCAACCCATCGACCAGAAGTCTCGATTCCTTCGAGCGATGCGCTCCTGGAGACTCTGGGGTGGGGGCAATAGACCCAGGGCGACCGAGGGAAACACCGGCCGCCGCCATCCTGGGCGCCAGCGGGAGGGGGGGTGCCCGGTCCGGTAATAGATCTCCAAGGCCCGCAGGACCCGACGGGCGTCGTTCGGATGAATCCGGTCGGCCGTGACCGGGTCGACGGACCGAAGCTCCGCATAGAGGGCCGCCAAGCCCTCCTGCCGATGCCGTTCCTCCAAGTTCCGGCGGACTGCCGGGTCGGCTCCGACGGGCGGATGCAGGCCATATCGCAAAGCCCGGTAGTAAAGGCCTGAACCCCCGACGACGATGGGCAGTCGGCCTGAACGCCAGCACTCTCGGATGACGTCCCGGGCCATCTCGGCATAGAGTCCTGCCGAGACCCGACGGTCCGGCGGGAGAAAGGCATAGAGACGATGGGGTACCTGGCGGAGCCACGCGTCTGGGGGACAAGCCGTCCCGATGCGGGCGTCTTGATAAAACTGCCGGGAGTCGGCGTTCACGATGGTCCCGTTCCATCGAATGGCCAGGTCCATGGCCCAGGCCGACTTGCCGCTGGCCGTGGGGCCGACGATAAACAGGACCCACGTCACGGATGGAGCCTTCGCTTCTGCCAAAGCAGGTCCGACACGCAAGAAGGTCCCCCTAAGGCCTCATCTGTTTTCACGAAACGAGGTAATGTCTCGGCAAGTGGGTTCAAGAAGGGATGAAGGTTTGAGATGTGGGAATGGTGCGGAGGTGCCAGGTACCAGGTGACCGGAATCCGGGCCATTTCTATCCTGGGTATCCTGCATACCCCGTGTGCGGGTTTTCGAAGCGTGAGCCAGGCATTCCGCCTTATTGCCCGATTGCCCTGCCGAGCTCCGAGGACCGAGCCGAAAACGTGCACACCGGGTTTGCATCCTACTGCTTCAAAACACCCGTTCCACTTCGACCTGCCAGCGGTGTAGGTCGGCCAACTGTTCGAACAGCCGCCGGACCTCGTACAGCAGGGCGAGCCGATTCCGGCGGAGGTCGGCGTCCTCGACCATCACGAAGACCCGCTCGAAGAAGGTGTGGAGGACGGGGCTCAACCGGGCCAATTGACGAACGGCGTCGGCGTACCGACGCTCGACGATGGCCTCGGAGACAGGGTCCCGGAGTCGTCGGTAGAACTCCCACAGGTGCCGCTCTTCGTCCTGGCGGAATCGGTCGGGGTCGACCCGGCCCGGGTCCGTCAGGTCCCGGGTGATACTGTACAGGCGCTTGAACACGAGGCCGATCCGATACACGTCGTCGGGGTCGGACTCCCGAAAGGCCCGCATGCGCTGGTGGAGGTCCCAGGGGTCCCAGGGGCGGCGGTCGATGAGGGAATCGATGAAGTCGGGCCGGGCGCCCTGGGCCTCCCAGTAAGCGGCCAGACGGCCTTGCAGGAAAGACAGGAGCTCGGCCCGGCGCAGATGGCATTGGTCGTAAAGTTGTCGGGCGGCGACGTGCGTGGCCGACGTGACCGACGGGTCGACCAGACGCCGATAGACGTCCTCCAGGAGCTGAGTCACATCCACCGAGACCCCACCCTCGATGAGGATCCGCAGGAGACCTACAGCCCACCGGCGCTGGCCCAGGGGGTCCCGGGAGCCCGACGGCTGATGGCCTAAGCCGAAGCTAATCCATAGGTTGTCCAGACGGTCCAGGAAGGCCAAGCACTGCCCGAGGGGCGTGGCGGGGATGGGGTCCTCCATCCGCTGGGGGCGGACGTGTTCATAGATGGCCCGCCACAGGGGTTCCGGCCGACCCTCCTGGCGGGCCAGGAGACCCCCGGCGATGCCCTCCAGTTCGGGGAATTCACCGACCAACTGGCTGACGAGGTCGGCCTTGGCCAGACGAACGGCCTGCTCCAGCAGGGTCTGCTCGGGACCTGACAGCCGCCACAGGGGGGCGACGACCGACGCCAAGGCGTGGAGACGGTAGACTTTGTCGGCGTACGTGCCGCCGCCTTCCAGGAACTGAACCTGGCTCAGTCGGGCCGCATAGGCCTCCAGGCCCCGTCGGCAGTCTTCGTGCCAGAAGAAGCCGGCGTCTCGGAAGCGGGCGACGAGGACCCGTTCATGACCCGTCCGGACCGCCGGGACATCCGCAGGACGAGTCTGGATGAGCGTCAAAAAGCGGGGCTGGAGACGGCCCCGGCTGTTCACGACGGCCAGGTACTTTTGATGATGCCGCATGGCCGTGATGAGGACCTCCTCCGGTAGACGGAGGAACTCGGGGTCGAAGGTCCCGACGAGGACGGTCGGCCATTCGGTCAAGTGGACCCAAAGGTCCAAGAGTTCCGGGTCCTCCAGGGGGCGGGCGTCGGGGACGTCGGCGAGGGTCCGACGGATTTCCGTTTCGAACCGCTGACGGCGCTTTTCGTTGGCGACGAGGACCCAAGCCCCTTCCAGGAGGGCTTCGTAGCGGGACGCATCCGCCACCTCGACCCGGCGGTTCCCCGTCAGGAGGCGATGGCCGTAGGTGAACCGGTCGGCCGTCACGCCGGCAAACTGCCACGGCACGACGGTATCGCCCCAGAGGGCCAGGATCCACCGAACGGGCCGACTGAAGGCCACGGGACTCCCCGGCCAACGCATCCGCTTCCGAAAGGGAATGCCCTCAAAGATGGACGTTAGGACCTCCGGCAGGACCTCGACGGACGCCCGTCCCGGGACCTGCCGTTCAAGGACCACGTAGGCACCCCGCGGACCCTCCTCGACGCGAACGTCTTCCGGCGAGGCGCCGTAACGGCGCAGAAACCCCCATAGGGCCGGCGTCGGGCGGCCCTCCGCATCCAGGGCCGTGTGCTTCGGAGGGCCCTTGACGACTTCCGTCCGCATCGGCTGGACTGCCGGAAAGGGCTCGGCGTAGAGGACGATCCGCCGGGGCGTCGTCCAGACAACCACCGGGACGTCCGTCCAGCCGTAGGCTCGAAGCCGCTCCGGCCAAACCTCCTGAATATACTGCCGAGCCGTCTTCTGCTCCTCGACGGGGAGCTCTTCCGTGCCGACTTCGACGACAAGCGCCTGGGCGTCCATCAGGGGTCTCCCTCTTTAGGGCAGTACGATTACGGGACAGGCATCCAAGCCGTCCGAACCTTACCCCTCCCCCATATCCTCACCTGGCGTGCTCGCCGCCATTACGGTATTCCTAACCCTGTAGGCCCGAGTCTAAGATCGGGAAGAACGCCTGCCTTAGGAAGTAGCGGGATGATCTTCGGCTCGCCCTGAACCCCTTTCCGTCACTCTTCTCTTCATCACTCCGTTACCTCGTCCCCTCTTCCTCTCGACGGCCGTCATCAAGGCGTTCCCCCCGTAGGGCTTCGATGATGGCATCCGTCCTCCGGGGTAGCCCCCGCAGGCTTCTCCGAAGGCGGCCGATAAACCGTCGAAAGGACTCGCCCTCCGGGCTCTACCGGCGAATGACGAATCCATCATCCGTCTCGATAAACTCCAGGACGTCACTCCGGCGGATCCCCAGCCTGTCCCGCACGGACAGGGGGATCACGACCTGCCACTTGGCCGGGACTCGGGCCATTGTGCGCATAGACCTATTCTCCTTGCAAAATAGTAAGAATACCGAGAACTCCCGTCCACCCGGACGGAATCCGCTGGTGAGAACAGGGCCGCATTCCCATGCACCAGAGCCAAACCGGACTACCGAACTGCCGAATGGCCGAATTCCGACAGGGGCACGCGCTCGCACAGGTCCGGAAACTGCACGTGCCAAACGTCTCCCCGGTCGGCCTCGGCCTGGACCCGGGCGTCGGCCCGAAGTCGGTACTCGACCCGCTGGCGGAGCCAATCGGTCGTCTCGACCGTCAACTCAACGGCCCGGGGACGCCAGCGAATCGCCACACGGGACCAAGGGGTCTGAGGGTCGGACTCGGCCGTCGGGGGTGCCTCGAAGACCCAGCGGACCTCATCGGGTTTCGCCTCAAACTGACGGAGGTCCATCGGGAGGCCCGAAAAATCACAGTCCCGCACGAAGGCCAACAGGGGATGCGCCTGAAGCTGGGCCTCGGGCTGACTCTCATAATACACGATGCAATCGGCCTCCACGTAAAACTCCATCCGACCGGGAACCCACACGAAAATCTTGGTCTCCGGACGGTCATACTGCCACCACAGGCGGTCTGGTCGGACCCAGGCAAAGCGGCCGGATTCCTCGATACGGCGGCGGGTCGCCGGATTCTCGCTAACCTGGACGAAGGTCCCCCCGACCCGGGCCAACTGGGTGCACACGTCCCGAAGGGCCTGCAGTCCGGGCGAAAGGCCCTCGGAGGGGTGACGGACGACCAGGGACGAAGGCCGAGAGCCTCCGTTGGCATCCTGCCCACCCTGGGATAGGATCAGGCCGAGGGCCACGATCAGAACCGACCGGAAGCCCCACCCATCCCGTGAGCGGAGATGCCGATGAAGCGGATGATCGCGCTGGGCGGCGGATGCTACGGGCTCCTGCATGTCTCTCACCTCTTGAAAGCCCGAGCCAAGGGCCGCATCGAGTTTGACCGTATCGTCGTCGTCGACCGCAACGCCGTCCCCCTGGTCCGACAGCGGCTGGGCGACCACCCGGACGTCGAGTACGTGCAGGACACGTGGGAGCATTTCCTGTACCAGTATGCCCGAGAGGGGGGCTTGGGTCCAGACGACGAGGTCGTGCCGCCCTGCATCGGGCCCCATCTGACCCTGCTGTGGCTTCGGGAGCGCATCAACCGGGAGACATCGCTTCGGGCCGAGATCGTGCCCTGGGACATCCGCATCGGGACGCCCTTCGAGGTGACGCTCCCGGTCGGCACGCACGCCGTCAGTTACGCCCTATGGCGATGCCCCTCGACGTGCATCGAACCGCCCCTCTGCCCGGCCATTCGAGGACCCCGGGACTGGGACATGGAGGCCTTCGTCCGGGAGCACTTCTCCCGATGGGCGGTCCGGGACCGGCCCATCGACCACTGCGAGGTCTTCGTCAGCCGTCATCGGGCCTGGGGTGTGGCGACGTACCCGGCCATCCGGTTTCTGGAAGCCTGGGACCGCATGGAGCGTCTGTGGCAGACCGACCCCGGCCGGGAGTGGCGGGTCCTGGTCGCCACCGTCTCGGCCTGCCACGGGCTCCTGGGTGTCCTGCGGGTCATGAAGGGACGGGGTGACGAAGTAGCGGGGTGACGGAGTGATGAAGTGACGAAGTGACGGGGCCATGGGGCGATGGTGACTCCATCCCTTCGTACAAGGGGGAGATTGTCTCACTTTGTGTAGGGAAAGTTGACCTCCCCTACCGGAAGAGATGGCGGAGGATGAAACCCACGTTGGCCGGTCGCTCGGCCAGCCGCCGCATGAAGTAGGGATACCAGTGGGTCCCGTAGGGAACATAGACCCGCAAAGGCCAGCCTTCTTCCAGGAGTCGAGCCTGGAGGTCCCGTCGGATGCCGTAAATCATCTGAAACTCAAAGGTCCGGGGCGGGGCGATGCCGTGGTCCCGGATGTAGGCGATGGCGTGCTGAATCATCCGGACGTCGTGGGTGGCGATGGCGAAGCGGGGCGCTTCGGCCAGGAGGATGTCCAGGAGACGGCGGTAGTTTTCATCGACCTGCCGCTTACGGGGAAAAGCCCGGTCGGGCGGCTCTCGGTAAGCCCCCTTGACGAGCCGAACTTTGATGCCCCGGGCGATAAGTGCCCGCAGATCCTTCTCGCTCCGGTAGAGGTACGCCTGGATAGCGACGCCGACGCCATCGAACTCGTCCCGGAGGCGGTGGACGACCTCCAGCGTCCGGTCCGTATAGTCACTCCCCTCCATATCGACTTCGACGTCCCGGCCGCAGTGGCAGGCCCGTTCGACAATGGCTCGGGTCAGGTCCAGACAGAGGTCCGTCGAGATGTCCAAGCCGAGTTGGGTCAATTTCACAGATATGTTGCTGTCCAGGTCCTGGGCCCGGATCGCCTCGACCTGGCGGAAGTACTCGGCCTGGGCTGCCCGGGCCTCGTCGAGTGTACAGACGTTCTCCCCCAGAAAGTTCAGACTGGCCCGACCGCCCCGCCGGTTGAGGTCGGCGACGACCGTCAGGGCCTCTGCCAGGGACTCCCCGGCGATAAAGCGACGGACTGCCCGACGAGTCGGGGCGAACCGGACAAGGCGGTCCTGCATGTGGGGTACCCGGCTCAGATAGAGGAAGAAGGTCCGGAGCATACAACAACCCTCCCTCTGTGTAGAAACGCCCGGACCCCACGTCGGGGTCCCGAACGAGCGTGCGGGGTGGCTTACGTTCGCCCCGCTCGTCCGAGCGGAGTCGCCGGAGTCATCCCTAAGGCCGGGTCACGGCAGGGCGGCGATGATCCGGCGGTACTCGTCTTCAGGGAAAGCCTTTAGAGTCTCCGTCTTGACGTTGCCCTGCATGCCGATGCTCAGGAGCAGGCGGGCCGCCGTCTCGTCGTCGGGGGCCTCGATGATGCTGACGGCGTCGTACCGACCGAAGGTCAGGTAGAATGCCCGCATCTCGGCCCCAGCAGACTGCAGGAGTTGCCGGACGGCGTCGACCCGCTGGGGGCCCTGCTTGATGTTCTCGATCCCCTTTTGGGTGTAACGGATCAACACGATGTAAGTAGCCATGGGCGACCTCCGAGGGGCGACGTTGCGGGGCGGCGGGTTTGGGATAGCCCGGCTGGTAGGCATCACCGGGATCCGGCCACCGGTAAGATCGTATCCCGCGAACGTCCCAGGTTCCCCCCCTCTTAATCTTCTTATCTGACGGATTCTACATCTCCACCGGATATTCGGGCCAGTGGGCGGGGACGCTGAGTCCACCCTGTGCAGTTCCGTCTTGCATCCCGTAGCCGGCATCCTGTATCCTGCCTCCTGGGTGTGGCCACGCCGGGACCCGGAGGGACCCATGAACCAGGATGAAGTCATCCGTCACGTCCTGCAGACCTACCGTCATATCGCCGTCGTCGGCATGTCCCGGGACCCCCGCAAAGCGGCTCACGGCGTACCGGCATTCCTGATGCGACAGGGCTTTGTGGTCTACCCGGTCAATCCCCACGCCGACGAGGTCCTGGGCCGCCGGGCATACGCCCGTCTCCTGGACGTCCCCGACCCCGTCGAGGTCGTCCAAATATTTCGTCCGTCCGACCAGGTCCTGCCCTTCGTCGAAGAGGCGGTCCGGCGGGCCCAGACTCGGGGCGACGTACGGGCCGTCTGGCTTCAGGAGGGCATCGTCAACGAGGCCGCTCGGGCCCTGGCTGAGGGGGCCGGCCTCCTGTTTGTACAGGACCGCTGTATGCTACGGGAGTGGCTTCGTCTCCAGGCCGTCCGGGTCCCGTGACGTCAGGGGAGGGGAGCGGGTGCAGGACCGAGTTTGCGCCCCCTGCTGACTCTGGGCATCTTGCAAAGGAAACCCAGGAGCCATAGGGGGACCGATTTTCTGGCTTTATGGAGGGGAGCCATGGAGATTTTCCCGGTCATGCAGGCGGAACGCTTCGAGCAGATCGTCTTTTGTCATCATCCCGACATTGGCCTTCGGGCGATCATCGTTATCCACGATACGACCCTGGGACCGGCCCTGGGAGGGACGCGGATGTGGCCCTACGCCTCCGAAGAAGAAGCCTTGACCGATGCCCTCCGCCTGGCCCGGGGCATGACCTATAAGGCCGCCGCGGCGGGGCTCAACGCCGGAGGCGGCAAGGCCGTCATCATCGGCGACCCCAAGAAAGACAAGTCGGAGGCCCTCTTTCGGGCCTTCGGCCGCTTCGTCGAGAGCCTGAAGGGTCGCTTCATCACGGGCGAGGACGTCGGGATCGATGTCAACGACGTGGAATACATGGCCATGGAGACCCGTTACGTGGTCGGACTCTCGCGGGAGCACGGTGGAGGCGGCGACCCCTCGCCTGTGACGGCCTACGGGGTCCTGCAGGGCATCCGGGCCTGTCTCCTGGAGCGTTTCGGGAGCCAGGACATTCGGGGCCGCCGCGTCGTGATCCAGGGGCTCGGCAAGGTCGGCTTCCACCTGGCCCGGCTCCTGAGCCGCCATGGGGCGACGGTCATCGGTGCCGACATCGACCCCGACCGGGTCGCCTTTGTTCGGCGGCGCGTCCCGAAGCTTCAAGTCGTCGAGCCGGAGGCCGTCTACGACGTCGAAGCCGACGTCTTTGCCCCTTGCGCCTTGGGGGGTATCCTGAACGACGCGACGATCCCACGCCTGCGGACTCCCATCGTGGCCGGGGCCGCCAACAATCAGTTGGCCGAGGACCGTCACGGGGAAATCCTCTACCGGCGGGGCATCTTGTACGCTCCCGACTACGTCATCAACGCCGGCGGTCTCATCAACGTCTACGTCGAAATGGAGGGCTACGACCGGCGTCGGGCCATTACCCTCACGCGAGGGATCTTTTACAACTTGCGGCGGGTCTTCGAGATCAGCCGTCAGGAGAATATCCCGACCCATATCGCCGCTGACCGGATGGCCGAGGAGCGAATCGCCGCTATCCGGCGGGTCCGTAACTTCCACGTCGAACAGCCGTATCTGACGAGGTATCCCCGGTACAGCCGGCAGTAAGACCAGCCTATGGGTCGGGTAACAGAGCTCCGGGAACAGAGGACATGGAGGGACAGTCGCCGGCGCATGGGGACCATCCTATGTGGCTCCAACGACGGGTGGAAGACTTGGACGAATCTCAACGCCAGGCCGTCACGACCCCATCCCCCCAGGTCCTCGTCCTTGCCAGCGCCGGAGCTGGTAAGACGCTCGTCCTGACCCACCGCCTGGCCTGGCTCGTCGGGCACTCCCCCCGGGCCGCCTTCTTGGCGGTGACCTTCACGAACAAGGCGGCCGACGAACTCCGTCAGCGGGTCGAGGTCCTCCTGGGGGACGCCCGCCGTGCGTGGAAGTCCGAGCATACTTGGATTTCGACCTTTCACCGTTTCTGCGTCCGCATCCTCCGCCGCTATGGCTACCGGATCGGCATCCCGACGGACTTTGTCATCGCCGACGAGTACCAGCAACGGCGGGTCTTCGAAGAATGCCTCCGGGCCCGGGGCCTCGATCCCAAAAAGGCTTACGCCGGGGCCTTCCGATCTTTCCAACGGCTCCGGTCCGAATTCGCCGAGCCGCCGCCCCACCTGGATGAACCGTGGCAGGCGGTGTGGAGAGACTACCTCGAACGCCTGCGTCAGCTCCGGGCTCTCGACTTCGACGACCTCCAGTACGAGACGATCCGCCTGCTGGAGGCTGACTCGGCCCTGCGGTCTTACCTGGCTGAATACTTCCACACGGTCCTGGTCGATGAGTTTCAGGACACGAATCCACCCCAGTATCGCCTGTTTCGGCTCCTGCGGGGACCCGACGCTCCGTTCTTCGTCGTCGGGGATCAGGACCAGTCCATCTACGGCTTCCGGGGTGCTCGGCCGGACCACTTTCATGACCTGCTTCGGGACTACCCGGCGACGGAGGTCATCCCCCTGCGGTACAACTATCGGTCCCGAGCGGTCATCGTCCGAGTCGCGATGGAAGTGATTGCTCGTGACGAGCACCGACTGCCTCACGAGGTCCAGGCCCTTCACCAAGGCGGTCGGATCTTGATTTACGGGGCCGAGGATGAACGGGACGAGGCCCGCTGGGTCCGGCGGCACATCGAGCGGATTCGGGAGGCCTCGCCGGACGCTCAGGTCGCCGTCTTGGTGCGGGCCCGAAGCCAACTCCCGGCCCTCGAGCAGGCCTTTCAGGGAGCCCGTTTCCCCTACGTCGTCGTCGGCCTCCGGAGCTGGTGGGACAGCCCGCCCATCCGGGTCGTGCTCGACTATGCGGCCTTCTGTGCCCACCCCGAAGTCGACTTTTACCTGGAAGCCGTCTGCAACGTACCCTCTCGGGGGATCGGCCCCCGGGCCCTCCAACGACTCCGAGAACAGGCCGGGGAGCGCCCCCTGTGGACTTGTCTGGCGGAGATCGTCGAGGCCGGGGACGACCGACTCCCGGCAACATGGGTCCGGTTCTATCGGGAGATGTCCGAGTGGATCGCCCTCCGGGAAGCCGTCCCGCCCGTTGAGTGGGTCCGCCGCCTGACCGAATTTCTTCAGGAACGGGGCTTCGGCGACGCCCGCCAGCGGCCGACCTACGTCGAGCGGTGGAAGGAGCTCCTCCGACTCCTCCGGGACGTGAAGACCTGGCCCGAGTTCATCGAACAATTGAGCCTCCGGGCACCGGATGACCGCCTTCTCGAACCGTCGGAACAGCGCGCCGTCCTTGTCATGACGGTCCACGCCGCCAAGGGCCTGGAATTCGACTACGTGTTCATCCCTGGCGTTGAGGACGGCCTGTTTCCCCACTTCCTGGCCGAGACGTCGGAAGAGGTCCGGGAGGAGCGGCGGATATTTTTCGTCGCCATCACCCGGGCCCGCCAGGAGGTCTTCCTTTCCTGGTCGGCCGAGCGGCACAATTACCGGCGGTCGCCGTCACCGTTCTTCGGTGACATGCCCCTGGCAGAGCTTCGGGTCGAGGGTCTTTCGCTCCGGCAGTGGTTCCCGGAGGCCTGGCGGGCGGCCTCTTCCGTCGAGGCTCTCCCGCCTTCTCCGGAAGAAGAAGGGGTCCGGCCCGGAGACCTCGTCGAGCACGCCGTCTACGGCCGGGGCATCGTGCGGTCCGTCCACGGGGAAGGTGACTCCACGAAGGTTCGCATCTGGTTCTTCACGGGAGAGACTCGGGAGTTCGTCCTCCGTCGGGCCCCGATCCGCGTCCTCCGAGGCCGGTCCCGACGGTGATGGGAGTGACGAGTAACGATGACGGGTAACGGGTGAAGAGGGGAAGTGCAGGAGGGGTATAGGGAGTCGGGCAATAGGGCAATACGGCAGTAGGGCAATGAGTTATTGCCCCTTACTCGTTACTGGTCACTCCGTTATCTATAGCCATCATCCCAATCACCCCGCCGAGACCTACGGAAAGGTGATAGAAACCTTCTGCCTCCCCCTTTCTTCATGACCCTAACACCCGTTGCCCGTCACTCGTTACTCGTCACTCCAAAGGAGACTTGCCGCTGAGCCACACAAGGCGGGTCCGTCGTACGGACCTCGACCTCCAGACGGTAACCCCCCGCCGAGAGGCCCCGGTAGGGAAGCAAGAAGAAGTTCGTGACGACCTCCGGGGCCGGGCCCTGGAACTTCAGGGTCGTCGGCGGTGTCTCATTGACCGGCTGGCCGTCGGCCCGGTACAGGCGAAAGAGGACCTGGAGAGCCTCAGCCTTCCGAAGGGCCGGCGGGAGCAGGACCTGATAGAGGCCCCCCAGCTGGCCCTGGGACGGGAAGTTCTGGAACGGCGTCAGCCGGATCAGGTAGTTCTTGTACTGCGCATGCCCCCCGGACGTCCATTGGAATTGGGGAACGTGGGTGTCCGCCTGACGGACCTCACTGCTCAGGATAAAGCTCCCGACCTCGGGACAATTCGTCGGTCGAAGTTCGGGCCACGGCCACCGGGTCGCCATCGCTTTCCACCCGCCGGCCTCGAGAACTCCCCAAGTGACAGTCACGCCAGGCTGGGAGAGGGACAGGACCTTCGAGTAATGGACGGCCGCCTGGGCCTTCTCCAACTCCGGCAAGTCCTTCAGGGGGACCTGAATCGGCAAGCGCTCATAGCCCTTATCGATGACTTTGAGGTCCGGACCCCGGACGACCCAGGCGACGTGGATTTCGTCGTACAGGACGTCGGGCGTCGTCGTCAGGGGCGTCAGGTTCCGAATCGGGATAGCAAAGCTCATGTGGAGGTCCAGGGCCTGGGACGTCCGCCAGAGGTACCGGAAGGATATCGGAAAGTCCGGCCAGGGATAGAGGTCCGCAAAGTCGAGGGCCGCCGCCAGCTGGCGGCTGACCCGCAGGGGCCAGGGAATTTCGGCATAGGCGCTTCGGCTCCGGACTTTCAGACCGGGCCGGCGGACTTTCACCTGAATCGAATGATGCCGGATACTGTCGGGGAGCGACCCGAGGTCAAAGCTGATGAGATAGTAGTGCCGAAAGTCATTCCCGACCTGCTGGAAGAACTTGTCGAGGCCCGTCGGCGACGTCCAGGCAATGCCCCCCGTCCGTTCGGCGATACCCGCCATCTGGTACTGGACGTTTACGACGTTGAATTCCGGCGTGATCGTCGGCCGGATGTTCGTCTCGGCCCCCCACTCGGGATGGGACTGGGTCGGATTGACCCAATAGACGGTCAGCCCTGCCGTGTTGGCCGAACGAACGATTTCCTCATAGGTCCGGACTTCCGTCGAGTACGTACTCAGTTCCCGCTGAAACTCCTGGACGATCTGCGTTTCGAGAAACGGCGGGATGTCATGCCGCTGAACGTTCCATCGGAAGGCCTGAAGTGCATACGAAAGGTAGTAGTTCCCCGTCGGGTCAAAGCCCTCCGAGACGAAGAGAACGCTTTTCCGACCCGGCACGTGAGCCAAGAATTCAAAGACCGTACGTAGGGAATTCTCCAGATTTTGGGCGACCCGCCGGTCTTCGAATCCCATGTTACGGGCCGTGTGGAACGCATCCCGGGCAATCTGCTCGTAGCACATCTGCCGACGGTCAGGCTCGTCATAGATCGAACAGCCCTCCAGCCGCTCCAGGATACTGTCGAGGGTCGAAAGCCGACTGACCGTCCAAGCGGCACCCCGCACGCCCGCTCCGACCCGCTCCAACGTCTTCAAGACCACGTCCACGTCCTGGGTCAGACCATGCTCGACCCGAAAGCCGCCCTGGGCGTCTAAGCTCACGAACATGAAGTAGGCCCCCATCCGATGGAGCTCTTGGAGAAAGCGGCTCAGGGATTCCCGAAGCGTGGCCAAGGTCAAGCCACCCGTGTGGGCCTTGTCGTACAGGATGATGAACGTATTGAAGGGCGTCCGGGGCGGTACGGCACCCGCCTGCTGATAAGGCCGAATGACCTCGCCGGTAACCTGGACGGGGGGCGACATCTCCGGGCCGGCCGGCGGCTTCTCGACGGCGATGAGGTCTACGTAACGGACGGGATAGGCTTTCCCGTCGACGGTCAGCTCAAAGTCCTCAGGCTGGAGCCCGTACACGAACTGGCCCTTGTCGTCGTAGACGAAGACCTCGACCTGACCGAGACGGACCTCGACCCGGGCCTGGGCACCGGGAAAGGTGTAAACCGGCTCCTGCGGGGCTGGCTTGGGGGCCTCCTGAGCCGGGACCGACAGGACACTCCCGTAGAGAAGGAGAAGCGTGAAGAAGAGGAGAAGGTGAGGAATAAGGAAAGGAAAAGGGTCGTCTCGAAATCTGGCACCCGTCATGACTCCAATCCTCCTCTTATCTCATTTCTCCCCGTCCCCGCGCCCCATCCCAGCCCCGCACGCCCGTGCAGGGTCACCCCATGGATGCAGGATACAGGATATAAGATGCGGGATGGAAGTGACGAGTCACGAGTGAAGAGTGACGAAGGGGAGAGGTGCAGGAGGGGTCATACGGCAATAGGGCAGTAAGACAATCGACGATCTTCTCTCTCACCCGTCCTTTATCGTACTTTAGAATGCAAGATGGGACTTTACCTTCCCCTCGGCCCTATCCTGCATCTTGCATAAGGTGGGAAATCAGGGGCGCCGCCTGTAGGGCGACGCCCCTGGGAAAGAATTAAGCATTCATGGAAGCGACTTTACCAACTGAAGCGCAGACCCAGTCGGATGGCGCGAGGTCCCGAACGAGACGTCACACGGCCATAGTCGGGGTTCGTCGGGACGCCCGATTCTTCAAATTCCAGCATCTCGAGTTCCACGTTTTGATCGTAATTCGTCGCCGCCTGACGGTTGAAGACGTTAAAGGCGTCCAGAAGGATGGTCAACCGCCGACCTCCGGCCATCTTGAAAGTATAGTCAACGTGTACGTCTGCGCCGAAGATGGCCTCCGTCCGCTTGAGGAGCTTTCCGTCCGGCGTCTGGATGCCCGTACCCCGCTTCTGGAGATACCGCATGCCGCAACCGTACAGCAGGATGCAACCGTTCGGCGCCAGCGGCGTGCCCGACTCGATCGACAGGCCGAGGCCCAGGTTCAGGCCAAAGTCGAAGCTGTAAGAGCCGAAAATCCGAGCCACGTGGAGACGCTCGCCCGGTAGCGGCCCATCTACATACGTAAAGCCCATGATGTCGTCGTTCTGGGGGAAGTCGTAGAGCGCCGTGATGTTCGGGTCCGACTGGCCGTACTCGGGGAAGTAAAGGCCCGAGTAATGGCCCCGCAGGGTCGCATAGCGGTAAGCGGCCTGGACCTGCCAGTTCTTGCTGAACCGCTTTGTGACGGCGAACTCAAAGGCGTTGTAATCCCGCTTGGGGTCCGGGAACAACTGGCCGAGACTGCTACAACCCGCCACGAACCCATGAGCCGCGTCAAACATCTTGATATCGTCCCCCGGCTCACACTTGTAATCGGCGCTCGGGTTCGTCACGACGAACGTCCCGAAGTCGACCGGCAGACCGGAATGGGATTCACCCGTCACGAAGATGTCATAAGCCGTATTGAGCTGGGTATCCTCGATGACCGCACCGATCCAACGACGCTGGTAGCGAGCCGACACGACGATGTCCTCGAACACCTGCCGCTCGAAGCCGACGGTGAACTCATGGACATGCTGGGCCTTCATCTTTACGCCCTTGCACCAAGGCTCGTCGGAGATCTCCTGGCCCGTCGCCTTGTCGGTAAAAGACTTGCCGTCACACCAGATCGTCGGCGTCGCGCCGTATTCGACGGCCAGATACTGGAGGTTCAAGTCCTGAATGTAGCGGAGCCAGTCAAAGGGATCGGCATTCAGGGGAGCGACCGAGAAGATAGCAATGGACTCCTCCGACGACAGGGACCGGAATACGGCGTCCAGGGGGATCTTCTCGTAGAACCGACCATAGTAGGCATAAATCTTGCCCTTCCGGTCGTTCAGGAAGTCCCACACAAAGCCAACCCGCGGCGACCAGTTGTTGGACAACGTGACCTCCTGGGCCAGGTCACCGGCGCCCTTCAGATGTTGACGCTCCCACCGAAGGCCGAGCTTGAGGGTCAAGTTCGGCAGGATGCTCCAACTGTCCTGAGCAAAGAAGTTCAGGTAGTCCGTCGAGACCTCCAGGGTGTTCGGGCTAACCCGATTTCGCCGCAAGTCCACACGGGCACAAGGCCGGGAGAAGCCGCCTAAGACCGTGCACAGCCCAGAATTGAAAATCCGCCACCGGATGATGTTGCCCGTCGTCGTGCACTTTTGCTTAATCTCGCCCGTCGCCTCGTCTATATATTGGAAACAGTACTGCTGACCCGTGTAGTTCGTCGTGTGCTCGTAAGTCAAACGCTGGAAGTTGCCGCCGATCTTAAACTCATGCCGCCCAGCCAAGTTCGGAATGATGTAAGTCAGTTTCAGAGTGCCCTGCAGGTTGCGATTCTTGTCGACAGAGGCAAATCCCAAACCGCCGTAAAGCCGAGACGGTACCGAGCGCAGGTCGATGATAGACTCGATGTTCGCATAGTCCTTTTCGGTCGTCTCGTCAAAGTGGTTCGCCAACTGGGCCTCGACCAGGATGTTGGACCCGAACATGCCCGTCCAACGGCCGACCTGGTTGTGACCACCAAACCTAATGGCCTCCTCTACATTTTCCTGGATATCCCGCAGGAAGCTGGCTCCGCGCCACAGACCCCTGTCGCCCACGCCGGGGTCGCCGAACAAGGAAACCTCCAGGATGTGATTGGGGTTCACGTTAAACGTGAGCTTACCGGCATAGTTGTAAATCCGACGAGTCGTCGTGTGGCCGTTCCGCTCACAGAACGGTTCCTCCGGCCCGCAGGGGCTAAGGGGGTATCCGGGTGGAGCCACACGCTCGACCTGAACCCACGTCGGGTCAAAGGCGAGGAACCAGAACAGCTTGTCCTGAACGAGCTTGCCGCCGGCGTCGAAGCCCACGTCGAACTGCTGGGTCCCGATCGTGTACACTTCCGGCACCTGAACCAGCTCGATGTGCTTCCGCTTGGCCTCCAGGGCCTTCGGCTGAAGGTACCCAAAAACGTCACCCGTGAAGGTGTTCCCGCCTGACTTCGTGATGACGTTCACGACGCCGCCGAGGGCCTCGCCGAATTCGGCCTCATAGCCGCCCGCCTTGACCTGGACTTCCTTGACGTAGTCGAAGTTGATGCCCGTCCCGAGGGAGCCGAAGACGATGGAGTAAGAACCCAGGGCACCATAGGCGGCATTCGTGATGTTCACGCCGTCGACGATATAGACATTTTCCAGGCCCGTCGCACCCGCAATCGAGGGGTTGGTCACCCCGACCGACGCCGGACTGCTGACGACCTGGGGTGAAATGTAGGTTACGGAAGCAAACGTACGCCCGACGGGGACGCTCCGCATCAACTCGTCGGTCACCGAAACGCCCACCGCCGTAGACGTTACGTCCACGACCGGCGCCGCCGTGACGACGACCTCCGCCCCCGGCTGGAGCGTCACGTTCAACGTGATCCGCTGACCGAGGGACAGCGTCACCGGCGCCTTAAAGGGTGCAAAGCCCTCCAACCGGACCTCGACGTCATACCGGCCCGGTGTCAGGAAGGGAATCGAGAATTCCCCGTTGACGTCCGTCACGACCGAGCGCTTGACGCCCGTCTCGGACGTCGCCGTGACCGTCGCCCCCGGCAGGGGCTTGCCCTCGGGGTCCACGACCTTCCCAAAAATCGAGCCGGTCGTGACGCTCTCCTGGGCCCAGGCCATGCCCCAGGCGACGACGGCCAGGAGTCCCAGCCAAATCGCCACTCGTCGCATAGATGCCTCCTATGCCTATCAGGTGATCAGGATGCAGGATACAGGATGCAAACCCCGTGCGCGGGTTTTCCAGCGGCCAGCCTCGGTCTTCGGTCCTCGGCTTCAATTCGGTCCCAGGTGCCGGGTACCCGGGACCTGGGACCCGGTACTAAGCACCTGTCTTCGAAAAACGCGTACACGGAGTATGCATCCTGCACCTTCCTTCTATAGCAAAAAGTGTTCCGGAACGGCGGAGACCCGGGGGTCGGCTCGAGTTCCGCATCCGAGGCCGATGCGGACCGGTCTTGCCCCACACCCCGCTTCAGTCCGACGTCCATTTTTTTGAACCTCCGACGGGGTATTCAAAAAATTGAACGTCGAGGCATCGGGCAGGGAGCCGGTAGGGTCTCGACCAGGGTGTCCAATGGGGCAATACGGCAGTACTGCCTTTAAGATTTGAGATGTGGGAATGGGGCAGAGGTACCCGGTACCAGGTCCCGGGTACCGGGTAGCCGGAATGCGGGCCATTTCTATCCTACATCTATACCTCGTGTGCGGGTTTTCCAGTGGTCGGGCTCAGTCTTCGGTCCTCAGCTTCAATTCGGTCCCGACTCTCAGGTGCCCGGTACCAGGTTCCGGGTACCGGGTAGCCAAGATCCGGGCCCTTCCTATCCTGCATCTATAATCTTAATAAAGCAGTACGGCAATACGGCAATGATTCCAATTTATAGACCTTCGTTTTGAAAAAGTTCTGTGGGCTCTCCATGGAGAGCGGGTCGTATCTCGCCCCATGTACCCAACGGGGCAATACGGCAGTACGGCCATAGGGCAATAAGTTATTACCCGTCCTTCGTCCCCCGTCACTCCGTCACTTCTCTATCCCTTTGCCGAGGTCGTCAGGAGAGCCTGCAGGATCTCGACGACCGTCGTGTAATGGGCAGGTCCCAAAATGTTCTGAACGCTCAGCAGGTGGAGCATGAGCGTCTCCTCCAGGAAGTGACGCAGGTCGTCCAGTGTGATGAGCCGTTGGCGAAGGAGGGACCGGAGCTGGGGCTCCCAGTGATCGATCCGATAGTCGGGGCCCAGCGTGAGACGCTCGAAAACCTCCGGGTACATCGCCTCCATGCGGGTCACATTCTTCTGAAGGACCAGGGGAGCCAGTCCCTCAATTTCCCGCTCCAGATAGCGGCCTACGACCGAAAAGGCCGTCGAGTAAAAGTCCAGGAGTTCCTGAAGCGTCGGAGTCGGCCGGGCCACGGGCTGGAGCTGAAGTATGCCCCGATACAGGAGCGTCCAAAGGGCCTGAAGGTATGCCCCGTCTTGAAAAAGAGGGGCCCGCAGGAGTTCCGCCAGCCTCATGGACCCCTGCACCAGTTCGAGGACCTGCCGTTGGCGGGATTGGAGGGAATCGGGCGTGGGAGCGGTCGGAACGCGGACTTCCAATGCCGTCCCAATCCGGGTCAGTTCGTCCCGCAGGACGGCGACCTCCGACATTCGCTCGACCGCATGTTCGACCCAGGCCGCGACCGGGACGGCAACCATCTGGGGATGGGGCACCCAGGCATGCGGGAGCCACAGATAGCGAACGTCGGGGAGGGCTTCCAGGACCCGACTCAAGAGTTCTCCATAGTAGTCCGTCCAGAAGGCTTCCCACTCGGGCCTTTCCATGACGGCCGAAGGTAAGGCGGCCAGAAAGTCCCCTGGGGCCAGCGAGGCTGGCGGTGAGGTCCAGGTCTCCAGGGCGGCCTCCGAAAGCCATCCGACCGACCGCCAGCGGTCCAACAGATACTCGACCGGGTCCTCACTCCAGGCAAAGACGACGTGGCCGTCCAAGACCCAGAACCAACGCTCCCCGCCGGCCACCTGAAAACCCAGGAGGCCGCGAGCGGACGTCCGCTCGAGCCATTTCAGACACACCCACACGGGGACTTCGCCATGGGTGCCACGCAGGGCCTCCACCGGCGCCTCCGTTTAGGGGATGGAAAATCAGACCACCGTCCCGAGTCGGTCGCCCGACGGAGCGTTTCATGATACCTGCCTCTTGACCCGTCGAGCAATCCCAGTCCACCCGTCCCTTCGTCGCCCGTCACGGACGCCCGGCATGAGTCGCTCTTCCCTGCCCCCAACAGACCGAGCTGGGCATCCCGGAGGGAGCCCTCGTCAAAGGAACGGATATGACGTAGAATCGGCATGGTACGATCGCTCGGATGGAGGGACGGCGTATGGTTGCTGGTATCACCGGTCTGGTCGGTCGACTCCTGGAAGGTCCCCTGGACGTCATCGTCTGGGGCCTGGCCCGTCTGGGGATTCGACCCAATGTTCTGACGCTAACGGGCTTGTTCCTTAACATGGTCGCCGCCGCCGCGCTGTACATGGGCCGGTTTCGGTGGGCCGCCGCCCTGATTTTGGTAGCGAACCTGCTGGACGTCTTTGACGGACATCTGGCCCGTCGCACGGGGCAGGTCAGCCCCTTTGGGGCTTTCCTGGACTCGGTCGTGGACCGATATGCAGACCTCGGCCTCATGTCCGCCCTGTGGCTGTACTACAGTCGGTCTCACGACCACGGTATGCTCTTTGTCATCGGGCTGGCCATCATGGGTTCCGTCATGACGAGCTATACCCGGGCCCGGGCCGAATGCATTATTCCCTCCTGCAAGGTCGGGTTCTTCGAACGTCCGGAGCGCATCGCCATGCTGGTCCTTGGGGCCTTCCTGGACCGCATGCCCCAGGCCCTGCTCATCATAGCCGTGTTTGCCAACCTGACCGGCATCCATCGGATCGTGTATACCTGGCGGGTCCTGTCGGCCCCCGGTCGGGCCTCCTAAATCTGGCCGGGTAGACGGCGTGAATAGGGGCCGAAGCGATACAGCCATGAGGGAAGGAGGCAGGCAGTACGGGCAACGATTTATGGAGCTTCGGGTTGTCCAAGTCCGTAGTGCCTTGTTAAGACTTGAGATGTGGGAATGGTGCCAGGTACCCGGTAAGCGGAATCCGAGCCATGTTTATCCTGCCTCCATAGTTTAACAGAGCAGTAGAGGTTTGGTCCAGAGGTCGGACATTATTTTATCGGCCATCCATAATAAGTGACGGGTGACGTTGCCATATGGCCGTACTGCCTTACTGCCCTATTGCTACGCTGGGTACATGGAGAGGGACACGAACCGCTGTCCATGGAGAGACCCCAGAACTTTTTCAACGTTACTCGTCACTCCATCCCTCTATCCGGTGAGGTACCGCCCGACCCTCGGAGCCGATCCCCACGAACTTGGACAACGCGATCGGTTTGGAGTCGCCCGATGCGGTGGAAGACGTCGGTCCCATGGGAGGTCTTCGCGGGAGCCGGCCTGTGGGCGCTCGGATTTTTCCAGCAGACCCCGTCGGCCTTGAGGCCCGTCCTGGCTGTCTGGGGGGCGGCGCTCTGGATGCGGGGTGCCGGCCGAGTCGGTTCGGCCGGTCGAGCCCTGTGGGTCGGCTGGACGGCCGGGTCGCTATTTTACGGCTTCATCCTGGCGTGGCTCCCGGCAACTGTGGCCACTTACTCGACGACCCCCGAGCCGGTTGCGTGGCTCTTGATCCTCTTGCTGGACGCTTACTTGGGGGCTTACTGGGGCCTTTGGCTGTGGGTTGTCGTACGCCTCCGTCGGTATCCCTGGGGTACGTGGGCCTGGCCCGGAGCGGGGGCGCTCTTGTGGGTCGGCCTTTCCCAAGTCCGTTCGACCCTGCTGACGGGCTTCCCATGGGGCCAGATCGAAACCCTCTTAGTCGAATGGCCGGGGCTCGTGCAGTGGGCCGACCTTCTGGGCGGGTTCGCCCTCGGGGGATGGCTCTTGCTGGTCGGGTGGGTCTTGCAGGCGCTAAGCCCGAAAGTCCGACCCCGCACGCTTCTTGGGGCGGCCTTGCTGTGGACCCTCCCCCTCGCCTACGGACAGTGGGTCCAACGGCGCTGGCGAGTCTGGGAGACTCGGACCGAGACCCTGGCCGTGCGCATCATCCAGCCCAGCATTCCCCAGGACGTCAAGATGACAGCCCTGCAGGCCTTGGACTGGTTCCGGCGGCAGGTCGAACTCAGCGACCTGGGTCGACCCGGCCGGGTCCAACTGGTCGTGTGGCCCGAAGGCTCTGTCCCCTTTTACCTCGGACCGGATACGCTCTGGTGGAATCTTTTACAGGACCTCCAAGGTCGCAACCAGGCCTATCTACTCCTCGGAGCCGACCGATGGGTGCGTCGAAGCCCGCCGGTCGTTCATAACAGCGTGTTCCTGCTCGACCCCGCCATGCGGATCGTAGATTTCTACGACAAAGTTCATCTGGTCCCCTTTGGAGAGTATGTTCCCCTGCCTTCTGTTCTTTTCTTTATCGACCGAATGGTCGAGGGGGTCGGGGACTTCACGCCGGGCGATCGTCTGAAACCCGTCGAGTCCCCTTGGGGACCCCTGGGCGTTTTGGTATGCTTTGAGAGCATTTTCCCGACCCTCAGTCGGGACCTCGTCCGGTCCGGTGCCCGCCTGCTCATCACGGTCACCAACGACGCTTGGTTTGGCCGGAGTTCCGGAGCCTTCCAGCATTTACTCCATACGCGCCTGCGGGTCGTCGAGACCCGCCGAGCGCTCCTGTTTGTGGCCAACTCGGGGATCTCGGCACGTCTGGACCCCGACGGGACGCTTCGGTGGAAGACGGCTCTGTGGGCGGAGACGGCCGTAGACGACGACCGAGTCCCCTTGGTAGCCGAAGGTCTTACCGTCTGGGTTCGATGGGGCAAGCTCATCGATGGGAGTTACTGGCTGGCGGCCTTGGGTCTACTCGGACTCGCTGGGGGGCCAGGTCGCCGTATTCGCCAAAAATCGTAAAGCCCAGCGGGCGTCGATGCGGCCCGCCCGCATTCCTTCCAAGACCTGGACAGCCAGGGGCATCCTTTGAATGGAGGACAGGGCCTGGATGAAGTCCGGAAAGGCCCGCAGGGACCGTAGGGTTTCCGACGGCAGGGCCGTCCCTTCGTAGAGGGCCTCGGCTTCCTGCCAAGGAGCCCTAAACTGGCAGAGCGAACATCCTCGGGAGTAGGCGCCGAGGTCGGAGGGGGAGAGCTCCGATTCCAGGAAGCTCGGGACGACGGGCCGGGCGGACGGCAGACGGTAGGGTTCGGCACACCATTCACAGTTGACCCGGGGCGTGACGACGGCCAGCCAACCCCGAATACGCCCCGCCCGGACGGCGGACGCGAAGCCCATGGACCACAGCCGGTACATCGCATGGAGCGGCGTCGGGTAAGCGACGCTGACCAAGACCGGCTTTCGACTACTGGCCAGCAGGAGGGCTTGGAACATTTGGGGCGTGCCGTTCCATTCGGCTAAGATGCCGCCCGACTCGTCGATATGCTCCTCCAACCATCGGGGAAAGGCTTCCGTCGGGACGATTTCGGCCAGGCCATCCCACCGACCCCACCGGTCATGGACCCCGACCCAGGGGAAGGGTGTCTGCTCTGAGAGCCGTTGGATCAGCCGGACCGTCCACCACGACTTAATCACGTCCGGGGGTCCGACGAGGAGCCAGACCCCCGCGGCTTCCTGGACGGCCCATCGGTGAAGGGCTTCCCAGAGATCTTCTTTCTGGACGTCTTCTTCTATCGAACGTTGCCACCGGCCGGGCTCGATCAGACGGACCCAACCGAGCCGATGATTCCCCCGGCGGGCCAATTGAAACAGCCACGCCAACCGTCGTGGAGGGAGGTCGACCCACCAAAGGCCGGACCGCTCCGGGAAGAAGGCCAGGTCCATCCAGGCTTGGCTCATCTCCGCCTGCCGCCAGAGTTGCTCGAATACCGCCGGCTCCAGGACTCGGACCGCCCGCTCCGGCGTATGATAGTCGACCCATGCCTCCGCGTCCGTCTGATGAATCGTGAAGAAGGGTCGCCGGAGACGAATGCTTTCCTGAAGCTGAAACGCCCAAAAGGTCCCTTCCACCTGCCGGAGAGAAAACGACCAGGGTCGGAAGACGTCGACTTGAAAACCGATCGCCTCCAGTCGAGCCCATTCGGACCATCGCTTCCGAGCCCACGGACGCCATACGTCGGCTGGAAGCAAGACCCAGTGGACGGGTCGGTCCCATAGCCAGGCGAGGGCCGCCCGCAGGGACGCCGGGGCCCATCGGAAGCTCCCGAAAACGAGGGCTTCCCCCTGTGATCCCCATGGAATCAGACCCCAGGGACGAACGGCATCCTCGAGTTCCGGGTCGACGGGGTCGAGGTCTCCGGTCGGACCGGTAACGGGCAAAGCCGCCATGGGGGTACGCTGGAGAGCATAAAAGAGTTGACCCGCCGAAACCCAACCCCTTTCGACGGCCCGCGCCGCAAGGACGAAGTCGTCTACCGCCTCCTCCGCCGACCGAAGGAGCTCCTGAACTTGAAGGGACGTCAGCAGACCGGCCGATACCAGCCACTCCCCCACGGACGTCACGGCATGCTCTGGACCTGGGGTTTACTGCCCGGCACGACCTTCAGGACCTGCAAGATGACGTCTTCCGCTTCCCGACGGGTCGCATAAGGTCCGACCCGGACCCGATAGAGACCCCGCGCCGCCGGTTCCATGTAAGCGGGGAGCCCCTGGGCTTTCAGTTTCTCGACCAAGGCATGGGCCTTAGCCGAATCTCGATAGGCGCCGACTTGAAGGACAAACTTGCCTCCCGCTGGGGGCAGAGGAGACTTTGCCGAAGATGGGGCCGGTGACGGCTGGGAAGGCGGGGCCGGAGCCGACTCCGTCGGAGGCACCGGGGGCGAAGGGGAAGGAGCCTTATCATCCGTCCCCAACGGGGTCGGACCTACCGAAGGGGACGGCGGTGGCTTGGGTTCTTCGACCGGTATCACCGGGGGACCCGGCTCGGTGATGACCGGGGGTGGCGTTACGGATGTCGATAACTGCTCTTCCAAGCGGCGTTGGCCCCGACCGACCCAGAAGCCTAAGAGGAAGGTAACCCCCAGGAGGACGACCTGGACGATAAAGAGTAGAACGACCCGGCGTCTCGTCAGGGGGACCTGAACGGCGTTTTCCGGCGGCGGCTGAAACCGTGCCATCTCGGTTTCCCTTCCTATCCAAGTTTCAGGATATTACCTTGTACCCCGTCAAGTCAACGTCCTCATGAACCCGTTCGGGCGAGATGAGCCTCCCCATCCAAGCCCACTCCCCGGGAGAAGGTCTAAAAATTCTGAAACGGATGATGAACCGATTCAGTGAATCCACGGGGTTCAGCTCCCAGGTCCTTGCTGTACGGCCTCATCGCCGTATTGCCCGATTGCCCTACCAACCCCGCCGCCCCCTGCGCGTGGTCTTTCAGACACCCTCTTAGGGAGATGAGTCCCGGAGAGCCGAACGGGTCAGCAGATAGCGTTCGATGCTCCGGTAGAGGGCCTCGGCTAAGCGGGTTTGGTACTTCCCATCGGCGAGTCGACGGGCCTCCTCGGGATTATCCAAGAAGCCGACCTCGACCAGCACGGCCGGCATCTGAGCGCCCATCAGGACGCGGAAGGGGGCCTGCTTGACGCCCCGGTCCGGAAGGCCCAACTCCTGGTTTAGCGTCTGCTGAATCGTCTGGGCCAACCGGCTACTTTCCTCCAGGTAAGCGATCTGCGCCATATCCCAGAGGATGAGAGCCAGCGGGTCGGACGGATGAGAAGACCTCCGGGGAGCAAAAGCCCCGGGTTCGCTGGCCGAAAGGCGCTTGCGGGTCTCTTCGTCCAGCCAGTCTGTGCTCAGGTAGTACGTCTCGGCACCGGTCGCCCGGCCCCGCATGGCCGCGTTGGCGTGGATGCTGATAAACAGGTCGGCGCGCAGGTTGTTGGCCATGGCCGTGCGCGTGTCCAGGTCGACGGTCCGGTCGTCCTCCCGCGTAAGCATGACTTGGAGGCCCAGCCGACTCTCCAGTAGGTGTTTCAGGAGGCGGGCGATGCTGAGCGTAACGTCCTTTTCCATGATGCCCGTGGGCGACACCGTGCCCGTCTCATTCCCCCCGTGACCCGGGTCGATCACGACGACGTCGATCTCCGCCGACGGCGGGAATTCCCGGCGGGGTTCGTTCTGAGCCGAGGCTGTCCAGATCAAGCCGCCCGCCAGGACCCAGCCTACAGCCATGAAGAGGTCCCGCCTCCACACCATCGGGCACGGCTCCCGGATGCCTTCCTGGAGAACGTCGGGTCCATTCTGGATAGGTCCTGGAGGGGTGTCAACATGCAGACTCCGGTTCAGGAACACCGGGGACTGGCCCGTCCTACGGAGCGCCAAATTGTTGCTGTCGGCGGATGTACCGGTCCGCACACTCGCGGCTACAGAAGTAAAGGGTCGTCTTTGGGCCGACGGCCTGGACGGCGCGGGACCGGGGCACATAAGTCCCACACACGGGGTCTTGGACGAGCACGTCCGGCGAGTCCGCCCGGCGAGCGGGCTTCCGGGGTGACCGAGTCCACGCCCGTAGCCATCGCCACACGAGGATCGCCACGAGGACCCAGAATAACCAACGGGCGATGCGTGTGAACCAACCCCACATCGGGCTCGAGACCAGGTCAAGGCGCTAAGACGAGGGCCGATCCGCGGACTGCTTCATCTGCTGGATTATCTGGCGGACAAAGTCGGCCATCGGGTACTGGGGATGTTTTTCCAGGAGCTGTTCCCACACCCGGATGGCGGCGGCTCGGTCTTTTCGGTACATCCCAAGGACCGACCCCTTGAGGAAGAGGCCGTCGGCGTGGTCTGGGACCAGCTGGAGGGCCCGGTCGGCCATCTGTTCTGCCTCCTCAAAGCGACCGCCGTTCATGTAAAAGAGGCCGACCTCGGCGTACACGTCCGGGTCGTCGGAGCGAATCTCCATGACCTTGGCGTAGGCTTCTTGCGCCTTATCCATCTGCTGGGCGACCGTATACAGACGGGCCAGAACGCGCCAGGCCTGCCAGTCCTGGGGGTCTCGCTGGACCCGATTCAACTGAGTCTGAAGCTCCTTCTGCCATTCGGGGTCGCGCGCCCAGTCCTTGTCAATGGGCGGATGGTCCGGAGGGAGTTCCAGCCGATTCGGAGCCGAAGCCGTTCCCCGGCCGGGAGCGGTGGCCATACCCGGGGCCATCTGCTGGCTCATCTCACCCGGCGAGGGACGGTCGACCCGTTGACGCCCACCGGCGATGACCCATCCGAGGACAAAGCCAAACGCCAGGCTGGCGACGATCAAAGCCCATGCCGTTCGTGGAGCCATCCTTCACCTTCCCCGCCTCCGGGTCGTGCGGTGCGGCTCACGGCGGAACGTCGGCAGAGGACGTTCGTCCCGGAACACAGCTTGTCCACCGTAAACGGCTCCGCCCCGGCCCATCGGCATTCTCCCATCAGTCATGAACGTGGCCGATGCGGAGGACGTGACGCTTATTGACAAACCAGACCCATGGTTGATTCTGGTCGATGACCGGAATAAAACGATAAGGCATGTTTAGAAAGTCTTGGACTCGCGAGAAACCCTCCCGTTGGCGGACGATGACCAGATAGCCGGAAAGGGACGTTTCGGGGTACAACTCTATACGGACCCGCTCCCGGCGGTCCCAAGGCGTATGTTTCTCCAAGTCGACGATGCTGTCGAAGCTCCATCGAGCCCGGCAGAGAGCCTGTTTGTTGACGATCCACACAAAGGGCGGGTCGGCCGTCGCAACGGGCAGGAACTCCCGGTCGTCGTTGAGGGGTGTCAAAACGTCCTCCAGGGTCACGATTTCACTGACTGTATCGGATAGGAACAAACGGCCGGTCCATTGATGGTGACCGAAATCAAAGAGGAGTTCGACCGTCGTACGGGCGTTCATCGGCTTTCCCCCACCCTCGAAGCGATTAGGGATACGGGGCGGCCCTCGACGGGAATGCCCCACACCGTTCCATTGAGCCTTCCCGGACCGACTTCCCCATCAGAAAAGTATGGTCCACTTCGGCGACGGGGCAAGGCTTAAGGGAGCAATAGTATCATCCATGGACCCTGGGAATGAACCTCTCGGTTCGAGGATGAGGAGGGACGGGTGATCAATCATTGCCGTATGGCCTTACTGCCCTATTCCCCGAATGCCGCATCCCTCTGAGCCCTCTCCGCAGACCTTGACCTTCTTGGGTTTCGGAGCGATGATCAATCTTCAGGGTGAGCCGTTGCCCTTCATTCGCTTCCATCCTGCACCCTGGATTTTGCATCGATTTCCGAGCGGAGCTCGGATAGATGTGAAATCCCTGGGATGAAATACGAGTTCGGCTATGTCGCTGGTTACGACCATCCTCGGCAAGATTTTTGGGACCCAGAACGAACGGGAAATCCGGCGGCTTCGGCGCATTGTCGACCGCATCAACGCCCTGGAGCCCGACATGCAGAGGCTCTCGGACGCCGAGCTCCGGGCCAAGACCGACGAGTTCAAGCGTCGCCTGGCCGCCGGGGAGACGCTGGACGACCTCCTCGTCGAGGCCTTCGCCGTCGTCCGGGAGGCCGCCCGCCGGGTCTTGAATATGCGGCACTTCGACGTCCAGCTCATGGGCGGCATCGTCCTCCACGAGGGCAAGATCGCCGAGATGGCCACCGGCGAGGGCAAGACGCTCGTCGCCACGCTCCCGGCCTACCTGAATGCCCTGACGGGCGAAGGCGTCCACATCGTCACGGTCAACGACTACCTGGCCAAGCGGGACCGCTATTGGATGGGCCCCGTCTATGAGTTTCTGGGTCTGACCGTCGGCGTCATCCAGCACGACATGAACGACGACGAACGGCGGCGGGCCTACGCCTGCGACATCACTTACGGGACGAACAACGAGTTCGGCTTCGACTACCTGCGGGACAACATGAAGGTCCGCCTGGAGGACATGGTCCAGCGGGGCCATCACTATGCCATCGTCGACGAGGTCGACAGCATCCTCATCGACGAGGCCCGAACGCCCCTGATCATCTCGGGTCCCGTCGAGGAGGACACCTCCCGGTACTATGTATACGACCGGGTCGCCCGGCGGCTCCGACCCGGGGAGGACTTCGAACTGGACGAGAAGCGCAAGACGGTCACCCTGACCGAAACGGGCGTTCACCGCGTCGAGGAACTCCTCCACATCGAGAACCTCTACGACCCCCGTCACCTGGACGACCTCCAGGGCGTCATCCAGGCCATTCGGGCCCACTACCTGTTCAAGAATGAAGTCGATTACATCGTGAAGGACGGTAAGGTCATCCTCGTCGACGAATTCACGGGCCGGCTTATGCCGGGCCGTCGGTACAGCGACGGCCTTCATCAGGCCCTCGAGGCCAAGGAGGGCGTCCGCATCGAGACGGAAAACCAGACCCTGGCGACGATCACGATTCAGAACTACTTCCGTATGTACAAAAAGCTGGCCGGCATGACGGGCACGGCGGCGACCGAGGCGGCCGAGTTCGAGAAAATTTATAACCTCGACGTCGTCGTCATCCCGACCAACAAGCCCCTCCGTCGGACCGAGTACCCCGACGTCATCTATAAGACGGAGGCCGCCAAGTTCCGGGCCGTCGTCCGGGAAATTCGACGGCTTCACGAGATGGGCCGGCCGGTCCTGGTCGGGACGACGTCCATCGAGAAGTCCGAGCGTCTCAGCCACATGCTCCGCCGGGAGGGTGTCCCCCACGTCGTCCTAAACGCCAAGTACCACGAGAAGGAAGCCGAGATCGTCGCCCAGGCCGGTCGGAGCGGGGCCGTGACCATCGCCACGAACATGGCCGGCCGAGGGACGGACATCATCCTGGGCGGCAACCCCGAGGCCCTCTGTGCTAAACTCCTCGAACGGCAAGGCTTCAGCCGCTACGACTGGCGCATCGAGCTCTTCATCAAGGCCGTCCTCCGGGACGACCTGGAGACGGCCCGCAAGATCGCCCAGGAGGTCGAGGGTCTGGACTTGTCGGTCATCCCTGAGATGGTCCGCATCCGGGAAGAGTGCGCCCGGGACCACGAGAAGGTCGTTCAGCTCGGAGGCCTCCACGTCATCGGTACGGAACGCCACGAGGCCCGTCGCATCGATAATCAGCTTCGGGGTCGGGCCGGTCGGCAGGGGGACCCCGGGTCGTCCCAGTTTTTCCTTTCGTTAGAGGATGAACTCCTGCGGCTTTTCGGCGGGGACCGCTTGAAGCGATTGATGCACCGGCTTGGGATGCCCGACGACGAGCCTATCGAGCACCGGACCATCACGCGCCTCATCGAAAACGCCCAAAAGAAGGTTGAGCAGTGGCACTTCGACATTCGGAAGCACCTACTGGAATACGACGACGTCATGAACCGCCAGCGGGAGCTCATTTATGGCCTCCGCCGCCGTATCATGGCTGGCGAGCCCCATGTCTCGAGCTTTCTGGACAACGCCTTAGAGAACGTCGTCGGACGTCTCGTCGCCGACGCCTGTCCCGAGCGGCGGGACCCCCCGGATTGGGACTGGGCCAGTCTCGCCCAGGGCATTCACGAGGTCTTCCAGTGGAACGTCGCTCCTGACGAACTCCACCGAGCGGCGATGGACGCCCACGTCATGAGCCCGACGGCCCTTCAGGACTGGCTCGTCGAACAGCTCCGGGAACGCCTCCGGGCGAAGGCCGCCCTCGTCCCAGAGGCCGATCGGTGGAACGCCTTCCTACGGGACGTCGTCCTCTACGTCATCGATACCCACTGGAAGGAACACCTGTACGCCCTCGACCTCCTGCGGGACACGATCGGCCTGCGGGGCTTCGGCCAGCGGGACCCCCTCGTCGAGTTCAAGCGGGAGAGCTTCCATCTGTTTGAAGAGATGCTCGACCGCGTTGAGGAGACGGCCCTCCGATACGTCTACTGGGTCCAAGTCGAAGTCCCCGAGACGGCTGTCGTCCGACGGCGTACGCCCCGGCGGTACCAGATGTCTCGACCTGAGGTCCAGCGAGCCGCGGCGACTCGAGCGGCTACAGCGACAGCCGTCGCCGACGACGAAGCGGCCGAGGCCGCGGTGGCCGGCGTCCCGAAGACCTTCCGGCGGACCCAGCCGAAGGTCGGCCGCAACGACCCCTGTCCGTGCGGGAGCGGTAAGAAATACAAAAAGTGCTGTCTCCTGCGGGAGACGGCTTAAGGGAGACCCCGACCGGGTCTCTGGGAGGAGTGATTGACAAGGCCCAACTGGAAACGCTACGAACAACGCTTCCTGGAAGCGGTCCGTCACCGCTTGCCCGGCGTCCGGGGTTACCGGGAGGCGGAAGCGGCCGTCCAGACGGACCACCGTCTGCGGGCTTACCTGGCCGACGAACTCGACCGTTACCGGGATCAGCTCGCCACCCTTCGGAACCTCCTCATCCGAAGGAGCCGGGTCGACCTGCTCGACGACGTCGAGTTCCTGGCCCACTGGATGACCCAGTTGGCCGACCGATTCCGGACGGCTAATTATACGTATGCGGATTTTTTCAGGCGGGGCGAGCTGACCATCGAGCAGGTCGTCCGCTTCTACGAGGTGGACACCGCCCTAATCCAAGCCTTCCAGGACCTGGAACGCCGGATGGGCGAAATGGCGTCGGCGACCGATCTCGGCCTTTACCTGCAGGACCTTACGGAGGCCGTCCGGCAGATCCAGACACTCTTTGAACAGCGCACCCAAATGACCGGCCGACCCTGGGGAACCTGAAGAGCATAGGCTCTCCACTGGCTTGCTTCGATCGGTAAGGCCAGGGACTTGATCATGTCTGCCGACCCAGGACGGGAAGAACCCTCGAACGCGCTCGTGTGCCCGGCCTGTGGAGAACACCTCCCCTACGGTGCTCGCTTTTGCTTCCAGTGCGGTGCCCCCGTGCGAGTCGAATGCCCCCACTGCGGGGCCGGATGGCCGGCGGCCCGCCGGTGGACACGGTGTCCCGTCTGCGGACAGGATATCGGCAATACGGAGTGACGAA
>Ga0197143_1000434_pt1 | contig 47175 bp, 45 predicted proteins | sample GBS70_MetaG_FD_148603 | JGI IMG/M metagenome (GOLD analysis project Ga0197143, IMG submission 148603) | Sediment microbial communities from Great Boiling Springs, Gerlach, Nevada, United States - GBS 70_MetaG | ecosystem: Environmental > Aquatic > Thermal springs > Hot (42-90C) > Sediment... | reverse complement strand
TTATATCAGAAACAATTTCGTATTGTAGATGGATATTTAAAACTACGATTATTAAAGTTATCATTAACAATGCTATTGAAACTTTTCCTAAGAAACGTGGTTTTGGAAAAGATTGTGGTGTATGTTGGTATGTAACGATCCATCCTGCGATAACTAACGTTTCTCGTATAATTATTATACTAAAGAACCACCATGGTAAATAGTTTTTTACCATTAAAACTATTAATGTTGATATAACTAAAACTTTATCAGCAAGCGGGTCTAATAAAACACCTATTTTTGTTTTCTGTTTAAAGACACGTGCAAAAAATCCATCAAGAAAGTCAGTAAGAATACATATACTTAAAAATAGAATAGATTTAGTAATTTTATCATTCAACAAACTGTGAACGAATAAAAATGTAAAACACATTCGTAATATAGACAACAAATTAGGTATTGTGAACAGTGTATTCATTTAGCATTTTTATTATTTTATTATAAATTTCTTTTGTTGTTGAAATTTTTATATTTAATAGATTGTGGTTTATATTATAAGAAATTACTTTGCAATGTTTGTTAATAAAATTCAAGAGTTCAAAATATTTATTAGGAACATTTATTGTTTTTGTAACATAATTTTGTCCAATAAAGAAAAGTATTTTTTTGAGTAATTTTTCGATTCCAAAACCTGTCTTTGCTGAAATAACAACACTTGTCTTTTCTTTGTTTAATTTTTTTATATATACCTTTTGTAATCTTTCATCTAAGAGATCGATTTTATTGTAAACTTTTATAATAGGAATTTTATCTGCGTTTAGTTCTTCCAAAATTTTTTTTACTAATAGTTCTTTTTTATGATAATCTTCGTCAGTTATGTCAATAATTTCTAATAATAATGTTGCATCTTTAACAATTTCTAAAGTTGACTTAAAACTTTCTACTAAATGATGTGGCAGTTTATTTATAAACCCTACAGTGTCTACAAGCAAAAATTCTTCTTTTGTAGGAAGGACTACTTTTCTTATTAACGGGTCTAAAGTTGCAAAAAGTTTGTCATCTGTATATGCAGAAGAAGATTTAAGAATAGTGTTAAACAATGTTGATTTACCAACATTAGTGTAACCTACTAACGCTATTAAAGGTATATTTGTTTCCATTCTTAACTTTTTTTGTTCATTTCGTGCAACAACAACTTTTTTAAGTTCTTCTTTTATTTTTTCGATACGTTGCATAATTTTACGTCTGTCATATTCAAGTTTTGTTTCTCCGGGTCCCCTTGTACCTATCCCACCTACTTGGTTGTCCATATAGATACCTTTTTGAGTGAGACGTGGTAGCATATATTGAAGTTGAGCAAGTTCTACTTGGAGTTGTGCTTCTTTTGTATGTGCTCGTTGTGCAAAAATGTCAAGTATTAACCTTGTTCTATCTACAATTTTTGCTGATATTACTTCTTCTAAATTTTTTATTTGTGCAGGAGAAAGTTCGTTATCAAAAACAACTGTACGAATATTGTTTTGGACAATAAAATCATTAATTTCTTCTGCTTTTCCTCTCCCGATGTAATAAGCAGGGTCAATTTTATCACGTTTTACTAAAAAAGATTTTATCACAATACCATTCGCAGTAGCAACTAGATTTTTTAGTTCTTCTAAAGACTTTTTTTCTTCTTCAATAGCTTTTTTCCCAGCAGATTTTAAAACTGTTCCTACAGTGACAACTTTTTCCATAGCATTATAAGTTGTTTAGAAACAAATTTTTGATATTATTTCATAAATATATTCCACAATGTGTTTTATTGACATATCTTCACAGTTTATCCATTGTATGTTTTTATCTTTTTTAAACCATACTAATTGTCGTTTAATGTAGTCCATAGTATCTTTGATAAAATTTTTTTGTGTTTCTTCCAACGAGATTTCGTTGTTTATATATTTTATTACCCAATGGTAACCTATAGAACTAAACGCAGGAGATGTTTCCTTAATACCTTTTGCTAAAAGTTGTTTTGTTTCTTCTACGATACCAATTTGAAACATTTGTTTTGTACGTTCAGTGACTTTGTGAAACAAAGTTTTTTTATCATAATAAAGACCAAAGATAATTGTATCATAAGATTTTGTTTTAGGATTTTCTGAAACAATTTGTGTAAAAGGTTTACCTGTTTGAAGAATAATTTCTAATGAACGTATTATTCTGTGTGTATTATTTGGATGTATTTCTTTTGCCCGTTGTGGGTCATAAGTTTTAAGCATATTATAAAGATAGTTTTTTCCATACAATATTGCAAGCTGTGTTAAGTAATTTCTTATTTTCTCATTTTTTTTAGGTAATATAGTGATCCCTTCGGTAATTGTTTTGATATATAACCCTGTCCCACCAACAACAATGGGGATTTTATTTTTTGACCAAATTCTATTGATTAAAGATGAAGCGTCAGTATAAAACCTGTTTGCATCGTAATACAAGTGTGGCTCAAGAAAATCAACTAAATGGTAAGGTATGTTTTTATACAAATATTCCTCCCCAATCCATTCACCAACAGGTTTGTTTGTACCTATTGTTAAGTATTTATAAACTTGTCTAGAATCAGCTGATATTATTTCAGCGGGTAATTTTTGGCAAAGTTCAACAGCAACTTCTGTTTTCCCTGAAGCTGTTGGTCCAACAATGAGAACAACTTTGTTGTTCATTTACGTCGTGAAAAAAGTTTTTCAATTTTTTCTAACTCAAGTTTGATTATAGTAGGTCTACCATGAGGACAAAAAAAAGGTTGTTCACAATTAGACAAATCTGATATTAAAGCATTAACTTCAGATATTGCTAATAGTTCATTAGCTTTTATTGCAGCACGACATGCACTACGGATAATTTTTTCTTTAGGAGTAACATTATTAATTTCATTTTTTATATCTTCCATAAGATTTTCTATAAATCTTAGAATAAAATCTTTCACATCTTGTATATTGAATAATGATGGAATACTAGCAAACCCTATTGAACTCTTACCAGAAATTGTTACTTCAAACCCTAAAGTATTAAGTAGGTCTATATATGGCTTTATAGATTCAAAATCTGAGGGTTTTAGTTCTATATTTAATGGAATAAGCAATTTCTGTATTTGGACATTTTTTGATTTCATAAATTTTTCAAAAAGTATACGTTCACTTGCTGCATGTTGGTCTATTAATAACAAACCTTCTTGTGTTTCAAACAACAGATATGTTCTATGTAGTTGACCCAAATATACAAAATTTTGTAGTCCAAGTTTTTCATAGTTTAAAATAGGTTGTTCATACCGTAATTCCAACTCTGTTTGTTTTTGTTCAACTTTTGTTTCTGTTAGTTGTTTTTCTTTTTGTGTTATTGTTAAAGTTTGTATTGGTTGTCCAGTTTCAATTTTATATGTTTTAGTGTAATATTCTTTTAATGTTTTTTTGAACAAATTTTTAAGTGTTTCATATACATAATCTTCATCTTTAAACTTTATAACACGTTTTGTTGGATGTACATTAACATCAATCAAATCTGACGAGATATTGATAAAAATAACCGCTCCAGGATGTCTACCAGTAGGTAAACTATCCCTGTATGCATCATATAACGCTTGTGATAAAATACGTAAAGTAACGGGTCTTTTGTTAACATAAAACATTTGTAAAGATTTGTTAACTTGTGTAAATTCTATCGGTGTTATAAATCCGTAGATACAAATGTTATCTTCAGTATGAGCAATGTATAACATGTCTTTCACAATATCTTTTTTTATAATATCTTTTAATCTACTAACAAGTTTTGTGGTAGCTTCTGTTGAAAAGACAAGTTCGTTATCTGAATAGAACTTAAACGAAATTTCAGGATAGGCAATTGCATATTCTTCAACAGTACGTGTAACATGTACTTTTTCTGTATAATCAGATTTTAAAAATTTAAGTCTTGCAGGAGTGTTGTAAAACAAATCTTTAACTTCAACAATCGTTCCTTTATTACATGAACATTCTTTTACTGATATAATTTCTCCACCATGAACAACGATTTGGTATCCGAGAGGTTGTTCTTCTGTTTTTGAAATAATTGTAAGTTTAGAAACATTTGAAATTGAAGCTAAGGCTTCTCCACGAAATCCTAAAGTTGTTAAACTATATATATCTTCAAATTTTTCTATTTTACTTGTAGCATGTGGTTTAACTGATAATAACAGATCATCTTTTGTCATACCGCAACCGTTATCTGCTACACGAATAAGTTTCCTTCCAGAAGAAACAATTTCTATTGTTATTTCAGTGGCGTTAGCATCAATACTATTTTCTACAAGTTCTTTGACAACATTAGATGGTCGTTCAACAACTTCACCTGCTGCGATACGTGTATAAACCTCAGGTGGTAAGATCTTAATTTTGGTCATAGTCAAAAATCTTCCATTAGATGTTGTTCAACATAATCTGATATTTGTTCAAAATCTTTCTTTGAAATTTCTATAAATTGTAACCCAGCTCTATATGTTTTATCTAATTGTTTTGTCCATACAACTTTTGCTTTAATACAATCAGTTTTTATCTGATGTAAATTAATTTGTAAATTGACAATAGTGTTAACAGGTATTTCTTTAAAAGTAAGAATTCCTATCCCATTAGCAGAGATGTCTAAAAGTATCCCTGGAAATGATAAATCTTCAGTATTAGTTTTTAGGACTATGGGTATAGAAAGATGAAAAATTTTTAACCGTTTATATTTTCGTCGTTCCGGTCCTGTGTATTTTGTTCTATCATTTTTTTCCATTGTAGTAACAAATTAAACGCATCTAATGGTGTAATTTTGTTTATATCAATTTTTTTTAGATTTACCAATATTTCATTAAAAAAATTTTTTTCTTGTTCTTTTTGTTCAGTAATATGGATTAGTTGTAGTTGTACACTTTTAGATTTGGTTGCTTTATCAATGTTTGCAGCAGCGTTAAGTAAATATTTTAATAATATATTTGCCCGGTTAACAACTTGTTGTGGTATACCAGCAAGTTTTGCTACATGTATTCCATAAGATTTATCTGAACAACCTTCAATAACTTTGTACAAAAATACAATTTCGTCTTTATATTCTTTAACAGCAACATTAAAATTTTTAATCCCAGTATACCTTTGTTCAAGTTCTGTAAGTTCAAAATAATGTGTAGCAAACAAAGTTTTAGGGCAATGGGTTTTATTCGGCCAATTTTGTTTGTTAACAAGATATTCTATCACAGCCCAAGCAATAGAGATACCATCATAAGTTGATGTCCCACGTCCAACTTCGTCTAAAATTATCAAACTTCTATCAGTAGCATTATGAAGTATATTAGCAGTTTCTTGCATTTCAACCATAAATGTTGACAATCCTTTTGCTAAATAATCAGCTGCACCTATACGAGCAAAAATTTTGTCCACAACACCTATACGTGAATATTCAGCTGGCACAAAACTTCCCATTTGTGCTAAGATTGTGCACAACGCAACCTGTCTTATATAAGTTGATTTTCCAGCCATATTAGGACCTGTTAAAATTATAAGTTTTACATTGTCTCCGTCAAGGTATACATCATTTGGTATAAACTTTCCGTAAGGCAATATTTGTTCTACTATAGGATGACGACAAGATTTTAATTCAATAATATATGAATCATCTACAATAGGTTTTTTATAATTATTTCTTTTTGCAACTTCAGCAAGGTTACTAAACACATCTATTAAAGCTATCTTATAACTTACTTCATATAGTTGTTCAGCATATTGTCCAACTTGTTCAACTACAGAATTGAAAAGATATTCTTCTAGATTTAAAATTTTTTCTTCAGCTGAAAGGATTTTGTTTTCAAAATCTTGTAATTCAGGCGTTGTGAACCGTTCTGCATTTTTCAATGTTTGTTTCCTAATGTATTCTTTTGGTATTAGATGTAAATTAGATTTTGTAACTTCTATATAATACCCGAAGACAGAAGTATATCCAACTTTTAATGACTGTATTTGTGTTTTTCGTCGTTGTTCTTCTTGATAGTTTAACAACCATTCTTTTGATGAAGAATAAAGTTCTCTAATTTCATCAAGTTCTTTATTAAACCCTTTTTTGATAACTCCTCCTTTTTTTATATCAGTAGGCGCGTCCGGTACTATACTATTTTCTATAAGTTGTTTAACTTCTTCTAATTCGGGAATATCGATCATTTTGTGTAGTTCGTCAAGTTTTAAAACAAATTGAGAATTTATTATATGTTGTAATAATGTTTTAATTTCAGGTATTAATTCTAAAGATTCTTTTAGTGTGATAAGATCCTTTGGTGTTGCATTTTTTGATGTGATTCTATTTGTTATTCTTTCAATATCTGCTATGTTTCGTAGAATATCTTTGAGTTTTTGTCTGTTTGTATCATCGTTATAAAACATTTCTACAATTAATAAACGATTATTAATTTCTTTTACATCTTTTAATGGTTTTAATAACCAACTTCGTAATAATCTTGCACCTTGGGCTGTCTGTGTTTTGTCGATAACATCAAGTAAAGTATTTTTTTGTGTCCTATCATAAAGATTTTCTACTAACTCCAAATTTCTTATACAGCTGCTGTCCATAAACAAGTAGTCATCTAAGTTATAAAATTTTATTCCTTTTAATTTTGGTATCAATTTTTTTTGTGTCCTATTTAAGTATTCTAATAACCCGCCTACAGAAGATAATAAAATTGCATGTTTCGTCATATCAAGTCCAAATGTTTCAAGAGAATAAATTTTATAATACTCTTTAATTCTTTCTACAGCTGTTAATACATCAAAGAACCAATCTTCTAAAAATTCTATATGTACTTCTTTGTATTGTTTTACAATTTTGATAATTTCTTCTTTTTGTGTTTCTTTTGCAACAATTTCAGAAGGTGAGATCCTGATTAACTCATCTATAATTTTGGAACTATTTTGGTCTTCAAATTGAGTGACTAAAAAATCACCTGTTGAAATATCAACATTAGCAATACCAAAACAAAGTTTGTTTTTGACAAAAGCAAAATTTATAGAAGTCAAGAAATTATTTTTTTTAGCATCAAGAAGATTTTCTTCAATAATTGTTCCTGGAGTTATAACTCTTACCACTTCTCTTTTAACTACACCTTTTGCAAGTTTTGGATCTTCGACTTGTTCACATATAGCAACTTTGAATCCACAATTAAGAAGTTTTGAGATATAGTTGTTAACACTGTGGAATGGGACACCACACATTGGTACCCCTTGCCTCTTTGTTAAAACAACACCTAAAACAGGCGCTGATTTTATCGCATCTTCACCAAACATTTCATAAAAATCGCCTAGACGAAACATTAGTATACAATCTTTATATTGTTGTTTTATTTGGTGGTATTGTTTCATTAAAGGTGTAAGATTAATTTCTTGTAATTCTTTCATATTAACTCAGCTCACCAATCAAAGTATGTAGTTTTACTTCTTTTATTTTTGTTTTCACAAAATTGCCTACTAGTCCAGTTTTTTCTGTTATAATTTCAACAGTTTTGTTTTCTAAAGTTTTGCCGATATAATAACTTTTTGCATGTTTAAAGTTTTGCGAAATAATTAATGTTTCCACTTCTTTTTCAAGATATTTTTTATTTTTTTGAGAAGCGATACCGTCACATAAAGACAATAATTCAGCATGTCTTTTTTCTTTTACTTCTTTTGGGACGTTATCAGGTAATAAATAAGCTTTTGTCCCTTCTCTTGGGGAATATTTAAAAACAAATGCTGCATCAAATTGTATATCTTTTACAGCCTGTAGTGTTTGTTTAAAATCTTCTTCTGTTTCGTAGGGAAATCCAACAATAAGGTCTGTAGTTATAGAGATCTCAGGAATTTCAGAACGTATCATTTCTACAATTTGTTTGTATTTTTCCAAAGTGTAATTTCTGTTCATAAGTTCTAAGATCTTGTTAGAGCCTGATTGTAATGGAAGATGAATATGTCGTGAAATGTTATTATAAGTTTTTATTGTTTTAACAATTTCATAGTTCATATCTTTTGGATGATTTGTCAAGAAACGAACCCAGTATTTTTTGTCAGTATTTAAAGTTGCAACTTTTTCTAAAAGTTTTGCAAATGTAATAATATTTCCATTGTTGTCCCATTTATAAGAGTTAACATTCTGTCCGATAAGTATAATTTCTTTAACACCGTTGTCAAGTAAAAAGTTGACCTCTTTAATAATATTGTTTATATCTATAGAGATTTCCCTACCTCTTACATATGGTACAATACAGTATGAACAAAAATTGTTACAACCTTTCATTATTGGTACAAAACAACTTGTTTTGTTGAACACGTTTATATGTATTTGTGGATTAGTGATTTGAAAATCAAGTTCATTTTCTAAAATTTGGCAAAGATTTTCATATTCTGTAGGACCAATAAATAGGTCTATGTATGGAAATTGTCTTTTAAGTTCGTTTTTTGCTTTTTGTACAAGACAGCCTAAAACAATGATTTTGCAGTTGTTTTTAAGTTTTATTTTCTTCAATTGTCCAAGAAACGACTTTTCTCTATCTTCAGCATGTTTTCTCACACAGCAAGTATTAACTATTATTAAATCTGCTTCATTTATATTTTGCGTTATTTCATAATTTTCTTTAGAAACTAACAGAGATGCCACATACTCAGAATCAGCAACATTCATTTGGCAACCAAAGGTTTTAAAAAACACTTTTTGTTTCATATTGTTATTATTATTTTACAAAATTTCGTTAGATATAACAATACATAGTTATATATCTCTTGCTAAAACAAAACCATAAACATTTTTTGCTTTATGTTTTTTTAACATTTTTGCACATTGATTAATTGTTTCAGCAGTGGTACAAACATCATCAATTATTAAAACATTTTTTTCTTTTATTATGTTTTCAAATTTATGATTTATTTCAAACGCATCTTTGACATTTTCAATACGTTTTTGTTGTGAAAGTTTGAATTGTGAAACAGTATATTTTTTTCTTATTAAGAGATCTGGAATGAAGTTTAGATAAAATTTTTTTGCTAAAACTTTAGCAAGAAGTTCTGCTTGGTTAAACCCGCGTAAAAACTTTTTTATTCTATGCATTGGGACACAACATACAATATCAATTTTTATATTCTTAAATTCTTTTTCATATCCTTTTGTGAAAATATTGCTTAAGAAAGAAACAAGGAATGTTTTTTTGTTATATTTAAATTCATGAATTAATGTTTTTATTGGTTCTCTGTACTCAACCACACCACGGACAAAATCAAAATAAAATTTTCTTTCTTGTTTTCTACAGTTATAACAAAATTTTCCCCCACTGTATAATGGAAGACCACACTTGTCACATACGAGTCCATCGATAATTTTTATTTTGTTGACACAATTGTTGCATAAAGGCAAGTTAGAAAAATAATCAATTGGTTTATTGCAATAAAAACATATTTTTGGAAAAAAACTGTAAATGAATAATTCAAAAAATTTTTTTATAAAGTTCATTATTTTTGTTTTTTATTGAAAATATTTTTTGATTTAGATATATTATATCAAAATTAACAAAATTATAATAAAATTACAATAAGGAGGTTTAAAAGCACTATGGTGGAAGAAATAAATGATAAAGATTTTGTTGAGAAAGTGTTAAACTCAAAAACTCCTGTATTAGTAGATTTTTGGGCACAGTGGTGTGGTCCATGCCGTATGTTAACACCTATTATTGAAGAACTTGCAAAGGAATACGACGAACAAAAAATAAAAATTTATAAATTAAATGTAGATGAAAACCCACAAATCGCAGCAAAATATGGTATTATGGCTATTCCCACTGTAATAATTTTTAAAGATGGTAAACCAGTTGAACAAGTTACAGGAGTAAGGAATAAAAAAGAGTATATTGAACTTATAGAGAGATACATATGAAAGTTATAAAAAAAATAAAACAGATGCAAAAAATTGCTGATTTTTTACGCAAGCAAAATAAAATAATAGGTTTTGTTCCAACAATGGGTGCATTACATAAAGGGCATTTGGAACTTATTAAAAAAGCAAAAAGAGAAAATGATGTTGTTGTGGTTTCAATTTTTGTTAATCCTATACAATTTGGGCCTAAAGAAGATTATAAAAAATATCCAAGACCTATTAAACAAGATTTAAAAATTTGTAGAGAAAACAATGTTGATTATGTTTTTTACCCAGAAGTTAATGAGATGTACCCTGTAAGTAAAAAGTTAGTTCAAAGTTTAAAGTCCAAAGATGATAATGAAAAAAGAATTCTTACTTTTGTAGAAGTAGAAAAGCTACAAGACATTCTTTGTGGTAAGTACAGGCCCGGACATTTTAGAGGTGTTTGTACTGTAGTGACAAAATTGTTTAACATTGTTAAACCACACAGAGCATATTTTGGTGAAAAAGACTATCAACAATTAAAGATAATCCAACAAATGGTTAAAGATTTAAATTTTGATATAGAAATAATTCCTGTGGGTACAGTTCGTGAAGAAGACGGTCTTGCGTGTTCAAGTAGGAACACTTATCTTACAAAAATAGAAAGAAAAGTAGCATCTTCTATATATAAATCTCTTCTATATTGCAAAGATCTGATCTCTGAAAGAAGATATGATAGTATAAAAAAATGTATAGAAGTATCAAAAAAATATTTGCGCAATCTATTAGTTGGAGTAAGACATAAAATACAATATTTTGAAGTTTATGATGAAGATTTGTTTCCAATAGATGACAGAATTTCAAAAATACCTAAAGGAAAGAAATTAAGAATTTTTGTTGCAATGTATTTAGGTTCTACACGATTAATAGACAATCTTGGTTTTTCCCTTTAATCTTTTTTTTCTCTTTTTATTTGTTTCTACTTCTTTTTTCTCAAACTCAATTAAATTTTTAATTATAATTTCTTCGGTAGGTAGTAAGGGCCCTACAAAAACTATATTCCCTTCTTTGTTTATAATAAAATTTGTTGGTATTCCTTTGATATTGTATTTTTTTGCAACTACTGCTGCTGTATCTAATACAATTGTATAATTTATTTGTTTATTTTCTGCAAACTTTTTAACCATTTTTTCTGGTTCACGAATATTGATTCCAATTATTTCTAAATTTTTATCTTTATATTTATTAGCGAGTGTTATAAGACGTGGAATTTCTTGTTTACAATATGGGCACCATGTTGTCCAAAAGTTTAATAAAATAAGTTTTTTACCTACAAGATCTGACAGTTTTATATTGTATGTTGATATAGATGGAAGCTCAAAATCAATGAATTTGTTTTGTATCAAGTTGGTATTTTGTTGAGAGAAGATGTAGTTGTAAAATATATAAATTAACAACAAAATTTTTAACATTTTATTTGTTTAGTATTTCTTGTATTACATTTAAAATTGTAGGTTCTTTTATTTTTTTGGCAACATTCTGTAAATAAGATTTTACTTCTGGTAAAGTTATAAAATTACCTAATGACCAACATGCTGCTATACGTACATCTATATTTTCTTTTTTTGATTTAAGTATTTTTTTAAGTTTTTTTATTGCGCCAATATATTTCAGCATACCAACAGATATACACACACGTTTTTTAACATCTATATCTTTCATTTTTAACAATTTAATAATTTTTTCTGCAGCGGGTTTGTAATCTAAAAATGTTAGTATGTCAATAATATACTGAAGTATTTGAGGGTCTTCTATCGTTAATAAAGATGTAAGCCATTGTAGGTTTTCTTCTGTAGGTCTTTCTTGGATATAATTTAATATAGCGATTTTGTTAGCATAGTTTGTGTAATTATAAAGATTTCTTAGTGAATTAGAAAAATCATAGTCAAATTTTGGTAGTATTTCTAAAATTTTGCTAAGTTTATATACAGGAGTTTGAGGCACAATAAGTTGTTCAATAGAATCTATTACTTGTTTTTGATCTTTTAATGATAACAAAACTTTTACTAAAATATTGGTTATATTTATGTTGTTTGTATTCATGATTGCAGACAACAAAATATCAATAGATTGTTCTGCTACATAAGTTAAAAACCATATAATTTCATTAAGGTTGTCTTTAGGATCTGCTAAATCTGATAATATAAAATCTTTAGTTTGTTGATAAACTTTATCAAGTAAAAAATAAATTAACTTTGATTTTTCAGGATTAACTTTTATGAGTTCTTCAGCAAATTGTAATAATTGTTGTGAATATTCAACAAACGATTTATAGTCATCATTGATTATTAAACAACACAATGAGTGTTCAAGGGCTTGTATTTGTAATTTAACTACAGTTTCATCTTGTTCTTTTATTAAAAATTTTAAAATGTTGCTTACAAGATTTTTTGCAATTTTTCCTTTTTGAAACTTTGTTAACTGTTTCGCAATATTTTCAGTAGTAGATGCTGCGAGTTGTCTAAGTTTCACTATAGGATTTGAAAAATTTTCTGTCATTAAATATACTAATCTATCAAGTTTATCGTCAAGACCAATTAAACATAACTTTTCTATATTCTCTTGTAAATTATCTAAAAATTTTTCTTGTAACAATTTTACTGGTTCGTTAGTGGACAACAACTCGTCAAGTTGTGCAATCCACGATTTTTTTTCTTTTTTTTGTTCTAATATCCATTCAGGTAGTGCGTCAATAAGTCCTATTTTAAACAATTCTTCAAAAACTTCTATCGGCACAAGTTTACTTACAGGCGAGTTTATTACAAGTTTTATAAACTCTTTCAAATTTTGTAGTTGTTCAATATATTCAGTTTCACTTTCAACTTTTGATTTTAGTTGTTTACACCAAGATATTATTTCGTTAAAAATTTCTTCAACAGTTTGTTTCGTTAGTTTATTAAACAACAATTGTTTGATACCGGTTTGTTCAATTTTTTGTGGTAATGGTTGAATAAACAACTCTTTTATAAGATTAATATCCAATGATGACAAGTATTTTACAATAGCGTCAGTAAGATTTTTTTTAGTTTTTTCATCTTTGATTTTATCAAGTTCATTAAAACTTGTTCCTAATATGTTGATAAGTTCTGACAAATTTGATACAGGTTGTGAAATAAGATTTAAGATTGATTTTGCTGTTTGGTCAGATTTTGTTATTGTAATATATTCAATTTCATCAATAGCAATATTTTTTATATTTTTTTCTTTAATTATCTGGTTAACAATTTCTTTGGTTGATACTTTAGGTTTTTTGATAGACATTGCTAAAAGTAAGTTTTTAAGTTCGTCTAACTCAATTTCTTTTTTAAAAGTTATACTTTTAATCCCTGTTTGTAAAAAAAATTGTGTAATAGAAGTTATGTTTGCAATAGATGTAGGATCTTTCCCTAAATACTCTTTGTCGTTTATAAATATTTTATTATCGATTTCTGAGATTGTTAAAATTGTTTCTTTTTGCAAAATTTGTTTTAAAACAGCAAATAGTTCAGAAATCTGTTTTTCTATCAACGGGTTGTTAATAGGGTAAATTTTTATATTTATTATTGTCATTTTAAAAGTTCTCAGTAGTTGGTCAATAAGATTTTTTTCTTGGTTCATGTTTGTTGTAGAAACTTTGTTGCTTCTTCTGGTTCAACAGGATTAATATAAAACCCTGTCCCCCATTCAAATCCGCCTATTCCTGTCAGTATTGGAATAATTTCTATATGCCAATGATAATGATGTAAATTAGAATGTTTCAAAGGAGAAGTGTGAAGTAAATAGTTATACGGTGGATTTTCTAAAGCTAGATTTAATTTCCTATTAATAATTTTCATAATAGAAGCTAAATTTTTAAGTTCGTTATAATGTATATCTTCGTACATAGGGTCATGTCGTTTTGGTAAAATCCAAACTTCAAACGGAAATCTACTTGCATACGGACATATTGCTATAAAATCATCATTTTCTGTTACAACACGCAAGTTAGTTTTTAATTCTTCGTTAATTATGTCACAATACACACATCGTTCTTTAAATTCATAATATTTTTTGGCACCTTCAAGTTCTTGTTGGATTATTATTGGTATCATAGGTAATGCAATAAGTTGTGAATGAGGGTGTGATAGTGTAGCACCAGCATTTTGTCCACAGTTTTTAAATACTAATATATATTCAAATCTTATATCACGTTTAAGATCTTCAATCCTCTCTTTATACATTCTAAAAATATCAATAATATTGTTTAGTTCAAGTTGGTAGATATCCTTATCATGGTGTGGCGTTTCTATAATAACTTCATGAGCTCCTATACCTGTAATACAATCGTATATACCACAGGCAGATTTTATAACTTCACCTTCAACACGTAATGCTGGATACTTGTTTGGTATGGTTCTTACTTGCCATCCAGGAGTATCTTTTTGCGTATTTTGTGGTCTATAGGCAACAATTTCCGGCGGTGTAAATTTTTCGTTGCCCGAACAAAATGGACATGTATCAACATCGTCAATTTCACGTGGGTATTTAACAAAAGCGAATGGTCGTTTTGCTCGTTCTGTGGATATTATTATCCACCTACCTGTTATAAGATCGCGACGAAATTCACGCATTTCGTCCTCCGTTAAGTAACGATTTTATATATTTTACTCCTTTAATTAGATTATCAAAACTTTCTTTTGGATGTACTTCTAATACATATATCTTGTTTTCTTGATAGTTTAACAATTTTTTATAATCGGGTTGTGTTTCTGGTAATGGAACAAAATGGTCGACAAAATTTTTTACCCCATGTATATGATACCCAGATAAGTAGTTTCCATATGTATCAAAAAATATTTTATGTCCTTTTTCAAAATCAAAAATTGTTTGTATCTCTACATGCCCAAAATCGTGCCAGTAGCGTAAATAATCATTTTTATAACATTCAAAAATTTCAGCAAACTCTTCAAAATTAGGTATTTCGTTAGGGAAAAACCGTGTTTCTATACAAATACTAACTTTTTTACTTTCTGCATAAGGTAGAATTATATCAATTGTTTTTTTTAACAAATCAAAATATTTTTGTTTGTTTTGTAACCGAGAGGATATTAGTGATTGTTTATATTTTTGATAAATTTCTGAAGTGGGTCCAAATTCTTTAGCAATTTTGTATACTTCGTCTGAAGAAGGTTGTGTCACAATTTCGCCTAAATGTACTACTACGATATTACTGTTAACAATTTGTGCATAATCAATAGTTCTTAATGTATACTTTATTGCAAGTTTATGTTCTTCTTCATCAGTAGATGTTAAAGAAAATGCATTAAAACCATACTTTCCTTTAGGAATATTTTCTACTGAAGGACAAAAATTGTGTAAAGAAAGAATTCTTATTTCGCCTTCATTTACATCTTTTTGTATTTCTTTAAACCATTCAATAGGTACATCAGCGTTAAGTTCTACAGCGGATAAACCAAGTTGGTACAATTTCTCTTTAATTTGTTGCCAATTAATGCTTCTTTTAACGATTTCTTTATAAAAGTAAATAGTTGAAATACCTAAATTATTCTTGCTGTTTATCATTTTGGGCAGATGTCGTTTGGTCAACAGTTACTTCGCTTGTCGAAATTGATATTGTAGGTTCTGTACCTACAGTTTCTACATTTTCTTGAGTTGGAAGTTGTTCTTGTGTTGCTTGTTCAACAAATTGTTCAATAGGTGGTAGATCATTAAGTGAGTTTATCCCAAAATATTTTAAAAATTCTTGTGTCGTACCGTACAATAACGGTTTACCAACAACTTCTTTTCTACCAACAATTTTTATAAGTCTACGTTGAAGAAGTGTTTCTAACACAGTTGTACAATCAACACCACGTATTTCTTCTATTTCTGCTTTTGTTATAGGTTGTTTATAAGCGATGATTGCTAATGTTTCAACAGCAGCAGGAGATAGTCTTAACAATGTCCTATCTTGATATAACCTTCTTACATATTCTGAGAATTCAGGTTTTGTAGCCATCTGGTAGCCACCAGCAACTTCTCTTATTTCTATTGCAGAACGGTTTATATATTCTGTTTGCAAATCAGTTATTAATTCTTTAACGACAGATTCATCAACTTCGGGCTCGTTGATAAGTTCTACAATCTTTGATATACTTAACGGTTTATCTGCGATAAAAATTAGTGTTTCTATTATGCCCTTTATAAATTTTTTATCTATCATAAAGTTTAGAAAAGAAGAGATTTTATTATTATGTTTGACTTAAAAAAGATTTCACATTTTTAATACTTTCAGGATGAACTAATACAACTATATCACTTCCTGCTTGAAGGTAACCAAACGCAGTAGTTGTTTCCCACATAATTCCCCTTTTTATTGTATCATTTCCCCAGAGAGGTTCTTCTTCAACTGTAGCTTTAGCTTCTTTTGTTTTCCAAGTTTCTTCTCCAACAAGGTTTATAATAGGTGTAGCCATTACACTATCACCTTGTAAGCCAGCAAGTCTACAACGTTCCATAATAGAATAACAATATTCAAACCCATAGCCTAACCCACCAGTTGTATGATGCATAACAATTCTGTCGAGAGGGACACCAGCATCATTTATTAAAATATTAAGTTGTTTAGCCAAATTTATATCAAGTGGTGTTTGAGCAATTACTGAATGTCCACAAGCAAACGCTGATAAAGATATTGTTTTATAGTTTTCTTTTACTGCCATACCTACAAGAATTTTTTCCCCTTTTGTAAGTTCGCATACAACAGGTAGTATTTCTGTATCACGTTCTATATGTTCACAACCTAGAATTATAAGTGGTAAAGAAGTTGTTTTTAAAACTTCAGGTATAAAAGATTTAATATAATCAACTGAATTGTTTTTTATATCAGGATGGCATGATAACAATCTTATACATATTGCATCAGGCTGTAATTTTTCAACTTCTTTTATCCATTTTATTGGATCAGATACAATATCTTTTAAGTTCTCATAGAAAATTGGCCAAAGCTCTTCAGGTAAATAATCAACAACTTCAGCTACGACAGCCGGTTTGTTAGATGAACCACCTTCAAAATTTAAAAAAGGTAAAGTTTTTGCTCCACCTACTTTTAAAACTTTACTTCTTGTACCACCATCCTGACTTGTTGCACCTATTGTAACTTCAATTATTTCAGCAGACCATTTTTCTACATAAGGTTCATAGTTCATAGCTTTTTATAAGTTTACAAGTTTAATTAAAAATTTTGTATCCTTCTACAGGTAATCCAAGTTGTAATTTTATTAAATTTACTAAATTTTTTACTAAAATACAAGAAGTTACAGGACCGACACCACCAGGTACAGGTGTTATAAACAAAGCCTTTTTTGATACATTTTCAAAATCTACATCACCAACAATTTTTGTTTTTGGTTTTCCAGTTTTTTCATCAATAACTTCTTTACCGTTTTCATCCAAGATTTTTACTTTATTTATACCAACATCTATTACAACCACACCTTCTTTTACCATGTCTGCAGTAATCAAGTTAGGCTTCCCAACAGCTACAATTAAAACATCAGCATTTTTTGTGTGTTCAGCAAGATTTTTTGTTGCGATATGGCAGACAGTAGGTGTTGGTGAGTTAAAAAGTGATGAAAGAAGCAAAATAAGTACTGGTTTTCCAACAATTTCTGAATGTCCAACAATAACAACTTCTTTACCTTTAAGCTCAATTTTTGTCTCTTTTAAACATTCTATAACAGCTAATGCTGTACATGGTGCAACGACAGGAGGCGTTTCTGCATAAAAAAGTTTACCTAAATTTTCTGCAGTAACTCCTTCAATATCTTTTGATGACGAAATTTTGTTTTGTAATTTTCTTGGATTTAGATGTTGTGGAAGTGGCAAATTAAGCATTATAGCATTAACATTTTTATCGTTGTTAAGTTCTTCAATTCTTTGTTCAAGTTCTTTCTCAGTTATATCTGACTGTAACGATAATATTTCAATATTAATACCGAGTTCTTGACAAATTTTACATTGTGTGTTTACATATACTTTTGTAGCAGGGTTTTCACCAACAATAATTGAAACAACTTTTGGTATTAAAGAAAATTTTGTTTTTATTTCGTTCAATTGTTGAACAATTTCATCTTTTATCCTTTGGGCAATTTTGTTACCATCAATAAGATTTGTGTACATTTAACCTCCTTTTTATGCTAGGCTTGTAATAACTTCATCTAATGACGCGCCTGCAGGAACCATAGGGAATACATTTTCTTCTGGTTCAATCCAAAAATCGATTATCACAGGTTTATCTTTTATTTCAAAAGCTTTTTTTAATGTTGGCACAACTTCTTCTTTTTTAGTTACTCTAAATCCTTCAGCTTTATACGCTTTTGCAACTTCTACAAAATCAGGTATTGGTTCGCAGGTTAGTTTGCCTGACTTCCTTGTACATAAATATATTTGTGAATATCTTTTGTTATAAAACAATTCTTGCCATTGACGAACCATACCTAAATATCCATTGTTCATTATACAAACAATAATATTAATTTTGTTAACCACGGCAGTGGATAATTCTTGTATGTTCATTTGAAACGAACCATCGCCTGCAATAACTATAACTGTTTGATCAGGTTTACCAAACTTTGCTCCAATACCTGCTGGGAATCCAAAACCCATGGTCCCTAACCCACCTGATGACAAAAATTTTCTTGGCCCGTTTGGTTTATAATATTGTGCAGACCACATCTGGTGTTGACCTACTTCTGTTACAAGGATTGCATCACCTTTTGTTAATTTTGAAATTTCTTCAATTATATATTGTGGTCTTAATTTTTCGTCGTTTTTATAAGTTAAAGGATATTTCTTTTTCCATTCTTCAATTTGCTTTAACCATTCAGTATGTTTTTTAGGTTTTACAAGCTTTAACAAGTCTTGTAGTACTGTCTTACAATCACCTACAACGGGAATATCAGCTACAACATTTTTAGAAATACTTGTAGGGTCAATATCAACATGTGCAATATGATTTGCTTTAGGAGCAAATGCAGCAAGTTTACCTGTACATCTATCATCAAACCTTGCACCCACAGCAATAATTAGGTCAGCATTTTGCATACTTAAATTTGCATATACAGTACCGTGCATACCAAGCATACCTAAATAAAGTTCATGGTTTGGTGGAAAACTGCCAATAGCCATAAGTGTTGTAGTAACAGGTATTTGACACAGTTCAGCAAGACGTTTTAGTTCATCACAAGCGTTAGAAATTACAACACCACCTCCTACATACAATACAGGCCTTTTTGCAGAATTAATTGCTTCTGCAAGCTTTTTTATTTGTAGAGGATGACCTTTGTAAGTTGGTTTATATGATGGTATTTCAATTTCTGTTGGCCAAATAAATTCAGTTGTTGCACGTTGTACATCTACAGGTAAGTCGATTAACACAGGTCCGGGCCGTCCTGTAGATGCAATATAAAATGCTTCTCTTATAGTTCTTGCTAATTCTTTCACATCTTTTACTAAATAATTATGTTTTGTTATAGGTCTTGTGATACCGGTTGTATCCGCTTCTTGGAACGCATCATTCCCAATAAGATGTGTCGCAACTTGCCCTGTAAACGCTACTATTGGTACAGAATCCATATATGCAGTAGCAATACCTGTGGTAAGATTTGTAGCACCAGGTCCAGAAGTAGCAATACATACACCTACTTTGCCAGTAGCACGTGCGTACCCGTCTGCCATGTGTGCAGCAGCTTGTTCATGCCGAGTTAATACAAATTTTATTTTTTTTGAATCGTATAACCTGTCAAAAATAGGTAACACTGCACCACCTGGAATACCAAACATTATTTCTACACCTTCTTTTTCTAAGGTTTCAACAAAAATTTCAGCACCTGTCTTAACAACTTTCTTTTTCATTGCTAATTCTTACTCCTTATTGTTAGTCAAATTTTTTAATTCGTAGAATATATTTTCAATTTTTTCAATCATATTATTAAAACTAAATTTACAATCAAAATATCTTTTCGCGTTTGTGCCCAATTTTTTAGCAAGTTCTTCATCAAGCAAAATTTTTTCTAACTTTTCACATACAGCATTAATATCGTGTGGTTCAACCAAATACCCGACTTCGTTATCAGCAATTATCTCAGGGAGACCACCACATCGATACCCTACCACTGGTTTCCCACACCCTAGCGCTTCAATAAATGCTACTCCAAAAGGTTCCTCATATGATAACAATACAAAACAATCACAAATTTTTAACAATTCTATAACATCATTCCTAAATCCTAAAAGTTTAACTGTGTCAGACAAATTGTATTGGATTATTAATTTTTCCAATTTTTTTCTTTCTTCACCCTCCCCAGCAATTAAAACAAGCAAGTTTTTTATTTTTTCTTTTAAGATTTTTGCAACTTTTATTAATTCTTCAAATCCTTTTGTAGGATAAAGATTACCTACACTTAAAACAATTTTTTTATTTTTTTTATCAAAATGTTGTTGAAGTTGGATTATTTTATCTGAGTCAAACTTTAATCTTTCTTGTGGTATTGCGTTATATACGAGTTCTATTTTTTCTTCCTCAAATTTATTTTCTTTTATTAAAATTTCTTTTGTAGCCTTTGAAATAGCGATAATTTTTGTCTTCCAATTATTTATTAAAAACTTAGTTATTGGGTTTACTTTTGACATAAGACGCCTGTGTATCACAACAGGTATTGAGTTTAACATACCTAGAATTATAGATATGGCATAATCTTTCCCTGAGTGCACATGAATAATATCTGGTTTCCAATTTTTTAGAAAGACTAAGATTTTAATGAATCCCACAAATGGATTTTTGTAAGCTATAATATTCATATGCTCTTGTTTTAATTTATTTTCAAAGAACGAATTCTTTCTACAGATTATATATACCTGATGACCTTTTTTTATTAAAGCTTTTGTAAGTTCTAATGTTCTTAATTCAGCGCCGCCTAACACTTTTGCTGTATTCCATTGCACAACTTTCATTTTCTAGGTTTTAACACAGCACCTTCAGATGCAGAAGTAACAAATTCAACATATCTTGCAAGCCAACCTGTTTTAAACTTTTTTTCTCTTGTTTCAAGCTCACCTTGAAACTTTGCTAACCTTGAGTTAAGTTCTGTATCAGTAAGACGAACATTAAGTTTTCTGTTTGGAATATCAATTTCGATTATATCACCGTTTTGGATTACACCAATAGGTCCACCAGCAGCAGCTTCAGGTGAAACATGGCCGATACACGGCCCCCGAGTGCCACCTGAGAACCTACCATCAGTGATTAAAGCTACTTTATCAGCTAATCCCATTCCTTGAATAACACTTGTAGGACCTAACATCTCCCTCATTCCTGGCCCACCTTTAGGACCTTCATAACGTATCACTATAACATCACCTTTTTTAATTTTTTTGTTCAAAATAGCGTTCATAGCAGATTGTTCAGAATCAAACACTACTGCAGGACCAACAAATTTCCTCATATTTGGTAAAACAGCTGATTGTTTAACTACAGCACCTTCTGGTGCAAGGTTGCCATACAATATAGCTAAACCACCTTCAGTAGAATAAGGGTTTTTATACCGTATAATTTCTTCATCTTCAACTTTTCCTAAACTTGCAATCTCAAGAATATTTTTTCCTGTAACAGTGAGTGCACTTTTGAGATACTTTTGTAAAACGTTTAGTACCGCTGGTATTCCGCCAGCTTTATGTAGATCTTCCATATAATAATCACCAGCGGGTTCTAATCTTACTATATTTGGTACAATTTTTGAAACATCGTCAAAAAGTTTTAAATCAAATCTAATCCCTGCTTCATATGCGATAGCTTTTAGATGTAATATAGTATTTGTTGAACCACCGAGTGCTGCATCAACTACAATTGCGTTATAAATTGAGTTATAAGACAAAATTTTTAACGGAGTTAAGTTTTCATAAACCATTTGTACAATACGTTTACCTGATTCATAAGCAATACGTTTTTTCTCTGCAGAGACAGCTGGTGTTGTCGCACAATATGGTAATGATAAACCCATTGCTTCAGACAAACATGCCATTGTGTTCGCAGTATAAAGTCCTTGGCAGGAACCTGCTGTTGGACATGCTGCACATTCAAGCTGGTATAGTTCTTCTAACGAAATTTTGCCTGCTTCATAAAGGCCTACAGCTTCAAAAGTGTCTCTTACTAACGATCTTCTTTTACCTTTATAATATCCAGCAAGCATCGGACCGCCTGTCACAACTATCATTGGTATGTTAACGTTTACTCTTACTGCACCCATAATCATCCCAGGCGTAATTTTGTCACAGTTGGTTAACAACACGATACCATCAAAACAATGTGCTTTTACCATAGATTCAATAGAATCAGCAATAAGTTCTCTTGAAGGTAATGAATAATGCATACCACTATGACCCATCGCAATACCATCACATATGCCTGGTATACCGAAGACAAATGGTACACCACCTGCTTCTGCAACACCTCGTTCAATCCATCGTTCAAGCTCACGAAGGTGTATATGACCTGGTACAATATCGCTATATGCTGACGCTATGCCAATAAAAGGTTTGGATAAATCTGATGAAGAAATACCTGTGGCATATAAAAGTGCCCTGTGTGGCGCTCTGGTTGGAGATTTTTTTATTTGGTTACTTATTAACTCAATAGGTTTTAGTGGTAAAACTTTCTTTTTTCTCCCCCTTTTCATATTTAGTTCCCCTCTTTATGAAAATTTTAATGAAAATAATATAAAAATCGCTCTTAGAATTAACACGCAAAAATTTATAAGTTAAAGTTGAAAATGAAATTTCATTGTTTAGATTTTTTAAACAGATAATATTCTACAGCATCACGCAACGCTTCCCATGAAGCTTCTATAATATTTTCTGAAACACCAACTGTTGACCACAATTCATTTTTTGCCATTGATTCAATACTAACACGTACTTTTGCAGCAGTACCTGCTTGAGGATTTACCACACGTACTTTAAAATCAGTAAGTTTTACTTCTTTTAATGATGGATAATATTTTATTAACGCTTTTCTTAAAGCGTTATCCAACGCGTTTACTGGACCATCACCTTCAGCTACAACATGTTCTTGGTTACCATCAATTTCAAGTTTTAATGTTGCTTCTGTTACAATTTCATTTTTTTCTTCTTTGTATTCTATGATAACTCTAAATCCTTTTACTTTAAAGAAATCTTTGTATCTGTTAAGAACTTTCGCAGTTAAAATTAAAAATGATCCTTCAGCATTTTCATATGAATATCCATCATACTCTTTTTGTTTAACAACTTTTATAATCTTAGCAATTTCTTCTTCGGTTATCTCTAAATCTAAAAATTTTTTGTAGAATAACAAACTTGACTTACCAGCAAGTTCTGAGATTAAAATTTTTCGTTTATTACCTACAAGTTCAGGATTTATATGTTCATACGAACGAACATCTTTTGCAACAGCTGACGCATGAACACCTCCTTTATGAGCAAAAGCTGACCTACCAACATATGGTTGTCTATCATTAGGTATAAGATTAGCAATTTCGTAAATTTCTAACGATATTTCAGTAAGTTTTTTAAGATTTTCTTTAGGTATAACATCGTAGTTAAGTTTAAGCATTAACGCAGGAATCACTGAACAAAGGTTTGCATTACCACAACGTTCACCTAAACCATTTATTGTCCCTTGAACATGTTCACAACCACTTTCAACAGCTACAATAGTATTCGCTACAGCACAGTCAGAATCGTTATGTGCATGTATTCCAAGTTTTACTTTTATATTTTTAGTTTTCAAAAAATTTATAACCTCAGATACAATTTGTTTCACTTCTGTTGGAAGAGAACCACCGTTTGTGTCTGCTAACACAAGACAATCAGCCCCTGCTTGATATGCTGTCAACAAACATTTTAACGCATAATTTCTGTCTGATTTATAACCGTCAAAAAAATGTTCTGCGTCATATATTACTTTAAGTTTGTGTTCTTTTAGAAATTTTATAGAATCATAAATCATTTTAAGATTTTCTTGCAATGTTGTTTCTAAAGCTTTTTCTACATGTAATCGCCATGTTTTACCAAAAATACATGCAATGGATACACCTGAAGAAATTATTGCAGCAAGGTTTTGATCTTCATATGGTTTTATATTTTTTCTTCTTGTAGAACCAAAAGCAACAATTTTTGCAGTTTTAAGTTTTAAATTTTTTGCTTGTTTAAAAAATTCTATATCTTTAGGGTTACTTCCAGGCCAACCCCCTTCTATATAGTCAACACCGAGTTCATCTAAAAGTTTTGCTATTTTAATTTTGTCTGAGACAGAAAAACTTACTGACGGTGTTTGTGCACCATCGCGTAATGTTGTATCAAAAATTTCTATTTTTTTCTTCATTAATTATATAATTCCTTTTGTAGATAACAAATTTTTATTTTTACTTAATTGTACAGCATTTTTCAATACACGTGCTACACCTTTGAAAATTGATTCACATATATGGTGATTATCTTTTCCTTGAAGAAGTTTTATATGTAATGTAATCTTTGCTTCGTTAACAAAAGATTTAAAAAACTCTTTTATTAACCTGTAATCAAAAGACGATTTTTTATATTCAGGTAAAAACTTTACTTTATAATCTAGATATGGTCTGCCTGAAATGTCAACAACAATGTAAGATAAAGATTCGTCCATCGGAGATAAAATTTGTCCATATCGTAGAATACCTTTTTTATCTTTTAATGCTTTTAAAAAAGCCTGACCTAATACAATACCTATATCCTCAACAAGATGATGGTCATCAATATAAATATCGCCAGATGCTACAAGATATAGGTCAAACCCGCTGTGTAAACTAAATTGTTCCAACATATGGTCTAAAAAAGGTATGGAAGTATAAATTTTATATTTTCCTTTACCATCTAAATTAAGTTCTAATTTAACTTTTGTTTCTTTTGTTACTCTTTGTAATTTAACTTTCCTTGCCATAATCTACTCTTTTTTTATGCCAATACATCCCCTCAATTTCTGCAAGTTTAGAAGTATATTTTGACAACATTTTTGTTGTGTTAACAGAAAAATTAATTAAACTAATTTTTTTTAAAAAAGTCAATACTGACAAACCAGAAGAAAATCTTGCTGTAGTATCTGTTGGTAGGACATGTGAAGGTCCTGCAATATAATCGCCGAAAACTGCTGAAGGATTATTGCCAAAAAATATTGCCCCAACATTTTTTATCTTTGGTAAAATAAAATTTTGTTTTTTTGTGAACAAAGTCAAATGTTCAGGCGCAATTTGATTGATTATACTTACTACAGAGTTGATATCTTTAACATATTTAAATTGTATTTGTGAAATTAATTCTTTCGCATTTGATAAAACATAATTTTTAACTTTCTCAATTATAGATTGGTCAAATGCTAATAAATAACTTTTTGCATTTTTGTCATGTTCAGCTTGAGCAAGTAATTCATAAGCAATTGGTTCTACAGGATAAGAATTATCTGCTACAACAACAACTTCTGAAGGTCCTGCAATAAGATCTATACCAACAAAACCTACAAGTTGTCTTTTTGCTTCGCTTACCCAAATATTACCAGGACCTATTATTAAATCAACTTTTGGTATAGTTTCTGTACCGAACGCTAACGCAGCGATAGCTTGTGCTCCACCAATTTTGTAAATTTCTTTTATTTTTAACAAATAAGCAGTGTATAAAAAATAATTTGTGACATTTTTAGGTGGTGTTACAACAACAATTTTTTTAACATTTGCAACTTGTGCCGGTATCACTGTCATAATTAATGTTGAAACATAATTATACCCATATCTTCCACCAGGTATATAAATACCAACAGATTCCACTGGCAACAATTTTTGGCCAGCAACAATGTTGTTATATTTTGTTAACCAAAACTTTTTTATATTTCTTAATTCAGCTTGATGAAACTTTTTAACATTATTGATTGCAAAAGTTATTGAACGTTTAAACAATACATCGTCTATTTTTGGCAAATTTTTGATTTCTACTTTTATATCTTTTAATGAAAAATTTTTGATACCATCAAACAATCGTGTGTATTTTAAAATTGCAGTGTCACCATATTTTTTAACATCTTCTATTATTTTTTTTACTTTTAAAGATATATCTTGGTTATTCATCAATACGTTTTATTTTTCCTCCTAAAGATGAAATTTTTTCTTCTAATTTTTCATATCCGCGATCAAGGTGGTAAATATGAGATATTTTTGAGATACCTTCGGCTGCAAGCGCTGCTAATACCAATCCAGCACCTGCCCTTAAATCAGAAACCATTACCTCCGCACCTTTAAGTTTTTCAACACCATAAATTATTGCTTTTCGGTCTTCAACAACGATGTTTGCACCCATACGAAGAAGTTCACCAACATGCAGAAACCTATTCTCAAAAATAGTTTCTTTTATTATACAACTTCCTTTTAATGTACACATAAGTGCCATATATTGTGCTTGTAGGTCTGTTGGAAAATATGGGTAAGGGCGTGTTATGATATTTTGTGGCTTTAAGTTTTTTTTCCATACTACATATATTTTGTTATCTTCTAATTCAATTGTTAATCCGCACTTGCGCAATTTATTTATTACAAAAGTAAGATGTTGAGGTTGAATGTTATAAAGTTCTATTTCACCTTTTGTTATTGCTGCTGCTATAATAAATGTTCCTGCTTCAATCCTGTCAGGTATTACAGTATGTTCAATATCACCTGAGATGAATTTTTTACAACCAACAACTTTTATAACATGTGTTCCTGCACCTTCAATTTCTACACCTAATTTTTTTAAAAAGTTTGCTAAGTCTACAATTTCAGGTTCGCACGCAGCGTTTACTATTGTAACTTGTTTTGGTACTTTTGATAAAAACATTAAAACATTTTCTGTAGCACCAACTGATGGATAACGAAATTTTATCACTCTTTTTTTAGGTATGTTTTTTTTCTTTATAAAAACTTCATATCCAGAATCTATATAATGTTCAATACCTAAATCTTCAAAAGCTTTAATATGAATATCAACAGGGCGGACACCTATTGCACATCCGCCTGGTAAAGCTGTCTTAACTTTCTCATAATTTGCTAATAACGCACCTGAGACAAGAAAACTTGCCCTCATTTTTTTTATTAGTTCATATGGTGCTACAACAAAATCTTTTTCTTTTATTGGCGATTTGTTTTGTGTAACAACTAATGTGGAATTGTTTTGCCAAATAACTTTTTTCCCTAAAAATTCTATTATTGAAATTGTTGTCTCAACATCCTTCAACTTTGGTATATTATGAAGGACAACTTTGTTATCTGTTAATAATGTAGCAATAAGGATAGGTAATGAAGCATTTTTTGAACCAGAGATAGTTATTTTTCCTTGTAACCTGTATCCACCTTCAATTATATATTTTTCCATAAAACTAATTGTTTTTTACTACAATAACACGTGGTAGATTTTGGTAATCATAAATAGTTTTATAAATACAAAATTTATTTTCTTTAAATATGTTGCAAATTTCTTTGTATAAATTCGGGTTCAATTCAAGTACTAAAAATCCATTTTCTTTTAAAACTTTTTTACTATGTTTGGCAAAATATGAATAAAATTCTAACCCTGTCGGCGAAACTAACGCAATTTTTGGTTCATAATATATCTCTGGCTGAAGATTTTTATACTCTTCTTCAGTAACATATGGCGGGTTTGAAACAATCATGTCTAATATAATAGAATTATCTAAAAAATATTTTAGTTTATCAGTTAAAACAAACTCTATTTTGTTTAAAACATTATGCATCGTTGCATTCTTTTTTGCGACATTTATCGCTTCTTTTGAAATATCTGTAGCATATATTTTGATTTTTGTTTGTATGTTTTTAATGATACTTATCGCGATATTACCACAACCAGTACCAATGTCAGCTATTTTTTTAAGTTTGTAACAAGATATTAACTTAATTGCTTCCTCTACTAAAAACTCTGTTTCTTGCCGTGGTATCAAAACGTTTTTGTCAACATAAAAATTAAAACCAAAAAATTCTTTTTCACAAAATATATATTCAAGTGGTATACGATTTAGCCTCAAGTTAAGATTTTTATAAATCAACTTAAGTTCTTTTTCGTTAAGTTTTTTTTCAGGATAAACATAAATTTTTATTTTATCTAAATTTAAAGTTTTTGATATAATCAGTTCTGTTTCAATACGTGCTGAAGTAAAGTTTTTCAGTTTGTTGTATATATCAATATAAATTTCGTTTATCGTGTTCATTTGTTATAAAGAAACTCAGCAATTTTTTCTTTCAGCCTAACTTTGATTAAATTGTCAATAATCTCGTCTAACTCACCATCTAGAACTTCTTGTAAATTATATAAAGTTAAATTTATTCTATGATCAGTTACACGGTTTTGTGGAAAATTGTATGTCCGTATTTTTTCAGACCTGTCTCCAGATTTTACCTGTGATTTTCTTAACTTAGCAATTTCTTGTTGTTGGTGTTGTAGTTTTAAGTCGTACAATCTTGCTTTTAAAATTTTTAATGCGCGTTCACGGTTCTTTAATTGTGAACGTTCGTCTTGACATTGAACAACAATACCTGTTGGTTTATGCCGTATCCTTACTGCAGATTCAGTTTTTTGTAAGTGTTGTCCTCCATGACCTGAAGCACGAAATGTTTCTATCTCAATATCGTCAGGTTTTATTTCTATCTCAACATCTTCTGCTTCTGGTAAAACAGCAACAGTTGCAGCTGAAGTGTGGATTCTACCGGAAGATTCTGTTATAGGTACACGTTGAACCCTATGTACTCCACTTTCAAACTGTAAATATTTGTATACATCTTTACCAGAAATATAACATATAACTTCCTTTATTCCTTTAAGTTCCGTCTGGTTGATATCTAAAACTTCTATTTTCCAGCCTTTTTTAGCACAATATTTGCTGTACATCCTAAACAAATCGTATGCAAACAACGCTGCTTCTTCACCGCCTGTACCTGCACGTATCTCAAGTATCACATTCTTTTTCTCGTTAGGATCTTCGGGTAGAAAAAGGTCTAGCAATTTTTGTTCTAACTCAGCAGTTTCTTTACTCAACTTTTCAATCTCTTCTTCTACTAACATACTATATTCTGTATCAGTAGAACTTTTTAATTCTTTTTTAAGTTCGTCAACTTTGTTTTCCAAATCTTTAATTTGTAAGTATACAGAAACAATTTCGTTGACACGGTTGTATTCAGCAACAATATTTTGATATTCTTGTTGGTTGTTAATAATATTAGGATCAGCAAGTTTTTGTTCTAACTCTTTTTTTTCTATAATTAAGTGTTCACAATTTTTGATTATTTCTTTGTCTAACATAGTTTATTTTTTCTTTTTCTTAGTAGGTTTTGTTGTTAAAATTTTTTCAGTAGTAGATTTTATTTTCTCAACTATTTTTTTCTCTTTCTTTGTTTTCTTTTTCCTTTGAGTGATATCAAATTTTTCACCATATTTTTTCATAAACTTCTCAATTCTACCAGCAGTGTCAACATATTTTTGTTTCCCAGTAAAATATGGATGACAATTGCCACATATCTCAAGTTTTATCTCAGGTTTTGTAGACCTTGTTTTGAAAGTGTATCCACAGGCACATGTTACCGTACATTCTACATATTGTGGATGAATACCTTTTTTCATGATCTCCCTCCTAAATTGTTATAATTAAAACAATATTTTTTTAGGATCAACAGGGATCCCATTTTTTCTTATCTCAAAATGTAGGTGTGGACCTGTTGTCCAACCGGTTGCCCCAACATTACCAATTATTTGTCCTTTATAGACACTTTGACCAACTTTAACACGTATTTTTGATAAATGTCCGTAATAAGTTGTATAATCTTTATGATGTTTTAGTATAACAAGTTTCCCGTATCCTTCTGCCCAGCCGGCAAAAATTACTTTACCATCAGCTGCTGCTCTTACTGGCGCACCATATTTTTGTTTTAAGTCAATTCCTTCGTGATACTTTAATATTCCGAAGATTGGATGTTTCCGCCAACCAAACTTTGAAGTAATCTTTGCGTTAAAAAGTGGTAGCATAAAATCTTTGAATTTTATATATGTATCAGGTAAAAAAACATATTCACCTTTTTTAAACACATAAGTTGGTGGGATTTCATTTATTTCACAAATTTGTTTTATACTTTTTGAAAACTTTTTTGCTATTGTTTTTACTGAAACATCGTCCTGCTTTATTTTATAAAGCATACCTTTTTTATTATGTAACAAAAGTTCTTTACCAGGATATAACAATCCAATAGCTTCTATATAATTTGTACTACGGATTGATTCTATATTTGCCCCTATCATCTGTGCTAACAAATATAAATTGTGTTTATAAGGATTGTATTTACAACGAATAACAACAAGTGGTATTATGTTTTTAATAATTTTGTATCTTACTTTTTCAATATACTCTTCAATTTCTTTGTTTTCTAAATTAAATAGATACAAGTTGTAGTTATAAACAAAATTTAAATCTTTAGTTGTTCTAATGTTATTATCTATTAATTTGATGGCAAACAAAATAGTTCCAATAAGAATAATAATCAATAATAACAAAATGTTTAATATACCGTTTTTATTCATACTTTAGTTTCAATTTTTTTAACAATTTTTTGTATCAACCATCTTGGTGTTGAAGCGCCAGAAAAAATTGCAATTGTTTCATAACCATTAATTTTTAGATTCTTTACTTCTTCTTCACAGCTTATAGCAAAAACTTCATTGTTATATTTTTTTGCAATAGAAATTAACTTTTTTGTATTTGCAGAATTCTTCCCACCTATAACTATAACTTTGTGAACCTTTTTTGATAAATCTTTAATCTCTTGTTCTCTTAAAATTGTTTCTTTACAGATTGTGTTAAATATTTTAACGTTTTTGAATTTTCTTTTTAAAACATCACATATTTTTTTGTATTCATCAACAGGTTTGGTTGTTTGAGAAATTACAATAATAGGTTTGTCATAACTAATGTCTAATTTTTTTATATCTTCTAATGAAGAAACTACATATTTTTTAACATTATTTGATATATACGATATTAACGCTCTTATTTCAGGATGTTCAATATCGCCAAAAATTATTACATTATATCCTTCCTTTGAGTATTTTTCAACAATAACCTGATTTTTTTTTACGATAGGACAAGTACCATCCACAACTTTTATTCCATTTTTTGATACAATTTGTTGATACACTTCTTTTTCAATACCATGAGTACGAATTATTAAACTTATGTTTTTAAATACGCTTTTTAATTCTTTAATATCGTTTATTACTTTTACACCTAACGATTCTAACCTCTTCATTTCTTGTTGGTTATGAAGAAGTTCGCCTAATGCATAAACTTTGTTTCCATTTTTAATTTCTTGTTCAACTAAAGATATACATCTGTTGACACCTTTACAGAACCCAATGTATTTTGCCAAAATTATTTTCATAATTTTTATAAACTATTAAAAATTTCCCAAAAGTTTGGAAAAGATATATCAACACACTCAGCATCTTTTATAACTACATTTCCTTCACAAATAGTTCCAGCTACAGCTAAACTTAAAGCAATCCTATGGTCTTTATAAGATTCTAATTCAATAATATCTTTTTCAGAAGAAAGTTTTGTATTACCCATTACAATCATACCATCTTCAAGTTCAACAATTTTTGCACCTAATTTTTGTAGTTCAGTTGTAATAGTTTTGATTCTGTCAGATTCTTTTACTCTTAATTCTTGTGCACCACGTATTTCTGTTAAACCATCAGCCTGTGTCGCAATAACAGCAAGCAGCGGTAGTTCATCAATCATTGATGGTACATCGTCAGCAGATATGTTTATACCTTTTAGTTTACTACTTTTTACAACAAGATCAGCAACAGGTTCATTATATTTTGTTTTTAAGTTTGTCAAACTTATATTTGCGCCCATTTTTATTAAAGTGTTTATAAATCCCATACGAGTAGGATTTACACAAACATTTCTTATAACTATCTCAGAATCTTTTGTTAAGATACCAATTGCTACAAAATAGCTTGCAGAAGATGGATCTCCTGGTATTTCAATTTCAAAATTTTTTATTCTTTTTATTTTACCCTTAATTGAGCACACCCTATCTTTTTTCTCAATGTTTACATCCAAGTATTGTAACATACGTTCTGTATGATCTCTTGATATTTGTGGTTCGATATAAATTGTTTCACCTTCTGCATACATTCCTGCAAATAGAATACAAGATTTTACTTGTGCTGACGCAATTTTACTTTCCCAAGTGATAGATTTTAAGTTTTTGCTTCCATATATAGTCATAGGCAAATAGTTACCTTCAGTAGCAACAATTTTTGCACCCATAAGAGATAACGGTTCTACAATACGTTTCATTGGACGTTTTGACAAACTTTCATCACCAACAATTTTTACTTCTATCTCGTTTCCAGCAAGAATGCCTGATATTAACCTTACTGTAGTGCCAGAGTTACCAGCGTCAATAACATCGTTTGGTTGTTTTAATCCTTCCATACCAACACCGTAAACTTTTAATGTATTTTTTTCTTCAACAATTTTTACTCCAAGCGACCTAAAAGCGTTAATAGTAGAATAACAATCTTTACTTTTTAAAAAATTGTGTATCTCTGATACACCTGAAGATATAGATGCTAACATTATAGCTCTATGTGTTATAGATTTGTCTGGAGGAACTTCTATTTCTGCTTTAATTTTGTCTTTCTTATATACTTTTATGTTCATAACTTTTTAGTTTAAGTCTGTAAGCTGTACTGAAAAATTTTTTTAATTTATTGTAGTTGTCTAAACAGTTTAGAACTTGTTTTGTTAAGTTTAAAAATTTTTTTAACTCGTTTTTTACAAAACTTCTGTTCATATAACATATTTGAGCCCACATTTCAGGGTTTGACGCAGCGATACGTGTCATATCTCTATACGCACCAGCAGTAAATTTTAAATATTCCTTTTTTGAATTAATTTGTTTTGCTAAAACATATGCTATAATATGTAACATATGACTTGTTAATGCGAGAATTTTATCATGTTTGTGTGGATCAAGATCAACGACATTTGCTTTCATTGTTTCCCACAAAAATTTTATTTTATTTAAAGCATCTTTAGAACATATTGTTTTGTCATAACATATAACGCAGACAGAATTTTCAAACAGGTTTTCTTTTGCATATTCAACACCTGATTTTTCAAGTCCTGCTAATGGATGACAACCTACAAAATGTACTTTTTTTGTTTTCTTTACCTTTAATATCTTTTGTTTTACTTTTTTTATTATTTCATTTTTCACTGACGCAACATCTGTTATTACAGCATCTTCTTTCACATATGGTAAAACTAACTCTACGAATTTTATAGTTAAATTAACAGGAACACTAATAATGACAATATCTGCGTCTTTTACACCTTCTTTAATATCAGTTGTAAACTTGTCAATACACCCTTTTTCTTTTGCAATTTTTAACTTGTCAACATTCCTCCCAACACCAATAATAACTACAGAAGATAAACATTTTTTTAATGCTAAACCAATTGATCCACCAATGAGACCTACACCTATTATACTTATCTGTTTTATTTGCATCAGTAGCTATATACTTCTTCCGATAGCTTCCACAAGTTTTCTAAGGTCTTGCATAAGTTGTGCAAACTGGTACGGATAGATACTTTGTGGGCCATCAGAAAGTGCTTGTTCAGGATTATGATGTACTTCTATGATTAACCCGTCGGCACCTGCTACAATAGCAGCCTTTGCCATTGTTGGTACAAAATTTCTTATTCCTATACCATGGCTTGGATCAACAATTACAGGTAGATGAGATAAACTTTTTACTACAGGTATCGCATTTAAGTCTAAAGTAAACCTTGTTGAATCTTCAAACGTACGTATACCTCGTTCACAAAGTATTACGTTATAATTTCCTTCTGCCATAATATATTCTGCTGACATTAGCCATTCTTTGATTGTTGTTGCCATACCACGTTTTAATAATACAGGTTTTTTTATTCTTCCAGCAGCTTTAAGTAACTCAAAATTTTGTACATTTCTTGCACCAATTTGTATAATATCAACATATTCAGCTAAAATTTCAACTTGTTCAATATTCATCGCTTCAGATACAATACCTAACCCAACTTCTTCTTTTACTTCTTTTAAAATTTTTAGTCCATCTTTACCTAACCCTTGAAACGAATATGGTGAAGTACGTGGTTTAAAAATACCTCCTCGTAACAAAACAGCACCGTGTTTCTTAACCTCTTTCGCAATAGTTAAAAATTGTTCTTTAGATTCAACAGCACAAGGTCCAGCTATAACAACAATTTTTTTACCACCAAGCTCAACCTCAGGATTTACTTTTACTATTGTATCTTCTTCTTTAAATTCTCTACTTGCTAACTTAAACGGGTTCTCAATTTCAGAAATATGTTCAATACCTTCTATTGATTCAAAAATTTCTCTATAACGTTCAGCTTGTTCTCCAATTAAACCAACAATTGTCTTTTTTACACCCCTGGATATATGTGGTGTAAAACCTAACTCTTTAATTTTTTCTATTATATGATTAAATTGTTCTTCCGAGATATTATTTTTTAAAACTAATATCATTTGTTTTCCCTCCTTTCATTTGCCGAATACCATTTTTAAACCTAAAAGTAGCAAATATATACCAAATAATTTCCTAAGTAGGTTTTCAGGAATTTTATGTGCTATTGTGGCACCTAAATATCCACCAAGAAAAAAACCAATTGCTATTATAAAACCTATCTTTAAATCAAAGTTCCCTTCTTTGTAATATTTCAATAAAGCAAGCAAACCAATTGGTAAAGCCGCAAGTATTAAACTTACACCTTGTGCCTGATGTTGAGTAAAATTTTTAATATAAACTAAATATGGAACTATGATTGTACCACCACCTATACCTAACAACCCACCTAATATACCCGCAACTATACCTAAAACTAAATATTGCATTAGTTTTTTATTATTTGTTTGAAATTGTTTATGAACTTAATATTTTCTTTCCTTGTCCCAATAGTTACTCGTATATGATTTGGTAAATCGTACTCATCCATTGCGCGTACAATAATACCTTTACTAAGCAATTTTGAAAACACATCAATTCCTTTCTTTGGATAAACATTGATTAAAACAAAATTTGTTGCTGACTTTATATAATCAATTTTAAGTTTATCTAATTGAGTATACAAAAATTCTTTCTCACGGATAACATGAGACACGGATTTTTCTATATGTTCTTCATCATCAATAGCCTTTTCTGCAACATATTGTGCTACAACAGAAACATTAAACGGTGGACGAACCCTGTCTAATTCAGCAATAATTTCTTTTCTTGAAATACCAAACCCTATTCTTAACCCTGCAAGACCATATACTTTTGAAAATGTCCTAAGTATGACAATATTTGGATATAATTTGCGCAAAGACAAACTGTCCGGATAATCATTGAAAACTTTTGCATATTCGTAATACGCTTCATCAAATACAACTATTGGATAAAGTTTTTTTTCTAAAAAATATTTTAACATCCAATTTACTTCATCTTTTGTATTATATGTTCCAGTTGGATTGTTAGGATTAGCAATGAAAACAATTTTAGTTTTTTTGTTAACTTTTTTTGCCATTGAGAACAAATCATGAGTAAAATCTTTCATTGGTACTGATATTACTTTACAACCCATAAGCTCGCCTGCCATTTTATATCTTATAAACGCATGGTTTGAGACAACAATATTGTCTTCTTTTGAAAGATATGTTTTACCAAGAAGTTCGATAAGTTCGTCAGTACCAGCACCTATTATCACTTCTTCTTTTGAAACATTAAACTTTTTTGCAATTTTTTCTCTTAGTTTTAAACTTGACCCTTCAGGATACCTATGAAATAAAGTATACAATTTGCCTAAAAGATTTTTTACTGTTTTTGAACAACCGAGCGGATTTTCGTTTGAGGCAAGTTTGTAAACATTTTTTAGTCCAAATTTATCCTGAATTTCTTCAATAGGTCTGCCAGGAATATATGGTTGAAAATTTTTTATTTCTTTTCTAGGTTGTGGTAGCGGTATATTTTTTTTCATTGTTTTAAACTTATTTCGCTTGTGGATACGAACCTAAAAATTTATAATTTGTACACAAATTTTCCAGTTCTTCAATTGCTTTTTTAACATTTTTATCGTTTATATGGCCAACAAAATCTACAAAGAAAACATATTCCCATGGACGTTGTTTTGACGGTCTGGATTCTATCTTTGTTAGGTTAATCCCATGTTTTTTAAACGGTGCTAAAGCGTCATGCAGTATACCAACCCTGTCTTTTAAAGAAAACAAAATTGATGTTTTATCTTTCCCAGATGGTCTCATTATAGGGTGTTTACCAATAACAATAAACTTTGTGTAGTTATCTTCTAAATCCTGTATGTTTCTTTCTAAAATGTTTAATTTATAAATTTTAGCACTTACTTCTGAGGATATTGCTGCAGAATACCTTTTTTTAGCAACAATTTTTGCTGCTTCCGCAGTAGAAGACACTTCAATTAGTTTCGCATAATGTAACTTTGTAGAAACAAAGTTTTTACATTGAGCAAAAGCTTGTGGGTTAGAATATACATACTTTATTTTTTTAATAGAGTTTTCTTTTGAAAGCAAACAATGTGAAATTTTCATATCAAGTTCGCCACAGATGTATAAATCACATTCTAAAAACATATCAAGTGTATGAGAAACAATACCTTCAGTAGTGTTTTCTACAGGAACAACACCGTACTCAACCTCGTTTTTTTCAACACTGTAAAACACATCGCCTATTGTTTCTTTAGGTATATAAATGTTTCTATTACCAAAAATTTTTATTGCTGCAAGTTGGGTAAAAGTTCCTTCAGGACCTAAATATGAGACTTTAAATTTTTTTTGTTGATACCTGCAGATTTGAATAATCAAAGAAAAAATTTCTTTCACATCTTCCTCATCTAATGGTCCCATATTATGTTTTATCATTTTTTGTATAATTTCTTTTTCTCGTTCTGGAGAATAAATTTGGTATCCTTTAGAAGATTTGATTTGGCCAATTTGTTTTGCAATCTCAGCACGACGGTTCAATAAATTCAGTATTTTTAGATCGATCCGGTTTATTTTTTTCCTTAAATTCTCTATTTGATTCATATTTTTTTATTCTTTTTTGCAATATATTCAAGATATGCTTGAATAAAAACATCTATTTCTCCGTCCATTACAGAATTAATATCTCCTACTTCAACTCCTGTAATATGATCTTTTACAAGTTGATACGGCATAAAAATGTAAGAACGTTTTTGCCTACCCCAGCCAATCTCACCTTTCTGTATACGTTCTTTTTGCTTTTCTTTTAATTCTTGTTCTTTTTTAAGTTTGTACAATCTTGATTTTAAAATTTTTAAAGCAGTTAGTTTATTTTTTAACTGAGACCGTTCTGTCTGACATTGTACCACAATCCCTGTGGGTATATGAGTAATCCTTACTGCAGACTCAGTTTTTTGTAGATGTTGTCCACCATGGCCTGAAGCACGAAATGTCTCTATCTTTAAATCATTTTCGTCAATAACTATTTCTTCTTCAGCAACTTCTGCTGCAACATCACAACTTGCAAACGATGTATGTCGTCTTTTGTTTGCATCAAAGGGTGATATTCGCACTAACCTATGTACACCTTCCTCACCTTTAAGTAAACCATATGCATAATCTCCCTTAACAATAAACATAACACTACGAAAACCCGCTTCCTCACCTTTTGAAATATCAACAAGTTCTACTTTAAACCCTTTTTTATCTGCCCAACGTGTGTACATCCTAAACAACATCTCAACCCAGTCACAAGCTTCAGTTCCACCAGCGCCTGCATGAAGCGTTACAATAGCGTTAGATTTATCATATGGTTCGTTAAGAAAAATTGTTAACTTAAGTTGGTTTACAATTTGCTGTAGTTCTGCAAGATAATTTTTAAACTCTGTTGCCAAAGAATGTTCATCTGTTTCTTTATGTAGTTCTAATATTGTTTCTAACTCTTGTTGTAAATATTTTATTTTGTTATATACTTCTAAACTCTTTTGAACTTCTTGAAATTGTTTTGTTAGTTCAAGATATTGTTGTGAAGAAGTGTTTTGCCACAGTTGAGTATTAGCAAGTTTTTGTTGTATCTCAGCCAAAAGTTTTTCTTTTTCAGCAATGTTAAAGAAAATCTCCAATCTTTCCTATTTCAGAAACAAGATCTTTGTATTTTTCAATTAATTCTTGATTTATTGTCATGATTGTTTACAAAATATAGTTTAAAATTTGACACTTTAATCATTTACTAATTTATATTCTAAAAATCAATAGTTTTAAAAATTGCTTAACGTGCTTGTCATTTTTTTTTGAATATACGATTTAGATACATAAAGGATTGATTTAATATTGTTTAATTTGCAGATTCCCTTCCTCGTCAATATGCAATGTTGTTTGTGGGAAGTCAAGCTCAGTTAATTTTTTTATTAATTTAACAACTTTTTTTTCGTTATCAAAAACAGGTATACCTAAACCAGTTTGTATAAACGGTATTATTTTACCTTCTTTAAAATTTCCCTCGTCATCAAGAAGAACGTATATCATTGGTGCATATGAACGTATACCTTCTAAATTAAACCTTGCATATGTAAAAAAGTTTCCCAGGCTATAAACAATAAGTTTTTTCTTATACAACTCTAATGCACGTGGAACATGTGGACCATGACCTATTACTAAGTCAGCACCTGCGTCAATAACAGCATGACTAAACTCTATTAAGTTACCCCTTTTTTCTGATAAAAATTCTTCCATTTCATCAAAAGTCCTTTCAAAACTTTCTTTGCCACCATGAAAAGAAACAATAACTATATCATATTTTTCTTTTAATTCAGTGACAACTTTTTTTGCTTCGTTAATGTTTAAAATTGAATAAAATTTTTTAGGATAAGTAAAACCGAACGATACAACACAAACTTTTTTTTCCTTAACAATAAACTCAGCAAACTTACCTTTTTCACCAGCATACTTTATTTGATTTTCTTCTAAAATTTTTACTGTTTCTTTATATCCGCTTAAACCAAAATCTAACACATGGTTGTTAACCAGACTTGCTGTGTTAAACCCTAATTTTTTTATTATTGTCACATATTCAGGTGGTATTGCAAAATAATAAGTTTTTTTAATTCTTTTAAAAGGTTGTGTACTTGTTGTTAAAACCCCTTCTAAGTTAAATATTTTTATATCAGCTTGAGGTATATATTGTTTTATATTTTCACAAATTTCATCAAGTTTTTCTTTAGAGAGAAGTATCGGTTTTGGATAAGTACTTCCAGGCATGAAATCACCTACTGCAACTATCCTTACCTCTGAGTATAAATTAAAGGAAAGGTTTAAAACAATAAAAAGTATAAATAACATAAACTACAAAATTTCTTTCTTATGATGTTTTATAATTGCTGCTTCGTATAAAAACACAACATCTTCACAAATGTTAGTAGACAAATCTGCAATACGTTCAAGATTGTTTATTATTCTTTCAATATGTAACAAATTCTCAATATTTTCAGGATTGTTTTTTATTTCTTCAACAAGTTTTTTGTATATATCTCTTTTTAACATATCTACTTCTTGATCAAACTTGCAAATATACTTTGCTTGTCCTATATCTTTGTTTATAAACGCTTTTATGCTTGTTTCAAACATGTATGAGGATTTGTTAAAAAGTTCTTCTAAAAGATTCCAGAATGTTTTTAAAATGTACATATTGTTCATTATCAAAATTTTTCCACTTTGAGCAATATTTACTACATGGTCAGCAATACGTTCAAAATCGTTACTCATTTTTAATACCGTGATAACAAACCTTAAGTCAGTTGCTTTTGGTCCATATTGTGCTATAATGTATACACAATCTTCTTCTATTTCTACTTCCATATTATTTGCTTTTGTCTCGCGTTCCATTACTAACTTTTCAATATTTTCATCTCTGTTTTTCAACCGTATAAAGGTTTCTTTAGACATATCAATTACTAAATTAGCAAATTCTATTATTTTGTTTTTTAAACTTAACATTTTTTCTTGAAACATGTTTGGCATCACCTCCCAATATTTATTGATAGTATTAAATTCTACTATATAAACTCTTACAAAGCACACAAAATGACCTTCAACTGTCAACTTTAACTATTAATCACCCAAAAACTCCTCTTATGTATTCTTCAGTTTTTTTCATCTTTGGTGCAGTGAATAACGAGTTCGTTGGACCATATTCTATTAGTTCACCTAAATATAAAAATGCTGTGTAGTCAGCAACTCTTGCTGCTTGTTGTAAGTTGTGCGTAACAATTATCACTGTATGATTCTCTTTCAATTTCTCTATTGTATTCTCTATTTTTGCAGTAGAAATTGGATCCAGAGCTGAACACGGTTCATCAAAAAGAATTATCTCTGGTTTCAAAGCTAAAGTTCTTGCAATACACAACCTTTGTTGTTGCCCACCGGAAAGCTTTGTTGCGTAAGAATTAAGTTTATCTTTTACTTCTTCGTATAATCCTGCTTCAATCAAAGCTTGTATTGCTAATTCATTTAGTTGTTTTTTATCTTTAATACCGTTAAGTTTGAGACCAATTACGACATTATCATAAATTGTCATCGTAGGGAACGGGTTTGGCTGTTGGAAAACCATACCAACTTTTTTTCTTACTTCCATTGGATCAACATCAGGATCGTATATATTTTTGTCATCTATATATATTTTACCTGTAACTTTAGCAAAAGGTACAACTTCATGCAACCTGTTTATACATCTTATTAAGGTTGACTTACCACAACCAGATGGCCCAATTATAGCTGTCACTTTGTTTTTATAAATATTAAACGATATATTTTTTAAAACTTGATGTTCACTATACCAAGCAGAGAGCCCTTCTATTTTTATCTTTATCTCTTCCATATCATTATTACTTATATTTTAAAATTAGTTTCCTGCTTATAATAAGTAAAATATAAACAATTGCAATTAACACAAAAGCACCAGCCCAGGCTTGCCTGTTCCAGTCATCATATGGTGAAATTGCATAAATAAATATTTGTAATGGTAAAGCAGCAGCAGGGTCTAACAAACTCCTATGCCAAAACCTGTTCCCAAAAGCAGTAAACAAAAGTGGTGCTGTTTCACCAAAAATTCTTGCCAAAGCAAGCAATATCCCTGTTAAAACACCAGGTTTAGCTGTGTTAAGAAGTATATAAAAAATCACTTTCCAATTTTTTATTCCCAAAGCCAAACCAGCTTCTTTTATCGTTGGTGGTATCATATTCAACATTTCTTCAGTAGTCCTTGCGACTAACGGGATCATTATTATACTTAATGCGATTGAACCAGCAAGCAACGAAAATCTTTTCATCGGCAACACAACTAATCCGTACACAAATATACCTATCACAATAGAAGGTACAGCACTTAATATTTCTAAAGCTGAACGAACAATATTTGTAAACTTTTCGTTTTTATATTCAGAAAGATAAACTCCAGTAAGCACACTTAAAGGTATAGAAAACAATGTTGCCAAAGATACGATCATAAAACTTCCGACGATAGCGTTTACCATACCACCGCCTGGTTCTCCAACAGGTTTTGGCAACCTTATAAAAAAATCTAAATTAATAGATGAAAAACCTTTGTATAAAACATATGCAGTAATAAATAACAAAATAAAAACAACTATGCCTACCGAACTAAAAATGAAAAATTTAAAAATTTTATCTTTCAGTTTTCTATTCATCTTACTTTTACTAAATGTTTAATCAACAACTTAGAAATTATATTTAAAGCCAAAGTTACCAAAAGTAAAACTAAGCCGATATAATACAAAGAAGACAAATATAAATCTTCGGTAGCTTCAGCAAACTCGTTAGCAATAACTGAAGCCAAAGTAGCACCTGAAGAAAAAAGTGATAAAGAAATAGTTGGTGTGTTACCTATAATCATTGTTACAGCCATTGTTTCACCTATTGCTCTTCCTAAACCTAACAACACAGCAGCAATTATACCTATTTTTGTAGTTTTTAATATACTTATTTTTATCATTTCATATTTTGTAGCACCTAAAGCCAAAGCTGCCTCTTTTAAACTTTTTGGTACAGCGTCAAACAACTCTGTTGAGATAGAAGATATTGTTGGAGTTATCATAATACTTAACACAATGCTTGCAGAAAAATAATCCAACCCGTATATACTACCTTGGAAAAATGGTAAGAAACCAAAAATTTTTTGTATCACAGGATATACATAATTCCTCATAATTGGAGCTAATACAAAAATTCCCCACAGACCATAAATCACGCTTGGTATAGCAGCAAGAAGTGATATAACAACACTAAGATATTCTTTTATTTTTCCTGTAGCAAACTCAGATAAAAACAAAGCAACACATATTGATATCGGGGTTGAGATTAACAGAGATAAAAATGAAGTCAGTAATGTACCATAAATAAACGGTAAAGCGCCAAACTTTCCAAAAACAGGGTCCCAATTTGTATCCACAAAAAATTTAAGCTTAAAAGTTTTAATAGCTAAAAAACTTTGTTTAACTAATACAATAAATAATAATATGATTATGCTTAAAGAAAGCGTTGCTGATAGTTTTAAAACAAAACCAAATATTTTGTTTGAATAATCTCTGTATTTCATTTTTTCTTTCAATTTTATGATATAAACTTCAAAATGTCAAGATTTAGTTATAAAAATATTTTGTTTAAGGGTAAAGTTTGGTAGGAGTTATTTAAGTTATTATGTAGAATAGGTTGGTAAGTTGTTCAAGGTATATTTAGTGCAACGGCATTTTTTGCACAGAAAACAGTATTCACAATATCATAGAAACAGTTTTAAACTTGTCAAAAACTACTTTTCATTTTAAGTTGAATATTTGGATAATAGTAGTAAACAGTTTTTTTATCACTTTGTTCTTAATTTCATTAAGAATATATCTCTACTTGAACCTGTTGCAGTAGTAAAACCTGTAATATAAATATAAGAAGAATCAACTGCTATATCAAAACCACACATACCACCCCCCAGTATGTTAGTCCATATCTCGTCGCCAGATAAAGAATATTTTGCTAAAAAACCACCTCCACTTCCTGCTATTATAGCGTCTCTTTTAATAGGAGAAACCCCAAAACCACCTGTAATATATACCTCAGATGTACCTACAGCGACTCCAAAACCAACAGCTGAAGGAAGTATATTATAACTTATCCATTTTTTATTCCCACTTGTATCATATTTAGCTAAAAAAATTTTAAGTGCGGACACATCTAACCAACATCCTGTTACATAAATATTTCCAGAAGAGTCTACTGTTAAACCTAAAGGTCCTTCTTTGTCAAAAGTTTTCTCCCATACTTTTTCACCTTCTGAATTATATTTTATCAAAAGTCCACCAAAGCCTTGAGAGGAAGAAGATATTACGGTTACATAAACATTTCCTGAAGAATCAGTCCCCACACTTGAACATTCTTCGTCTTTAGAAGTACCAATTTGTTTTATCCATAGAAGATCACCATTAGAATCTAATTTAGCTAAAAATCCGTCAAGACCGCCTTGGTGTCCTTCAGTACCAAAACTTCCGTTTGTTTCACCAACAATATAAACATTGCCAGAATTGTCAACCGTTATGTTGTATCCTGCTTCATATGAACCATCAACACCAAAAACCTTTGTCCATAATTTATTACCATTTGAGTCGTATTTAGTCAAAAAAATATCTCCATCACCAAGACACAGAACACCATCAAAATAATCACCAAAAGTATTCCCTGTAATATAAACATGCTCACCATTTTGATCTACTGCTACACCCCAACATACATCATACGGACTTCCTACTATATTCTCTTCCCATTCTTTATCTCCTGAAGGAGAAAACTTAGCCAAAACTATATAATTTTTCGATATAGGTGAATCAATACTAGGTAAATCAATATAAGTTCCTGAAACATATATATTGCCAGATTTGTCAATAGCTAAATTTGTTCCAGAATCCCACTCAGTGTTATTTTTATCTAAATATTTGACCCATTCAATATCATAATCCCCACTCTCTTCTCCACCTTCTCCTTCTTCTTTTTTAATCTTTCCTTCCTGTTGTCCTTTTTCTATCACTTTTTTTACAAAACTTTTTACTCCAAAACCAAATTCAAGACTGTATATTTTATGAAATGTTAAAAATAACATAATTATTGACATAATTGAAAACACTTTTAAAATTAACCTCTTCATTTTTTACCACCTCCTAAATAATATGTTAATTTAGTGCTTATTATAATACCTGTATCGTTTACTGTTTCCAATCCTTTTAAACTTGCCATATAAAATCCAATGTCTAAAGAAAGATGTAAGTTTTTAAAAACACTTTTATCCAAACCTCCAAAAATGCCTGCAACATACCCACCATCTAATAGTTTTGATTGAACAATATCTGCTTCAAAACCTGCATAAAAGTTAGTTAAAAAAGATGATATCATAACTGACTTTTCAAACGGATAAAATCTTAACCCATATAATGTAACATCACCAAAAATTATTTGTGCTTCAAACCGCTTTAACCTAAAATGTAATCCTGTATCAAATGTATAACCTACACCAACCGTCCTTGTTTCACTTTTAGCAATAAAACAGATAATACATAATAACACAAAAATTGTTATCCTTTTCATATTCACTCCTCCTTTAACAATGTTTAACCATTACTTGTTTCATTCAGAGGACATTTTTTCATGTTTTTTCAAATAACCCTCTTTATATAATACTATTTATATAATACTATAAAATTTTAACATTTGTCAATAAAGCATAATAAAAAAATTTTTGCTCCAAGATAAATTGTAACACATTTTTGAAGAGGTTTACTAATTCAGTTGCTTTTTGTCAAGAATTGTGTATGTTCTATCAAAAAGAATGTTTTTTGCAAGATTTATCTTAACAGAAGCGTATCTTAAAAACCTAATGTCTTTAACTATTTCTTCTTTTGACATAGTCAAAAACATTACAACCAATCAATTTGCTATATATTATATTGACATCCAGAACAAAAATTTGTATACCATGATGACAAAATAAATAAAGGAATATATCATTGAAAAAAATTAAAAATAAATTTCTCCTTTATACTTATTCTTATTTACGAAATTATCTACATACAAAATTTTATGAATTGTTTTTTTATCCTCTTCTAAAAACAATAATTAAAAAATTTTATTTAATTTTGGTTATTATAACAACCACAAACTTGTTATCTTCTGAAAGAACAATCCGTAGTTGGAAAATTTCTTTAGGCATTGATTTATTATTTTCAGATTGGCGATATATTGAAATAAACAGAAGTATATACAAAAATAACAGAATATCGTTACTTCTCTCCTCACCATTCTTTTTTCCCTTAGTATATTCAACCGAATCAAAAGCAGTTATGTGTTTAGGATATAACAGAATCTTCAAAAGATATAAAGGAATTTATTTTGATATAGATATATTTTTGGGTAAAATGATACGATCTTTAGAAGTTGGTGAAACCACTGATCCAAGAAAAGAACAATTTATGATGTTTAGACACTATTTAAAATTTAATTTTGGGATAAACTATAGTTTATCTTCAGTAATTTCAGTAAGACAAATTTTAAGTATAAACTATGAATTTCAAAAAACGCCTGTAATTTCTTTTGGTACATTATTAAACTTACATTTTGGTAAGGAAAAATGAAATTTATAAAAATTATTATTTTTATTTTAATGTTAAATAATCTCAATTTTGTATCTGCCGAAGGAAAAAACTTTGCTGTTTGTTTAGGAATAAACACACTACAGTTAAAATATCCACTCACTAAAAAAATATTTCTTTTAGGGACACTATCATATGGTAATGGAATACTAGTTTTAGGTATAAAAGGAACAAAGATTTTAAAAGATTATACAAAAACAAATTTTTATTTAGGTACAGAACTAAATAAATTATATTTTCACACCGAAGGTGTAACAGGTTCAGGTTTTATGATAAATGTTCCTTTAGGTTGTGAGTATTTTATTAGCAAAAAGTTTTCTTTAAGTAATGAGTTATCAGTTGTTGGAAGTTATATAGAAACAAAAGGAATAAAAGTTTCACAGGTCAACTTAAATTTTATGTACAACATATTTTTTAATTTTTATTTTTAAAAATAATGAAAAAATTAAAAATTATAATCTTAGTATTGACTTTCTTAACTACAAAATTTTATTCTCAATCATTATTTCTTGGCCCGACAAATTTAATAAAAAACGAAATTAAAAAAGCAAAAAAAGAAATAGATAAAAAACTAGAATCAATTTTTTATCATGTAGTAGAAGACGAGTTAGACGATCCTGTACCATTTGTGGCAGACACCGCACCTGAAGGAATATACCCTTACGGACCAACAGATATATGGAAAGTATATCTTGGTACTGACGACGAATATCTGTATATTAAAATAGTTACCAAAGAAAAACTTCCTACGTACGCTGAAAAATTAAAAGGTGGATACACTCTTGAAAGTTTAGAAGTTGGGTTAGATATTGATGATTATAATCCCCAAACAGGTTTTCCTGAAATGCCTGGCGAGGATATACTTTTATATTTTCATATTGGATATAAATTTTTCACTGCGGGAACGCCAGAAGTTTACTATTTGGCTGAACCAACAGGGATATACTGGCCGGAAGAACAAAGATATAAAAAATATGGTGTTGGTGAATACATTTGCGGTGGACCAGGGTATAACTATGTTGTGTTTAGATTCAAACTTTCAGAATTAGGATTAAAAAAAGGACAAACAATTGGTGTTTCTATAATTTCAGAAGCTGGCGCTGTAGGTGTCCACCATTATACTTATGATAAATATCCACAACATGGAGCTCATTGGGGTGACCCAAACTACCCTACACATTTTGATTTTAAAATCCGTTAATATAAAATAGAGTATACAAACCCCCAACAGAAAATTTTTTATTCTTATTATTTCACAACTTTTAAATTAAACCAGCTCCTATTTTTTTTAAAAGTTTCGATTCTGCAACGGTTCAATCAAAATTTTAGACCAACTGTGGAAGAACGAAATAAACTAACATAGTTTCAATTCCACGATGGTTCAATCAAAA
>Ga0197143_1000433_pt1 | contig 47183 bp, 44 predicted proteins | sample GBS70_MetaG_FD_148603 | JGI IMG/M metagenome (GOLD analysis project Ga0197143, IMG submission 148603) | Sediment microbial communities from Great Boiling Springs, Gerlach, Nevada, United States - GBS 70_MetaG | ecosystem: Environmental > Aquatic > Thermal springs > Hot (42-90C) > Sediment... | reverse complement strand
GTCATAAACTAAACCCCGGGCCCTGGCCTCCCCAAGGACCTCCTCGGCCCGCCTGATCAGCCCCTCATGCATCGAGGAATGGCCCACATATCCCCCTACATCAGCCTTTATCACGCTTAAAGTGACCCGCACGGTCGCCCTCCTGAACCCAAAGTTTTTTGTGCCCTATTTCACAAAGTAGCAGAGATGGGCTCGGCTGTCAATCCGCCTGCCTCTACCGTTAAAGGACGTAGGGCGGCTGCCATTCGCCGAAGACCCGGCGCAACACCCCGCAGACCTCCCCCAGGGTTGCGTAGGCCCGGACCGCCTCGATGATGTAGGGCATTAAGTTCTCCCGGCCCCGGGCCGCCGCCTCCAGGGCCTTAAGCCTGACCGAAACTGCCTCGTTGTCCCGCTCCCGGCGCACCCGGTTCAGCCGCTCCAGGTGCCGGGCCTCCCCGGCCTTGTCCACCCGCAGGATGGGGATCTCCAGCCGGTCCTCCGCCACCTGGAAGGCGTTCACCCCCACCACAATCCGCTGGCCCTCGTCCACCTCCCGCTGGTAGCGCTCGGCCGCATCCAGAATCTCCCGGTGGAAGAATCCGGCCTCGATGGCCGGAATAACCCCGCCGTACTCCCGAATCCGGGCAAAATAGTCGTAAGCCTGCCGCTCCAGCTCGCCGGTCAGCCACTCGACATAATAACTGCCCCCAAGGGGGTCGCCGGTGTTGGTCACCCCCGTCTCGTAGGCGATCACCTGCTGGGTGCGCAGGGCGATCCGGGCCGCCTTCTCCGAGGGCAGGGCCCAGGCCTCGTCCAGGGAGTTGGTGTGGAGCGACTGACAGCCCCCCAGCACCGCCGCCAGGGCCTGAATGGCCACCCGGGCGATGTTCACCTCCGGCTGCTGGGCCGTCAGGGTGCAGCCGGCCGTCTGGGCGTGGAACCTGAGCCACCACGACCGGGGATTCTGGGCTCCGTAGCGCTCCCGCATCTCCCGGGCCCAGATCCGCCGGGCCGCCCGGAATTTGGCGACCTCCTCAAAGAAGTCGTTGTGGACGTTGAAAAAGAAGGAGAGCCTGGGGGCGAACTCGTCGATTTTGAGGCCCCGCTCCAGGCAGGCTTCCACGTAGGCAAAGCCGTCGGCCAGGGTAAAGGCCAGCTCCTGGACGGCCGTGGAGCCGGCCTCCCGGATGTGGTAGCCGCTGATACTTATCGGGTTCCATTTGGGCATTTCCCGGACGCTGAACTCGATGGTGTCCACCACCAGCCGCATGGAGGGTCCGGGCGGGAAAATATACTCGTTCTGGGCGATGTATTCTTTAAGGATGTCGTTTTGAAGGGTCCCGCCCAGGACGTGCCGGGGGATGCCCCGCTTTTCGGCGGCCACAATGTACATCGCCCAGATGACGGCCGCCGGCCCGTTTATGGTCATGGAGGTGCTTATCCGGTCGACGGGGATGCCGTCGAAGAGGACCTCCATATCGGCCAAAGAGGAGACCCCAACCCCGCAGACGCCGAACTCGCCCCGGGCCCTGGGGTCGTCGGCATCGAGGCCGTAAAGGGTGGGCAGGTCGAAGGCGACCGAAAGGCCCGTCTGGCCGTGCTCGAGCAGGTACTTAAAGCGGGCGTTGGTCTCCTCGGCGGTTCCGAAGCCGGCAAACATGCGCATGGTCCAGAGCCGGCCCCGGTAGCCGGTGGGGTGGATCCCCCGGGTGAAGGGGTAGCGGCCGGGAAAACCGAGGTCCTGAAGGTAGTCGAAGTCGGGGATGGAGGCCGGGGTATAAAGCCGGTCCACCGGAATGGCCGAGAGGGTCTCGAAGAGGGCCGGCCGCTCCGGCGCGTCGGCCGTCTCCAAACGCCATTGTTCTTCGGCCCGACGCAGGGCCTCCAGGTCCCGCCCGTCCGCGGCCATCGCCGCCTCCCAGGGAAAGGTCTCTAGTTGAGTCTAGCTTTCGCCCTGTAGAATTGTCAACCGCCCGGCCCGTCAGCCCGGCCGCAGCCCGGATTCGGCCCCGTAAAGGTCGGCCAGGACCTCCAGAAAGGCCAGGACGGCCGCCGGGTAGCTGGGGGCCCGGCGCACCATCACCGCCGTCGGCAGGAAAACCCGGTGGCCGTCGGCCAGCTCGATAACCCGCAGCCGCCCGGCCCTGACCTCCTCCCGAATGCTGCTTCGGGGCAGGAAGGAGATGCCGAGCCCCCGTTCCACCATCCGCTTGGTGGCCTCGACGCTGTCCAGGACCATCTCCACCCGGGGGATTATTCCGGCCTCGTGGCAGACCTGCTCGATGAGGACGAAGTAGGACGAGCCCCGGTCGTAGAGGATAAGGGGCTCCTCGGCGACCTGCTGGATGGTGGCGGTCCCGGCCCGGGCGAAGGGGTGGGCCGGGTGGGTGACCAGCACGATCTCCTCGTCGTAAAGCCGCCGGGTCCAGACCAGGGGATGGTTCAAGGCCCGGGCCAGGCCGATGTGGATGGTCTGGTCGACCACCAGCTGTAAAATCTCCGAGGAGCGGCCGGTGCGGATGTGGACCTCGACCTGGGGGTAGCGGCGGCGGAAGGCGGTTAGGATCTCGGGCATCACGTAGGTGCCGATGACCCGGGCGCACCCCACCTGGAGGGTCCCCATCGCCGCCCGCCGGGCCGCGGCCAGGGCCTCCCGCCCCTGCCGGAGGGTCTCCAGCGCCCGCTCGGCATAGGGCAGAAAGAGCCTGCCGGCGGGGGTAAGCCGAACGCCCCGCCCCAGCCGCTCGAAGAGGCGCTCCCCCAGCTCCCGTTCCAGGAGGCTGATGCGGGCGCTCAGGGACGGCTGACTTATAAAAAGCGCTTCGGCGGCCTGCCGAAAATTGCCCCGCCGGGCCGCCTCAACGTAGGCCTCAAGCTGGCCGAGCTCCATCGGGTCACCACCTGGCCGAGCTCCCGAAGATTTTACCATCCGCTAAGACTACCCCACCGGCGGCCCAGCCATAGCCAAAAACTATACCAGTAATAGAAAATTGCAAAGTTATTCCACGACAATTCCAGGGATTGTCTGGTATTATATACGTGAAAATCTTCACAGCAAGGGAGGCTGTTGATGGGCAAAGCCGGCCGAAAGTTCCGGGAGCTGCTGGCGACCGAACCTTACGTCTTTACCACCGGTGTCTTCACCCCCATTGAGGCCAGGCTCGCCGAGATGGTGGGCCTTAAGTGTGTTTACATGAGCGGCTACTCCTGCGCCCTCGGCTACCTGGCCCGGGCCGACCTGGGGTTTCCCACCATGACCGAAATGACCACCTGGGCCCGGTACATCGCCAGCGTGGTGGATATCCCGGTTATTGCCGACGCCGACGACGCCTACGGCAACGCCATCATTGCGATGCGCACCGTCGAGGAGTTCGAAAAGACCGGGGTTGCCGGCATCCACGTGGAGGACCAGCGGTTTCCCAAGCGGTGCGGCCACCTGGCGGGCAAGATCGTCCTGCCCCGGGAGGAGGCCGTAAAGAAGTTCAAGGCCATCGTGGACGCCCGGTCTGACCCCGACTTTTTCATCATCGCCCGAACGGATGCCCGCAACGCCGTTGGGGGGAGTCTGGAGGAGGCCATCGAGCGGGCTAAGGCCTACGCCGACGTCGGGGTGGACATGGTCTGGTGCGAATTTCCAACCCCCGACCGGGGTGAGGCCGAGAAGTTCGCCGTGGAAATGCGCAAGGCGTTCCCCAACCTCCCCCTGGCCTTTAACTACTCGTCGTCTTTCCGCTGGATCGACGTTGAAAACCCCCTCACCTTCCGCGAGCTGGGGGAGATGGGCTATAAGTTTATCTTCATCACGCTGGGCAGCATCCACGCCGCCACCTACGCCGTCTGGAATTTTATGGAGGACCTCCGGGATAACCAGGAACAGGCCCAGTTCCGCCTCCAGCGAATGAAGCTGGGCCATCCCACCGAGAACCACCACAAGCTGGGCCGGTTTGAATACTTTAAAGAGCTTGAGGAGAAGTACCTGCCGGCCGAGCTGGTGGAGACCCGCTACGCCCAGTCGGAGGGCTTTGGGGCGAAAGACTTCAAGCCTAAGGGCGTCCTCCTCTGAAAGCTCCACGCAACACTCCCACCGCTCCCGGGGGCAACCGGTTCCGGTTGCCCCTTATTTTTGCGCCTTAGTTTTTGGGTATAATCGGCTGAACAACAGTTTGGCCGGGGATCGCCCGGCTAGAGCAGGACGGGCAGCTATGGCCGACCTTTATGACCTCATCCGGCTGATTGAAACCCTTCGGGAGCGGGCGAAAGCCTTCGGCCCTGACCTTCAGAAAAGTGAAGCTTTGACCCGCTATGCCCTGGTCGACCCGGTGCTCCGGGCGATGGGCTGGGCTACGGACGACCCTTCCCAGGTTCGGGTTGAGTTTCCGGCCGGCACGATGGGCGGGGGCAAGGCGGATTACTGCCTTCTTGATTCGGAGGGGAAGCCGCGGGTGCTCCTTGAGGTGAAGGCCCTCCACAGCCCGAAGGGGTCGGTGGCGGCCACGGCCGTCGTCACGTACGCCTTTCAGCTTCTGGGTTCGGGGGCGGGCGGCCCGCTGTCGGTGGGCATTACCGACGGCCTTAAGTGGGAGTTTTACGACATACCCCACCTGAAAGAGCCGAAGGTTGCGGTCAACCTGGCCGAAGGGACCCCCGCCGACGGGGCCCTCCGACTTTTAGGGGCCCTCTGGCAGCCCCTGGTCCGACGTGCCGATGTACCCAAGGCGGAGCCCTTGAAGCCGGCGTCGTCGACGGCAAGCCCGGTCGGTGCCGCGGAGACGATTCCCCTGAATCGTCTCAAAGTTAAAAGCAAGGATCCCCCGCCTCGCCTGTTGCTACTGCCGGATGGGCAGAGCCGGAAGCTAACTGCCTGGAATCACCTGCTTATAGAGATCGCCAATTATTTGGTTGATTTGAATAAGCTGACCAGAGAAATGTGTCCGATTAGACCTAAAAGGGCACGTGATCGCTATTTGGTTACAGCCGATGGGATACACTTGCGTGGCCATAAATTTATAACTCCGAGACGTTTAAAAAACGGGCTTTGGCTAGAAACTCACTATGACGTATACAAGATTATAAAATACTCAGTATTTTTGCTGACCCAATGTGGTGAGGATCCCGCGACTTACAGGGTCGTTTTCGGTTCTTAACTGAGGCTCGACTCCTCTTGGACTAAAGACGCTGTCGTGGGCCCGGGGATTTTTGGGCTTTGGGCTTAACCCTGCATTAGCCGCCCGCTAGGGGTCCACGGCCGTGCGCCCCAGAGACCGGCCGTTGTCTACCAGCAATTCCGGGGACGGCGGCAAGCTCCCGCCGCGGGGGCCCCGTTTGACGGCAGGGTGGCCGGGGTGGTATAGTTGCCCAATATCCGGCCTGGGGCGGGAGCGGTCGGATGCTTCCCCCGGGCCTTTGCGGAGGTGCTGCGTTGAGGCTCTATCTCGCCCTCGGTCTCCTCGGTATCCTCGTCCTTGCGGCCGCCATCGGCCGGGCCGATGGTCCCCTGCGCCTGAACCCCCTCCAGGCACCCCTGGGCACCGCCTTCCCCTACCAGGGACAGCTCACCTCGGGGGGCACCCCGGTAAGCGGCCGGTGCGACTTTCAATTCAGGCTTTTTGACGGGCCCGACGGAAGCGGACAGGTCGGCCCCACCCTGGAGCGCACCGGGGTGGAGGTGACCGGCGGCCTTTTCGTGGTCCAGCTCGACTTTGGGGCCTCGGCCTTTGACGGCAACGCCCGCTATCTCGAAGTCGGGGTGAGGTGTCCTTCGGGCTCCGGGGCGGCCTACACCCTGCTCTCGCCCCGCCAGCCCATCATGCCCGCCCCCTACGCCGTCTACGCGGCCGCCAGCGGCTCGGCCCGGTCCCTCCAGGGCTTCCCCCTGGGGAATCAGGCCCCGGCCGCAGGCCAGGTGCTCAAGTTTAACGGCAGCCTGTGGGTTCCGGCCGAGGACGCCGGTGGGGCCGTAGCCGCCGGCACCGGCCTGACGGCCACCACCGGTAGCATTACGGTGACCCTGAGCGTTGCCCCGGCCTACCGACTGCCGCAGGGGTGCGCGGCCGCCCAGGTCCCAAGGTGGGACGGCACCGCCTGGTCCTGCGGGGACGTCTCGGCCGGCTATACGGTCGGCCCCGGCCTGGTGCTTTCGGGCACCGAGCTCCGGGTGAACTTTGGGGGTGCCGGTTCGGCGACGTCGGCCGCCCGCAGCGACCACACCCACGGGGCCGCCGACATCGTGACCGGAACCTTAAGCCTGGCCCGCATCCCCCAGGGTCCGGGAAGTGGCCTTAATGCCGACCTGCTGGATGGGCTCAGCTCGGCGGATTTCGCCCCGGCCGCCCACAACCACGACGGCCGCTACTACACCAAAGCCGAGGCCGACGGCCGGTACCTGGCGGTTACCGGGACGGCCACGAACTCGGCCAGGCTTGGGGGTTTCGACCCCAGCTACTACGCCCCCGCCGACCACAACCACGACGCCCGGTATCTTTTGATAACGGGGAAGGCGGCCGACGCCGACAACCTGGACGGCCTCGATTCGATGGCCTTTGCCCGCTCCACCCACAACCACGACGACCGCTACCTGGGACTCACGGCCAAGGCCGCCGACGCCGATAAACTGGACGGCCTCGACTCGGCCGCGTTTGCCCCGGCCAGTCACGACCACGACAGCCGCTACTACACCCGGGCCGAGCTCCAGACCGCCGGCTCGGCCCAGGTTAACTGGTCGAATCTCACCGGCGTCCCGGCCGGCTTCGCCGACAATATCGACCACGACACCCTTGGGGCCCTCAGTTGCGCCGACGGCCAGGGGCCGGTCTGGAGCGCGGCCGCCGGCTGGGCCTGCGGAAGCGGTGGCGGGACGTCCTACACCGCCGGACCCGGGCTGGTTCTTAACGGCACCCAGTTCGGCGTCAATTTCGGGGGCAGCGGGTCGGCCACCACGGCGGCCCGGAGCGACCACAGCCACGACCAGGCCTACTGGCGGACTGGGGGAAACTCCGGTCTTACTTCGGGGAATAACTTTCTGGGGACGGCCGACAACCTGGGCCTGGGCGTCGGGGTGAGCGGCACGGCCGCCCTGCGAATTCTGCCCGCCCGGGACGCCGACTACGGCTACAGTCCTAACCTGGTCGGGGGCCACATCAGCAACACCGTAAGCGCCGGGGCCATTGGGGCCGTCATCGGCGGGGGCGGGGCGGGACCGGGCGGAAACGTGCCCCAGCACAACGGGGTCACCGACCGGTTCGGGACGGTGGGTGGGGGAATGATGAACCGGGCCGGAAACGCCGACGCCGACCCCAAAAACGCGGCCTTTGCCACCGTGGCCGGAGGCCTCGACAGCATCGCCAGCGGTATGGCCTCCATGATCCCGGGCGGGACCGAGAACCGGGCCGCCGGCAACTTCAGCTTTGCCGCCGGCTACGGGGCCAATGCCGACCACACCGGGGCCTTCGTCTGGGCCGACTCCGTAAGTTCGGCCTTTCATTCCGAGGCCGACAACCAGTTTATTGCCCGGGCCACCGGGGGCGTAAAGTTTATAACCGGCCTGGGACCCGTCACCGGGGTCAGGGTCGACCCCGGCAGCGGCGCCTGGGATACGGCCAGCAGTCAGGCCCTCAAGGCCAACTTCGCCGATGTGGACCCGAGGGCGGTGCTGGCCGCCCTGATGCGCCTGCCGGTCCGGACCTGGAATTACCGGAGCCCAGGACCCGTCGGTGCGCCACCTGGGGCCGACGGCCGAGGATTTCCGGGCCGCCTTCGGCCTCGGCGACGGCCCGGCCTACATCTCCACCGTGGACGCCGACGGGGTGGCCTTTGCGGCCATTCAGGGCCTGGGCCAGACGGTGGACGAGCTCCGGGCCGAAAACCGGACGCTTAAAGAGCAGGTCGGCCGGTTGGAAGGCCGCCTTGAGGCCCTGGAGAGGTCGGGGCGAACGGGCGGGGGCCCGGGCCTTCTGGCGGCGGGTGGCCGCCGGAGTTGCGGGCCTGGGCCTGGGGCTGATTTTCGGCCGGCGCCGGCCGTAAAACCTTGGGGCTGCCGGCGGTTAATAGCCGATCCTGGAGGGCGCGTGGCCGTGTGGCCCTGCGCCGGTCCCGGGCCGGGGCCGGTTGCGCTGCCGGACGGGGACCGTTAGGCTAGAAGGGGGAGATGTGCCCCCAGATTGGTGCGGGAGGGGAAACGTGCAGGTTGAGGAGTTGCTCGCCCAGGTGGCTTCCCTGCGGGAGAACGCCCACGCCCGGACCGTGTTCGGCGAACCCATCCGCCACGGCGACCGGATAGTGATACCCGTCGCCCGGGTTCAGGGCGGCTTTGGTCTCGGCTTCGGCCGGGGGAGGGAGCCGGCCGAGGGTGGGGCCGGGATCTTCCGGGCAAGGCCGGTGGCCGTCAGCGAAATAACCCCCGGCGAGGTGCGGGTTCGGCCCGTTATCGACACCACCCGAATCGTGCTGGCAGCCATGCTGCTGGCGGCCTGGGTCGCCTTCTGGGGAAGTCTCACCGCCCGGGCCGTGGCAAGGCGGGCCCCGGCGCGTTAGACCCTTAGCGGCGCTCGATAAACTCCCGAATATCTTCGATCCGGACGAATTCGTCGGCGGCGTCGATGAGCAGGTCGGAGGCCCGGTAGCCCCGACGGACGGCATCCTCGTGCTGGGTGCTCACCACGACCACCCGCACCCCCCGGCTGGCCACCGCCTTAACCAGGGGCGCAAAATCGCCGTCGCCCGAAAGCAGGATCTGCTTGTCGCACCGGTCGGCCAGGCTCAGCATGTCGATGGCCAGCTCGATGTCCAGATTGGCCTTGACGTGGATCTCCCCCTGGGCGTCCCGGTAAACCCGAACCGGCTTGGTGACCACGTGGTAGCCGTTGCGGTTTAGAAACCGCAGAAAGCGCCGGTCGTCGTCCCGCTGGGCCAGAAGCTCCTGGCGCTTCGCCTCCCGCACATCCTCCGGCAGACCCAGCAGCCGGACGTAGGCCTCGATGCCGTCGTCGTCCCACTCGCCTGTGTAGTAATAGGCCCGGATGAGAAAGCAGCCGTTGGTGAGCCAGTGAAGTAGCTTGACGAAATCCACCCGCAGGTTGAGGCCGTAGTAGGTGGCGTACCTGAAGTTGTGGCCGTCGACGAAGACGGCCACCCGCTGCACAAACCCCGAGGGCCTGGGCACCGCGCCCGAGTTGCTGGCCAGGTACTGTTCCAGGGAGGCGTTACCCCGGGGCTTCATCGGGAGGCGTCAGGCATTGCGGCCGTGACACTTCTTGTACTTTTTGCCGCTCCCGCAGGGGCAGGGGTCGTTCCGCCCGACCTTCTGCCGCCCGCCCACCCGGATGGGCTCCCGGGTCGGGGTGTTCGCCGAACCCCCGGCGTAAACCAGGTTGCGGGGCCGGGGCGGCTCCGGCTGGGCCTGCTGGATGGCCACATTGTAGATGGTGTGGACCACCTGGCTCTGAATGGCGGCCAGCAGATTCTGGAACATCTCGTGGGCCTCCCGCTTGTAGGCCACCAGAGGGTCCGTCTGGGCGTAGGCCCGCAGGCCGATCCCTTCCCGCATCTCCTCCATCGCCGTCAGGTGCTGGACCCAGAGGGTATCGATGGCCCGGAGCATCACCAGCCGCTCCAGCAGCCGCATGTTCTCCGGCCCGAACTGGGCCTCCCGCTCGGCGTAGAGCCTTTCGGCCCACTCGTGGAGGCGCTGGCGGGTTTCCTCCCGGCTCTGGCGGGCAAAAACGTTCGGGGTTACTTCGGGAGGGAGGGGGAAGATGCGCCGGACCTCCCGGTAGAGGCCGGCCGGATCCCACTCATCCGGCTCATAACCGGGCAGGTAGGCGTCCACCAGCCGGTCGATGGTCTGGTGGACCATATCCAGGATGTTGGCCCGCAGGTCGGCCCCCGAAAGGATCTTGCGGCGCTCGCCGTAAATCACCTCCCGATGCTTGTTGACGACGTCGTCGTACTCGACCAGGTGCTTGCGGATATCGAAGTGATAGGCCTCAACCTTCTGCTGAATCTGGCCGATGAGCTTGGTGACGGTGGCCGACTCGATGGGCTCGTCGTCCGAGACCCCGGCCCACTCCATCAGGCCCTTGATCCGGTCGCCCCCGAACCGGCGGATGATATCATCCTCGAACGAGACGTAAAAGCGGGAACTTCCGGGGTCGCCCTGGCGGCCGGCCCGGCCCCGGAGCTGGTTATCGATCCGGCGGGATTCGTGCCGCTCGGTCCCGATGATGTGGAGGCCGCCCAGCTCAATAACCTTCTGCCGGTCGGCTTCCCACTGTTTTTTCGCCTCGGCGTAGGCCTCGGCCCACTGCTCCGGGGTGGCCTTGTGGAACTCGATCCCCTTGCGCTTGAGGATTTCCCGGGCCAGGAGCTCCGGGTTGCCTCCCAGGATGATGTCGGTGCCCCGGCCGGCCATGTTGGTGGCGATGGTCACCATTCCGGGCCGACCGGCCTGGGCCACAATGTAGGCCTCCTGCTCGTGGTATTTGGCGTTGAGGACCTGGTGGGGAATGCCCCTGGCCTTGAGCATGGCCGAAAGCCGCTCGGACTTCTCGATGGAGACGGTCCCCACCAGCACCGGCCGGCCCTGCCGGTAAAGCTCTTCCACCTCCCGGACCACCGCCCGGAACTTGGCCTCCTCGGTCTTGTAGATTACGTCCGGGTAGTCGATCCGGATCATTGGCCGGTTGGTCGGAATGACCACCACCTCCAGGCCGTAGATCTTGTAAAACTCCTCGGCCTCGGTGGCCGCCGTCCCCGTCATGCCGGCAAGCTTTTCGTACATCCGGAAGTAGTTCTGGAAGGTGATGGTGGCCAGGGTCACGCTCTCCCGCTGAATGCGGACCCCCTCCTTGGCCTCAATGGCCTGGTGGAGGCCCTCGGAGTAGCGGCGCCCGAACATGAGCCGGCCGGTAAACTCGTCGACAATGATTACCTGACCGTCCTTGACCACGTAGTCCCGGTCCCGCTTAAAGAGGGCGTGGGCCTTGAGGGCGTTTTCCAGGTAGCGGGTCAGCTCGTAGTTTTCGGGGTCGTAAAGGTTTTCCACCCCCAGCATCCGCTCCACCCGGGCGATTCCCGCCTCGGTGAGGCTCACCGTCCGGTGCTTCTCGTCGACCACGTAGTCCTCGTTGGGCCGCAGGCGGGTTACCAGCCGGGCAAACAGGTAGTACTTGTCAGTAGACTGCTCGGCCGGGCCGCTGATGATGAGGGGCGTCCGGGCCTCGTCGATGAGGATGTTGTCCACCTCGTCGACGATGGCATAATGAAGCTCCCGCTGGACGCACTGGGAGAGGTCCCAGGCCATGTTGTCCCGCAGGTAATCAAACCCGAACTCATTGTTGGTGCCGTAGGTGACGTCGGCCAGGTAGGCCTCCCGCCGGCTGATGGGCCGCAGGTGGTTGAACCTGGGGTCGTCGGGGACGTGGGTCGGGTCGAAAAGGTAGCTGGCTTCGTGCTGGATGCTGGCCACCGAGACCCCCAGGGCGTGGTAGATGGGGCCCATCCACTGGGCATCCCGCTTGGCCAGGTAGTCGTTTACGGTGACGATGTGGACGCCCCGGCCCGTCAGGGCGTTGAGATAGGCCGCCAGCACGGCGACCATCGTCTTGCCCTCGCCCGTCTTCATCTCGGCGATCTTGCCCTGGTGGAGGACAATGCCGCCCATCAGCTGGACGTCGAAGTGGCGCATGCCCAGGGTGCGCTTCATCGCCTCCCGGACGGCCGCAAAGGCCTCGGGGAGGAGGTCATCGAGGGTTTCGCCGGCGGCCAGGCGGGCCTTGAACTTGTCGGTTAGGGCCCTAAGTTCGGCGTCGGTAAGCCGTTCGAAGTCGGGTTCGAGGGCGTTTATGCGCTGGACGACGGGCTGGAGCTTCCGAAGCTCCCGCTCGTTACTGTTGGTGACGCGGCTTACCAGCTCTTTAAAGACCGAACCTAACACCATGCTTCCAAAGACCATTATACAGCGGGCCTGTGGGCGGGCCGTCCCAGGGGGGCAGGGGGTCGGGTTATGCCTGGGCCGGCTCCGGGGGCGTCCTAGGGGGTGCCGTTGGGGCTCCCCCACCTGACCAGGCCGGCCGCCCAGGTCAGCCCGGCCCCGAACCCGACCATCAGCACCAGGTCGCCGGGCCGAAGCCGGCCGACCTCGGCCGCCTCGGCCAGGGCGATGGGGATGGAAGCGGCGGAGGTGTTCCCGAACCGGTCCAGGTTCACGTAGACCTTTTCCGGGGGCAGGTGCAGGGATTTGGCCGCCGCCCGGATGATCCGTTCGTTGGCCTGATGGGGCACGAAGAGGGCCACGTCCTCCAGGGTGTAGCCGGCGGCCTCGAGTACCTGCCGGCTGGCCGCCACCGTAACGCTTACCGCGAATTTAAAGACCTCAGGGCCGCTCATGTAGAGATAGGGGGTGGCGGCCTGCTGCCGCTGGCGGGGACTGGCGGTGGGACCCAGCAGGTAAAGGATGTCGCCCCCGGAGCCGTCGGTTCCCAGCAGATAGCTCAGAAGGCCCAGGGGTTTTTCGGTGGCCTCCAGCACCACCGCCCCGGCCCCGTCCCCGAAAAGGACGCAGGTCCGGCGGTCGGTCCAGTCCACCACCCGGGAAAGGACCTCGCTCCCCACCACCAGAACCCGGCGGTAGGCCCCGTTCCGGATGAACTGGGTTGCGGTGGCCAGGGCGAAGATAAAACCGGAGCAGGCCGCATTCAGGTCGAAGGCGGCCGCCCGCCTTGCGCCCAGGGCGTGCTGAACCCGGGCCCCGACGCTGGGGAACATCCAGTCGGGGGTGCAGGTGGCGACGATGATGAGCTCCAGGTCGGCGGGGTCAAGCTGGGCGGCGGCCACGGCCTGGCGGGCGGCGGCCACCGCCAGGTCCGAGGTCCCTTCGTCTTCCGAGACCACCCGGCGCTCGGAAATGCCCGTCCGGGTGCGGATCCATTCGTCGCTGGTGTCCACCAGCCTTTCTAAGTCGAAGTTGGTCACAACCCGCTGCGGCAGGGCCCGGCCGCAGCCGGTGATGGCCGCGTACTTCACGGCTCCCCCGCCTCGGGCAGGAGCTCTTCGCGCAGGCGCTTAATGGTGCGGTGAAGGAGGAGCTTTACCGCCCCCTCGCTCTTGCCCAGGACCGCCCCGATTTCGGCGTTGGAGAGCCCCTCGGAAAACTTGAGGGCAAGGAGCCGCTGCTTTTCGGCCGAAAGCCTGGCCACCGCCCGCCGGAGCTTTTCCCGGAGCTCCCGGGAGACCAGGTCGTCGAGGGGGTCCTCGGGGGTCGGGGTTCCAAGCCTGGGCAGGGAACGGTTCCGGCGGGCCAGGTCCCGGTGCCAGTTGGCCACCAGGTTGTGGGCGATGCGGTAGAGCCAGGTGGAAACCTCGGCCCCCCGGTCGGTGTAGCGGGAGAGGGCCCCGAGGGCCTGGAAAAAGACCCTCGAGGTGAGGTCCTCGGCCTCGGCGGCGTTGCCCACCCGCCGGTAAACGTAGGCGTAAATCCGGTCAAAGTAGCGGCGGTAGAGCTCGGCGAAGGCGCTCAGGTCCTGCTTTGCCCGCAGGATGAGGGCCTCGTCGGATTCGCCGCTGAGGTGGAGTGCCGTCTGGCCGCTCAGTTTTAACCCCTTGGGCGTTTTACTTGAGTATAACCAACCGGAAGACCGGGGGGCAAATGCGGCCGCCGGCGGTAAGGGCGCACGGCCGTGCGCCCCGATGACCGGGCTCTGGGTTATGTGCCGGAAAGGCCTGGCCGGTGGCCGACTGGCCGAACAACCCGCCTTCGGCTATTATATTGTCGAATCAATCCCGAGATGGAGCTGGGCATCTTTCCCCTGAACACCGTCCTGTTTCCGGGCCTTCGACTGCCCTTGCAGGTTTTCGAGCCCCGTTACAAAAAGCTGATGGGGCGGGTGCTCGGGGCCGACGGCCGCTTCGGGATAGTCCTGATCCGCCGGGGCCTCGAGGTGGGCGGTCCCGCCGAACCCTTCGGGGTGGGGACCGTTGCCCGGGTGGTGGAGGCCGAGCGGGAGCCCGGCGGCCGGCTTAAGGTGCTGGTCCGGGGCGAGGGGCGGTTTCGGCTCCGGACCGTCCGGGTCCACCCCGACGGCTACCTGGTGGGCCAGGTGGAGCTTTTGCCGGACCGGCCCGAGGACCCCGGACCGCTGGCGGCCCTGGCCCGGCAGCTCCGGGACCTCTACCTGGGTTACCTGCGGGGCCTGGCCGGGTTCATACCCTTCGAAGGTAAGCTTCTGCCCGAAGACCCAGCGGACCTGGCTTACCGGGTAGCCGCCGCCCTCCCCATCGACCCCGCGGAGAAACAGCGGCTGCTGGAGCTGGACCGGGCCGGTCAGAGGCTGGCCGCCGAGGTCCGGCTGCTCCGGCGGGAGCGGGCCCTGGCCGACCGGCTGGGATACCTGGGGGGCCGGCCGCCCGGCGACCTGAGCCAAAGTCTGGCGGGACGACAAAACTGAGCAGGAGGCGCAGATGACCGAAGTCGGGTGGGCGATAATCTCAACGGGTCGGCACCCCGATGCCCGGATGGCCCCGGCCATAAACAAGGCCCGGAACAGCCGGCTGGTGGCCGTGGTCAGCCGGGACCTGGAGCGGGCAAAGGCCTTTGCCGCCCGCCACGGCGCCCGGCGGGCCTACGACTCGCTGGAGTCCGCCCTGGCCGACCCGGAAGTTCAGGCGGTTTACATCGCCTCCCCGAATTACCTCCACGCCGAGCAGACCATTGCGGCGGTTCGGGCCGGAAAGCACGTGCTGTGCGAAAAGCCGATGGCCCTCACCGTGGAGGACGGGCGGCGGATGGTCGAGGCTGCCCGGGCGGCCGGGGTCAAGCTGGGGGTGGCCTTCCACTGCCGCCACCACCCCGCCCACCGGCGGGCTCGGGAGGTGGTGGCCTCGGGCGGCCTGGGGGAGGTCGTCTACGCCACCGCCTGCTGGTCGGCCCTGGCCCTCGGGCCCCGGCCCGACTGGTGGTCCCGGCCGGAGCAGGTCGGGGGCGGGGCGATTATGGGCACCGGGGTCCACGTCCTCGACCTGCTCCGCTTCGTCCTGGGCCGGGAGGTGGTGGAGGTTTTCGCCTACCAGGATTCGCCCCCCATTGAGGTGACGGATTCGATTTTGCTCAAGTTCGACGACAGCAGCACCGCCCACGTGGTCTGCAGCCGGAAGGTGGCCTACCCCAACAACGACCTCAACATCTACGGGATGGGGGGACGGGTCCGGTCAATGGGCACCATCGGCACCGACCTTCAGGGGGCCCTGGAGGTGGTTACGGCCGCCGGGGCCGCCACCGAGACCTTTGAGGCCGAAGACCCGGCCCGGGCCCTCTACGTCGGCCTGGTGGAGGATTTCGCCCGGGCGGTGCTGGAAGGGGGCGAGCCCGCCGCCACTGGGGAGGACGGCCTGAAAAACATCGAGATTACCCTGGCCGTCTTCGAATCCAACCGGACCGGACGGGCCGTTCCGGTGGGGAGGGCCTAGCCGGTGGCCCTCGGCTGCGAGGCCTCCCGGGCGCTGGTCTTCCGGTGCGGCCGGCCGGCGGTGGGGATCTGCCGCTACTGCGGCCGGCCCTTCTGCGGCGACCACGCCGCCCGAAGTCCCAACGGCGACTGGGTCTGCCGCCACCGGCCCTGCCAGGTCCGGGCGGCCATCCGGGAAACGGTCCTCCTGGTCCGGATGCGGGCCAATCCCCAGAATCAGAGCGGCCTGTGCGGGGCCCCCGGCTGCGCCGTCCACCTGCCGGGGGGCCGGTGCGCCCTCTGCGGGCAGGAGTTCTGCCCCGCCCATTTAAATGCCCGGGCCATGGTGGTGCCGGCGGCCGCCCGGGAGGACGGCGCCCGCAAGGCCCGGCTCTACTTCTGCGACGCGTGCGTGGGCCTGGTGGACCGCTACCGGCTGCTTACCCTGCCCGAAACCGTCTAACGGCTCCCGGCCAGGGCGATGAGCCGGGCCCAAAGGCCCCCCTCGGCCCCCGCGGGGCCGGAGGCAGTGGGGGCGGTCGGGGCCGGGGATGCGGCCGGCCGGTCCTCGGCCGGAACGACGATAAGCTTTTCCCCGGGGCCCACCAGCCCCAGGTTCTCCCGGGCTGCAACCTCCAGGTAGGCGTCCGACCGGAAGAAGTCGCGCTGGCGGAGTCTGGCCTGGTAAGAGGCCTCCAGCCGGGCCACCTCGGCCCGGAGGGCGGCCGCCTCCCGCCGGTACTGGAAATACTGGTTGGCCTGGACGCCGATGCGGCCCAGCAGGTACAGGTTCACCCCCAGGGCCAGAAGCAGGCCGACCAGTTTCAGGGCGTTTACCGACATAACCGGGCAGAAGTTTAGGGGACCGGGCGCCCTGCCGGAAAGCTCCGGACTCAACAGACTTTTCCACAACCGAACTAAACCGCCCCATGCCGGGCCGGCGGGGCCAGGGCTTTCCAGTTATCCATGGTCTGCTGCCATGTAACCGATAGCCTGGTTATAGGGTCGCCGGGCCGTGCGCCCCTACCGGGCGGTTGGCCGTAGCCTTGCAGGTATTTCCGAAGGGTCCGGTGCCGAAAATTTGGAAAGCCCTGCGGCGGGGCCGGCCGGCTGGCCCCGCAAGGTTTACGGGTTTATAATTCAAGCGAGGAGATGGCAGTCATCGGGCAGGTTCGCCGGGTTGGGGACCGCCTTCTGGACGCCTGGCGGCTCATCCGGGAGCTCGACCTGAAGGGCCTGCGGGCCCGGGCCGAGCGGCCCGTTAAGCTCCTGGTGGTTGCCCCGGACCGCACCCTGGCCGAGGCCGTGGCCGGGGTGCTGGCGGCCGGCCGCCCGGACCTCGCCGAGGCCTTTGAATTCTGGCCCGGGGCCGGAGACGGCCTCGGGGCCGACCTGGCCCTGGTGGTTGTCCCGGACCCCGCCCAATGGTTCGGCCTGCAGCCCACCGCCACGGTCCTCCGGCGCCTGCTCGGGCCGGAGCGGGTGGTGGTGATGCTCGTTGGGGACCAGCCCGGCCTGCCCGTGGCCGATGAGGGCTTTGCGGTCGTTCGGGCCGAAAGGTTAAGCCCCGAAGGCCTGGCCGCCGCCCTGGCCCCGGCCCTGGTGGGGGCCGACCCCGACCTGGCCGTGGCCGTCGGCCGCCGGTTTGAGGCCCTGCGGGACCCCATCGCCCGGGCGCTCACCTACCAGACGGCCTGGGCCAACGGGGAGTTTGCGTTTTTGAGCAACGCCCCGGCGGCGGTTCCCATCATCGGGCCCCTGCTGGCCGGGGGCGCCGACTCGCTGGTCCTCACCAAGAACCAGGTCTTTCTCTGGGTGCGTCTGGCCCTCCTGTACGGCCGGCCCTTCGAGACCGTCTGGCCCATCCTGGCCGAGCTGGCCCCGGTGGTGGGCGGGGCCTTCGTCTGGAGGTCCGTCGCCCGGGAGCTGGTGGGCCTGCTCCCGCCGGTCCTGGCGGCCCTGCCGAAGACGGCCATCGCCTATTCGGCCACCGTGGCCCTGGGGATGGCCGCCGAAAACTACTACCGCCGGCACCCCGAGGTCCGCCGGGGGCTGGGTCGGCTGGTGGGGGGCCTGCGGAACCGGCGGCGGGGGGCCGGTTTCCAGCCTGAGCCGGATTAGACCAAGAGGAGAAAAGCCGTGTCCTTAAGCACCGCCCTTCAGATTGCGCAGATCGTCCTGGCCGTAACCCTTATCATAGTAATCGTCCTGCAGATGCGGGGCAGCAGCGTGCCCGGGGTCTTCGGGGGCGGCGACAGCGCTTCGGTCTTCAGCACCCGACGGGGCCTTGAAAAAACCCTCTTTCAGGCCACCATCGTCCTGGCCGCAATCTTCGTCATAGTCTCCATCGCCAGCGTCAAGTTCGCCGGTTAAGGCGCGCCCCGGCCCTTGGTGAGGCGAAGCCTGCTCCTCCTCCTGCCCCTGCTGGTGGCGGCCGCGGCCACCCTGGCGGCCCTCCGGCTCGGCCAGGGACCGGCCGACACCCTGGTCGAGGGGGTGGTCGGCGCCCCGGCCACCTTTAACCCGCTGGTGGCCGCCGCCGGCCGGGCCGACCTGGACGTGGCCGCCCTCATCTATGACGGCCTGGTCCGGCTGGACCCCGCCGGCCGGGTGGTTCCGGGCCTGGCCGCCGACTGGTCGGTGGCCGAGGACGGCCGGACGGTCACCTTCCGGCTCCGGGAGGGGGTGCGCTGGCACGACGGAAGGCCCTTTACGGCCGCCGACGTGGCGGCAACCCTCAAGTTCATTCAGAGCCCCGAGGCCCCGGTGGCGGAGGACCTGGCCAGCTTCTGGCGGTCGGCCCAGGTGGAGGCCCCGGACGAAAGGACCCTCAAGGTAACCTTAAAACAGCCCTTAAGCACCTTCCTGGGCTACGCCGCCTTCAAGGTCCTGCCGGCCCACCTGCTTGCCCAGATTCCGCCCAGGGAAGCGGGGAGCAGGGCCCTGGGGGACCCGCCGGTGGGCACCGGCCCCTTCCGGGTGGCCGAGGTCCGGCCCCGCCAGCTCACCCTGGAGGCCAACCCGGAGTATTTCCTCGGGCCGCCGCGGCTGCGCCGGGTCGTCCTGCGTTTCTTCCCGGATGAGGCCGGCTTGAAAGGGGCCCTGCGGGCCGGACAGGTGGACGCGGCCGTCGTCGAGGACCCCTCAGACCTTCCCGTGGGGGATAAGGGTCCCCTTGCCTGGTACCGGTTCTTTAAGGCCGGGGTGGTGATGCTTGTTTTCAACCACCGCTCCCCCATCCTGGCCGACCGGGCCGTGCGGGAGGCGGTGGCCCTGGGTCTGGACCGGACCCGGCTGGCCCGGCGGGGAAGCCTGGAGCTGGGCCTTCCGGCCGACGGGCCCATCCCCCCCTTCGTCTGGTTTTACCGGGAAGAGTTTCGGCGGTGGGAGTATAACCCGGAGCGGGCCCGGCAGCTCCTGGAGGGGGCCGGGTGGAAGCCGGGGGCCGACGGCATCCGGGAAAAGGAGGGCGCAAGGCTTAGCTTCAGCCTGATAACCAACGACGACCCCGTTCGGGTGGCCGTGGCGGAGGAGGCGGTCCGGCAGCTGCGGCGGGTGGGGGTGGATGTCCGCCTCTCGGCCGGGGGATTCTCGGGGCTGGTCAACGACTTCGTCGCCCAGGGCCGGTTCGAGGCGGCCCTCCTGGGCCTCGAGTTTAACCCCGGGTTTGACTTTTATTCCCTCTGGCACTCGGGGGCGACCCGCCGGCCCGGCCTTAACTTCGGCCAGTACGCCAGCCGCCAGGTGGACGACCTGCTGGGCCGGGTCCGCACCACCTGGGACCCCGCCCAGCAGGCCCAGCTTTACGCCGAGCTTCAGGCCGCCCTGACCCAGGACGTGCCGGGGGTCCCCCTCTATTTCCCGGTGGTCCACTACGTGGTCGACGCCCGGCTCAGGGGGGTCGGGCCGGGCCTTGTCCTGGATGCCGGGGACCGCTTTCAGGACGTGGTCCGGTGGGAGTTCTCCCGCTGAGGAGGGCCCTTCTTGATATAATCAGCGGGATTCGGTCCAAAACTGAGGAGGGCGAGATGACCACCATCGCCGAGCGCTACCGGGAGCTCCACCCGACTTCCCTCCGGCTTTACCAGGAGGCTCAGCAGGCGTTCCCCAGCGGCATCACCCACGACTCCCGGTACTTCGAGCCCTTCCCCCTCTACATCGAGCGGGCGAACGGGTCCCGCAAGTGGGATGTGGACGGCAACGAGCTCATCGACTACGTTATGGGCCACGGCGCCCTGCTTTTAGGCCACGCCTACCCCGACGTGGTGGCGGCCGTCCGGGAGCAGGCGACAAAGCTCACCCACCCGGTGGGGGAGAGCCCCCTGGCCCTGGAGTGGGCCCGCTGGGTCCAGCGGCTGGTGCCCTCGGCCGAGCGGGTGAAGTTCACCAGCTCGGGCACCGAGGCCACCCACATGGCCATGCGCCTGGCCCGGGCCTACACCGGGAAAACGAAAATCGTCAAGTTCTACGGCCACTTCCACGGCTGGCACGACTACGCCACCGTGGCCCACCAGCCCCCCTACGACGTTCCCGTATCGGTGGGGGTGCCGAAGGAGGTGCTGAACACGGTGGTGGCCCTGCCGGCGGATATCGACGCCGTGCGCCGGGTGCTGGAATCGGACGGCGACATCGCCGGGGTGATCCTGGAGCCCTGCGGGGCCTCGACGGGGGCGATTCCCCTGCCGCCCAACTTCCTGGCCGACCTCCGGGAGCTTACGGCCAGACACAACGTGGTGCTTATCTTCGACGAGGTGGTCACCGGCTTTCGGATGTCCCCGGGCGGGGCCCAGGCCAAATACGGGGTGGTTCCCGACCTGACCACCATGGCCAAGATCCTGGCCGGGGGCCTCCCGGGCGGGGCGGTGGCCGGCCGGGCGGAAATCATGGCCCTGCTGGAGTTCAGACCGGACGACCCTAACTGGAACCGCTTCAAGCGGATCGCCCACCCGGGCACCTTCAACGCCAACCCCCTCTCGGCCGCGGCGGGGGTGGCCTGCCTTAGGGTCGTATCCCAGGGGGAGGCCCACGCCCACGCCGACGCCCTGGGGGAGCGGATTCGCCACGGCCTCAACGAGGCGCTGGGGAAGCTGGGGGTGAAAGGCTGCGCCTACGGCGAAGGCTCGGTTTTCCACATTTTTATTGGGGACGGCTGGTCGCCGGAGAACGCGGCCAACCTGAAGATGAACCCCCGGGTCGTTTACGCCCTGGGCCAGGGGATGCGCAACCTGGGGGTGGACCTCTTCCGGACGATGGGGTTCGTCTCGGCGGCCCACACCCCGGCGGACGTGGACCACACCCTGCGGGCCTTCGAGGAGACCCTCAAGCAGATGCGGCAGGAGGGCCTGGTCTGACGGCGCTGGCACGGGAAAGAAAGTTTGTGCTATGATAAGTTGGCAGTTCGGGGAAAGTTTTCGGAGGTTTAAGCCGGGATGGGTATAACGGACAAGCAGCGGGCCCTTGAGGCGGCCCTGGCCCAGATCGAGCGGCAGTTCGGCCGGGGGGCGGTGATGCGCCTGGGTGAAGAGACGACGAGGACGCCGGTTTCGGTGATCCCCACCGGGTCCCTTTCCCTGGACCTGGCCCTGGGGGTGGGGGGTATCCCCCGGGGGCGGATCACCGAGATTTACGGGCCTGAGGCGGCGGGCAAGTCGACCCTGGCCCTCCACATCATCGCCCAGGCCCAGGCCCAGGGCGGGGTGGCGGCCTACATCGACGTGGAACACGCCCTGGACCCCGTTTACGCCGCCAACCTCGGGGTGAAGGTCGGGGAGCTTCTGGTCTCCCAGCCGGATACGGCCGAGCAGGCCCTGGAGATAACCGAAGCCCTGGTCCGGAGCGGGGCGGTGGACGTCATCGTCGTTGATAGCGTGGCGGCCCTGGCCCCCCGGGCGGAGATCGAGGGGGAGATGGGGGACGCCCACGTGGGCCTGCAGGCCCGGCTGATGTCCCAGGCCCTGCGGAAGCTGACGGCGGCCATCAGCAAGTCGAATACGGCGGTGATCTTTATAAACCAGCTCCGGGAGAAGGTCGGGGTGATGTTCGGCAACCCCGAGGTAACCCCCGGCGGCCGGGCCCTGAAGTTCTACAGCAGCGTCCGGCTGGAGATCCGACGGGTGGAATCCATCAAGCAGGGGACCGAGGTCGTCGGGAACCGGGTCCGGGTCAAGGTCGCCAAGAACAAGGTGGCCCCGCCCTTCCGCACGGCAGAATTTGACGTAATGTTTCAGGGTGGTATTAGCCGGGAGGGCGACCTGCTGGACCTGGGGGTGGCCATGGGCATTATCAAAAAGAGCGGCTCCTTCTTCAGTTTCCGGGATGAGCGCCTCGGGCAGGGCCGGGAGAATGCCAAGGAGTACCTGCGTCAGCACCCCGAGGTGGCCCAGGAGCTGGAGCGGCTCATCCGGGAGAACGCCGCCTCGGCCCGGACTCTGCTGGCCGGCGCGACCGAAGATTCCCTCGTCTGACGCCCCCGGCCTTCCTGGCAGATAAGCCGTAGCTTCAGTTATACGGGCGGGCGGCCCCGACCCTCAGGCCCAGGGATTTCCGGCGGATAATACGTAGTCTGGCCGCGGGGGACGCGGCCGCTTCCCATCCAGCAGGCGGCCGAGCCCCGCCCGTTGACCCCGAAAGCCGGAAAGCCTGCCCCGGGCCTCCGGCCTGGGCGGCGGCCCTGGTGCTAAACTTTAACGGCAAGGCCGCATTTTTAAGGAGCCGCCCATGGTGGAGCTGGAAACCGTCCTGGTGATGGAGACGGCCCCCATCAAGTTCGGGGTTAATGCCACCGCCGAAATCGGCTTCGATTTAAGGCGCCTCGGGGTGACCAGGGCCCTGCTGGTTACCGACCGAAACCTGATGAAAACCGGCCTGCCGGACCGGGTCCGGAAGCTGGCCGCCGAAAGCGGGGTCCAGGTCGAAATCTATGACGGGGTCCACGTCGAGCCCACCGACGCCTCCCTGGAGCAGGCCGTGAGCTTTGCCCAGGGCCGCCATTTCGACGGCTTTATCTCCGTCGGGGGCGGAAGCTCCATCGACACCGCCAAGGTGGTAAACCTGCTCACCACCTACCCGGCCCCCCTCCTTGACTACGTCAACCGGCCCATCGGCAAGGGCCTGCCCGTTCCCGGCCCCTTAAAGCCCCACATCGCCGTGCCCACCACCGCCGGAACGGGCAGTGAGACCACGGCCGTGGCGGTGCTGGATATTCTCGCCCTCAGGGTGAAGACGGGGATATCCCACCGGTATCTTAGGCCCTCCCTGGGCATCGTCGACCCCCTGAACACCCTCACCTGCCCGCCCATGGTTACGGCCGCGGCGGGACTGGATGTGCTCACCCACGCCCTTGAGTCCTACACCACCCGCCCCTACAACGCCCGGCCCAAGTACAACCCGGCCGAGCGGCCGGCCTACATCGGGGCCAACCCCTTAAGCGATATCTGGTGCGAGAAGGCCGTCGAATACGTCGGCCGGTACCTCCGGCGGGCGGTGATGAACGGCCTGGACCTGGAGGCCCGGACCTACATGGCCCTGGCCGCCACCATCGCCGGCATCGGCTTCGGAAACGCCGGGGTCCATATTCCCCACGCCGTCGCCTACCCGGTGGCCGGGATGGTCCGCGCTTACTGGCCGCCCGACTACCCCACCGAGGAGCCTTTGGTACCCCACGGCCTGGCGGTGGTGGTTACGGCCCCGGCCGCCCTTCGGTTTACCTACCCGGCCGCCCCGGAGCGGCACCTTAAGGCCGCCGCCCTGCTGGGAGCCAACGTCTCGGGGGTGGCCGTGGCCGAGGGGGCCGAGCTTCTCCCCCGGGCCCTCGTCGGGCTGATGCGGGACCTGGGGGTTCCCAACGGCCTTTCGGCCCTGGGTTACGGCGAAGGGGACATTCCGGCCCTGGTGGAGGGGGCCTTAAAACAGCAGCGGATCCTGGTCAATTCGCCCCGGGAGGTGGGGGCCGAAGAGCTCAAACGTATTCTGCTGGAGGCGATGGCTTACTGGTGAAGTTTTTTTGACAAGGCTGGGGCTTTTTAGTTAGTTTTTTGTGTCAGGCCGAGATGGACGTTATCAGGGTAGTGGTCACCGGGGCGACGGGGCGGATGGGCGGCGAGGTCGCCCGGGCCCTGGCCGCCGAGCCCAGCTTTGAGCTGGCCGGGCTGGTCTCCCGCAAGGCCTCGGCCGGCCGCCTCCCCGGCTGGGAAGGGATTCCGGCCGCCCCGACGGCGGGGGAGCTTCTGGACCAGGTTCGGGCGGACGTCCTGGTGGACTTTACGGTGGCCGAGGCCGCCTTCGAAAATGCCCGGGCCGCCCTGCGCCGGCGGGTGGCCCCGGTTATCGGTACCAGCGGCCTCACCCCCGACCAGGTGGCCGCCCTCGCCGAGGAGGCCCGGACCGTCGGGGTCGGGGGGGCGGTGGTGCCCAACTTCGCCGTGGGGGCCGTGCTGATGATGCACCTGGCCAGGCAGGCCGCCAGATTCTTCGACGCCGCGGAGATTATCGAGCTCCACCACGACGGCAAGGCCGATGCCCCGTCGGGAACGGCGGTGGCCACCGCCCGGTTGCTGGCCGAGGCTCGGCCGGGGGGGTTCCGCCGGAACGTCCCGGCCAAGGAGCCCCTGCCGGGGAGCCGGGGGGCGGAGTACGGGGGCATTTCCATCCATGCCGTCCGGCTGCCGGGCCTGGTGGCCCACCAGGAGGTGATCTTCGGGGGCCGGGGCCAGACCCTCACCATCCGGCACGACTCCACCAGCCGCGAGTCCTTTATTCCGGGGGTTTTGCTGGCCATCCGGCGGGTCGTGGAGACCCGCGAATTCTATTTCGGCCTCGAGAAAATCCTGGACCTTTAGGGGGAACCCGAAAGTGGGCGGTTACCGCGTCGCCATCGTGGGGGCCACCGGCCTGGTCGGCCAGGAGTTTATCAAGGTCTTAGAACAGCGCAACTTTCCGGTGGCCGAGCTGAGGCTCTTTGCCTCCGACCGTTCGGCCGGCCGGCGCTTAACCTTTAAAGGGGAGGAGCTGCCGGTTTTGGAGACCTCCGAGGCCGGGTTTAAGGGGGTTGAGCTGGCCCTCTTCAGCGCCGGGGCCGAGGTGAGCCGGGAGTGGGCGCCGGTGGCGGTGCGGGCCGGGGCCGTCGTCATCGACAACAGCGCCGCCTGGCGAATGGAGCCGGACGTCCCCCTGGTCGTTCCGGAAGTCAACCCCGAGGACGTAACCTGGCATCGGGGGATTATCGCCAACCCGAACTGTTCCACCATTCAGATGGTGGTGGCCGTCAACCCCATCCACCGGGTCAACCGGGTCCGGCGGGTGACCGTGGCCACTTATCAGTCGGTTTCGGGGAGCGGTAGCGCCGCCCTGGAGGAGTTGAGGGCCCAGGCCGAGGCCGTCCTCCGGGGCGAGGCCGTTCGGCCGTCGGTCTACCCCCACCAGATCGGGTTTAACCTGCTGCCCCACATCGACCGCTTTTACGAGGACGGCTACACCAAAGAAGAGCTCAAGATGCTTCAGGAGACCCGGAAGATCCTGCACGAACCGGAGCTGCCCGTCTCGGCCACCTGCGTCCGGGTCCCCGTTTTTGTCGGCCACTCCGAGGCGGTGCACCTGGAACTGACCGAGCCCATCTCCCCGGCCGAGGCCCGGGAGATTCTGAGCCGGGCCCCCGGGGTGGTGGTTCTGGACGACCCGGCCCGCAACGTCTACCCGACGCCGTGGGATGCGGCCGGGAGGGACGAGGTTTTTGTGGGCCGGATCCGGGAGGATAAGGCCTTTCGGCCGGGTCTGGCCATGTGGGTGGTTGCCGACAACGTCCGGAAAGGCGCGGCCTTAAACGCCGTTCAGATCGCCGAAGAGCTTATTCGGCGGGGTCTGCTTTAAAAATCCCGAGGAGGTGTTGCGATGACGGCAAGGTTTGGTCGGCTTTTAACGGCGATGGTTACCCCCTTCAACGAGCGGGGCGAGGTGGACTACGAGCAGGCCAGGCGCCTCGCCGTGGCCCTGGTGGAATCGGGTAACGACGGGGTCGTGGTGGCCGGGTCCACCGGCGAGGCCCCGGTCCTCTCCACCGAGGAGAAGCTGAGGCTCTTTGCCGAAGTGAAGGCGGCCCTGGCCGGCCGGGGCCAGGTGATCGCCGGCACCGGCAACTACAACACGGCCGAGAGCATCCACCTGACCAGGGAGGCCGAGCGGGTCGGGGTCGACGGGGTGATGCTCACCGTTCCCTACTACAACAAGCCGCCCCAGGAGGGGCTCTACCGGCACTTTAAGGCCATCGCCGAATCGACCTCCCTGCCCTGCATCCTTTACAACGTCCCGAGCCGGACGGTTACCAACCTGGCCCCGGAGACGGCCATCCGGCTGAGCCAAATCGATAACATCGTCGGCATTAAAGAGGCTTCGGGCAATCTGGAACAGGTCGGCAAAATCATCGCCGGGGCCCGGCCGGGCTGGCTGGTCTACAGCGGCAACGACTCCGACACCCTTCCCATCCTGGCCCTGGGCGGCTACGGGGTAATAAGCGTGGCCGGACACCTGGTGGCCCGGCAGATCCGGGAGCTGATCGACGCCTTCCTGGCCGGGGACGCCTCCCGGGCGGCGGCAATCCACCACCGGCTGATGCCCCTGGTCAATGCCCTCTTCGTGGTCTCCAACCCCATCCCGGTCAAATGGATGCTTAACCGGGTCGGCTTCCGGGTGGGGGCGCCCCGGCTGCCCCTGGTCGAGCCGGACGAGAAGACGGCCCGGGCCATCGAAGAGGTGCTTAAAGGCTACCAGGTCGACCTGCCGGTTCCGACCCAGGCCTGAAGATCCCGACGGTACACGGACCTGACCGGCAACCCAAAGGGGCCGTCGCCCTCGACCTGGGCCTGCTGGTCGGGCTGGCCGCCCTGGTGAGGTTCTTCTGGCTGGACCACTGGGGCTCCTGGTTCGACGAGGCCCACAGCATCGCCCTGGCGGCCAATCCCGACCTGGGCGCCGTCGTCGCCAAGGGCATCGGCGACCAGCAGGCTCCCCTTTTCTTTATCCTGCTTCACCTCTGGCTTAAGCTGGGGGAATCGGACTATTTTCTCCGGAGCCTGCCGGCCCTCCTCGGGGTGGGGACGGTCCTGGCCATCTACTGGCTGGGGTGCGAGGCCGGCGGGCGGGGGGTGGGGCGGCTGGCCGGGGTCCTGGGGGCCTTAAGCAGCTACCTGGTCTATTACTCCCAGTACTTGCGGGGGTATATCCTGGTGGCCCTGGCCTTCGGGGTGGGGGCTGCCGCCCTCTTCCGGGCCGTCCGGTCCGGGGGGTGGGGGTGGTGGGGCCTGTACGGCCTGGCCGCCGTCGTCGGCCTTTACGCCCACCAGTTCGGCCTCTTCGCCCTGGCCGGTCTGGGGGCGACCGGCCTCGGGCTGATCCTTGGGGCGAAGTCGACCCGCCGTCCCCGCCTTTTGGGCTGGGCCGCCGCCCACGCCTTGGTGGGGCTGGCCTACCTGCCGTGGGTGGCCGTGGTGTGGGAGCAGTTCCGGCGGGTCCAGGCCGGCCTGGACGTCTGGGTCGAGCCGGTGGGCCCCGGCTCCTGGAAAACCCTTTACGACTGGCTCTGGTACCGGACCCGGGCCGAGTACGGCCTGGTGCCGGATACGGCCCTGCGCCTTGTCCGCTACGCCACAACCCTGCTGTTGGGGTTTGCCCTGGTCCGGGCCGTCCGCCGGGGGCAGTGGGCCGTTCTGGGTCTGGGGGCGCTTCTGGTGGTGCCGCCGGCGCTGGTTTTCGGGGTTTCCCTGGTGGGTCGGCCGGTGTGGGACCCGCGCTTTATGGTCTTTACGGCCGTGCCCTTTGCCGCCCTCCTGGCCCTGGCGGTGGACGGCCTGGGCCGGCGGAGTCTCAGGCTCGCCTGGGGGGTGGGCCTGGTGCTGGCCATGGTTCCGCCCCTCGGGTCTTATTATTTAGACCCGATTTTTGCCAACCCGGACGTGCGGGGGGCGTCGGCCTGGCTGGCCGCCCACCGGCGGCCCGAGGAGCCGGTCCTTCACCCCAACGAGCAGAGCTTTCTGCCGGCCCTCTGGTACAACCGTCGGCTGGTCGGGGTTTCGGGGCCGGGCTTTCGGGTCTTCTGCCCCTGGTCGACGCCCCCGCCCGGGTGGTGCGAGGCCGCCCCGACGGCCGATTACTGGGCTGGGGGCCTGGAACCCGGGCGGGTGCTCCCGGTGGAAGGCCTGCTGGCCGGGCCGGGGGCTTCTTCCCGGGCCTTCGTCGAAATCCTTTACAACCGGCACCGGCCCGGGGAGCGGGCGGAATTTGCCGCCCGCCTTAAGGCCGCCCTGCCCCCGGCCTACGAGGCCCGCCTGGTGGCCGCCTTCCTGGGGGTGGACCTTTACGAGGTCCGGCCCGGGGGCCCATAGGCCGGCCCCGTTAGAAAGGAGACCACCCGGGGGATGCCGGCTAGGTCCGGCCGAAACCTTACGGCGGCGTTGGGAAAGCGGCGCAGGACCTCGGCCTTAACCGCCTCGGCCTGGCCGTAGCCTATCTCCATAAAAACGGGCACCCCTGGGGGCAGGAGGGCCGCGGCCTGGTCCAGGAACCGGCGAATCACCCGGAGGCCGTCGGGGCCGCCGTCCAGGGCCACCGCCGGCTCCCAGGCCAGTTTGGCCGCCTCGGCGGAGGGAACGTAGGGCAGGTTGGCGACGACGGCGAGGAGGGTATCCTGTCGGATGCGGTCCTTGACGGGCAAAAGGAGGTCGCCCACGGAAAACTCCACCCGGTCCCCGAGGCCGTGGCGGGCCGCGTTCTCCCGGGCGACGGCAATGGCCCCCTCCGAGGTGTCGGTGGCCAGAACGGTCAGGCCGGGTCTGGCCCCGGCCAGGGCGATGGCCACCGCCCCCGACCCGGTGCCCACGTCGACGGCCAGGCCCCGGGCGTCGGCCGGGATGGTCTCCAGGGCGGCGTCCACCAGGGTTTCGGTCTCGGGCCGGGGGATCAGGACGGCCGGGCTGACCCTGAGGCGGTAGCCGTAAAACTCCCACTCCCCCAGGACGTAAGGGAGGGGCTTGCCCTGAAGGCGGCAGGCGACCAGCCTTTCAACCAGCTGAAGGCGGTCGGGTTCGACGGGGGCGTCCGGGTGGGCCAGGAGCTCGGCCCGGGTAATGCCCAGGGCCCGGGTGAGGATAAGGTCGGCCTCAAGCTCGGGGTCTTGGCTGACCGCCCCCAGCCGGCGGCGGAGCTCCCGGCGGAGCTCACGCCGGCTGACCATTCCGGAGCTCGGCCTCGAGGCGGGCCACCCGGTCGGCCGTTATGAGGGCGTCGATGATGGTGTCAAGCTCCTCGCCCGAGAGGACGCCCTCCAGGTTGTAAAGGGTGAGGCCGATGCGGTGGTCGGTGACCCGGTTCTGGGGGAAGTTATAGGTCCGGATCTTTTCGGCCCGCTCCCCGGTTCCCACCTGCTGCCGCCGGGCCTGGGCCACGGTCTCCTCCTGGCGGCGACGCTCCAGATCGTAAAGCCGGGCCCGCAGCACCGCCAGGGCCCGCATCTTGTTCTGGAACTGGGACCGCTGGTCCTGGCAGACCACCACCAGGCCCGTGGGCTTGTGAATCACCCGGACGGCGGTGGAGTTTTTCTGCACGTTCTGGCCGCCGGGGCCGCTGGACCGGAAAACCTCGATCTCCAGGTCGTCGGGGTCGAGGTGGACCTCCACCTCTTCGGCCTCGGGGAGCACGGCCACGGTGGCGGTGGAGGTGTGGATCCGGCCGGAGGCCTCGGTCACCGGGACCCGCTGGACCCGGTGGACGCCGCTCTCGTATTTAAGCCGGCTGTAGGCGCCGTGACCCTTAACCTCGAAGATGACCTCTTTAAAGCCGCCGACGTCGCTCTCGTGGGCGTCCACCACCTCCACCTTCCAGCCCTTCCGCTCGGCATACCGGTGGTACATCCGGAAAAGGTCGGCGGCAAAGAGGGCCGCCTCCTCGCCGCCGGCCCCGGCCCGGATCTCCATAACCACATCCCGCTCGTCGTTGGGGTCCTTGGGCAACAGCGCCAGCTTGATCTCCTGCTCCAGCCGCTCGATCCGGTCCTCCAGCTCCGAAAGCTCCTCCCGGGCAAGCTGACGGAGCTCTTCATCGTCCTCCTCTTCGAGAATCTGCTTCGCCTCCATATAGCGCTCGATGGCCTGCCTGTACTGACGATAATAATCCACCAGCGGGCCCAGCTCCCGCTGCTCCCGGGCCAGGGCCTGAATCCGGGCCGGGTCGGCAAGGACGGCCGGGTCCGTCAGCTGAAGGCTCAGCTGTTCGTAGCGCTCTTCGATCGTCCGGAGGCGTTCGGTCAGGTTTCGGTCCATGGCGGGAATTTTAAACAGGTCCTGTCGAAATTATACCACCGGCTGTGGTATAATCCGGCGGGCGATGGTCCGGGTGCTGGTTGGCATTATCTCGTTTTTCTTTGCGGTCTCCCGCTACCGGCAGACCCTCAACCGGCCGGAGGTGAAGGCCGGGGTGCGGGTGGGGATGCGGGCGCTGGGCCCGGCGACCCGGGAGTTCCGGTTGGCCCTGGGTGCCCTGCTTCACCGGCTTCTGGCGGCCGTCTTTTTGACCTTTGCCATTTTCCTGGCGATTCGAACCCTCTACTTGAGCGGGCTGGTCGCCAGCGGTTCGGAGCTACAGTACCCGCCACTGCTCGTTTACGGGGTCCTCGGGGTGCTGGTGGTGCTTACGGGCTACCTGGGTTATCAGTTCGTTTACCATTACCGCAAGTCGGCCGGAAAGCCCGACCGGCGCCGCTAGCCGGCCGACACCGTCCTCTTGGTCCGGGTCCTCCACATCGCCCGCTATCATTCGCCGACGGCCGAAAGCAAGCTGGCGCGCCTGGGGGCCCGGCCGGACCTGGAGCTGTGGCTTATTCGGCCGGCGGTTTGGCAGGACGAGTACGGCCGGGTTGTCGTTCGTCCGCAAGTGTCGGGCTGCCAAGTGCGGACCGTTCCCATGGTGGGGCGCCCCAACGACCCCCACCGGGCCCTCTACCGGACCTTCAGCTTCTGGATGCCGGCCGCCCAGCCCCAACTTATTCACGCCGAGGAGGAACCCGACAGCCTGGCGGCCCTGCAGGTGGCCCTGGCCAGAAATCTCTTTGCGCCCCGGGCCAGACTGGTTCTTCACACCTGGCAGAACCTGAACCGACCCAAAAAGCCCCACGTCCGAGCGGTCATCCGCCTTGCTTTTGGCCAGGCGCAGGCCATCCTGTGCGCCACGGAAGGGGCCCTCCGGGTTCTGCGGGAAATGGGCTACCGGGGACCGGCGGACGTAATCCCGCCGGTAGGGGTGGATACCCGGCTCTTCCGGCCGGTCCACCGGCCGCCGACGGCCGGGCGTTTCGTGGTCGCCTACGCCGGACGCCTCGTTCCCGAGAAGGGCGTTGACACCCTGCTGGAGGCGTTGGCAAGGCTGGGCCCGGAGGTACGACTTAAAGTTATTGGGGATGGTCCCGCCCGGACGGCCCTTCAAGGCTTGGCCGCAAGGCTGGGCCTGGGCGACCGGGTGGAATGGCTGCCCCCGGTTCCGGCCGACCGTATGCCCGAGGTGTTTGCCCGGGTGGATGTTCTCGTCCTACCGTCCCGGACCACCCCGGTCTGGAAGGAACAGCTCGGCCGAGTTCTGCTCGAGGCCATGGCGTGCCAGGTGCCGGTGGCTGGTTCGGACTCCGGGGCGATTCCTGAGGTGGTGGGCGATGCCGGCCTCATCTTCCCAGAGGGAGATGCGGCGGCCCTGGCGGACTGCCTGCAAAGACTCTGGGACACGCCGGGGCTCCGCCGGGAGCTGGGGGAGCGGGGTCGGGCCCGGGTGGTCGCCCGCTACAGCCAGGACCAGATCGCGGCCCGGACGGCCGAATTTTACCGGGAGCTGACGGGGTGAAGATGCCGGAGCTCTCGGTCATCGTGGTCAGCTTTAATACTTGCGGGCTGACGCTACGTTGTATTGAAAATTTCTACGACGAAGCCGTGGCGGCCGGCTGGGAAGTGGTCGTGGTGGATAACGGCTCCGCCGACGGCACGGCCCTGGCGGTGGCGGGCCGCTTTCCGGCCGTAAGGCTGGTTCGGGCCGAGAAGAACCTGGGCTACGCCGGCGGATGCAACCTGGGCCTGCGGGCCGCCCGGGGAACGGTCCTTATCCTCCTCAACGGCGACGTGCTGGCCCGCGCGGAAGTCCTCCGGGCCCTGGCCCGGACCCTGCGGGAAAACCCCGACATTGGGGCCCTAGCTCCCGGCCTCCGGACAACGGCCGGCGGGCCCCAGCCTTTCGCCTTCGGTCGGGACCCGACCCTCGGCTACCTGCTCCGTCGGGGCTGGCGGGCGGTCCGGCGGAAAGGCCCCCTCCACGACTGGGGTGTGACCCGGCCGGTGGAGGTGGACTGGGTTTCCGGGGCGTGTCTGGCCACCCGCCGGGACGTGGTGGAACGGGTCGGCCTGCTGGACGAGCGCTTTTTTCTTTACTTCGAAGACAACGACTGGTGCCTGCGGATTCGCCGGGCCGGGTTCCGGGTAATCTACGACCCCCGCTGGCAGGTGACCCACCTGGGGGGTGCCAGCCAGCCCGACCGCCGGGCCGTCCACCGGGTCTACCGGGAAAGCCTGCTGGCCTTCTACGCCAAGCATTACGGCCCGGCGGCCACGGCCGTCCTTCGCTTGCTTCTGCCCATCTACGACCGGCTTTTGGGCCGGTGAAAAGCCCGGGTCTGGGCCAGGGGCAAAAGGCCGTCCGGGCGGCGGTTTGGGAGCCCCCGGGGCCGGGATTAGACGACGGGCGAGAGGCCCCCGTCGCAGTTTATGGCCGCCCCGGTGATGTAGGACGCCCGGTCGGAGGCCAGGAAAGCCACCAGGTCGGCTACCTCCTCGGCTTCCCCCACCCGGCCCAGGGGAATATCCTTCCCCAGCTGGGCGTACCATTCGTCTAAGGACATTTTATCGGCGAAATTTCGCTCCCAGCGGCGGCGCATCTGGCCGCTCTTGATCAGGCCGACGCAGACGGCGTTGACCAGGATCTTGTCGGCGGCCAGCTCTTTCGATAGGGCCTTGGTGAGGGCGATGCCGGCGGCCCGGCTCACCGTGGTGGGCACCGACCGGGGTCCCGGGGCCTTGCCCCCCACCATGGCGATGTTGATGATGCGGCCGCCCCCATTTTTGCGCATCTCGGGCACCACCAGGCGGGCAAACCTGACCCAGGCCATCAGCTTGAGGTCCAGGTCTTCCTGCCAGGTGGCGTCGTCGACGGCCTCGAAGGGGTGGGCGTTGCTGCGGCCGGCGTTGTTTACCAGGATGTCCACCCGGCCGAAGTTTTCCAGGGCAGTCTGAACCACCCGCTCGATGTCTTCGGGCCGGGTCACGTCCGCCTGGACGGGGACCACCCGGCCGGGCCCCTGCGCCTGAATTTCGGCCGCGGCCTGCATAAGGACGTCGGGCCGGCGGGCACAGATGACAACGTTGGCCCCCTCGGCCACCAGCCGGGCGGCGACGGCCCTGCCGATACCCTCACTGCCGCCGGTTACGATGGCAACCTTGCCCTGAAGCCCCAGGTCCATAATGTTCCTCCGAAACCGGGTTTTTAATCAGGCCCCAACAGGGGCGAAAGCCCGAAAATTCTCCCAGCCCATCGGCCGGGTTCCGGCCTCCAGTTCGTAGATGAGGGCCTGAAGCCGGCGATTTAACGGGAGGTCGAGGCCCACAGCCTGCCCCTTCCGGATGGCGACCCCAACCTGGCAGTCCACCTCGGTCCGGCGCCGACGGACGGCCAGGTCCCGCCAGATGCCCGTCTTGGTTTTCAGCTGGCCCCGGTAGTGGGCGGCGACCCGTTCGAAGGCCCGGTCGTACTCGCCCCCCTCGAACTCGTCCGGCCAGAATTCCACCAGCCGCTCGGGCTTTACCCCGTAAGCCCGGGCAACGGCCAGCACCTCCCGGGCCAGGCCGGCCAGCACCGGCCGGGCCACCGGGTCGGCGACGACCTCGTAGACATGGGCGTCCACGAGGGCGGTGGCAAAGAGGATGGATGCGTAGGCGAGCTTGGACCAGAGGTAGCCCCAGATGTTGTCGGTGACGAGGGTCTCGCAAAATCGGGAAAGAAGCTCCCGAAGGGCCTCGATGCGGCGGGTGCGGTGGCCGTCCAGCTCACCGATGTAAAGGGGGTGCTCCCCTCCGTGGCGGATGTGGCCGGGGGCCTGCCAGTCGGCCCCGAAGTTGACAAAACAGCCGACGGTCCTTTCCGGGCCGATAAGCCCGGCGATAACCTCCTCGTTTAGGCCGTTCTGCAGGGAGACGACGGCCGAGTCGGGCCCCAGGTGGGGCATCATCTGCCGGAGGGCGGTTTCGGTGTGAAGACATTTTACGGCCAGCAGAACGGTGCCCAGGGTACCCGTCACCTGGCCGGGAAGGACGGCCCTGACCGGCACCCGGAACTCCCCCCGGACGCCGTCGACCAGGAGGCCGTGGCGGTTCATGGCGTCCACGTGGGCGGCATCCTGGTCGACAAAGAGGACGTCGACCCCGCCCCGCACCAGCCACGCCCCAACCACTCCCCCAATCGCCCCGGCACCCCAAACGGCAACCTGCATGGTTAAGCCTCCTCTGACAGAATCGGTTGATTTTAAGTCGCCCCTTCCCGGTGGGGCAACCGAAATACCCGACATGAAAATTTGGCTTGTCGGGTAGGGCTGGCGGGCGATATACTGGGGCGGGGATTGTCAAGCAGGTTCCGGGTCGATGGGGCTTGTCATTACGGTGGCCAATCAGAAGGGCGGGGTCGGGAAGACGACCACGGCCGTAAGCCTGGCGGATTTCCTGGCCGCGGCCGGCTCCCGGGTGCTGGTCGTGGACTTGGACCCCCAGGCCAACCTGACCACTTCCCTGGGCCTCGACCCGCCCGCGCCCCCGCCGGTCTATATGGCCCTGCTCGACCCCGGCCGAACCGCTGCCCTCATCGGCCGGGCCCGGCCTTACGGGCTGGACATCCTGGCTTCGGGGTCGGACCTGGCCGGGGCCGAGGCGGAACTGCTGGGACTGCCCGACGGCCGGGTGCGGCTCCGGTCGGCCCTGGCCGCGGTACGGGACGGCTACGACCTTATCCTCGTCGACTGTCCGCCGTCCCTCGGGGTCCTCACCGTAAATGGCCTGGCGGCCGCCGACGGGGTGCTGGTGCCGGTTCAGTGCGAGTTTCTGGCCCTGGAGGGCCTGGCCAGCCTGAGCCGGACCCTATCTCTGGTACGGGCCGAGCTTAACCCGGGGCTGGTACTGGCCGGGGTTGTGCTCACCATGTTCGACGGCCGCCTGGGGTTGAGCCGGCAGGTGGTCGAAGAGGTGCGCCGGTTTTTCCCCGAGACCTTTAGGACCGTAATTCCCCGGAATGTGCGGCTGAGCGAGGCCCCGAGCTTTGGGCGCACCATCCGGGAGTATGCGCCCACCTCCCCGGGGGCGAGGGCTTACGAGGCCCTGGCCCTGGAGCTCATGGACCGGCTGCTGGCGAAGCTTACGCCGAAGGAGGCAGGCCATGCCGGATGAGATCCGCCGGCCGCTGGGCCGGGGGTTGGGGGCGCTGCTGGGCCGGGGCGGGCCGGGACTGGTCAACCTGCCGGTGGCCGCCATCCGGCCGAATCCCCATCAGCCCCGCCGCTTCGTCGCCGACGAGCGCTTTAAGGAGCTGGTGGCGAGCGTCCGGGAGCACGGCATCCTCCAGCCGGTGGTCGTTTCCGAGGTGAGGGAGGGTCAGCAGACGGTCTACCGGCTGGTGGCCGGGGAGCGGCGGTGGCGGGCGGCCGTAGAGGCCGGTTTGACGACCATTCCGGCCGTGGTGCGGGAGGCGACCCCGGCCGAAGGGCTGGTGATGGCCCTGGTGGAGAACCTCCAGCGGGCCGACCTCAACCCCCTGGAGGAGGCGGAAGCCTTCCGGGAGCTTATCGACCGGTTCGGCCTGAGTCAGGAGGAGGTGGCCCGGCGGGTGGGTCGGAGCCGTTCGGCCGTTGCCAACACCCTCAGGCTTTTGCAGGCGGCCCCCGAGGTGCGGGCGGCCCTGGCCGCCGGGGAGATAACCGAGGGCCACGCCCGGGCCCTGCTCAGCCTTGAGGCCGGGGACCAGGTGCTGGCCTTGGGGGAGGTGGTGCGGCGGGGCCTTAGCGTTCGGCAGACGGAGGAGCTGGTCCGGCGCTGGGGCGAGCGGCCGGCGGAGCCGGCGGAAGGGGACTACGAGCTGGCGGCCCTTGCGGCGGAGCTTACGGCCCGCCTGGGAACCCGGGTGGTGGTGCGGCAGAACCGGCGGGGGGCCGGCCGGCTGGTGGTCCACTTTTACTCGACCGAACAGCTTAACGAGCTTCTGGGCCGGTTGGGCCTCCTCGACCAACCCCGGGCCGACCTGTAGGGGAATATTCCTGGCGGCCGGGCCCACGGCCGTCGGCCCCAGGGAAAGCCCTGGCCGGTTCTTGACATATTTTTCAGGGTCGAATTATACTGCGCAGGGAGAGCAACGATGGCCGGACATTCCAAGTGGGCCCAGATTAAGCGTCAGAAGAGCGTCGCCGACGCCCGGCGGGGTCAGCTTTTCACCAAGCTTGCCCGGGAGATTACGGTGGCGGTTCGGGAGGGCGGGCCGGACCCCGAGACCAACTTCCGGCTCCGGCTGGCCATCGCCCGGGCCAGGGAGCATAACATGCCCCTGGAGAACATCGAGCGGGCCATCCGGCGGGCCGCCGGCGGAACGGAGCCGGGGGAAGCCCCCCTGGAGGAGGTGCTGTACGAAGGCTACGGTCCCGGGGGCATCGCCATCCTGGTCCAGGCCCTTACCGACAACCGCAACCGCACCGCCTCGGAGGTGAGGTCCACCTTCACCAAGGGCGGAGGCTCCCTGGGGGAGGCAGGCTCCGTCATCTGGCAGTTTGACTACAAAGGCGTCATCACGGTGGCGGCCGACGGGGCCGGCCCCGACGACATCGCCCTGGTGGCCATCGACGCCGGGGCCGAGGACTTCCGGGTGGAGGACTCGGAGCTGGAGATTTACACCCAGCCCGAGGACCTCGAGCGGGTCCGGCGGGAGCTGGAGGCCCGGGGCTTTAAGGTGGTTCAGGCGGAGCTTGCCTATATTCCCAAGACGACCGTACCCCTGGACCGGAAAGACGCCGAGCAGGCCCTCCGCTTGCTGGAGCGGCTGGAAGAGCTGGACGACGTCCAGCGGGTGTACACCAACGCCGAGTTCCCGCCGGACCTGGTGGCCGCTGTTGAAGCGGAGGAACGGTCTCACGCCCGCTAAGTCGTGCGGATCCTTGGGGTTGACCCCGGAACGGCGGCCTGCGGCTACGGGGTGGTAGCGAAGGCCGACGGGCGTTTCGTCGCCCTGGAGTACGGCCTGATAACCACCCCGCCGGCCCGTCCAACCCCCGAGCGGCTGCACATCATCTACCGGGAGATATCGGCCGTTATCAGACGGCTCAGGCCCGACCGGGTCGCCGTCGAGGAAGTCTTCTTTGCCCGCAACGCCAAAACGGCCATCGCCGTCGGCCAGGCGAGGGGGGTGGTGCTGCTGGCCGCCGCCCTGGCCGGGGTGCCGGTGGTGGAATACACCCCCCTCGAGGTGAAAAAGTCGGTGACCACCTACGGCCGGGGGCGGAAGGAGCAGGTGGGGCAGATGGTGGCCATTATCCTGGGCCTCCCCGAAGCGCCCCGGCCCGACGACGTGGCCGACGCCCTGGCCGTCGCCCTCTGCGACGGTTTACAGGCCGAAGCCGGCCTGGGGATCGCCCCATGATCGAGGCCCTTACCGGTCGGGTCGGCCGGGTAGAGCCGGAGGCCCTCACCCTGGAGGTCGGGCTGGTCACCCTCCGGCTGGTGGTCCCCCCCGGGTCCGGGAACCGCTTTGGCCGACCGGGCGACCTCACCACCGCCTTCACCTCCCTCCAGGTCAGGGACGACGGGGTAACCCTTTACGGGTTTCCCACCGAGGCCGAGCGGGACCTGTTTAACGTCCTGCTGGAGGTGAGTCGGGTGGGACCCCGGGCGGCCCTGAGCATCGTCGGCCGGCTGGGACCCGACCGGTTCTGGCAGGCGGTGGGCGCCGGGGACGTGGCCCTGCTGGCGGCGGTGCCCGGCATCGGCAAAAAGACGGCCGAGCGGCTCATTTTCGAGCTGAGGGGCAAGCTTCCGGAGGTGCGGCCGGCGGCCGCCTCCCCCGAAGACGCCGACCTCCTCGCCGCCCTGACGGCCCTCGGCTACACCGCGGCCGAAGCACTGGCGGCCATCCGGGCGGTGCCCCCGGCCGACGGCCTGCCCCTGGAGGAGCGGCTCCGGCGGGTGCTGGCCGTCCTCGGGGGCCGACCCCCTCAGTAGGCCCCGCCCCGCAGGCCCCCGAGGAGGCCCAGGGTCTGGCGGGCCAGCCGGCTGCCCAGCAGGAGGGTCACGGCCACGTAGACGGCGGCGGCCGCGGCCAGGGCGGCCCCCAGCCGAAGGGCAAGGCCGGCCGGGGTAAAGGCCAGGGCGAAGGCGGCGGCGATGACCATCAGCTCGCTGGCCAGGATGCTTCGGAAGATATCCCGGGCGAGGCCCGTCGGAAGGCCCCCAAGGCGCCGGCCCAGCAAGAGGTAAAGGGCGGCAAACTGGCAGATTTCCGACAGGGAAAGGCCGGCGGCCAGGCCCCCGTGGCCCAGGGCCCGGAAGAGAATCAGCCCGGCCCCGAAGGTTATCCCCAGGCCGCCCGCCCCCACCCCCACCGGGGTCAGGGTGTCCCCCGTGGCGTAAAAGGCCCGCACTAAGACCTCGGCGGCCACCTGGGCCCAGAGGCCCAGGGCGAAAAACCAGAGGGCCCAGGTGGTGGCGGCCACCGCCCCCCCGTCGAAACTGCCCCGCTGGAGGAGGACCCGAACCAGGGGCTCGGCCAGGACGATGAGGCCGGCCGAGGCCGGGATGCCCAGGTAAAGGCTCAGGCCGAGGCCCTCGGCCACGGTTCGGCGCAGGCCCTCGACCTCCCCGGCGGCCCAGAGCCGGGAAAGCTCCGGGAAGTAGGCGGTGCCCAGGGGCAGGCCCACCACCCCGAAGGGGACCATAAGGAGGGCCCAGGCGTAGCCCAGGGCGGCCACGGCCGCCGGGGAGATGAGGGAGGCCATGGCCGTCAGCACCCAGAAGTTAAGCTGGTAGACGGCGAGGCCGGCCGCCCGGGGGGCCAGAAGGAGGAGGACCTGGCCTACTTCCGGCCGGAAGAAGGCGAAGTTGGGCTTGAGGCCGGGTCCGTAGCCGAAGGCCCGGGGGAGCTGGACGCCCATGTGGAGGGCGCTTCCGGCCACCACCCCGACGGCCAGGCCGTCCACCCCGAACCGGGGGGCGAGGGTGAGGGCGGCCCCGATTATGCCCAGGTTGTAAAGAATCGGGGCCACCGCAGGCAGGAGAAAGTCCCGGTGGGCCTGGTGGACGGCGGTGAGCACCAGGCTTAAGCCGAAAAACAGGGGCTGAAGGAGCATCAGCCGGGTAAGCTCCACCACCTTCGACCGGGCCGGGCCGTCGAAGCCGGGCACCAGGACGGCCACCACCGCCGGGGCGACGACCCAGCCGGCCAGGACGAGGACCAGGGCGGCCAGGCCGAACAGAACCAGAAAAGTTCCGGCCAGCCGATAGGCCTCGGCCTCCTCCCCCCGGCTCAGGTATTTGTAAAAGATGGGGATGAAGGCGCTGCCGAAGGCGCCGGCGGCCAGCAGGTTAAAGATCAGGTCGGGGAGCCGAAAGGCGGCCTGATAGGCCGCAATATCGGGGCCGGTCCCGAACTGCCCGGCGATAACGGCTTCCCGGACGAGCCCCAGCAGGCGGCTCAGCACCCACCCGGCCATCAGCAGGGCCGCCCCGCCGAGGGGTCCGGTGTTCACGCCTCCCTCGGCTTGAGGTTGATTTTCTTTAAGACTTCGGGGTTGGCGACGTGTTCGGGCTCCAGTCCCCGGAGGATGTCGGCCGCCGCCCGGCCCACCCGGAGCTTAATGTCCCGCTCGCTTCGGTCGGAGTAGTAGGCGACGTGGGGCGTAAGGATGACGTTCTCCAGCCGGGTGAGGGGGGAGTCGGGGGGCAGGGGCTCCTCTTCGAAGACGTCGAGGCCGGCCCCGGCAATCCACCCCTCCGTCAGGGCCCGGACTAGGGCGGCCTCATCGACCACCTTCCCCCGGCTGGTGTTTATAAAATAGGCCGTCGGCTTCATCAGGCGGAACCGCTCGGCGGTGAAAAAGTGGTAAGTCTCCTCGGTCAGGGGCAGGTGGCAGGAGACGTAGTCGCTTTCGGCGAGGAGGTCCTCGACCCGCCCCACCCGCCTCACCCCGTAGCGGGTAAAGACCTCGTCGTCAAGGTACGGGTCGTAGGCGGCGACATCGAGGCCGAAGGCCTGGGCCCGGGGGGCGACCCGGCGGGGGATGTTGCCGAAGGCCACGAGGCCGAGGGTTTCGCCCCGCAAAGGCCCCATCGGGGGCAGGACCGACCTCACGATGGCCGGATTCCACTGCCCGCCCCGGACAACCCGGTCCAGCCGAAAGAGCTTCCGGTTCAGGGCCAGTAGGAGGGCCAGGGTGTGGTTGGCGACCTCGTCCAGGCAGAAGTCGGGGAAGTTGGCGACGACGACCCCGAATTCGGTGGCGGCCTTAAGGTCGACGGTGTCGACCCCGATGCCGTAGCGGACCACCCCTTTGAGGCGGGGCAGGCTGGAGATCACCCGGCGGGTGATGGGCTCGGCGATGACCAGCAGGATATCGGCGTCCCGGCCGAATTGGATAATCTCGTCCTCGGTGCGCAGCCGCCCCGGCTGGATTATCTCCCCGTCCAGGTCGGCCAGGGCCTGCCGCTCCAGGTCGAGGGGTTCGTCCGGGGGTGCGCCGGTGTGGAGGATTTTAAATTTTGCCATCGGAGCCTCCTTCAGCCGACGATATCTTCGCCCCCGTCCACGTTGATGACGCAGCCGGTTATCCAGTAGGTTCCGGGGTGGCAGAGGGCGACGACGGCGGCGGCCACGTCCTCGGGCCGGGTAAGCCGGCCGCTGGGGTTGCGCCGGAGGGCCTGCTGGATGAGCTGTTCGTGGCCCGGGATCTTCCGGAGGGCGGGGGTGTCGGTGACCCCGGCCCGAATGCCCACCACGGCCACCCCGGCGGGGGCAAGCTCGAAGGCCAGCTGCCGGATGTGGGACTCCAGGCAGGCCTTGGCCGCCGAAACCGCCCCGTAATAGGGGATTACCCGGGTTGCGCCCCCGCTGGTCATGGCGAAAACCTTGCTTCCCCGCCTGAAAAGCCCCCGCCAGAAGAGGTCCTGGACCCAGTAGACGAGGCTATTGGCCATGACGTCCAGGGTCATCTCCAGCTGGCTTTTGGTGAGGGCATCTTTCGGGTCGGGGGTGATATAGGGGCGCAGGGTGCCGAAGGCCAGGGAATGAAGCAGGACCTTGATGTAGCCGCCGCTGGGGTCGCCGGCGATGACCTCTTGAATTTTATCTAAAATCTCCCGCCGCTTCTCGGGGTCGGCGGCGTTGGCGTTAAAGAATAGGGCCCGCCGACCCCGGGCCTCGATTTCGGCCCTGACCCTTTCGGCATTGGGGAGGGTGGCCCGGGTGTCCAGGTGAACGCCCACGACGTCCAGGCCGGCCCCGGCCAAGGCTACGGCCGTTGCCGCCCCGAATCCGCTCGAGGCGCCGAGAATCAAAGCCCATTCGGTTTCGGCCATTGGCGAACCTCCGAAAGCTAAAGGGGCCCCGTTTGGCCGGCGCGGCCCCGCCGTCACCGGCCGTTTCTCTTGGTTATTACCCTACCGTCCCGCCGGTGTCAACTGCCAGCCGCCCCGGCCGGGCCGCAGGGCCTTAAGGCGTTGTCGGGCCCACGGACGCGCCCCGACAGAACGGGTGGCCGCAGCCGGTACGGTCCCTAAAAACGAGGAAAGTTATGGCCGGCGGACCCGCCATTTTCCGGGGACTGTCATCTAAAAAGGGCCCGGTGATAACCAGGGGCAGGCGGTCGGCGCATTGCCCCAACAACTCGAAGGGCATTAAAGGGGCGCAGGCTATGGATGGGGTTAGTTATTAACCGAAGCCCTGTCAAGGCCGACCGTTCCGCGGACCGAGCCTACATGGCTTCGCCAGGCCCAAATATTCCCATTCGGGGATTGCTCCCACCACCCGGGAGAGGAGTACTCGGTCCGGGTCGGTAAGAAGGGGTTTGACCGGGGCCCATCGTGGTGACCGGGCCCTAGACCCCACCGCGGGCGAAGGCATAGGACGCCTGAAGAATGGTCCAAACAACCTCCAGCTCATCCTCGTCCCGGGGACCATAGACCATTATCGCCGTAGGCGGCAGCCAGCCCCGCCGGGCCAACGGATGCAACTCGCCCCAACCTTTGGCGACCACCAGACGGGCCGTGGTTTCGGGTAGCATGAGATGCAGGCTTCCGTCGTAGGGTGGATGAAGGTGGGCGAACTCCCGGTCGACCAGAAACGCCTCCGGCGGCCCCGCCGCCAGTTCCTCATCGAGGATGAAGGCCCGGGCTCCGGGGACGGAGATCCTGCTAGGACCCACCCGCACCCCGGGCAGAGCCCGAGCTCGCTCGAACAGGGCTTCCTGGAGGTGGATAGGAGCGTTCTGGTCCAGCTGCTGGTGGGGGTTCGTCGGGGTGGTGCGGGGCCGTGGACCCCGGCGTTCGGGTAAGGACCAGGTTGCCGGCAGGTAAATCCCCACAACTAGACCTCCTTAATCCTCGCCGACCAGAGGGAGGGCAACCCCGCCATCCGCCGCCAGCCTTCGCCCTCTTGCACCCCTTCCACCCGCAGGCCCTCCAAGTAGCGGTCCAGGACCGCCGCGCGCTCCATGGCCAGGGGCCGGGAACAATAGTCCTCCTCCCACACCACCTCGCCCGCCTCGGAGTCCCAACGGGCGTTCGCCAACGCATGGGTCAGGGCCCGACCGAAGGGCTGCCTGGACAGGAACTCCTTTCGGTCCAGGCGCTCCCGCAGTTCCTCAGCCAGCTCCGCCTTCAGCCGTGCTCGCACCAGGTAGTAGGCCAGGTGACATTATCTCCCTCATTTTAGCGCCTCTGAGGAACGCCTTCGGGCCACCTCGGCGCGGACCACCGGGGCCACCCGGGTGCCCAGGAGCTCGGTGGCCTGCAGCACCGCTCGGTGGGGCAACCTGCCCACCGTGAGCTGGATGAGGAACCGCTCGTGCCCGAACAGCTCGTGCTGATAGAGGATCTTCTCCGCCACCTCCTCGGGGCTCCCGATGAAGTCGGCCCCCTCCCGTCCCCGGCTGAACTCAAAGTAATCCGGGGTCAGGGGGCGCCATCCCCGTTCCCGCCCGATGCGGTTCATCTGGGCAAGGAAGGCAGGGACCGCGAGCGCCATGGCCTCCTGACGGCTGGGGGCGAGGAAGCCATGGGAGGCGATCCCCAGCTTCGGCGTGTGGCCCCGCTGCCAGGCGGTCTCGCGGTAGAGCTCCACCAGGGGGAGGAAGTTCCGGGGTCGGCCGCCGATGATCGCCAACATCAACGGCAGGCCCAACGCCCCCGTCCGCACGAAGGACGCCGGTGTCCCCCCACCGCTACCCACACCGGTAGCGGCTCCTGGATCGGCCGGGGGTAGACCCCCTGATCCCGCAGGGGCGGCCGGAACCGCCCAGACCATGTTACCCGTTCCGACGCGCGGATCCGAAGCAGCAAATCCAGCTTCTCCTCGAAAAGGGCGTCGTAGTCATCGAGGTCGTAGCCGAACAGCGGGAAGGACTCGATGAACGAACCCCGCCCCACCATGATCTCCGCCCGCCCCCCGGAGATCAGAGCCAGGGTGGCGAATTGCTGAAAGACGCGGACCGGGTCATCGGAGCTCAGCACGGTGACGGCGCTGGTCAGCCGGATGCGCCGGGTGCGGGCGGCCGCCCCGGCCAGCACCACCGCCGGCGCGGAGACCACATAGTCCGGCCGGTGATGCTCGCCCACGCCGAACATATCCAGTCCCACCTCATCCGCCAGCACGATCTCCTCCAGCAGGCGTCGGACGCGCTCCGCCGGGGGGGATCACCTGGCCTGTTTCCGGGTCGATGGTCCGCTCTCCAAAGCTGTAGATCCCGACCTCCATCCGATCCCCTGCCTTAGCCTGCCTTAGGTTCGTCGGCCCTCCAGAGGAAGGGCAAGCCGGCGACCCGACTCCAGCCCTCGCCGGCGGCCACCGGTTCGACCCGCAGGTCGAAAAAATACCGGTCCAGCACCGCCGCCCGCTCTTGGGCCAGCGGCGGCCTGCAATAGTCTTCTTCCTCCCAGACCGCCTCACCGGTAGCGGTATCCCAGCGGGCACCTTTTAGGGCCCGGGTAAGGGCGGGACCGAAAGGCCGGAGGCGGGAAAAGGCGCCCCCCCGCAAGTCGCGCCCCCAGTTCCGGCCAAAGGTCTAAGGGTGGACGGGCCCTCACCAGATAACTGGCCATAAGTTACCCCCTTTCGGCCTGCAAGGTCCCCCGATGGGTGAACCGTCCGGCGGTTCGCGCAACCCTTTCTTTATGTTAGCATACTTAAACCGAAAAGCCCGGCCGGGGAGGGCTGGGGGCGGAAGCCGGCAATTTGACCTTTATGTTAAAATGGGGGGCCAGGGTCACCGGCCGGGCGGCGGCCGTTAGACTTTGTCGGAGCGCAGGGTGCCGGCTTTGCTGGAATCGCCCCTCGTTTCGCCCCAGCTAATCGGCCGGGAGGCCGAACTGGAGGCGTTCCAGACCGTCCTGGAAGGGGTCCGGGCGGGCGGGGCGGGGTGCGTGGTCGTTGGCGGGGAGGCCGGGGTGGGGAAGACCAGGCTGGTAGGTGAGGTGGCCCGGCGGGCTTCCGGGGCGGAATTTGAGCTTTGGCAGGGGCGGTGCCTCCACCAGGACGCCGCTTTTCCCTTCGCGGCCGTAGTGGATGCCCTGCGCGCCTTCTTGGCCGGCCGCAGGCCGGCCGAGGTCCGGCAGGGGCTGGCCGGCATGGGGGCCGAGGTGGTTAAACTGGTTCCGGAGCTCGGCCTCATTTTGCCCGGCCTGAGCCCAACCCCGCCCCTGGACCCGGAAGCCGAAAAGCGCCGGCTCTTCGAGGCCCTGGTCCGGGTTCTGGTGGCCCCGGCTTCCGGGCGGCCGCGGCTCCTGGTCTTTGAGGATATCCACTGGGCCGACCAGACCAGCCTGGATTTCCTGCGGTTTCTCCTCCGCCGCCTGCCCCCAAATCCGGTCCTTCTCATCCTTACCTACCGGCCCGACCATTCCGGCCGGCTCCGGGAATTCCTCACCACCGTCCGGCGGGAACGGTGGCCCCGGGAACTGACCCTGGGGCCCTTCAGCCGGGAGGAAGTCGGCCGGCTGGTGCGGGCCCTTTTCGGGACGGTAGGCCCGGACCAGGCGCGTCTGGTCGACCTGGTCTACGGCCTCACCGAGGGCAATCCGTTCTTTGTCGAAGAGGTGCTCAAGAGCCTGGTGGTAAGCGGCGAGGTCCGTCGGACAGCCTCAGGCTGGCAGTGGCGGCCGGCGGCGGGCCTTCGCCTGCCGCCGAGCGTTCAGGACCTGGTGAGGCTCCGGCTAGGACGGCTGGGGCCGCAGGCCCGGGCCCTCCTCACGGCGGCGGCCGTCATCGGCCGCCAGTTCGAACTAAAAATGCTGGCCGACTTAACCGGGCTTGAGGAGCCGCGGGTCCTTAGCCTGCTCAACCAGCTTATCGCCGCCCGGGCGGTGGTGGAAGCATCGGCCGGCCGATTTGCTTTTCGCCACGCGGTTATCCGGGAGGCGGTCTACGAGGGCCTTGACGGAGGCGAGCGCCGGGCACTCCACCGGCGGGTGGCCGGGGTTCTGGAGCGGGCCGGGGCCGCCGAATCAGCCCTGGCCGACCTTTCGCATCACTATTTTGCCGCCGGTGCCTGGGCGGAAGCCCTGGAGTACGGGCGGCGGGCTGGGGAGCACGCCCGGGCCCTCTATGCCCCCCAGGAGGCGGTGGAGCATTTCGGCCGGGCCCTGGGGGCCGCCGTCCACCTGGGTTGCCCGGTTCCGGTTTGCGTCCGGCTTTTCCGGGCCCGGGGCCAGGTGGCCGAACTGGCAGGCTATCTTGAGGCGGCCGGACGGGACTACGCCGAGGCGGTCCGCCTCGCCCGGGCGGCCGGGGACCGGGTGGGGGAGTGGGAAGGGGCGGTAGACCTCGGCCTGCTTTGGGCCTCCCGGGATTACGCTGAAGCCGGCCGACATTTTGACGAGGCCCTGAGCCTTGCCCGGGCCCTGGGCAAACCGGCCCTCCTGGCCCACAGCCTGAACCGGGTCGGGAATCTGGAGGCCAACGTGGGCGACCCAGCCCGGGCCATCGACTACCACCGGCAAGCCCTCGAAATCTTTCAAAGGCTCGAGGACTCGCGGGGAACAGCCGCCACCCTCGACCTGCTGGGAATGGCAACCCAGCTTAACAGCGACCTGGTGGCGGCGGTGGGGTGGCTGCGGCAGGCGGCAGAGCTCTTTCGGCAACTCGACGACCCCCAGGGTCTGGCCGCCAGTCTCGCCAGCCTGGTGGTGTGCGCGGCCACCCACCCCCACGACCTCTCAGTGCCCGGCATCCCGTTAAAGGAGGCCCTGGCCGCCGGGGAGTCGGCCCTGGCCCTGAGTCAGGGGATCAGCTGGCGGGCCGGGACGGCCTACGCCCTGGGGGTGCTGGCTCTGGGGCTGGGCCTGGGCGGCGATTACGGGGCCGCCCTGGCGGCCGGCCGGCAGGCCCTGCAGGCCGCCGAGGAGGCGGAGCATCGGCAGTGGACTATCGCCGCCCACCGGGCCCTGGGGCGGCTTTACCTGGATCTTTTCGCCCTGCCGGAGGCCCGTCGGCATCTGGAAGCTGCCTGGCAGCTCGCCGCCGCCCTGGCGTCGGTGTACGTCGCCCAGGGTGAGTTCGGTCGGGCCCGGGACCTGCTGGCCGCCGCCCGCGCGGGCCAGGCCACCTGTGCCGGTTGGGACCGCCAGCTGGCGGGGGCCCGGGCGGAGCTGGCCCTCGCCTGCAACGAGCCCGCCCTCGCCCTGCGGGTCACCGAGGAGCTTGCGGCCGCAACCCCGAATCTTGGTCCGGGGGCTGTGATGCCCCGCCTCTGGGTGCTCCGGGCTGCGGCCCTGACCCGCCTCCGCCGTTACGAAGAGGGTGAGGCGCTCCTGCTGGCGGCCAGACGGGAAGCCGCAATTCGGGGGACTCCCATCTGGGAGTTTCGGACCAGCCTGGCCCTGGGCCGCCTCTACCGGAGCCGGCGGCGGAAGGCGGAGGCGGCCGCCGAATTCGAAGCCGTCCGGCAGGTCGCCGAAGGGTTGGCGGCCGGCCTCCGGGACGGAAGCCTTCGGGCCGCCTTTTGGGGGCGGGTCGGGGAGCTTCTGCCGGGAGGCGGTCCCCACCAGGCCGGCAGGCGGCGTTTCGGCGGGCTTACGGCCCGGGAGGTCGAGGTGGCCGCCCTGGTCAGCCGGGGCCTGACAAACCGTGAGGTCGCCCAGGCCCTGGCCGTCAGCGAGCGGACCGCCGAATGCCACGTGGCCAGCATCATGGCCAAGCTGGGGTTTAAATCCCGGGCCCAGGTGGCGGCCTGGGCGGCGGGACGGAGTCTCGACAAGGGCGGGGCCCGGGGGCTGACTCCAGTTCCAAGAGAACCCTTCCGGGGGGTAGAGAAAGATAGAGCCACGGGACTTGCTGTAGGGTTCATGGGAGGTGAGCCCTATGAAGAAGTCCGTGGCTCTACGAGGGCGCGCCAAGCTGGCGACGCTCCTTAACAGTCTATGGCACAGTTCGGCCCAGGGGAGAGAGGGGAAGGAACCCGATCCGCGTAAC